>Ga0154653_1118_pt1 | contig 17365 bp, 16 predicted proteins | sample Rifle2008BG13ft_FD_116082 | JGI IMG/M metagenome (GOLD analysis project Ga0154653, IMG submission 116082) | Chloroflexi bacterium RBG_13_68_17
GCTCCGGGGGGCGGAGCCCATCCTGAAGGAATCCCGGAGAAACTATACAGAATATTCGAGAGTCGAGTCAAGCACAGGCCCGGCTTCTCATCAGATGCTCATTTCCAGTACCAGGGCCCCCCGCGACCCGCCGGGCCGGGCCCCGGCTTGACATGCCCTGTCCGGCTCAGTACAATCACGGCGCTTCCCCGGGCTGCCTGACAACTGAACAAGGAGGACATGCATCTCTATGGAAGGTCTGAGCGCCTTCGAGCAGATCGCCCTTTTCGCCGTCCTGGCGGTGGCGATCCTCGGGCTCCTCTACGCGCTGTTCCTGCGCAGGCAGATTCTGCGTGAGGACAAGGGCACGCAGAAGATGCAGGAAGTCTGGGGGGCCATCCGGGACGGCGCCGACGCTTACTTGCGGCGCCAGCTGCGGTCCATCCTGCCCCTCATCGCGGTCCTGACCGTCGCACTCTTTCTTTCCGTCTATATCGTTTCCCCCTCGCCCGAGGCCATGGAGCGCTTCGCCGGTCGGAGCGAGGACAGTGTTCGCCTGATCATCGGCGTCGGGCGCGCGGTGGCGTTCATTTTGGGCGCCCTGTTCAGCCTGTCCGTCGGCCAGATCGGGATGCGCATGGCCGTCCAGGCCAACGTCCGGGTCGCCTCCGCCGCCCGCAGGACCTTCGGTGACGCGCTGCGCATCGCCTACCGGGCCGGCACCATCACCGGCATGCTGACGGACGGCCTGGGCCTGTTCGGTGGGACGATCATCTTCCTGTATTTCGGCAAGGCTGCCCCGGACGCTCTGCTCGGATTCGGCTTCGGCGGCACGCTGCTGGCCCTGTTCATGCGGGTCGGCGGCGGCATCTTCACCAAGGCGGCCGACGTCGGCGCCGACCTGGTCGGCAAGGTCGAGGCGGGCATCCCCGAAGACGACCCGCGCAACCCGGCCGTGATCGCCGACCTGGTCGGCGACAATGTCGGCGACTGCGCCGGCATGGCGGCCGACATCTTCGAATCCTACGAGGTCACCATCGTCTCCGGCCTGATCCTCGGCCTGGCGCTGACCTCGGTCACCGGGCACATCGAGTGGATCATCTACCCGCTCCTGGTGCGCGGCATCGGCGTGCTGTCCTCCATTATCGGCACTTACCTGGTGCGCGCCGGCCCGGGTAAGTCGGGCGACGCCATGAAGGCCATCTTCACCGGCTTCTTGTCCTCGGCGGCGATCTCGGTCGTGCTCTTTGGGTTGGTGGGCTACGTCTATATGCAGAACGTCCCCGGCGGCTGGTGGCGCCCGTTCCTGGCCACGGCGGTGGGGGTGCTGCTGGCCATCCTGATCGACCGCCTGACCGAATACTTCACCGGGACCCATGCCGGCCCGGTGCGCGGGATCAAGAAAGCCGCCGACACCGGACCGGCAACGCTGATCCTGTCGGGTATCTCGGTCGGATACGAATCGTCGGTCTGGTCGATCCTCGTCATCGCCGTGACGATCTCCGCCTCGATCGCCATCTTCGGCGGCGTCGACCCGGCCGCCTCGGCCGTCTACATTCTCTACGGCGTGGCCATGGCCGGCATCGGCATGCTGACGCTGACCGGCAACAATGTCGCCATGGACTCGTACGGCCCGATCTCCGACAATGCCAACGGCATCGGCCAGCTGTCCTGGCACGGCCTGCAGGACGAGGATACACGCCAGGCGCGCCAGATCATGGCCGACCTGGACGGGGTCGGCAACACGACCAAGGCGATCACCAAGGGCGTGGCCATCGGCTCGGCCGTGCTCGCCGCGGTCTCGCTGTTCGGGTCGTACCTGGTCGATGTCAGCCGCGCGCAAGCGGCGGCAGGCATCCCACTGGCCGAGCGGATCAGTACGCTCGGCATTCGCATCGAGGTGCCCCAGGTCTTCGTCGGCATGCTCATCGGTGGGGCGCTGCCGTGGTTGTTCTCGTCCTTCGCCATCAACGCCGTCAGCCGGGCCGCCTCCTTGATCGTGCAGGAGGTCCGCCGGCAATTCCGCCTGGGCGTCCTGGAAGGGAAGGTCCCGCCCGACTACCAGAAGGCCGTGGAGATTTCCACACAGGCGGCGCAGAAGGAGCTCGTCTCGCTGGCCCTGCTCGGCGTGATCACCCCCATCGTCGTCGGCCTGGTGCTGCAGGTCGAGGCCCTGGGCGGCTTCCTGGCCGGCATCATCCTCTCGGGCCAGCTCCTGGCGGTGTTCATGAACAACGCCGGCGGCGCCTGGGACAACGCCAAGAAGATCATCGAGGACGAGACCAGTGACCCGGCCGCCAACACGGGCAAGGGCTCCGAGCGCCACAAGGCCAGCGTGGTCGGGGACACGGTCGGCGACCCGATGAAGGACACAGCCGGCCCGGCGCTCAACCCGATGATCAAGGTCGTCAATCTGGTGTCGGTGATCATCGCTCCGGTCGTCGTCCAATACCGCACGCTGGGCGCCGTCGGCTGGATCATCGTCGTCGGGCTGATGGCGCTCCTGGGCTGGGCCATCTGGCAGAGCAAGCGCACCGCGCCGGTGCGCACCAGCGCGTGAAGGCAGCACGAACCGAGAACTCGGATGGGAACCCGCCCTGAAGCCGACTTCGGAAGTCCCCAGGACTTCCGAAGTCGGTTTAATCCCCACCCGGTCGCCTACAGCCTCGTGCCATCGCCGGAGCATGACCTGGCGACCCACCCGGAGAACCACGCCCGCTTTGCGCAATTGGGGGAGGAGCTCGCGACGCTGCCAGACGGCGATCTGCTCCCCATCGTCGCGCCCGACTCGCCGGGCGAAGGCGAGCTGGAGGCCGTCCACCCGGCCGCCTATCGAGCGGCGCTCGAGCAGGCCGTCGCCCAGGGGCCGGGTTATATCGATTACGCTCCAACTTACGTGACGACCGCTTCGTATGCGGCCGCGTTGCGTGCCGCAGCCGGGACACTGGCGCTGGTTGAGGCCGTCGTGGCAGGCAAAGCCGCTCGGGCCTTCGCCCTGGTCCGCCCGCCCGGCCACCATGCCACCGCCACGCGGGCGATGGGGTTCTGCCTGCTCAACAATCTAGCCCTGGCCGCACGGCGGGCCCAGGAGCTCGGCCTGCCGCGCGTGATGATCGTCGACTTCGATGTCCACCATGGGAACGGGACGCAGGCCATCACCGAACACGACCCGGCTATCCTGTACGTCTCGACACATCAGCAGGGGATCTACCCCGGCAGCGGCGCGCTGGCCGACACCGGCCAGGGCGCGGGCGATGGCAGCGTCGTCAACCTGCCGCTGCCGGCCGGCGCCGGCGACCAGGGCTTCCGCGAGATCGCCGAGCGGGTCATTGAACCGCTGGCGGCCCGTTTCCGCCCAAACATCCTGCTCGTTTCGGCCGGCTTCGATGCCCACTGGCGCGACCCCCTGGCAAACCTGCAGCTCTCCTGCGCCGGCTTCTATGCCCTGGCACGTCAGCTGATGCAGATCGCCGACCGACACTGCGCCGGCCGGACGGTGTTTGCACTGGAAGGCGGGTACGATCCGCAGGCGCTGGCTGCCAGCGTCGCCGCCGTCTTGTGCGCCATGGCTGGCCGCGAGGCGCCGGGCGACCCGCTCGGCCCGGCGCCCTACGCCGAGCCGCCGGTCGGCCGGGTCCTCGACAACGCCGCCGCGATCCACGGGCTGTAACGGTACAGAGCCCTTCGAGCCCAGGAGGGGCAGATGAAGCGACGATTGAGCGCACTCGAGGAGCAAGAGATTCGCCGGGTCTTCCGCGGCGGGATCGACTGTAGTCTGGTGCGTCTTGCCGAGGACACTCAATGGACCAACACGCTGGCGCGCTGGACGGCGCGGCTGCGCGGCGGGCCGCCCCCCGATTTCGACAACGCCGTCACGCTGGGGAACACGATGCACTTCCCGCGCCCGATCCGCTCCTCCGCCGCGGACCTGGCCTCGCCCTCCTTAGGCGACTTCCCCTGGCTGCTGCATGAGGCCACGCACGTGCGTCAGCACCAGGCCGAGGGCCTTCCCTCTTTGATGCGCACACTCAAAGCGCATGCGACATTCGGCGCAGCGGTCTACAACTACGGCGGGCAGGCCGGCATCGACCAGGCCCGGGCGCAGGGCAAAGGCCTGGCCAGCTTCAATCCGGAAGCGCAGGGGGAGATCTCCCGTGAGTTCTACCGGCGGCTGAAGAAGGGCCAGGACGTGAGTGTCTGGGAGCCTCTCTTCACCGAAGCGCGCAAGTCCCCGCCCAAGATCCACCGCTGAGCGCTTCCTTCTAAACGAAAAACCCCCGTCGGACTTCCGGCGGGGGACCCGGCGTGAGCGGTGCGCCCGGTCTACTCGTTGAACAGCTCGCCGACCGAGCGGCCTTCGTGGGCGCGCAGGATCACTTCGCCCAGCAGCGGCGCCACCGACAGCACCTTCATGTTCGCCAGCCGCTTCTCGGGCGGGATGGTGATCGTGTTCGTGGTGACGAGCTCCTTGAGCCCTTCCTCCGCCAGGCGCTGCACCGCCGGCGGGACGAGCAAGGCGTGTGTGAACGACAGGTAGATGTCTCGGGCGCCGTGGTCCTTCAGGATGTGGACGGCCTCACACATCGAGCCGGCGGTCAGGACCTCGTCATCGACCAGGATAACGTCCTTGTCGGCGACCTCGCCGATGATCGTGGTGGCCGAGGCGCGCGGATCGTCGCCCTTGCGGCGCTTCTCGACGAACGCCAGCGGCGTACCCAGCTTGGCGGCGAAGTTGCGGCCTTTCTTGGCGAAACCCAGATCGGCGGTGGCCACAACCGCGTTGTCGAGCTCCTTGGTGAGGAAATAGTCGCTGAGGATATGGAAGGCGGTCAGCACGTCGCCCGGGATCGAGAAGAAGCCCTGGATCTGCCCGGCATGCAGGTCGATGGTCACGTAGCGATCGGTGCCGGCCACCTCGATCATGTCGGCCACCAGGCGAGCGGTGATCGGCACGCGCGGCTGATCCTTCTTGTCGGAGCGGGCGTAGGCCATGTAGGGGATGACCACAGTGATGCGCCCGGCCGAGTCGCGCTTGAAGCAATCGACCATGATGAGCATTTCCATCAAATTGCGGTGGACCGGCGGCGACATGGCCTGGATCAGGTAGACATCCTGGCCGCGCACGCTGCGGTGCAGCCGGATGAAGATGTTCTCGTTGGGGAACTCGACGCGATCGTAGGGCTCCAGCGGCAAGGAGAGATAGTCGCTGATCTCCTGGGCCAGCTCGCGGCTGGCCGAGCCGGAGAACAGCTTGATGCCGCCGTAGCCGTAGATCATGCCCATGACGACTCCCCTTCCGTGTGGGTTGCTCGCCGGAGGTCCGCCGACGCCTTTCGGCCGACCAGTCTACCTCCGGGCGGGTTTCCGTGCCACTGCCGGATGGGATCAGCCCTTGCCGGTCTCGGCCAGATCGGCCGCCGCGCGCCGCGGCGCGACCTCGCGCCGGACGACGCGCTCGAGCGCCGCGTCGAAGCGCCCGTCTGGCTGCGCCACTCGCCAGCGGGCGGCAAGCTGGTCGCGCAGCAGACTCTCCAGCTCCGCCCGCGCCCGCTCACGTTGCCGCAGGGCGAGCTCGCCGGTTTTCAGCAGGTAGGCCCGATGTTGTTCGAGGGCCTCCACCAACGCGGGGACGCCCTCGCCCTGCGTGGCGACGGTCGGCAGAACGGGGGGAAGCCACGTGGACTCCGCCGGCGGGGCGGCCGGGCCTTCGCTCAGGCCGTGATGCGCCCACTCGTGCCGGGTTGGGTGCGCCATCTGCAGGGATGCCCGCAGAAGCTGAATGGCGTGGTCGGCGCCGGGCAGGTCGGCCTTGTTGACCACCAGGATGTCGGCGATCTCGAGGATACCGGCCTTGATCGCCTGGACGTCGTCCCCCAGCCCGGGGGCGTCGACGACAATCGTGGTGTGGGCCATGCGGGCGATATCGACCTCGGTCTGTCCGGCGCCGACGGTCTCGATCAGGACCATGTCGAAGCCGGCCGCGTCCAGCGCCTCGACAACGCTGAATGTCGTGCGCGCCAGTCCGCCCAGCGCCCCGCGGCTGGCCATGCTGCGGATGAACACGCCCGGGTCGCCGGCCAGGTCGCGCATGCGGATGCGGTCTCCCAGGATGGCGCCACCGGTGTAGGGGCTGCTGGGATCGACGGCGACGATGCCGACCGTCTGGGCCCTCTCGGCTGCGCGGAGCGCCAGGGCCAGGCGATTGACGAGCGTGGACTTCCCGGTGCCGGAGGCGCCCGTGACGCCGACGATTCGCGCATGGCCGGTGCGAGAGTAGAGCGCCGCCAGGCCGTCATGGCCCTCGGGCTGGTCGTTCTCGAGCAGGGTCAGCAAGCGCGCCAGCGCCAGGCGGTCGCCCGCCAGTACCCGTTCGGTCAGGTCCATGGCCGGCCTCAGCCGCGGGCGCGGGCGTCGGCGACGGCGCGGCGCACCGCTTCGATCACACTCTGGGTGTTCGTCCCGGGGCCGAAGATCGCCGCCACGCCGGCCTGCTGCAGCGCGGCCACGTCGTCGTCGGGGATGATGCCGCCGATCAGGACGGCCACCCGCTCCTGCCCCTGCTTGCGGAGCAGTTCGATCACCCGCGGCACCAACCCCATGTGCGCGCCGGACAGGATCGACAGGCCGACCGCGTCGACGTCCTCTTGCAGCGCCGCCTCGGCGACCATCTCGGGGGTCTGGCGCAGACCGGTGTAGATGACCTCCATGCCGGCGTCGCGCAGGGCGCGGGCGATCACTTTTGCCCCGCGGTCATGACCGTCCAATCCGGGCTTGGCGATGAGCACGCGGATCTTCTTCTCTTCCATGCCGCCTCTCGCGATCGAGATCCGCCGCGATTATACACTGGGCGGCCGGCGCGGCCTCAGCCCTCGGGCAGCCGATACAGCCCCATCGCCTCACGCACGTGCTGCATCGTCTCCCGGGCGACCGAGCGCATGCGCCGGGTCCCGTCCGCCAGGACCTCCGCCGGCCGGCCCGGCCGGGCGGCCAGCGCCGCCCGGCGCTCCCGAATCGGCGCCAGGACCGCCTCGAGCGCGGCCACCAGCCGCTCCTTGACCTCGACGTCACCGACCTTGCCCTGTCGATAGCGGGCTTCCAGATCGGCGACCTCCGCCGCATCGGCGTTGAATGCGCGGTGGTACAGGAAGACCGGATTCCCCTCCACGCGGCCGGGGACGTCGGCCCGGACGCGCTGCGGGTCGGTGTACATGCGCATCACCTTCTGGCGCACGGTCGGGGCATCGTCGGAGAGGTAGATGGCGTTGTCGAGCGATTTGCTCATCTTGGCCTGCCCGTCGATCCCGACCAGCGTGGGGATTTCGCCGATGCGCACTTCCGGCTCGGGGAAGGTCTCGCCGTATAGGTAGTTGAAGCGCCGGGCCAGCTCGCGAGCGACCTCGACGTGGGCCTCGTTGTCCTTGCCCACCGGGACCAGGTGGGCGCGCGGCAGCAGGATGTCGGCCGCCTGGAGCACCGGATACCCCAACAATCCGAAGGGCATCACCTCCAGATGTGCGTCGCGGGCCATGTCTTTCAGGCTGGGCACGCGTTCCAGGCGCGGCACACTGACGAGCATCTCCAGAAGCAAATTGAGCTCGTAGGTCTCCGGAACGGCCGACTGCAGGAAGATCACGCTGCGCTCCGGATCGATGCCGACGGCCAGGTAGTCGAGCAGCATCTCGTGCACGTATCCGCCGATCTCGTCGATCTCGGCCCGCGATTGGCGGGTCGTCAACGTGTGCAGATCGGCGACGACGAAGTAGCACTCATACTCGTCCTGAAGCCGCACCCGGTTTTGCAGCGAGCCGACCAGATGGCCGAGGTGCAGAAGGCCGGTCGGCCGGTCACCCGTCAGCAGGCGTTTTCGGTTTGCATCCATTGAGCGACTCCTCTCGCGCCACAGAAAGCGAACGCCCGTCCCCGGCCGGGGACGGGCGGCGATGGGCCCGTGGTGCCACCCCACTCGAGGCTGCCGACAGAAGACCCCGTCGGTGATGCGACGGGGTCGCCGGCCAGCCTCACTCGTTGCGGGCACAGCGGCGCGGCCGCGATGCCCTTTGCCCTGATAACGGTGGCAACTCCGGCGCGGGCTACTCGGCCAGGCCTTTCACCCGGCGGCTCTGAGGTCCATTCCGTGCCCCCGTGCGGGCGGGGTTTCCACCGGCTCCCCGCTCTCTGGCCCGCCGACGCGGCACGTACTCGTCCTCTTCGCAGCCTTTGCTCGATCGATTTGTGAAAGGAGTATACGGCGCGGCGGCTGCGGAGTCAATCGGACGGCGAGGGTGTCACGCTCGAATCCGGCGCGGGCCCAAGCCCGACGTCACAGACCGAGGTGGGGGCCGAGCCGTTCGATGATGCGCTTCTTGGGGACGAAGCCCGACAGCCGTTCGACCGGCTCGCCGCGCACGAACAGAATCAGCGTCGGGACGCCCATGACGCCGAATCGCATGGTCGAGGCGACGTTGGCATCGACATCGAGCCGTCCGACCTTAACCTGCTCCCCCCATTCGTCGGCGAGCTCATCGATAATCGGCTCCAGCTGCCGGCAGGGATGGCACCATTCGGCACCAAACTCGACCAGGACCGGCTGAGAAGCGTGCAACACCTGCCCTTCGAAATCGGCATCGCTCAGCTCCACGATCGACACACCGCACCTCTCACCGACTCACCGGCCTGATCGGGCAGCACGGACCTGAGCCGCCCGGCAATCCTACCGGCGGTTCATGGACCTGTCAAGCGGGGCTCCCGACGGGTGGGAGTCACTGCCAAGTGGGACCTGGCTATCCGCGGTTCCGAGCCGCGGCGGGTCCGATTGACGCGACGGGCCACCCCGCTTGACGGTGGGGAATCCGCATGGTATCCTCGACCCCGTTGGTTTAGCACTCTCATGGCGCGAGTGCTAACGGAGGATCGGATGGCGTCCGCGTTGTCGGAGCGTCAGGAGACCGTTCTGGCGCTGGTCATCCATGAGTACATCGACACGGCGCAACCGGTCGGCTCGAAGAGCCTGGTCGGACGATACGACCTGGGCGTCAGCCCGGCGACGGTGCGCAGCGAGATGGTCGCGCTGACGCAGGCGGGAATGCTGCGGCAGCCGCACACGTCCGCCGGCCGGGTGCCGACGGAGGAAGGTTACCGGTACTTTGTGCGGCGCCTGGTGGGTGAGACCGATCTGCCGCTGGAAGAGAAGCGCATGATCAGCCACCAGTTCCACCAGGCGCGGGCCGAGGTGGACGAATGGGTGCGGCTGGCGGCGTCGGTGCTGGCCCAGCACTCCCGCGTGGCCTCGCTGGTGACCGCCCCGCGCTCGGCGCGAGCGATCTTCAAGCACCTCGAGTTGATCTCGACCGCCGGCCGGCAGGTCCTGTTGGTCCTGGTGCTGCAAGGCGGCGACGTCCGCCAGCAGATGCTGACGTTGGCGGAGGTCGTCCCGCAGGAGCGTCTGACGGAGACGGCCGGGCAGATCAGCCAGGCCTGCCAGGGTCGCGATGCCGCCGGCGTGCAGTCGCAGGCGGGCCACTTCGACGCCCTCGGGCAGGAGGTCTCCCGCCTGGTGGCAGAGGTTATGTCTCGGGCGGACGCGGTCTCGGCCGGCGAGCTGGTGCACGACGGTCTGGCCAACATGCTCAGCATGCCTGAGTTCGCCGACTCGGAGACGATGCGCCAATCGCTGCGCCTGCTCGAGGAGCGCAGCTTCCTGGAGGAGTTCCTGGCCAAGGCTCTCAGCCCGGCGATCGGCGGCGTGCAGGTGGTCATTGGCGGCGAAGGCGCCTGGGAGGAATTGCGCGACTGCTCGATGGTCCTGGCCCGCTACGGTGCTCCCGGCTTCGCGACGGGGGCGCTGGGGGTGCTCGGTCCGACGCGCATGGCCTACGGCCGGACGATCTCGGCGGTGCGCTACGTGGCCGGGCTGATGAGCGACCTGGTGGTCGAGGCGTTCGCCAGCTAGCGAAACGAGTTGAGGCCAAGAAGGGGATAAGGTGACGAAAGCCAAGAAGTCGCACACCGCATCCAAGCCGGCCGGCGCGGATAAAGCGCCGGCGGCCGCGCCGCCCGAGGCGGAACCCTCGGCGGTGGAACCGGAACGCATCCACACGCGCCCCTTGGGGGAGACGCAGGCGCAGGCGGGCGAAAGCCCGGCCACCGAGGCCCCCGCCCCGCCGGCGGAAGCCCCTCCCGGGACGCTCGAGGAGGCGCAGGCGCAGTTGGCCGAGGCGCGCGCGCTGGTCGACGAGTACCTGGACGGGTGGCAGCGCTCGCGAGCCGAGTTCGCCAACTACAAGAAGCGCGTCGAGCGTGACCTGGAGCAGGCGCGCAGCACCGTCACCGCCGAGCTACTGACCCGCTACCTGCCGATCGTGGACGACATCGAGCGGGCCTTGCGCGAACGGCCGAGCGTCGACGGCGCGCAGGCCTGGGCGGAGGGCATTGAGCTGATCCACCGCAAACTCCTGGTACTGCTGGAAGCGGAGGGGGTCGAACGGATACAGGCCGAGGGCCAGACCTTCGACCCGAACGTGCATGAAGCGATCTCGTTCGAGGAGAACGACGGGGTCGAGCATGGGAAGGTGATCGACGTCATTCGTCAGGGATACCGGCTCGGCGAGCGTGTGCTGCGACCGGCGATGGTCCGCGTCGCTCGCTAGAGGAGGACAGCATGGGAAAGATCATCGGCATTGACCTGGGGACGACCAACTCGGTCGTCGCGGTGATGGAGGGCGGCGAGGCGGTGGTCATCCCCTCCTCGGAAGGCGGGCGTCTCGTCCCGTCGGTCGTGGCGGTCAACCCGAAGACCGGCGAGCGCATGGTCGGCCAGGTCGCCCGGCGGCAGGCGATCGTCAACCCGGAGAACACGATCTTCTCCATCAAGCGCTTTATGGGCCGCAAGTTCTCGGACGCCGAGGTGCAGCGGGCGTTGGCGCTTGTGCCGTACAAGGTCAGCGCCGCGGCCAACGGCGACGTGCGCGTCCGTCTGGGCGACCGGGATTACTCGCCGGCCGAGATCTCGGCCATGATCCTGGCCAAACTCAAGGCGGATGCCGAGGCCTACCTGGGCGAGCCGATCACGCAGGCGGTCATCACCGTGCCGGCCTACTTCAACGATGCCCAGCGCAATGCCACCAAGGACGCCGGCAAGATCTCCGGCCTGGAAGTCCTGCGCATCATCAATGAGCCGACCGCCTCGTCGCTGGCGTACGGGCTCGACAAGAAGAAGGACGAGACCATCGCCGTGTACGACCTGGGCGGCGGGACGTTCGACATCTCGATCCTGGATGTGGGCGACGGCGTCTTCGAGGTCAAGGCCACCAACGGCGACACGTTCCTGGGCGGCGACGACTTCGACCAGCGCGTGATCGACTGGGTGGCGGACGAGTTCCAGCGCGAGCAGGGCATCAACCTGCGCAACGACCGCCAGGCGCTGCAACGGCTGAGGGAGGCGTCCGAGAAGGCCAAGATCGAACTCTCGAGCGTGATGCAGAGCGAGGTCAACCTGCCGTTCATCACCGCCGATGCCACCGGGCCCAAGCATCTCAACACCTCGCTGACGCGCGCCAAGCTCGAACAGCTGACCGAGGATCTGATCGAGCGCGCCGTCGCTCCCTGCCGCCAGGCGCTTCAGGACGCGGGCATGGGGCCGAGCGAGATCGACGAAATCATCCTGGTCGGCGGAATGACACGCATGCCGGCGGTCCAGGATGCGGTGCGGCGAATTTTCGGCAAGGAGCCGCACAAGGGCGTCAACCCGGATGAGGTCGTCGCCATGGGCGCCGCCATCCAGGCCGGCGTGCTGGGCGGCGAGGTCAAGGACATCCTGCTGCTCGACGTCACCCCGCTGACGCTTTCGATCGAGACGCTGGGCGGCGTGGCCACGGCCCTGATCGAGCGCAACACGACCATCCCCTACCGCAAGAGCCAGGTTTTCTCGACCGCTTCCGACGCCCAGTCGGAGGTCGAGATCCACGTCGTCCAGGGGGAGCGGCCGTTCGCCGCCGACAACAAGTCGCTGGGCAAGTTCACACTGGACGGGATCCCGCCGGCGCCGCGCGGCGTGCCGCAGATCGAGGTCACCTTCGACATCGACAAGGACGGCATCCTCAAGGTCAGCGCCGTCGACAAGGCGACCGGGCGCAGCCAGCACATCACCATCACCGCCTCGTCCGGGCTGACCGAGGAAGAAGTCGAGCGGCTGCGCAGCGAGGCCGTGTCGCACGCCGACGAAGACCGCAAACGGCGCGAGCTGGTCGAGGCGCGCAACGCGGCCGACAACGCCATCTACGCGGCCGAGAAGGCCCTGCGCGAGCTGGGCGACAAGGTCCCGGCCGAGGTGCGCAACCGGGTGCAGACGCAGATCGAGGCGGCGCGCCAGGCCATGGCCGGCGAGAGGGCTGACCGAATTCAATCCACCACGAACGACCTGCTGCGGTCAATGCAACAGATCGGGACCACGGCGGCGCAGGGCGGCGGACCGGCGGCCGGGGGCGGGAAAGCCGCCCGCGGCCCGGACGGTGACGTCGTCGAGGGCGAGTTCAAGGAGACGTAGCCGGCCGCACCCGATCGGCCGGTGTCGCCCCTGCACCCATGGCAGCCAAGCGCGATTACTATGAGATCCTGGGGGTCGGTCGGAACGCGTCGGCCGAGGAACTGAAGCGCGCCTACCGCAACCTGGCCAAGCAAGTCCACCCGGACGTCAACGCCGAGCCCGGGGCGGAAGAGCGATTCAAGGAGATCAACGAGGCTTACGCCGTCTTGTCGGACGAGCAGCGGCGGGCGGCCTACGACCGCTATGGGCACGCCGGCGTCTCCGACATCCCGGTCGACTTCGGCTTCGGCCTGGGTGACATCTTCGAGGAGTTCTTCGGCTTCAACATGGGCGGGCGCCGCAGCCGGCGCTCGCCTCGCCGCGGCGCCGACCTGCGCTATGACCTGACGCTTGAGTTCGAAGAAGCCATCACCGGGCTGGAGAAGGAGATCGAGTATAGCCGCCAGCAGGTCTGCTCGGCCTGCCGCGGCTCAGGCGCCGAGCCGGGCACCTCCCCCGTGCGCTGCTCGACCTGCAACGGCAGCGGCGAGGTCCGCCAGGTGCATCAGACCTTTTTGGGCTCGATGGTCAACGTCGGCACCTGCCCGACGTGTGGCGGCCGGGGCGAGACGATCGGCACCCCGTGCAAGGCCTGCCAGGGGCGCGGCCTGGAGCACCAGAGCGTGCACAAGACGCTGGCCGTTCCGGCCGGGGTGAACGACGGCACGCAGATCCGCCTGCCGGGCGAAGGGGAGCCCGGCGTCAACGGCGGCCCCAACGGCCACCTGTATGTGGTCGTGCACGTCAAACCCCATCGCTTCTTCCGCCGCCGCAACGACGACATCGTGCTGGACCTGGGCATCAATGTCGCCCAGGCGGCCCTGGGCGCGCAGCTGGCCGTGCCGACCGTCGACGGCGAGGAGCGGCTTTCCATCCCTGCCGGCACGCAGTCTGGGAAGGTCATCCGTCTGCGCGGCAAGGGCGCCCCACACCTGCAGCGCAACGGCCGCGGCGACCAGCTGGTGGTCGTGTCGGTCGAGACCCCGCGTTCCCTGACCGCCGAGCAGCGCCAGCTCTTCGAGAAACTGTCCGAGACACTCGGCGCCGAGCCGGCGCTGCACGAACGCAGCTTCCTCGAACGCATCAAGGAGATCCTGGGAGGCCTGGCCGAGTGAAGTGGCTGGAGATCTCGCTGACGGTCGACGGGGAATTGGCTGAGTCCGTCGCCGATCTCCTGGCCCGGATAGCGCCGGGCGGCGTGGCCGTTGAATCCGCCTTGATCCTCGACGATCTGGATGAGGGGCGCCCGGCCGGCCCAGCGACCGTCCGGGCCTACCTGTCGGCGGACGGGGCCCAGGCCGACCGGAAGCGGCAGATCGCCGAGGGGCTGTGGTACCTCTCCCGCATTCGACCCCTGCCCGATCCGATCTACCGGACGCTGGATGAAGAGGACTGGGCCGAGGCGTGGAAGGCGCATTACCAGCCGATCCCCATCGGCCGTCGGCTGCTGATCCTGCCGGCCTGGCTGCCGCCTCCCCCGGGGGACCGGCTGCCGCTCATCATGGACCCGGGCATGGCCTTCGGCACCGGGACTCATCCGACGACCCAGCTGGTGCTGGCCGTCGTGGAGGAGCGCCTGATGCCCGGGCAGCGCGTCGTCGATCTCGGCTGCGGGTCCGGGATCTTGAGCATCGCCGCCGCCCGGCTGGGCGCCGGTGAGATCGTCGCGCTCGACAATGATCCGCTGGCCGTGGAAGTGACCCGGGAGAACCTACGGCGCAACGGCGTGGAGGACCGGGTGCGGAGCGCCGTCGGATCCTTGGCCGACCTGTTGCAGGCGCGCCCGCCGACCCAGGCCGACCTGGTGTTGGCCAACATCCTGGCACCGGTGTTGGAGGCGATGCTAGACGAAGGGCTGGCGGAAACACTCCTGCCTGGCGGGCTGCTGGTGCTTTCGGGGGTCCTCGATCACCAGGCCGAGGCGCTGCTGGCCAAGGCCGGAGCACACGGTCTGGATCCGGTCGAGGTGCGTGCCCAGGCCGACTGGCGGGCCTTGGTGCTCAAACGAAGGCCGCCTCCCAAAACGGAGGCGGCCTGACGATTGCCACAGGGTCGGCGGCCTACGGGGCCGGCTGTTCCTCTTCGGTCTCCCCGCCCCGCCTTCGGAAGCGGTAGGTGATTCGGCCGCGGGACAGATCGTAAGGCGACAGCTCCACGCGGACACGATCGCCGAGGAGGATGCGGATGTAGTACTTGCGCATCTTCCCCGAGAGGTAGGCCAGGACCGTGTGACCGCTGTCGATCTTGACGCGGAACTGCGTGGACGGCAGGGCCTCCACCACGGTGCCTTCAACTTCGATCTTCTCTTCCGATTTCGGCATCCAGGCCCTCCGGGCCGGCGAGCGTCCCTGTTCCGGGTCGTCGATCGTTACTGTTCGCTGCGGCTGGCGGCGTACTTCCGCTGGCGGCGCTTCAATCGGCGGATCGCCTTCTTCTTCTGAATCCGCCGCAGCTCGCTCTTCGACACAAACCAGCGCTTGCGACGCACGGTGCTCAAGATCCCGCTCTGGGTCACCTTCTTGCGGAATCGCTTGAGAAGCATTTCCTGGCTCTCATTCGGTCGCAGGACCACACCCGTCACGCTGAATCACCTCCCCTCCGTTCAAGAGTCCATACCCAACCGGCGCTTCACGCCGGGGTCAGGGTCTCAGCCGGCTCGAGCTCGAGCCGCTCATGGTCCGGGTCCAGGACGACCACTCTGGCCGCGATGCGGGTACCGGGCGAGAGCGTCATGGCCGCGTCCTCGCCGCGCACCAGGCCCTCCAGGCCGGCCTCGATGCTGGCATAGGCGCCCTCGCTGCCGATGCGGCTGACGGTCGCTTCGATCACCTGCCCCGGCCGCAGCTTCTCGGCCAATTCCCGCCACGGATTGGGCTGCAGCCGCTTCATGCTCAGCCCGATGCGGCAGGCCTGACGATCGAGGCGGATTACCACCGCCTCGACTTCCTGCCCGACGCGCAACACCTGACCCGGGTCTTCGACCCGGCGCCAGGACATCTCCGAGATATGGATCAGCCCGTCGGCGCCGCCGATGTCGACGAACGCGCCGAACTCGCGCAGGCTGGTGACGATCCCCTTGCGGACTTCGCCTTCCTGCAGGGCGTCGATCACCCGCGCCTTCTGGTCCTGCCGCCACTGTCGGATCGCCTTGCGCTCCGACAATACGAGGCGGCGGCGCTGGGGGTCGACCTCGATCACCTTGAAGGGCATCTTTCGCCCGACCAGCCCGCGCAGGTAGTCCAGCCGGCCTTCTTCATCCAGACCGCGCGGCAGATCGGTCAGATGCGAAGCCGGAACAAACGCGCGCAGCCGGCCGAAACTGACGATCAGACCGCCGCGATTGCAGTCGCTCGGAGCCGCCTCCAGGACGGTCTCCTTCTCCATCATACGCAGGGCCCGCAGCCAGTCGCCGCTCTCGCGCGCCTGGGAGATCGACACGACCAGGTTGCCGTCCCGGTCCTCCGGGTCGACGACCATGACCAGGACTTCGTCCCCGGCCTTGAGTTGGGCTTCCTCGGCAGGGAGTCTCTCAAGGTCGCTGCGGGGCACAACCCCGTCCCGCTTTCGCCCCAGGTCTACGATCAGACCTTCGTCGTCCATCGCCAGGACTTTCCCCCTCAGCAAATCTCCCCGGCGCGGCGCGACCACGGGCTCGACTTGGGAAAGCAAAGCTTCCAAGTCTTCCGGCTGGTTGGGCATTCGGCGCCTCCCCCCAACAATGCGGCCTGGTCAGCGCGAGTACAGGCCAACCAGGCCAGATGTAGGTCCCCGACGCCAATGTCTACGGAATACCCTGTCCCGGCGTACTCCTCTACCTGTCAAAGCGGCGGTTTTCCACCTGCCTGCAAACGCTTCATCATTATACGCGGGCGGCAGATGGATGTCAAACAAGGAGGGCGGCCCGGGGCCGCCCTCCCTGCATGCTGGCCGCCATCAGCGGTCATATCTCGCCGACCCTGTGCGCCGGCCGTGAAGGAACCCTCACCGGGCATGGATCTGGATCGAGCCGAATCGGACCAGCGCGGTCGGCACAGCTTCGATCGGCTCACCCGGCTGGCTGTCGTAGACCATGGCTCCAGTCCCTTCATTCCAGATCCGAATGCGGATGGTGTCCTGGCCATGTCGGTCGCGGCCATCCACCATGCTCAGCATGAAGCCATAGTGTCCCCGGCCATTGATCCTGCCGGTGCCCTGCAGCTGCGCCTGGGAACCTGAGACGACGAGCCATTCGTACGAAGTGCTGTGGAAGATCATCCCGGGCAACACAAACACGGCCTTCCCGCTCGGGACCGACGCGCCCCGGTGGTACCGGGCATTGAAGGCGAAGACCACGGGCCGCCACGGGTTAGTACCCCTGATCCAGCCTCCGCCGGTGACCGATGCCTGGCTCTGGCGCTGGACGACGATGGAGCGGTAGGCTTCCAATGCGGAACCGCCGTCGTCGTCGGTAAGCGTCAGCCCCAGGGTATACGTCCCAGCAGCCGCATAGGTGTGGGTTCCGGCAACCTCATGGCCGCTCACGACTCCCTCGGAAGTGCTTCCGTCGCCCCAGCTCCAGGTGGCAGTGAAGGTATCCAGCACCCCTGGATCGTCGAAGGTCGCCCCGACCTCAATGGGCGCCCCAACCGTGACCGCCGCCTCCGGAGCGCTGAGCGAGAGGATCAGCGGGGCGACGTTCGCCACGCTGACCTGGACTGTGTCGGTATCGCTCAGGCCATAGGCATCCGTCACCTGCAGCCCGATGAGGACAGAAACGTCATCCGGGAACGTGACCTCGATCGTGGGGCCAATGGCGTCGTAGAAGCC
>Ga0154653_1120_pt2 | contig 16639 bp, 19 predicted proteins | sample Rifle2008BG13ft_FD_116082 | JGI IMG/M metagenome (GOLD analysis project Ga0154653, IMG submission 116082) | Chloroflexi bacterium RBG_13_68_17
CGATCTCGTCGGCGCGCTGATGCGGACGCCGGCGTGGGCGCTGGCCGGTCTGTGTCTGGGTGCGGCGCTGGGGTTGGTGTGCCTGGCGCTGATCGGCGAGGCGGGCCGGGCGGGTGGGAGCGAGGGGGGCGGCAGTGTACAATCGCCGTCAGGTGAGGAGTGGTAACCATGGGTGAGAGCGGTGTGCAGCTGTATCTCTGTCCTCGGTGTCTTCTCCCCGGGGAGGAGCCGGGTCTGTGCCCGCAATGCGGGACGGAGCGCCTGACCTGCCGGCCCGGTGATCCCGACGACCCGTGCCGCAGACCGCTGATGGACGCGGCCGGCCGAGTGCGGACGCGCGCACCGCTCTGGTGGCTGCGCTACACCGTTGGCCGGCTGACCGAGTACTTGGAGCGGGACTGACCCCCGCCCAGCAGAGGAGCAGCAATGCAGCAAGCCAAGATCGTGATCCTGGGAACGGGTCCCGCCGGCCTGACCGCGGCGCTGTACACGGCGCGCGCCAATCTGTCCCCCCTGGTCATCTCCGGCAACCAGCTGGGCGGCCAGGTGTCGATCACCTACGAGGTCGAGAACTACCCCGGCTTCCCCGAGGGCACCACCGGTCCCGAGCTGGTCGAGCGGATGCAGAAGCAGGCCGAGCGTTTCGGCGCCCAGGTGATCGTCGATGAGGTCACCGAGGTCGATTTCCGCAAGGGCTCGCCGTTCACATTGAAGACGCATGGAGACGTGTTCGAAGCGCAGGCCGTTGTGGTGGCCACCGGGGCCTCCCCCAAGCGGCTGGGGGTCCCCGGGGAGGAGGCCTTGATCGGCCGGGGGGTGTCGTTCTGCGCCACCTGCGACGGTTTCTTCTTTCGCGGCAAAGAGGTAGTCGTCGTCGGCGGCGGCGACAGCGCGCTGGAGGAGGGTCTGTTCCTGACGCGTTTCGCCAACCAGGTGCGGGTCGTCCATCGCCGGGACAGTCTGCGCGCCGGTGAGGCCCTGAAGCGCCGGGCGCAGACGAACGAGAAGATGAGCTTCATCTGGGACTCGGTCGTCGAGGAGATCCGCGGCAACGGCAAGGTGGAGGGAGTGCGCCTGCGCAACCTGAAGACCGCCGCCGCCAGCGAGCTGACGACCGACGGCGTGTTCATCTTCATCGGGCACTATCCCAATTCGGATCTGTTCACCGGCCAGCTGGCGCTGGATGAGCGCGGCTACCTGGTGACCGACAGTCGCATGATGACCAGCGTCGCAGGGGTCTTCGCCGCCGGGGAGATCCAGGATCCGATCTACCGTCAGGTGGCCACGTCGGTCGGGCAGGGGGCGGCGGCGGGGATGATGGTGGAGCGCTGGCTCGAAGAACGGTCGTAGCGGCATGCCCACGGCCGGGGGGATGAGCTACAGCGATCACGGCGGCGGAGCCCTGGCTGAAGGGCATCCGCCGCTGGTGTTGATCCACGGCGCCGGGGGCAACCGGTTGTTCTGGCCGCCCGGGCTGCGCCGGTTGGAGGGCGTGCGCGTGTGCGCCGTCGACCTGCCCGGGCACGGCCAGTCGGCCGACGCGGGTCGGTCGACCGTCGAGGGATACGCGGCCGCCGTCGTCGAGTGGATGAGGGCCATCGGCCTGGGTCCGGCGGTCCTGGCCGGGCACTCGATGGGCGGGGCGGTCGCGCTGCAATTGGGCCTGCTCTACCCGGAGCGGACGGCCGCGTTGGTTCTGGTCGGGAGCGGGGGCAGGCTGCGTGTACATCCGGCGATCCTCGAGCTGGCCGAGCGTGCGGAGACGCACCGTCAGGCGGTGGATCTGATCGTCGAGTGGTGCTTTTCCGCGGCCGCGCCACCCCGCCTGGTCGAGTTGGCGCGCCAGCGGATGGCGGCGGCCTCGGTCGGGGTATTGTCTGCCGACCTCATCGCCTGCGACCGATTCGACGTGCTGGGCAGACTGGGCGAGGTGCGGGCGCCGACGCTGGTGGTCTATGGGAGCGAGGACCGGATGACGCCTGAGAGACATCAGCGAGCATTGGCGGAGGCGATCCCAGGAGCGGTAGTCGAGCGGATCGAGGGCGCCGGGCACATGGTGATGATCGAGCAGCCCGAGGCGGTGCGGGCCGCCCTGGGGGGATTCCTGGAGACCCGCCGGCGCTCTCCTCGATAGGTCGCAGGCTGCCAGGGGGCGCGGGTCCGCAGGGCCGGGGCCTGATTGGTTTCCCGAAGGAAGAGCGAGTAGGATTATACTTACCCGAATTCTCCCCCACGGAGCCAAGCTGTGATTCACATCTGGCAGTGGAACTTCCCGCTTCCGCCGTTCCTGTCCTTCCTGCCGGCGCCCTTCGGCTGGGCGCTGGCGACGCTGGCGGTGTGGCTAGCGATCGCCGTGGCGCTGCGTTTCGTCGTCTTTCGGGTGATCCGCATTCTGGTGCGCCGGACCGAATCCGACGTCGAGGACGTCGTCCTGGACGTCAGCCGCCGGCCGGTGGTGGTGATCATCCTCCTGCTCGGGCTGGTTGACTCCCTGAATGCCCTGGCGCTGGAGATCGATCTACCCTGGGTCGAGACGGCCGGCCGATGGCTGATGGCCTCGGTCATCGCCGTGTTGACCTACTGGGCCTGGCGCCTGCTCAAAGAAGTGGTCATTCACTATGGTGAGCGCATCGCCCAGCGCAGCGAGACGCGCGTCGACGACGTCCTGCTGCCGATCGTGAACCAATTCGCCCCGATCGTCCTGTTCATCATCGGCGGGTCGACCATCCTGCAGTACCTGGGCATCCGTCTGGACGCCCTCCTGGTCGCCATCGGCGGTGCGGCGTTCATCCTGGCCTTCGCGCTGCAGGACATCCTCTCGAACGTCTTCAGCGGGCTGTCGCTCCTGGTGGACACCCCATTCCGCTACGGCGACCTGGTCAAGCTGGAGGATGGGACGGTCTGCCAGGTGGTCAAGATCGGCGTTCGCGTGACCCAGCTGTTCGACATCGACACCCACGCCGTCATCTACATGCCCAACAGCAAGCTGGCCAACGAACGGCTGAGCAACCTGATGCAGCCGACCCCGGAGTTGATCTCCAGCGTCCGTATGGTGGTCGCCCGAGGGAGCGACGTCGAGCGCGTGCGCCAGATCCTGATCGACGTCCTCGACGGCCACCCCGACCTGTTGGGGGAGATCCCGACCAAGCTCCAGCGGATCAGGGACTTCGCCGTCCTGCCGGAGGCCAAGCGGGCCCACGGCCTCGAGCGATTGCGAGCCGAGCAGTCCGTCGACCAGCGCGTCGTCGAAAGCGTGCAGGCGCTGCGGGCGCTGGCCGAGCAGATCGGCCGGGCCGAGCAGAACGGCATCAGCAAGGCGGAACAGCAGGCGATCCTGCAAAGCTTCGCCCCGCTGGCGCGCCAGCTGGGCGACGTGCGCGGCGTGCAGAAGCGGCTGGATGCCCACCGCGGCAGCCTGAACACCTTTGTGGACGGCTGCCTGGCCGAGGTCGATCCCGACTCGCTGGCGGCGCGGACGCGCAAGTGGGCCGAGATCTGGACCCGAGATCCGGACCTCGTTCTCGGCGAAGACGATGACCGCTTGCGGCAGCAATGGTCGGCGAGGATCCTCTCGCTGTGGCGACGGATCGACGAGACCCGCCGACGCATCGAACGGCTCGACGGGCTGGAGCAGCGCCTGGACGATGCCGTTCTCCGTCTGGGCAGCTGGCTGTCGCGCGACTACAAGCAACCGATGCCGGCCTGGAAGGGATCCGGGGCGGCTTTCAAGGGCTTCGAAGACGGCGGGTTGGTGTTCAGCCTGTTCTTCTTCGTCGACAACATCGAGCTGGAGCACTTCTGGCGGCAGGCGCGCGTGGAGGGCCAGCTGCGGCGCGAGGTCGCCCGCCGGCTGCGACAGGAAGGGATTGAGTTTGCCAGCCCGCGCTTCGAGGTGGCTTTCCTGCGCGGCGGCGAGGCCCGGGCCGGTCTGCCAGCGGCAGCGCTCGAAATGCAGACCTAGCCGAGACGCGGGGAAGCTCTTCGGATGCAGCAATCCGCGGCCCAGCGGGAGCCGGGTTTGACCCCGGTCCCTGCCTGGGCCGTGTTCTTCCTCGGTGGCCGTTGGCGGCAGGCGCCTAGGGCGGGGCGGGGGGCAGCCCGAGCCGAGCGCGCAATGTCGGGAGCAGCGCTTGGACCGCCCGCGCGCGATGGCTGCGCTGGTTCTTCTCGGCCAGGCTGAGCTCGGCCATGGTCCGATCGCTGCCCTGGAGCAGGAAGATCGGATCGTACCCGAAGCCGGAGGCGCCGCGTTCCTGAGGCAGGATCTCCCCCGGGCAGATACCTTCGGCCAGGTCCAGCGCCCCGTCCGGGCTCGCCAGCGCCACGGCGCAGCGGAAGCGGGCCGTCCACGGGCGGGGGTGAGGCTGGAGCAACATCAGAAGCAGGCGGCGCCGGTCGGCGTCGGTGCCGGCGGCGTCCGGCAGGCGGCCGGCGTGGTCGTCCAGCAGGCGGTGGGAGCGGACCCCCGGGGCGCCGCCCAGGGCGTCGACTTCCAGGCCCGTATCGTCAGCCAGGGTCCATTGGCGCGAAGCGGCTGCGAAGGCTGTCGCCTTGAGCCGGGCGTTGGCCGGGTAATCGCCGCCATGCTCCTCGACCACCAGCGCCAGACCGAGATCGGCGGGCGAGCGCAAGGCGAGCGGGAGCCCGGCGAGCAGATCCTGCATCTCCTGCCACTTTCCGGGGTTATTGGTTGCGACCAACAGTGTCTGCATCCGCCGTAGGCCTTCGACTACTCGAACAGTACTCTTGTCCTATCTATGGGTGACCTACCCTGTTCTTCTAGCACCTGTACGCATCCAAGCGCTGTTAGAAGATGATTATGTTGTCCGAAACCGTCACTCCTTGACGCTCGATTCTATCTATGTTATAATCCGCTCGGTTTTCTGGAAACCCGATTGCCAGGCGGCGGTTTGAGCATCAGTCAACGTCACCCGTTGCGGCTGAACGTTGGTTTCCTGCTTCACCAGGGCGTCGGGACCAGCCGCGACTTTGACTTCGATCATCGGGACGTTCAGGTCGGCCCGGACTTGTGGGTGGCCGGCCTGAGAGGCACCGTCCGCCTTTCCCGCACGGCTCAGGGATTATACGCGTACGGCCGACTGACAGCCGATACCCGCGGCGAGTGTGTCCGTTGCCTGACCGAGTTCGCGCTCCCATTGCAGGTCGAGGTCAACGATTTGTTCGTCTACCCTCCCAGTCAGCCCACCGACCCGAACCTGTCGATCCCCGAAACCGGGATCCTCGATCTGAGCCCGGTGCTGCGGGAGTATCTGCTGCTGGATGTGCCGCTGCAGCCGCTGTGCCGACCCGACTGCCAGGGCCTGTGCCCCGAGTGCGGCAACAATCGAAATGAGACGGCCTGTAACCACCCTGCCGCCGAGGTCGACCCTAGGCTCTCGGCGCTGAGGGCTCTCCTCCCGGACGCCTGAGTCCGGGATGCACGGCGACGACCGTACGCATCCCGCATCGCGCACCTGGGGCGCGATGCCGTCAGGAGCAGGTGGATGAGCGTAACCAGGGATCGATGGCAGCGGCGGGAAGCCTTCGCCGCCCTGATTGAGAAGGGCGACTACCAGGGCTTCATCACGGCCGACGACATCGTCACCGTCTTTCCCGAAGTTGAAGATGCCGAGGAACGCCTGGAGCGGCTGCGGGATTTCTTCCGCGGCGCCGGCATCGAGGTTTACGAGGACCCAGCCGAGATCCCCGCCCACCTGCGCCCGGAAGAAGAGCCGGAGGAGGCCGAGGAATTCGACCTGAGCGCCATCGCCAGCGACGACACGGTCGGCCTGTACCTCAAGGAGATGGCCCGGGTCCCGCTCCTGACCACGCAGCAGGAGGTCGACCTGGCCACACGCATCGAGCGGGGCCGGTCGGCTGACTCCCGCCTGGCGCGCCAGAACGGCAACGGCACGGCCCGCAAGCGCACCGAACTGGTGGCGTTCATCCAGGACGGCCGCGCCGCGCGCGATCACCTGATCAAGGCCAACACCCGCCTGGTCGTCAGCATCGCCAAGAAGTACATGGGCCGCGGCGTTCCCTTCCTGGACCTGATCCAGGAAGGCAACCTGGGCCTGATGAAGGCGGTCGAGAAGTTCGACTACCAGCGCGGCTTCCGCTTCAGCACCTACGCCACCTGGTGGATCCGCCAGACCATCACCCGGGCGATCGCCGACCAGGGCCGCACGATCCGCGTGCCGGTGCACATGTCCGATCGCATCCGGCGTCTGTACAAGGTGGCTCGCGAGCTCGAGCAGGACATGGGGCGTAAGCCTTCCCCCGAGGAAATCGCCACGGTCATGGACGTCGATTCGCGCAAGGTGCAGTGGATGATGCGCGTCTCCTGGCGCCCGCTCTCCCTCGAAACGCCGGTGGGCGAGGAGGAGGACTCGGAGCTGGGGGCCTTCGTCGAGGACGAGACCACCCCGACGCCGACACAGAGCGCGTATCAGAACCTGCTGCGGGAGAAAATCGAAGAGGTCCTGGCCACGTTGAGCCCGCGCGAGGCGCGCATCCTGCGGCTGCGCTTCGGGCTGCACAACGGCCGGTCCTACACGCTGGAGGAGGTCGGCCAGAAGTTCGGGCTGACCCGCGAGCGCATCCGCCAGATCGAAGGCAAAGCCCTGCGCCGGCTGCGCCATCCGCGGCGGGCGCGCCAGCTCCGCGACTACTTGAGCTAGCCTGTCTTGAGACCCAGCGGGGGCGACATGTGTCGCCCCCGCTTCGTTTCCTCGCCTCGCGTCAAGGCCAGATTCGGACGTCGACCCTAGCCCTGGCGGGTCCCCGAAGCGCGGGGCTGCGGATGCGGGTGCCCCGACGGCGATCCCCTCTTGACACCGATAGAACAACTGTTCTATACTCCCTCCAAATGCACAACGACATCGGGAGGGTGCCATGTCTGCTTATGCAACTCGTACAGCTTCGTTCCTGGGCGCGGACGGCGTGTTGGGGATCGTGCGACGCCTGCTCCGGCGTCTGCCGGTCAGCCGCGGCGCCACCTTCGGGCTCATCATCCTGGCCGGGATGATCGGCTTCGAGATCTTCAACTACAGCACCACCCAATTTGCCCTGCTCGACCTGATGGGTGACCAGCGCTTCGCCGGCGTCGCCTGGGCGACCATTCTGGCCCTGGCGTTCTGCGCCATCGACTTCGCCGGCATCGCCCGCCTGTTCACCCCCGAGCGCGAGCGGCAGGAGCCGGCCGAGGTCTGGTACCTCCTGGGCGCCTGGTTCCTGGCTGCGACGATGAATGCCATGCTCACCTGGTGGGGGGTGTCGCTCTCCCTGCTCGGGCGGCAGGCGCTGGGAAACGAGATCCTCAGCCGCGAGGCGCTCCTGACCGGCGTCCCGGTCTTCGTCGCCGTGCTGGTCTGGCTGATCCGCGTGCTGATGATCGGGACGCTGACCCTGGGTGGGGATCGCCTGTTCAGCCAGGCCGAGTCGCGCTCGGCCGGGCGCTTGCGCCAGGTCCGACCGGAAAGCTTCGGTCACTCTCAGCCCGCTTCCGCGGCGGCCGCCAGCGGCTCGCGGCCGCACCGCCCGGCGCCGAAGCCGGCTGCCGGTGATCCGGATTACAGCCAGCGGCCGCTCGCGGCCCAGCCGCCCTCACGCCCGCAGGCCGGGCCCGCGTGACCGTTCTCGAGCCGACAGCGGCGCGGGCGGGTGAGGCGGCCATCCCGGTCGTCGACCCCGAGTTCCTGCGCCGCTGTCTGCTGCTGGCCGTACCGACGGCCCTGAGCGTGGCCCTGTTTGTGGCCACGCTCAACGTCTCGTCCGCGCTGCGGTTGTCCGGGTTCACGACACCCGGCACACCGGTACGCGACGCCGGGGCGGGACCGCCGGTCCCGCCCGGTCCCGCCCTGGCGCCGGTCTTCGCGCCGGAGGTCCGCTACTGGGCCGGTGATATCCTGCGCTGGTCGCAAGAATTCGACCTCGACCCGAATCTGATCGCCGTAGTCATGCAGATCGAATCCTGCGGAGACCCAACTGCGGTCTCGCCGGCCGGGGCGCGGGGCTTGTTCCAGGTTATGCCGTACCATTTTGCGGCCGGGGAGGATCCCCTCGACCCGGAGACCAACGCCCGCCGCGGTCTGACTTACCTGGCGCAGGCGCTCGACCGCGCCGGCGGGCGGGTAGACCGAGCGCTGGCCGGTTACAACGGAGGCCACGGGGTCATCGCCTGGCCGGCCGAGGCCTGGCCGGAGGAGACGCGCCGCTATGTGAGCTGGGGCGTAGGCATCTTGCGAGAGATCGAGCTTCGGGAGGGCGAAGGCAGCGGGCTGGCTGCCTGGCTGGCGGCCGGCGGCAGCCGGCTCTGCACGCAGACGGCTGCCAACCTGGAACTCACCGGCTGAGGCGAGCAGCCGCCTGGCGCGTAGATCCAACCCCAAGCGAATGGGCCTGTCAGCGGGGGTGTCTTTTCGGCGTCGACCGGGCTAACTAAGAAGGCGCGAGACCGTGGGGCACCGCCGCCTGCTGTTCCTCGGTGTCCGCGGAGAGGGGGACGGCGACGGCCAGAGGAAGCCAGATGGAGAAGGTTGTGCCCTTGCCGACCTCCGAAGCGACCTCGATCTGGCCGTGGTGGCTTCTGGCGATCCAGTGGGCGATCGACAGGCCCAGGCCAGCGCCACCCTGCTGCACACGCTTGCGGGATCGATCGACCCGGTAGAAGCGCTCGAAGATGTGCGGCAGCTCCTCCTGCGGAATCCCAGGGCCGGTGTCGGACACCGTCAGGCGAGCCCGGTCGCCGACGCACATCAGGCTCAACGTGATGGTCCCATCTGCGGGAGTGTACTGGATGGCATTCGAGACCAGGTTGAGGAGCATCTGCTTCAAACGGTCGGCGTCCCCGCGGACGCGCGCCTGATCCTCCCGGCCGAGCCGGATCTCGAGCCGGTCCTGCGCCAGAACCTTGGCCTGCTTGTAGACCTGCAGCATCAGCGTGTCCAGCTCGACGATGTCGTGCGCCAGCGGCAGCTTGCCACTCTCGGCCTGCGCCAGGAGAAGCAGGTCCCGGACCATGCGCGTCATTCGGTCGACCTCGGACGTGATCGCCTCGAGCGATTCGGGGTCGGGGGTCCCCATGCGGCGGATCAGGTCGACGTTGCCACGGATGGCCGTCAGCGGCGTGCGCAGCTCGTGGGAGACGTCGGCCACGAAGCGGCGCTGGGTCTCGAACAGGTTGTCAAGTCGCTCGAGGGTCTCGTTGAATGCCTGGATCAGCCGCCCGACCTCGTCGGACGGCGGGCCGTCGGCCGGGATGCGGCGAGAGAGATCGTCGGCGCGCGTGATCTGCAAGGCGGCTTCGGTGATCTGATCGAGCGGGCGCAGAGCGGCCCGGGCAGTCGTCAGACCGACCAGGGCCGCCAGCGCCACGGCCAGGACGCCGCCGCCGCCCAGGAACAGGAGCAGGGACTCACGCGCCCGGTCGACGGTCTCCAGGGAGCTGCCGAGCTGAAGGCGCCCCAGGATCTCGCTCGACGGCGGGGCGACGACCGGCACGGTCAGGATGAGCAGATGCGCCTCGCCGATATTCACCGACGTGTGCGTCGGGACGGTCACGTCCAGCGCCTCGGGGTCGAGCGGATCGGGCATGGACATCAGGTTGGCCGATTCGACGCGCAGAATGCCGTCTGCCCCCCACACCTGGACGTAGACGTTGGCGGTCAGGTCGAGCGCGGGCAGGGTGATACCGCGCATGTCGCGGCGGCTGGCGCGCAGGATGTCGTCGGCGGTCTGGGACAGGGTTCTCTCGATCTGGGCGGTCAGGCTGCGGGTGAGCAGAAGGTACAGCGCCGCGCCGAAGAGCAGCAGGACTCCGGCCAGGACGGCCGTATACCACACGGTCAGGCGAGCTCGCAGGGTCACGCCGGCTCCCGCAGGACGTAACCGACGCCGCGAACCGTGTGGATCAGGCGCGGCTCGCCGCCCTCCTCGGTCTTCTGGCGTAGGTAGCGAATGTAGACCTCGATGATGTTGCTCTCGCCGCCGAAGTCATATCCCCACACCCGGTCGAAGATCACCTCGCGCGTCAGCACCTGGCGGGGATGGCGCAGGAAGAGCTCGAGCAGCTCGTACTCCTTGGCGGTCAGCTCGAAAGCGCGCTCGCCGCGGAACCCCTGATGAGTTCCCGTGTCCAGGCGCAGGTCGGCGAAGCTGAGCGTTTCTGCCCCTTCCGGGCGCGCCCGGCGCAGCAGGGCGCGGATGCGGGCCAGCAGCTCATCGAACTCGAACGGCTTGACCAGGTAGTCGTCGGCGCCGGCGTCCAGACCCTGGACCCGGTCGGAGACGGCGTCCTTGGCGGTCAACATCAGGATGGGGACCTCGCTGCCGGCGCGGAGCCGCTTGCAGACTTCCAGCCCGTCCAGCCCGGGCAGCATCCAATCCAGGACGACCAGATCGGGAGGCGTCTCGCGGGCGGCGTTCAGGCCGGCCGTCCCATCCGCGGCGGTCTCGACGCGGTAGCCTTCGTAGGACAGGCCCCGCCGCAAGAAATCGAGGATCTTCTCCTCGTCCTCAATGATCAGCACACGTTCGCGCATGGGATTCTCTTTCCGTCGAGTATACCGCCCGGATGACCCGGCGTGGGAAACCACCGCGGGAAGCGTTCAGCCGTCGGCCAGAACCTGAAGGCGATCGATCAACCCGCCCATAGCCGCGAAGGCCGCCTCGACCGGCTCGGGCGTGGTCAGGTCGACGCCGGCCAGCCGCAACGCCTCCCGTGGGTACTGGGAGCTGCCGGTCTTCAGGAAGGCCAGGTAGTCGTCGACCGCGCCGGGGGTGCCGGAGAGGATGCGCCCGGCCAGGGCCTGGGCGCCGGAAATGCCGGTCGCATACTGGAAGACATAGTAGTCGGCATACAGGTGGCCGAAGGTCGCCCAGACGATTCCCAGGCGGGAACGGTCGACGTGGACCTGGTCCCCGAACCCCTCGCTGAACAGGTCGGCGCACAACGCGATCATGTCGTCGGCCGACAGGCCGCGCCCCTGTTCCTCGCGCTGGTGCACCTCCAGTTCGAAGCGAGCCAATGTGGGCATGATGAAGAAGTAGCGGTAGAAGTTGGCCATGGCCTCTTCGATCAGCTCGGCCTGGAAGTCGGCGTCGGGATCGCTGGCGAGCAGGTGGGCGCGCACCATCGCCTGGTGGAAATTCGAGGCGACCTCGGCGACAAAGTTCGAGTAGTCGCAGTAGATGTAGGGCTGGTGCTGCCAGGTCAGGTACGAGTGCATGGAGTGCCCGAGCTCATGAGCCAGTGTGCTCAGGCTGAGTACAGAGTCGGAATAGCTGGTCTTGATGAACGGGAGCGTACCCTGCCGGCCGCTGGAGAAGGCGCCGGCCGACTTGCCGCGGCACGGAAACACGTCGACCCAGCGCTCGTGCAAGCAGCCGCGTCGCATCGTCTCGACATATTCGGCGCCCATGGGGGCCAGGCCGGCGCAGATCCAGTCGACCGCCTGCTCATACGGGATTGGCCGCCGGTTGCCTGTCAGAGGCGCCCACATGTCGTAGGGCTGCAGCAGGTCGACGCCAAGCAGCCTCTTGCGCAATGCGAAGTACCGCCGCCAGGTGGGGAGATGCTTGCGGAACGTGGCAATCAGGTTGTGGAAGACGGCCTCCGGGAGGTTGTTTTCGAACAGGGTCGCCTCGAGCGTGGACGCATGTCGGCGGGCGCGCATGAAGAGGACGCTGCGCTTGACGGAGGTTATCAGATTGGAGGCCAGTGTGTTGCGGTGGGCCAGGTACACATCGTGGTAGCCCTCCCAGGCCGACTGGCGAGCCAGGCGATCGGTTCCGCTCAGGATCCGCAGGAGGGTCGTCTGCGTCAGCTCGAGCGGATCGCCGCTGCCGGCTCTGGCCGGCGGGAACTGGAAGTCGGCATTGGTCAGCAAGCCCATCGTCGACTCGACGCTGGCGAACGGATCGGCCAGCATGCCGAGCAGTTCCTCGATCTCGGCCGAGCGGATGTGGGTTTGCCGGCGGAACAAGTCGTCGACGTAGTGGGTCAGGTGCGCCAGGCAGGGCTCGCTCGAGATCCACGCTCGCAGGGTCGGCTCGCCGATCGCCAGCAGCTCCGGGTTCAGGAAGGCGGCCGCCGCGGCCGCCATTGCCACGAGCGCCTGCGCCTGGCCGGACATGCGAGCTGCGGTCTGATCGGTGGTATCGACGGCGGCGGACATGCCGGCATAGATCCACACCCGGCCGACCCGGAGCATGACGGCCGCGATGACATCCAGGGCCTCGGCCAGGGCGGACGGCCCCTCGGCCAGCCGCCCGGGAAACCGCGCCAGCGCCGCCAGGCCGTGGGTGGCTTCCGTCAATCCGGCTTCCCAGGCCTGGACCGAGGGGAACAGGCTGGGGGCGTTCCAGGTGTAGCGCGGGTCGATCTCGTCGTGGGACGGAAGCGCGGGAGTCGCCATGCCGGTTCTCTCCGTGGGGTGCGTCGGCGCCTCCAAGGATACAACAACTGTCAGCAGGGTGGCGACGAACGCAGCGGCCCCGGCAGGGTCGCGGGGACGCCCGGGGGCGCGCCGGGGCGGGGGAAAACAAAAGGAGCCGGGCGGACCGGCTCCCTTTGGCACTGCGTGACCCGACTAGACCAGTTCGACTTTGGCGCCGGCCGCCTCGAGCTTGCCCTTGGCGTCCATGGCGGATTCCTTCCCGGCCGCCTCGAGCACCTTGGCGCCGGCGGTCTCGGCCAGATCCTTGGCCTCTTTCAGGCCCATCGTTGTAATCTGGCGGATGACCTTGATGACCTCGATCTTCTTCGGGCCGACGTCCTTGATGATGACGTCGAACTCGGTCTTCTCCTCGGCCGCTTCGGCCGCGCCGCCGGCCATTTGGACGGCGGCCATGGCGACCGGCGCAGCCGCCGAGACGCCCCACTTCTCTTCCAGCATCTTGGTCAGCTCAGCCGCTTCAAGGACGGTCAGCTTGCTGAGTTCGTCGACCAGCTTCTGCAGTTCAGCCATTGTCTAGACTCTCTTTCTCGGTTGCGTGTCTTGGTTTCGATCGGTCATGCAGGCGTGCCGGTCTCGGAATAGGCCTTGACCACAGACGCCAGCTGGCGCACGGATCCGTTCAGCGCGCCGACGACGCGGCTGGCCGGGGTCTGGATCAGTCCCAGCAGCCGTGCGCGCAGGACCGGCAGCGCCGGAAGCTCGGCCAGCTGTTCCACCTGCCGGGCGCCATACAGGACGCCGTCGATGACGGCCGCCTTGACCCAGATGAACTCGGACTGCTTGGCCGCCTCGACGATGGTCTTGGCCAGGGCAGGCACATCCTCGGACACGGTGCCGATGACGGTCGTGCCGAGCAATGCCTCCTCCGGCACCGGCAGCCCGGCGCGCTGGAAGGCCAGCTTGGCCAGCGTGTTCTTGACAACATGGAACTCGCCGCCCAGCTCGCGGACCTTGCGCCGCAGGTCTTCCTGCTCCTTGACGGTCAGCCCGGCGAAGCTCGCCAGGACGACGCCCTTGCTCCGGTTGAGTTGTTCTTCATACCGGGTGACCAGGGCTTGCTTGCGGCTCTTAGTGATCGCCAATGCCTATCACCTCCTTTCACCGTTCGTGCCGCAAGCACCGGCGGCACGCCGGTGCGAGACGGCAGCAGAAGAGTCTTTGCCTCGCGCAGGACGCCGGTGCAAAGACTCTCACAGCCCGAAGGGCGAGGCGGCGATTCGGCCGCCGGAGTCTTCACCTCGGCAGGAGATTATGCCCATGCTGGGCGCCTGCTGTCTGCGGCGAAGCAATTTGTCGCTCGAACGCGGTTAGACCGTCTCCTCCATCGCCTGGGCGGAGTTGGGATCGACGCGGATCCCCGGGCCCATGGTCGTGGTGAGCGTGATCTTACGGATGAAGGCGCCCTTGGCCCCCGATGGGCGGGCCTTCTTGATGGCCTCCATCAACGCCGACATGTTGGCCCGCAGCTTCTCGGCCTCGAAAGAGGCCTTGCCGATCGGGATGTGCAAGTTGCCGCTCTTGTCCAGCCGGAACTCGACCCGGCCGGCCTTGAGTTCCTTGATCGCGCGCGGCAGGTCGCCGGCAGGGACGACGGTGCCGGCTTTCGGGTTGGGCATCAGGCCGCGCGTGCCCAGGATGCGGCCCAGGCCGGACTTGCCGATCTTGCCCATCATCTCCGGGGTGGCGACGGTGGCGTCGAACTCGATCCAACCGCCCTGGATGCGCTTGATGGCCTCGTCGTCGCCGATGTAGTCGGCGCCGGCCTCGGTGGCGGCCCGGGCGGCGTCACCCTCGGCGAAGGCCAGGACGCGCACGGTCTTGCCCAGCCCATGCGGCAGCAGGACGGTGTCGCGCACCTGCTGATCGGCCTGCTTGGGATCGACGCCCAGGCGGATATGCATCTCGACCGTGGCGTCGAACTTGGTGATGCTGGTCTGTCGGGCCAGCTCGAGCGCGTCGATCGGTTCATACAGCCGGTCGTGCTCGACCTTGCCAGCGGCCGCCAGATACTTCTTTCCGTGTTTGCTCATCTCGCTCCCTGTGGTCCGGACGGGCCGCGGTTGAGACGGCCCTCCCACGCTCTCCCTAGTCTTCGACGACGATGCCCATGTTGCGGGCAGTGCCCTCCACCTGGCGCATGGCGCCCTCCAGGTCGATGGCGTTCAGGTCCTTCATCTTGATCTCGGCGATCTCGCGCACCTGCTTGCGTGTGACCTTGCCGACCTTGGTGCGGTTCGCTTCGGCCGAGCCCTTCTCGACGCCGGCCGCCTTGCGCAGCAGCACCGGGGTGGGGGGCGTCTTGAGTATGAAGGTGAACGATCCGTCGGTGTAGATGGTGATCTCGGCCGGGACGATCTCCCCCGTCCGGGTCGCGGTGCGGGCGTTGTACTCCTTGCAGAACATCATCAGGTTGATGCCGTGCGGAGCCAAAGCCGGGCCGATCGGCGGGGCGGGGTTGGCCTTGCCGGCCTCGATCTGCAGGCGGACGATCGCTTTGAGTTTCTTTGCCACGAGCTTTCTCCTTGGTGGTCGTAGCGGACGGCTGTGGGCCGCCCTCCCACGAATTCGCTCAGGCCTTCTCGACCTGTAGGAAATCCAACTCAACCGGGGTCTCCCGGCCGAAGAAGGAAACCATTACGCGGACCTTGGCCCGCTCCATATCGATCTCGGCCACGGTCCCGATGAAGTCGTTGAACGGGCCGTCGTTGATGCGCACCCTCTGGCCGGCCTTATAAGTGACCTTGACCCGCGGCGCCTCGGCTTCCATGCGGCGCACGATCTGGGCCACTTCCTCCGGCCGCAGGGGCGTGGGCTCGTTGCCCATGCCGACGAAGCCGGTCACCCCGGGCGTGTTGCGCACGACATACCATGAATCCTCGCTCAGGATCATCTGCACCAGGATGTAGCCCGGGAAGACGCGTCGCTCGACCGTCCGGCGCTTGCCGTCTTTGACCTCGATCTCCTCTTCGGTCGGAACGACCACGTCGAAGATCTTGTCCTTCATCCCCATGGTGTCGATGCGCTGCTCGAGATTGTGGCGCACCTTGTTCTCGTAGCCCGAGTAGCAGTGGACGACGTACCACCTTCGGCCGTCGTCGGGTTCCTGCGCCGCGCCTGCCTCGGCCGCCTCGGGCGCCTCGCGGGCGGGCTCGCGCAGCGGGGCGGCGGCGGCCGCCTGGGCCTCCTGCATCAGCGCCTCAAGGGAGGCCGGCACGACCGCGGCCGCCTGCGCCTCCTGCACCAGCGCCTCGGCGGCTGCCTGGATGACGGCATCCATGCGCTTGGTCTCGCTGATCGGCTCCGCTACCGGCTGGGCCTCCGGCTCGGGCGTTTCGGCCTGTGCCTCGTCCGTCGCCGGTTCGGGAGCCTCGGCCGGTTCGACCTGGGGCTGGTCCGCCGGGGGCTGGTCTGCTGGGGACTGAACGTCGGCGGGTTCGGGCGGCGCGGCGAGATCGCTCCCCGGATCCTGCGGGGGCGTCATCTCCTCGCGGCGCTCGACGTCCGATTCACTCATTGCCTGTCCCGTCTACCCGAGGCTGATGATGAAAGCGAAGAAGCGCGAGAACAAGAAGTCCAGCAGGCCCAGGATGGCGCTGGTCACGCCGACCGAGACCAGGACGATCACGGTCATGTTGGCCGCTTCACGGCGGGTCGGCCAGTTGACGCGCCGCAGTTCGGCGCCGGTCTCACGGAAGTAGCGCACGATGGCGTTGGGATCCCGTTTGGTCGCAATTCGCGCTTTGCTCACGCCCCGAACTCCTCGATGGTGGACGATCCCGTCAGGTCGGCGGTCCGTCCCCGATCGCCCAGGCAGGCCAGGCAGGAATCGAACCCACAACCCCCGCTTTTGGAGAGCGGTGCTCTACCAATTGAGCTACTGGCCTGTGTGCGCCGGCAGGTCCGCCGGCGCGGCGTATTCATTTGGTCTCCCGGTGCAGCGTGTGCTTGCGGCAGCGGGGGCAGTACTTCCGGAACTCGATCCGCCCCGGGTCGTTGCGGCGGTTCTTCTCCGTCGTGTAGTTGCGCTCCTGGCATTCCGAGCAGGCCAGGGTGACAACCGGTCGAACGTCTTTCTTAGCCATGACTCAGCCTCGCCGCCGCGCCTGAAGCGGGCCGCGAGTTCACTCCTCTTATTCCAGGATCTCGATGATGGCGCCGGCGCCGACGGTCAGGCCGCCTTC
>Ga0154653_1103_pt1 | contig 16637 bp, 14 predicted proteins | sample Rifle2008BG13ft_FD_116082 | JGI IMG/M metagenome (GOLD analysis project Ga0154653, IMG submission 116082) | Chloroflexi bacterium RBG_13_68_17
GGCGCCGACCTCGCGCCACTGGATCTTCGAGATGCCCAGCTTCTGGCGAATGGAATCGGGGTCGACGCCGGCCCGGTAGTCCAACAACGCCGAGGTCCAGCGGCACATGTCGAACGACAGGTGTTTCTCCAGCCCGGCTTTCTTGCCGATGTCCTCCAGCAAGTATTCCAGCCGGCGCGGGGACCAAGGGAAGAGACGATCCTTGGGCGCGTACTGGCCCAGGTACTCCCGGTAGGCGGAAATCCAGGGCGGCGGCAGGGGCAGCCGGCGCTCCTTGTAGCGCTTGGAGACCTCTCCATAGCGGACGAACAGCGTTGGCCCGCCCGGGGCAGTCAGATCGACGTGGTTGGAACGGAGCGCCAGGCACTCGCCCTTTTTGATGCCGGTTTGCAGGAGCAGGCCGAGGAGGGTGGCCGGGCGTGCGTCAGGGCGCGGTCCGGCTCGGTGCGCCTCGGCGGTGCGCAGGACTCCGTCGGCCTCGTCGGGCGACAGGACTTCAGGCAGGGGGCTCAGGACGGTCTGTTGCGGGATCGGCGCGGCCGGGTCGCTAGCCAGCACGCCGATTTCGACCAACCAGCGGAAGAAGGCCTTGATCGAGGTCACGCGGCGCGAATAGGTCTTCGGACTGCACGCAACCGAGCGTCGCGTGACCATCCAGTCCAGGAATCGCTTCAAGTCGAGGGTGCTGATCGTGCTCACCGCCTGCCCGGCGCCGAGGAACTGCGCCAGGAGGCGCAGGTCGGCCGTGAAGGCCTTCACGGTGTGGATCGAGCGGCCGGCAGTGGCGAGCGATTCGCCCCAGGCGGCGGTCGCGGCGCTCAACCCGGTTCCCGGCCGGACCTTGCCTGGCCCGGCGGACGGGGAACCGGTAGCGTCAGGGAGTTGGGAGAAGAGCGGCAGTTCCTCGGGCTTCTTGGTCACGTGCGTCTCCGAGCCAGCGCTTCGCATAGCCAGCGCAGCCGGGATGATAGCAAATTCGGCAGGAGAGTCAAATCCCTGGCGGCCGTGCGTGCGCCCTGCGTGGCCATCGGGAACTGGGTCTTGACGAGCAGTAGGGGGACCGGTATACTCCTGGACACCCATCCCCCCCGGGGGGGGGTGCAGGCGGGAGGCGTGGCCCGTGGACAAAGCCGAAAGGTTGAAGCGACTGAAGAGCATCGAAGGTCATGTTCGCGGCGTCGAGCGGATGGTCGATGAGGACGAATACTGCATTGACATCATCCGCCAGGTTCAGGCCGTTCAGGCGGCGCTGAACAAGCTCAGCATCGGCATCCTGGACGACCACCTGCATTCCTGCCTGATCACGGCGGTGCAGGGCGACAACCCGTCTGAGCGGGAGCGTGTCTTGGCGGAGATCGCCGAGGTCTATGAGGCGGCTTCGCGCGTTTGACCATCTCATTTCACAAAGGAGTCCAGTCCATGACCACCATCACGTACAGCGTCCCGAACATCTCGTGCGGCCATTGCGTGCACACGATCCAGACCGAGCTGGCAGACCTGCAGGGTGTGCAGCGCGTGGCCGCCTCGGCGGACACCAAGCAGGTGACCGTCGATTTCGATACGCCGGCGACCCCGGAGAAGATCAAGTCGCGGCTGGCCGAGATCGACTACCCGGCCGCCAAGTAGCCCAGGCCGGCCCGTCCGTCGGGGAGTGCACACCTTGTCCGAAGAGACACGTCAGATCACGCTGCCGGTCACCGGGATGACCTGCGCCAACTGTGTGTCGACGATCGAGCGCAGTCTCAAGAAGCTCGACGGCGTTGCCGGTGCCACGGTCAACCTGGCCTCCGAGCGCGCCAGCGTCGAGTTCGACCCGGCCCGACTGGACGAGGCGGCCATCGTCGCTCGCATCCGCCGCGCCGGCTACGATGTCGCCCTGGCGGAGGTCGAGCTCGGCATCCAAAGACTGGCCGACGACAACGATGCCCGCCGTCTGGAGAAGGTGCTGTCCGCGCTGCCGGGCGTCCAGGAGGCCAGCGTCAGCTTCGCCGCGGAGACCGCCCGGATGCGCTACGTCCCGACGCTGATCGGCCAGGCGGATATCCGCCGGGCGGTCAAGGCGGCCGGGTTCACGGCGCTGGAGAGCGGCGGGGAGAGCGAGGACGCCGAGCGGGAGGCGCGCGAGCGCGAGATCGGCCGGCAGCGCCACCTGCTGCGCGTCGGGCTGGCGCTGACCGTGCCGCTTTTCCTGCTCGCCATGGGGCGCGACCTCGGCGGGGTGCCGCATGCCATCGGGCATGCCGTCTGGTACAACTGGCTGCTCTTCGCCCTGGCCACCCCGGTGCAGTTCTACGTCGGTTGGCAGTACTACACCGGCGCCTACAAAGCGCTGCGCAACGGCGCCGCCAACATGGACGTCCTCATCGCCATGGGCTCGTCGGCCGCGTACTTCTACTCCATCCCCGTCCTGCTGGGCTGGATCGATGGTCACGTCTACTTCGAGACGGCTGCGGTCATCATCACGTTGATCGTCCTGGGGAAGTTGCTGGAGGCGCGCGCCAAGGGCCGCACCAGCGAGGCGATCCGCCGGCTGCTCAGCCTGCAGCCGAAGACCGCCCGAGTCGTCCGCGACGGCCGTGAGATCGACCTGCCGGTCGACGATTTGCAGGTCGGCGATGCGATCGTCGTGCGGCCGGGCGAGAAGATTCCCGTTGACGGCGTGGTCGTCGAGGGGCGCTCGGCTGTCGACGAATCGATGCTGACCGGCGAATCGATGCCGGTGACCAAGCGGCCGGGCGACAATGTCATCGGCGCCACCCTCAACAAGCTCGGAATGCTGAAGTTCGAAGCGGCGAAAGTCGGCAAGGATACCGCCCTGGCGCAGATCGTCCGCCTGGTCCAGGAAGCCCAGGGGAGCAAGGCGCCGATCCAGCGACTGGCCGATCGCGTCTCGGCGGTCTTCGTGCCGGCGGTGATCGCCATCGCCGCGCTGACGTTCCTGGGTTGGTATTTCCTCGCCCCGCCGCCGGCCGGCGACCTGTCGCCGTTCGCCCGGGCGCTGATCAACATGGTGGCGGTGCTGGTGATCGCCTGCCCATGCGCCATGGGCCTGGCCACGCCGACGGCGGTGATGGTCGGGACCGGGAAGGGGGCGGGCATGGGAATCCTGTTCCGCTCCAGCGAGGCGCTGGAACGTGCCGGCCGGCTCACGACCGTCGTGCTGGACAAGACCGGCACCATCACGCGCGGCCAGCCGGCCGTGACCGACATCCTTCTGTCGGAATGGCCGGCCGGCGAGGATGAACTCCTGCGGCTGGTGGCCAGCGCCGAGAAGGGATCGGAGCATCCGCTGGGCGAGGCGATCGTCGCCGCGGCCGGGGCACGCGAGCTGCCGCTGCGCGCTCCCGACCGGTTCGCAGCAGTGGCCGGGCGCGGGGTCGAGGCGAGTGTCGATGGCCGTGAGGTCGCCATCGGGACGCCGCGCTGGATGGAGGAGCGCGGCCTGTCGCTGAACGGTCTGCGGCCGCGGTTGGCGGCGCTGCAAGAGGAGGCGAAGACCGTGGTCGCCGCGGCCGTCGACGGGCGCGTCGCCGCGCTGATCGGGATCGCCGACACGGTCAAGGACGGTTCGGCCGAGGCGATCGCCGAAATGCAGCGCATGGGCCTGGGTGTGGTCATGATTACGGGCGACAACCGCCAGACGGCCGAGGCCGTGGCGAAGCGAGTCGGGATCGCCGCCGAGACGAACGGGGCGAGCGGCGTGCTGGCCGAAGTGCTCCCCGGCGACAAGGCGGCGGCCGTTAAGGCGCTCCAGGCACAAGGCCGCCTCGTCGCCATGGTCGGCGACGGCATCAACGACGCGCCGGCGCTGGCCCAGGCCGACGTCGGCATCGCCATCGGTACGGGGACGGACGTCGCCATCGCCGCCGCGCCGGTGACGTTGATGAGCGGGGATCTGCGCGGGGTTCCGCGGGCGATCCAGCTCTCGCGCGGGACGCTGCGCACGATCAAGCAGAATCTCTTCTGGGCGTTCTTCTACAACGTCATCCTGATCCCGGCCGCGGCGCTGGGGGCCCTCAGCCCCATGCTGGCGGCTGGTGCGATGGCGTTCAGTTCGATCTTCGTCGTCACGAACAGCTTGCGACTGCGGGGGTTGCGGCTGCGCTGAGCCGCGCAACCGCCAGGTACAGGGGGGAGGCATCGGACCTTGCCGGGCCGACTCGCCTCAGGTATCCTTGCGAGAGAGGCGCCAGGATGACGACGCTCAGCAGACGTGGTTTCCTCAAGGCCGGCGGCATGTGGTCTGCGGCCGGCTTGTTTCGTACAGGCCTGCGGCCGGTCCCGAGGGCGCTCCCGGCGGGCGTGCCGCTGGGGCGCGTGACGGAGCTCGAAGCGCGTCTCTTCAGCCGACCGACCGCCGACAGCAGTCTGGTGGGCAGCCTGGCTTTCGATGAGGTCATCGAGGCCTACCGCCAAGTGGTCGGGAGAGGGGTGCAGCCGCACAACCACGTGTGGGTCGAGACCCCACGCGGGTACATCTGGTCCTCCGAGCTGCAGCCCGTCCGGTACCAGCCCAATCCGCTTTTGGAGAGCATTCCCGAGACGGGGACATGGACCGAGGTGACGGTTCCGTTCGTCGATGGACTGCTCCGGCCGGAGCCGGGGGCGCCGGTGCGCTATCGGCTGTATTACGCGATGGTCCTGAACATCGACGGGCGCGTCGACGGCGACGACGGCGTTGTTTACTACCGGGTGCACGACGAGAACAACATCGTCATGTACGCCCCGGGCGAGGCCTTCCGGCAGATCCAGCCGGCGGAGGTCGATCCGATCCACCCGGACGCAGAAGACAAATACATCGTGGTCAATCTGACGCGGCAAGATCTCTCGGCGATGGAGGCGGGCGTCGAGGTCTACTATGCCCGCGTCTCGTCGGGGTACGCCGTGTACGAAGATGGATTGCGGCACTGGAACACGCCCATCGGGCAGCAGTGGACCTGGCGTAAGATGGTCTCGCGCCACATGTCCGGCGGGGATTGGGTGTCCGGTTATGATCTGCCTGGCGTCGGCTGGACGATCTTGTTCAGCGGCACGGGGGCAGCGATTCATTCGACCTATTGGCACAACGACTTCGGCACGCCGCGCTCGCGCGGCTGCATCAATGTCCGCCCGGAGGCCGGCCAGTGGCTCTTCCGTTGGTCCCTGCCCGTGGTCGAGTATCGCCCGGGGGACGTGACCATTCAGGGCACTATCGGGACGCGCGTGATCGTCCAGGAATAGCGCAGGAGGCGCGGTGGTTACGGAGAACCTGAGCGTCGGTCTGGCGATGCTGGCGGGGCTGGCGTCCTTTCTCTCCCCGTGCGTGCTGGCCCTCGTCCCGGCGTACATCGGGTATTTGGGCGGCCGATCGGTCACACCCGGGGGCGAGGTGGTGGAGAACCGCTGGGTGACCTTCACCCACGGCGTTGCGTTCGTCCTCGGCTTCAGCGTTGTGTTCATCACCCTCGGAGCGGCCGCCTCGGCGATCGGGGCCGTGCTCTTCGACCTGAAGATCTGGTTGACGCGCATCGGCGGTGCGGTCGTGATCCTCTTCGGGCTCCACGCCATGGGCGTGATCCGCATCCCCTTTCTCGACATGGACACCCGCCGCCAGGTGCGCCCCGATCCGAGCCTGGGCTACCTGTCCTCGGCATTGATGGGCGTCTTCTTCTCGGCCGGATGGTCTCCGTGCGTTGGGCCAGTGCTGGGCGCCGTCCTGACCCTGGCGCTGGACACTGCCAATCTGGGGCGCGGGATCGTGCTGCTGACCGCCTACTCGGCCGGGTTGGCGGTCCCGTTCTTGCTGGCGGCCCTGGGCATCGGCCGGATGGCGGAATGGATGCGCGTGCACCGTAAGGCCATCCATGCCCTCTCGCTGGCGACCGGCGCGGTGCTGGTCATCGTCGGCATCTTGCTGCTGACCGGCACGCTGTCAACGTTGGCGCGCTTCGGCTTCTTCGTGGATCTCGGACTCTAACGTGAGCGAAAGCCTCCATCGACCATCCGGCGGGCTGATGCTGGCAGCGGGGCTGCTCGTCGGCCTGGCCGCGGGCGCGGGCTACTTCTACGGATTCCCAGGAGAAGGCCTCGATCAGCCAGCCGGGGGGGCGCCCGCCCAGGCGGGGAGGGCGAGTGCCGGCCTGACGCCCTACTTGCCGGCGCCGGTCGAGGGGGCACCGGCGCCGGATTTCGAGCTTCTCGACCTGGATGGGAACATCCAGCGGCTGAGCGACCTGGGCGGATCGGTGGTCTTGCTCAACTTCTGGGCCACGTGGTGTTCGCCGTGCGAAGCCGAGATGCCGATGCTCAACGCTGTCTACCAGAGGTACCGGGATCGGGGTCTGGTCATCGTGGCGGTGAACTTCGATGAACCGGAGGCAGCGGTCCGGGAGTTCAGCGATCGCCTCGATCTGAGCTTCCCGGTCGTGCTGGATCCGGGGGGCAAGGTCCAGCAGCTGTATCGGGTGCGTGGCTACCCGACGACTTTCATCGTCGATCGCGAAGGGGTGGTTCAGGTGGAGCACATCGGCATTCTGTCGGAGGCGAACGTGAACGCCTACCTGGAGGACCTGGGGCTGGCCGAGCCATGATCCGTGTGACTCTGTACACCAAGCGCGACTGCAGCCTGTGCGACGACGCCCGGGAAATGCTCCGGTCGCTGCATGCCGAAATTCCTCACGAGCTCTTCGAGATCGACGTCGAATCCGATCCGGTGCTGCAGGCGCGCCACGGCGAATCGGTGCCCGTGGTGCAGATCGGCCCGTACACCCTGCGGGCTCCCTTCTCGGTGGTCGACCTGCGAGTGGCGCTGTCCGCGGCGCGCCAGGGCAGGCAGAGCGGGGAGGCGATCTCCGAGCGGAAACGCGCCCGCGTGGCGCGCATCGATCGGGCGGTTCTGTATCTGGCCAGGCACTGGCTGGCCCTCCTCAATCTGGTGATCGGCCTGTATGTGGGTTTGCCCTTCCTGGCGCCGGTGTTGATGCACTTCGGCGCGACCACTCCGGCGCGCTGGATCTATCTCGCCTACCGGCCGCTCTGCCATCAGGCCGCGTTCCGCTCCTGGTTTCTTTTCGGGGAGCAGGCCGCCTATCCCCGAGTCGTCTCCGGCGTCCCGGGAGTCTCCTACGAGGAGTTCACCGGGCTGGATGGGAACGACCTGGTCGCGGCGCGGCAGTACGTTGGCGACGCTCGCGCTGGATACAAGGTTGCCTTCTGTGAGAGAGACGTGGCGATCTACGGCGGCATCCTGATCGGCGGCCTGATCTACGCGCTGGTCCGGCGTCGGCTGCGGCCGCTACCTCTGCTGCTCTGGTTCGTGCTGGGCGTCATCCCCATCGGACTGGACGGCGGCATCCAACTGCTCAGTGAGCTCCCCTTCTGGCCTCTCGCTGTCTACGAGAGCACCCCTCTCGCCCGAACCCTGACCGGCGCGGCCTTCGGCCTGGCCAATGTGTGGATGGCCTATCCGTACCTGGAAGAGTCGATGGCTGACACCGTCGCCGCCCTGCTTCCGAAACTGGCCCGCGTCGACTCGACGCAAACGGCAACCCCGGCCGGATAGGCGGGCCGGGCTCGGGGCGGGGTCGGCCGCGCCGGGCTCCGTGGTACACTGCCGACATGCCGTTCCAGCAGGCCGGATCCTTGCGCTACTATCAATTCGATTTGCTGCGCCGGCCGGGACTCGTCCAGGCCGTCTTCACGCGCCAGGGAGGCGTGAGCCCGGCGCCGTGGGACTCCCTGAATGTCGGTGGGACGGTCGGCGACGAGCGCGAGCGCGTGATCGCCAACCGACAGCGGACCTTCTCGGCGATGCAGCGCGCCCCGGCTTCCCTGTATGACGTCTGGCAGGTTCACTCGGCCGAGGTCATCCAGGCGACCGGACCGCGCGGCGAGGCGACGCCCCGCAAAGCGGACGCGATGATCAGCGACGCTCCGGCGGTAACGCTGTTCATGCGATTTGCCGACTGCGTTCCCGTGCTGCTTTTTGACCCGCGCGCGGGCGCCTTCGGTATCGTGCATGCCGGATGGCTGGGGACGGTCCGACGGGTCGTCCCGACCGCGGTTCGGGCGATGGGCAACGCTTTCGGCTGCCGGGGGGAGGACCTCCTGGCGGGGATCGGCCCATCGATCGGCCCGGACCACTATCCGGTCGGGGATGAAGTCGTCGACCAGGTTCGCGCATGTTTCGGGCGCCAGGCGGACGCCCACTTGCAGGTCGTCGATGGCCAAGTGCGGCTGGACCTCTGGTCGGCCAATCGAGCCCTGTTGGAGGAGGAGGGCGTGACCTCCATCGAAGTGTCGGGCATCTGCACGGCCTGTCATCTCGAGGATTGGTACTCGCACCGCGGCGAGCACGGGCGGACGGGACGCTTCGGTGCTCTGATCGCGTTGGAAACCTGATGGCCGTCAGCCCAGCCTCGGGAGCGGCAATCGCCCGCAATCTGACGGAGGTCCACGAGCGGATCGCCGCCGCGGCGCGGCACGCGGCCCGCGACCCGCAGGCTGTTCGGCTGGTCGTCGTCACCAAGGGACGCTCGGCGGACGAGATACGCGCCGTCTATATGGCGGGAGCACGGGCGTTCGGGGAGAACCGCGTCGAGGAAGGGCTCCCGAAGATCGCCGCGCTCCGCGACCTCGTCGAGGTCGGTTGGCACATGATCGGCCACGTGCAAAGCCGAAAAGCCCGGCAGGTGGCGCCGGCCTTCGCCTGGATGCACTCTGTGGATCGCCTCAAGATCGCCCGGCTGCTCGATCAGGCGGTCGTGACCGCGGCAGTCCGCCTGAAGGTCTTCCTGGAGTGCAATGTGTCCGGCGAGGAATCGAAGACCGGATGGCTCCTCGCCGACCGGAGTCGCTGGGAGGCGGTCCTTCCGGAATTCGAACAGATCGCGCGACTACCCGGCCTGGATGTGCGTGGGCTGATGACGATGGCTCCCTGGACCCCTCGGATGGAGCAAGCCCGGCCGGTCTTCGCCACGCTCCGCGAGCTGCAGTCCTTCGTGTGCACCCGGCTGGGAGTGGGCTGGTCCGAGCTGTCGATGGGGATGACCGACGACTTCGAGGTCGCCGTAGAAGAAGGGGCGACGAGCGTGCGCATCGGAAGGGCCGTGTTCGAGGGCGTCCGGCCGCCGGCGGCCGCGTTATAATGGGCTGACCTCGGGCACGTGGCCCAAGTTGTACGAACGGCCTCCCAGAGAGGCCACGGAGATCGACGGGTTGGGCACGCTGATTGCCGCGATCCAGCTGATCACGTTCGCGCTCACGCTGGCGGTTCTGGCCGACATCCTGGTCAGCTTCTTCCTGCAGCCCTACCATCCGGTGCGGCGGGCACTGGACTCGTTCGTCGGGCCGATGCTGGCCCCGATCCGCCGAATCCTGCCTCCGGTCGGGATGTTCGATTTCAGCCCGATGGTGCTCATCATTCTGATCCAGCTCCTTCAGGAGATCATCATCCGGGTGCTGGTCAGCCTGGCGTAGCCGGAGCGAGCATGCGGAGCTTCAAGCTGCACGACGGCAAGCACGGCGCGGCGCTGACGATCCGGGTGACGCCACGAGCGCGCAAGAACGCCCTGGGCGGGATCCTGGAGGACGGGACGCTGCGTGTGCGCGTGGCCGCACCGCCGGTCGGGGGGAAGGCGAATGCCGCCCTGATCGAGTTCCTGGCCGAGGTCCTGGGGGTGCGGAAGAACAAGATCGAGGTCGTGGCCGGCAAGCGCGGGCTGGACAAGATCGTCTCGATCGTCGGGGTGACCTCGGTCCAGGCAGAGGAACGCATCCGCGACTGGCTCCAGGAACATGAAGAAGAGACCGGCTAGCGGTCTCCTCTTTCGGTCTCCCTTCAAATGCTGGAGGTGAATCTCAGACGGGCGCCGGCAGCGGGACGCCGGCCGCCGCCTGCCTCCACAGCGCCTCGAAAGCCGCGTCGCGCAGCTGCGCCTCGTCGGACCGCAGCGCGGCGTATAGGTCGATGCTCAACTCGCCGGCATCGAGGCCGGGCAGAACGCCCAGCGCGGCAAGCTTCTCCTCGAGCGACCCGGCGCTCAGCGTGCGGCGGAGCGTTTCCAGCGCGGCCCGGCCGGGGCCGACGCTGAGCCCCTCGCGGCCGGCAACCTCGACCAGCCAGGGTAGGGTGGACAGATCCCGGACGATCGGCGCCACTTTCCACGGCGCGCTGTGCCGGCGATCGACAGCCTCGGCCGCCGCGCCGCGCACGACCCACTGCTTGTCATCGACCTGCAACTTCTCAAGGATCGGATCAGGCCAGCCCTCCGGCACACGCGCCAAACCGAAGACGGCCGCCCGGCGGGTGATGCTGTCTTCCATCTCGATGGCGTCGCGCAGCATGCTGTAGCCTTCGTCGGGGTGAATCGACAGCGCCTCCCCGGCCGCCACGCGCAGCGCTTCCTCGCCCGAGAGCAGGGCGTGCCCCAATCCCTCCATCGCCTGATCGCTTCCCAGGGAGGCCAGGGCCAGGCAGGCTGCCTGGCGTGGGCGAAAGTGCGGGTCCTCGTTGGCGATGGTGATCAGCTTGGGGATCGACTCGGCGTCACGCGCGGCCCCGACGCCCAGCGCGCCGAGCGCGCGGCTGGTGGGGGATTCGGCGGTCAAAAGGCGCCGGAACAACAGTGCCACCGAACTCTCCCCGGCGTGCAGTAGCGCCTCGGCACTGCGGATACGCAGTCCATACGGGCGCTGGTCGTCCGCCAGCAGCATGCCCAGGCTGCGCAGGACTTGGCCTCGCCAGGCGGCGCTGCGCTGGGCGGATCGCATCCATCGGGCGCACGAAAACAGCCCGCTCTCCAGCACATCGCCCCGCCGCTGCAGGCGCAAATCGACCGCCGGCGAGACCTCTCCCCAGGCGGAGTACAGGCCGATCGTGGTTTCCGCAATGGACCAGCTTTCGCGTCCGAGCGCCTCCGGCATCCCGGTCTGGGTCATTGCCCGGGCGGCCAGGTACGCGCCCACCAGGGGCTGGAAGAAGGAGACCCGGCCGTCGGCGCGGCGGGACAGGATCCCGGCCTCGACCAGATCCCCGACGGACGAGCCGCGCGGCAGCGAACGCTCGGAGACCGCGCCCTGGCGCTCGCTGAGCCAGGCCAGCGCCACGCCCTCGGCCACCGGGAGCTCATCCGGGGAGAGGAATCGGACGAGGTAGGCTTCCAGGCCGTCGTGGGTCGACCGGCCGCGAATGTCGCCGGCGAAGGACGCCCACACGCGCAGCGTGATGTCCAACGGCGTCAGGCCGCGCAGGCCGCCCGTCAGCCATCCGGCGATCAGCAGCGGGTCGACGTCGCCCAGCCGGTTGCGGGGGAGGTGGGGCTGGACGAACTGCACCCAGGAGGCGGACCACTTGGATAGAAAGAGGCGCTGCTCATGCTCGCCCCAAGGGGCGATACTGACGGGCGACAGGCCGGCAGCGACGAGTCCATCGTAACCGCTCGTCGGTCCGGCGACGACGAGCCGCGTCCCCGGGTAGCCCTCGAGCAGCTCCCGCGCCCACTCGGCGTAAGGAGGGATCTCCTCGGCCGGCATCTCATCCAGGCCGTCGAGGAGGACGAGAGCCCGCTTCTGGCGCAACTGCAGACGCAAGTAGTTGGGCAGGCGGGAGGCGACGACCGGCGAGGCGGCGCGCTGGGCGGCCTGCAGCAGCGGCTCGAGCGGGTCCTTCCCGTTGCGGCGGTCGACTCGCAGGTCGGCCGCATGGATGAGGATGGGGGCCATCTGTGCGACGACGCCGGCATCGGCGTCACGGCGCGTGCCGCGAATGGCCAGATAGGCCAATGCCGTCGTCTTACCGCTCCCCGGGTCGCCGGTCAAGAGCAGGTTCGCGCCGGAGGCGAGCGCCTCCTCGATCGAAAGGCGCGGGGCGCGGTACAGGCCGGCCAGCGAGTTCCAATCGGGGATATTCGGCAGGACGCCGAAGATGTCTTCGTGGACCGCCTCAGCCCGCATCGGATCCAGCAGAGGCGAGGGGGCCAGGACGGCCGGGGGAACGAGGATGTCGTCCAGGGTGAAGAGCGCCCGGGCCATGTGCAGGGACTGGGCACGCGTCTGCAGGTCGGCGCGGAAGCGGTCGGTGGCGCCGGAGGTCAGGTTGTCGCCGACCCACTGTGCCTGCTTCTGAGCCCAGTCACTCACCCAGGTCAGGGTCGGCCCGAGGCGGTACACCAGATAGGCCACACCCAGGCCGACCAGGACCCCGAAGAAGAACTCGGGGAAGTTGAACTGTGATCCGAAGAGACCGAATGGCATCCCGACCTATCCTGCATACAGGATGCGGCCGCATTGGATACAGCGGACCAGACTGTCTCCCTGGCGAATTTCCTGACGCAGGGAGTGGGCAACCGTCAGGCCGCACGCTCCGCAGGTATCGTCTTGGACCAGAGCGACCGCCAGACCGCCTCGATTGTCCCTTACCTGGGTGTAGAGCGCAAGATCGACTTGAGTCACATTCGCCAGGGCGGCCTCCCGCTCGGCCGTCAAGCGATCGAGCTCGGTGGCGATGCGGGCCTGTTCCTCCGCCAGGGCGGTGTCCCGGACCGCCGTCTGGCCGGTGGCCTCGGAAAGGGCCCCTTCGGCCGACCGCTGGTCGGTTTCCGCGGTTTCAAGGGCGACCATCGCCTCTAGCAGGCGGTCCTCCAAGGCGGACCGATAGCGAGTGAGGGATTCGACCTCGGCCTGCAGGTCCTGGAGCTCCTTCGGATTGTGGACCGACCCGCCATACAGGCGCTTCTCGGCTTCCTCGAGCTTGGCCTTGTTGGCCGCCAGCTCTTCCTCGGCCAGGCGGGACGCGCTCCGGGCAGTGCGCAGAGTCGACTCGGCTTCGGACAGCGCGTGGCGGCCGCGGTTGACCGCGGCCGATTCGCTCAGGATCTCGCCGATCACCTTCAAGCGAGCTTGTCTCCGGTCGATCTGGAGATCGAGGGTCTGCAGACGGTGCAGGCTGGAGGCGCGGCTCATACCGGGATTATAGGCGGTGGAGGCGACCCGGGGCAAGCCGGAAATGGCGGGGAGACTCGCATCGGCTGTACAATTCGCCGCATGCCAAGGCGCCGGGAGTGGATAGCCGCCATTCTGCTCAGTCTCGGTGTGGCCGGTGCGACGCTTCTGCCTTACCTGGCCGCCGCCCGGATGGCCGGACCGGGATCGACCTTCGCCGGCTTCCTGCTCAACCCGCTGGACGGATTCTCCTACCTGGCGAAGATGCGCCAGGGAGCCGGGGGATCGTGGCTGTTCACGCTGCCGTACGCCAGTCAACCCGGCCCGGGCGTTTTCCTCTACGTCTACCACCTGCTCCTGGGCCATCTGGCGAGTTGGGCAGGGCTGTCCCTGCTGACGGTCTACCACGCTGCCCGAGTCGCCGGCGCGACCGGCATGTTTCTGGCCGCGTTCGCCTTCTTCGGCGTGTGTTTGAGGACTCGGCGGGCGCGTTGGATCGCCTTCCTGCTGGCCTTGTTCGGTTCCGGACTGGGGTGGCTGCTGCTTCCCACCCAGAGCCTCGCCGCCGATCTGTGGATCCCGGAGGCCATCCCGTTTCTGTCGGCGTACGTCAACGTCCACTTCCCCTTGGCGGCGGCCGCCGTCCTCGTCGGAGCCGCGTCGATTCTTGCGGCCAGCCTCAACCCCAGGGGCAGCCGGCGTCACGGCTGGGTTGTGGCGGCGCTGGGAAGCGGCCTCGTGCTCGGCGCAGTTCAGCCCTTCGCGGTGCTGCCTCTGGCCGCGGCGTTCGGGCTGTGGCTGATTTGGGAGGCCAGGCGCGGTGCGGGTCGGGGCCGTGCGCCCGGCGGAATCGCCGCGAACGGGTTCCCGGCCGTGCTCGCGCTGGTGGCCGGCGCGGCGCCGTGGGTGCTGTACGACCTGTGGGTCGTGCGTACACACCCGGTCCTGCGAGCCTGGTCGCTGCAGAATCAAACCCCCTCGCCGCCGCCCCTGCTGTTCGCCGCCGGCTACGGTCTGGTGTTGATCCTGGCGGTTGCCTGGCTGTTGCGCGGGCGCGCAGCGAACAGGCCTAGCGCCCGACTGCTCGTCGTCTGGGTGATGGTCGGCGCGCTGTTCCTGTACGTCCCCTTCAGCCTGCAGCGGCGTCTTTCGCTCGGTCTGTTCTTCCCCATGGCCGGCCTTGCGGCGCAGGCACTGGACACCTTTGGCCGGGGCCGGGCGCGTCGCGGGGTGGTGGTTCTGGCGCTGGTGCTCTCAGTGCCCTCCAATCTCGTCGTGGTTGGCGCCGGATTGAGCGGGGTGCGACAGCAGGAGCCGGCGCTGCTGATCGGCGAAGGCGAAGCCGCGGCGTACGGTTGGTTCGCCGAGCACGCGCCCTCAGGAGCCGTGGTGCTGGCTTCACCGCTGGCGGGGAACCGTCTGCCCGCGTTTGCAGATGTGCGCGTCCTCTACGGGCATCCCTTCGAGACACCAGAGGCGGAGATCCGCCTGGCAGAGGTGGAGCAGCTGTACGCGTGGCAGGGCACGGCCGCGCAGGGTCAGGCGCTGCTCGAGGCGGCAGGGGTGGATTTCGTCCTCTATGGAGACGCGGAACGGTCGCTCGGAACGCCTTCCTGGCTGGCGGGGCTTCCGTTGGCGTATGAGCACGCCGGCGTCGAGATCTACGGCCCTGTGAGTCCATGATGAGCCGTTTGTGGGTGCGGCTGCGCTGGCCGCTCGTCTTCCTCGGTCTCGCCCTCGTATGGCTGCTGCCCCTGATGGCCCGACCCGACGGTTTCCCCTTGTGGGTGGGCGGGGGTTATTCCGATCTCCTCGTCTCACACTGGCCGAACGCGCATTGGCTGCGGAGGTCGCTCGTCGAATGGGGGCAGATCCCGCTCTGGAACCCGCAGATCCTGAGCGGCGCGCCGTTTGCCTCGGATCCTCTGTCCGGGCTCTGGTATCCGCCCGTCTGGTTGGCGCCCTGGCTGCCGGGGGCACTCGGTTTCAATCTGCTCTTTCTGATCCACCTGGCCTGGGCGGGGCTGGGCGCCGCGCGGCTGGCGCGCGACGGCGGTGTGGGTTGGGCGGGCGCGGCGGTCGCCGGGATCGTCTACAGCGGGACGCCCAAGCTCATCGGGCACATCGGCCTGGGCCACCTGGGCCTGGTCTGCGCCGCATCATGGACGCCGTGGGTGCTGGTCGCCGCGCGGCGCGCGTTGGAGCCGGCCGTCGATGACCCGCGATCGCGCCGCAAAGCCGCGGCGCTGGCCGGCGCTGCGCTCGGCGCCGCCTTCCTCGCCGACCCGCGCTGGGCGGCCCCCACAGGGCTCCTTCTTCTCGTCTACGCGGCCTTCGTGATGATGCGGGCCCCGGCCCGGCCGGCCGGATGGGGACGGCAGGTGTCCGGCCGGTTGCTGATCCTCGGCCTGTCGGCGGCTGGAATCGCCGCCGCTCTGGCATTGCCGCTGCTGAGCATGGTTCCCCTCACCACGCGTGCCGTGCTTACGGGCGCCGATCGTGCCGCCCTCTCGCTGTCGCCGGCCGCTCTGCTCGGCCTGCTGGTGCCGGATCTGGGCGGTTGGGCCGAGAGGCTCGCATTCGCCGGGGTGGGCGCACTGTTCCTTGCCGTGGCTGCCCTGCTGACCAGGGCGCGAGGCGCCTGGTTCTGGGCCGGCGTGGTGCTCGTTGGCTGGGTCCTGGCCCTGGGGGATCACACGCCGCTCTACACTCTGCTCGCCCGGTTGCCTGGTTTTGACCTCCTCCGCGTCCCGGCGCGCTTCTTGCTGATCTCGGTCCTGGCACTGGCATGCCTGGCCGGGTTGGGGTTGGATGCGCTTCTGAGTGGACTGGCCGACCGTCACCAGGTGGCTCTCCGCCTGGGATTCGTCGCAGCAGGGGGCGTCTGCCTCCTCCTTGGGCTCGCCGGCGCGAGTATCGTAGGAAGGGACGCGGCCGGGTTTTGGGGCACCGCCGTCCTCGGCGTGTTGGCCGCCGGAGTAGGATGGGCGTCCCTCTCGCGCCGGGTGTCCGCAAGGATGTGGTCGGCCGCGTGGCTGCTCCTGGTCGTGGGTGAGTTGGCCTGGGTGGATTCGTCTCTCCTGACGGTCCGCTCCGCTTCCGAGTCACTGGGTGCGCGGGGTGCGCTGATCCGCTCGATGGTGGCCAGCCTCGAACCGGGGCAGCGCGTTTTCTCACCGTCCTACAGTCTCCCTCAGCAGGCGGCCTCTGCGGCCGGCGTCGAGCTGGCCGACGGCGTCAACCCGCTGCAGCTCACGGCCTACGTCCAGGCGATGCGGCAGGCCGTCGGGATCGAGGACACAGGCTACAGTGTCACGCTGGCGCCGTTTCCTTCAGGCGACCCGGCTGTGAGCTGGGGGGCGGAGATCGATGCGGAGCGACTGGGGCGTTTTTCGGTGGCTCTGGTCGCCGCCGAATACCCTCTCTCGAGCCCCGGGCTCGAGGAAGTCTCCGAGGAGGAGGGCGTGTGGGTGTACCGCAACCTGCGCGTCCGGCCGCGTGCATGGCTTCAGGACACGGAGGAAGTCGCTTCGACCTGGAGCCGAGTGGACGCATGGGAGTGGTCACCCAATCGAATCCAGGCCACAGCGCGAGGTCCGGGGGTCGTCGTGTTCAGTGAGGTGGTGTTCCCCGGTTGGCAGGCGACGGTGGACGGCGAGCCGGCGCCGCTGCTGGTCATCGACGGCGTCCTGCGCGGCGTGAGGATCGACAGCGGTGCG
>Ga0154653_1163_pt1 | contig 16549 bp, 18 predicted proteins | sample Rifle2008BG13ft_FD_116082 | JGI IMG/M metagenome (GOLD analysis project Ga0154653, IMG submission 116082) | Chloroflexi bacterium RBG_13_68_17
CCTCGGCCATGCGGGTCGAGAGCCTGCCCTTCGGCGGGATCAAGATGAGCGGACACGGTCGGGAAGGACTTCTCGACACGCTGGATGAGATGACCGAGCAGAAGGTGATCATCGTTCACAACGCCCTGTCGGTCTTCGACCAGGGCTGAGGCGACGGAAGGGTTCGGATGTCCTCCGAATTCCTGCAGATGCGGGGCATCAGCAAGAGCTTCGACGGGACGCAGGCGCTGCGGGCCGTCGACTTCTCGGCCATGGCCGGGGAGGTGCATGCCATCTCCGGTGAGAACGGGGCCGGAAAATCCACCTTGGTCAAGATCCTCTCGGGGGCGCTCCCGAGTGATGCGGGGGAGATCCTGCTGGACGGACAGCCGGCCGAGCTCGGAACCCCGGCCCGCGCTCGGCGTCTCGGCATCCGGGCTGTGTATCAGGAGTTCAGCCTGGTCCCCCACCTGACCGTCACCGAGAACATCCTCCTCGGGCGGATGCCAACCGGGCGGTGGTCGGGTTGGGTCGACTGGGCGGAAGCCCATCGCCGGGCGGCGGCGGTTCTGGCCTCGATCGGCTTTGTGGGGATCGACGTTCGGAAGCGGGTGCGGCAGTTGAGCGTCTCCCACCAGCAGATGGTCGAGATCGCCAAGGCTGTGGCCGAGCGGCCGCGGATCTTGATCCTGGATGAGCCTTCGGCCGTCCTCTCGCAGGAGGAGCTGAACCGCCTGTTCGACCTGGTGCGCCAGCTCAGACAGGAGGGGACGCTGGTCCTCTATATCTCTCACCGTCTGGATGAGGTGTTCGAGATCGCCGATCGGATCACGGTGCTCAAGGACGGCCAGCTGGTCGGCACCGTCAAACCTCAGGAGGCGGATCAGAACCAGTTGATCAAGATGATGGTCGGCCGGGATCTCGGCGAGCTCTTCCCGGTCCGCCAGCCGCCTGGCGCCGGGATCGCGCTCCAGGTGAGCGGGCTGTCGCGGGAAGGCTCGTTCTCGGACGTCTCCTTCGGCCTGCGGGTAGGCGAGGTGTTGGGGATGTTCGGCCTGGTAGGGAGCGGCCGCACGCAGGTGGCCAGGTGCATCTTCGGTGCTGAGCCCTTCACGGCCGGCGCGGTACGCCTGGGCGACGCACCCATCCGCCCGCGCTCGCCGAAAGAGGCGGTCGAGGCGGGAATCGCGCTGTTGACCGAAGACCGGAAGCGCGATGGGCTGGTGTTGAGCTGCTCCATCCGCGATAACGTCAGCCTGGCCTCCTACAACCGCATGACCCGCTGGGGCGTAATCGACCGGAAGAAGCAGGCGGCCCAAGTCCGCGAGAAGGTCGTGGAGCTGGATATCCGACCCACCGCCATCGACCGGCTGGCGCGGCAGATGAGCGGCGGCAATCAGCAGAAGCTGGTCCTGGCCAAATGGCTGCTGACCCGGGCGAAGGTTCTCATCCTGGACGAGCCGACGCGCGGGGTCGATGTGGCCACCAAGGTGGAGCTCTACCAGATTATCAGCAGCCTGGCCGCCCGAGGGATCGGCATTCTCTTGATCTCGTCGGAACTGCCGGAGATCCTGGGCATGAGCGACCGGGCGCTCGTCATGCGTGAGGGCCGGTTGGTGGGAGAGTTCACACGGGCGGAGGCCAGCGAGGAGAAGTTGCTGGCCTCGGCCGCAGGGGTGATCCCATGACCAGAGGTTCTGCGCCTGCGTCAACCGCTCCGGGTGCCGCAGGCGGAGGTCTGCGGGGATTGCTTCTCGGGCGGGCAGGCGGCGCCTCCAGGCGTCGCTGGGTGGACTACGCCTTCATTGTCGCCTTCGGAATCCTGCTCATCGTCACGGCCACGATGTCGGATGTCTTCTTCACGCAGCGGAATCTGAGCAACCTGATGCGGCAGACGGTGACCAACGGGCTGCTCAGCCTGGGGATGCTGGTCGTGATCCTGACCGGTGGCATCGACCTCTCGGTTGCCCCCGTGGTCGCGCTGACCGGGATCATGGTTGCCGGCATGTCGAACCAGGGGATCCCTTTGGCAATCGCCATCCTGATCTGCCTGGTCGTGGGCGTGGCTGCCGGTGCAGTCAACGGCTTCTTCATCGCCAGGTTCAAGCTGCAGCCCTTCATCGTGACGCTGGCCACGCTGGGGACCATCCGAGGCCTGGTGTTCGTCTACTCCGAGATCCCCATCACCCCTTCCGATCCGGGCTTCCGCGCCGTGCTGGGGGCTGGCTTCGTCGGGCCGTTTCCTGTCTCGGCGCTGATCATGCTCGCCTGCTTCCCGATCGTCTGGTTCTTCCTGAACCGGATGAGCCCGGGAAGGGCCATCGTCGCCATCGGCGGCAATGAGGAGGCGGTCCGCCTGGCAGGGATCAGCGTCAGATGGCACATCTTCCTGGCCTATATGATCTCCGGGTTGTTCTCGGCGCTGGCGGGCGTGATCCTGGCCTCGCGGTTGGGAATCGCGCAGCCGAGCGTCGGCTCCGGATTTGAGCTGGATGCGATTGCGGCCTGCGTGATCGGAGGGGCCATTCTGGGCGGCGGAGGCGGCAGCACGTTCGGCACGTTGGGTGGGGTCGTGACCCTGGGGCTGATCGACAATCTGCTGAACCTGTTCAACGTCCAGTCCTACTACCAGCAGATTTTCAAGGGTTTGATCATCCTGATCGCAGTACTGGCGCGGCGGAAAGAGCGCTAGCCGCAGGCCGCTGCGGCGGCGCCCGGCCTGCCCCCCGACATGGGGAAGGAGGTGAGGAGAGGCAAGAGAGTCGTTAGCACTTGCTGTTCATCCGCTCGTTCCGAGGATATGAGGAGGAGGACTCTCCATGAAACGCACGTTCGCCCTGAGCATCTGCCTGATCCTGGCCTTTGTTCTGGCCGCCTGTGCCCCGGCACAGGAAGCGGCCGCTCCGGAGGCCGAGGCGCGCACGTTCACGATCGGCGTGGCCAACTTCTCCCAATGCTGCCCGTACTTCATCGGCATGAATGATTCCGTGATCGCGGAGGCTTCCGCGTACTCCAACATCACGGTGGTCTCCACCAATGCCGACGGCGACGCCGCCAAGTTCCAGTCCGACATCGAAGACCTGATCGCGCAGGGCATCGACGGGATCATCATCTCGGGCGCCTGGCTCGAACAGGCCCCGGCGGCGCTGGATGCCCTGACCGAGGCCGGAATCCCGAGCGTCCTTGTCGACCGGCAGTTTGGCGTTGGCGGGGAAACCTATACGTCGTACGTCGGCCCGCAGAACTTCGTCATCGGTCAGCAGGACGGGCAGTACATCGCTGATCGCTTGGGTGGGGAAGGCGTCGTGGTGCAGCTGCGCGGCGGGCCGGCCGACAACTCGATCGGCCTCAACCGAAGCAACGGCGTGCTCTCCGTGCTGGAGACGTACTCGGGCATCACGGTCGTCACCGCCCCGGACTTCGGTGGCTGGAGCGCTGACGGCGCCATCACCCTGATGGAGGACTTGCTGGCCGGCAATCCGCAGATCGATGCCGTCTTCTGTGAGAACGACTCGATGTGCCTGGGCGCCCAGACGGCCATCGCCGATGCCGGACGGTCGGACGAGATGTTCCTCGTCGGCGTCGACGGTGAGACGGCCGCGCTGGAGGCCATCTTGAATGGCACCAACTATGCCGCCACCGGCTTGAACAGCTCGGACCAGATCGGCCGGGCCGGCTTCCACCGCCTGATGGCCATCCTGGCCGGGGCGACCCCTGTGGAGAGAGACACCTACCTGCCCTCCCCCCTGATCACCATCGACAACGTCCTGCGCTACTACAATCCGGAGGGCACGTTCTAGTCCGGATCGTAAGTGTCTTTGAGAGGACCGGCGACCGCCGCGGTCCTTTCCCAGTTCGCCGTGATCCCTGCAGGGGACTGCACCTCCCCTGCAGGGATCGCCCGGCGCGGAGGTTGAGACTCCGCGCGGGTCCTGGAGGGCGAAGGCTCCGTAGTGCTCTCGTCCTTCCAAGTTCTCATCGAATTCGTCGGCGCGCCTCAGCAAAGTTGAGGGGAAGGGGATGAACGAGACGGGGCTGAAGGTTGTCACCTTTGGCGAAATCATGATGAGGCTTTCGCCTCCCGACCACCTGCGCTTCGCGCAGGCGACCACCTTCGATGTGGTGTACGGGGGCGGCGAATCCAACGTCGCGGTCTCCCTGGCCCACTTCGGTGTCCCGGTCGAGTTCGTCACGATGCTTCCCGCCAACGACATCGGCGACGCGTGCGTGCAGTTCCTGCGGCGGTTCGGCGTCGGGGTGCGGTTTATCGTGCGGCGCGGCGAGCGGCTGGGCATCTACTTCTTGGAGCATGGGGCGGTCCAGCGGCCCAGCCAGGTCATCTACGATCGCGCCGGCTCGGCGTTCTCGACCGTCGAACCCGGGATGATCGACTGGCGCGCGGCCCTCGACGGGGCCCGTTGGTTCCACTGGACCGGCATCACACCGGCGACCGCCCCGGGTCCGGCCGCCGTTTGCCTGGAGGGCGTTCGGGCGGCCAAAGAGCTCGGACTGACGGTCTCCTGCGACCTCAATTACCGGGCGAACCTGTGGAAGTGGGGCAAGCCGGCCGGCGAGGTGATGGAGGGCATCGTCTCCCTGTGCGACGTGGCCGTCGGCAACGAGGAGGATGCCGCCCGGGTGTTCGGCGTCCACGCCCCGGCCACGGATGTGACCAGCGGGAGCGTCGAAGCCGGCCGCTACCGCGGTGTGTGCGAGCGCCTTGCCGAGAGGTTTCCGGGATTGCGCATCATCGCCATCACCCTGCGAGGTTCCCGGTCGGCGTCGCACAACACGTGGAGCGGTGTCCTGTGGAAGCAGGGTGACTTCTTCCAGGCGCAGGAGTACGACATCGCACCGATCGTCGACCGGGTCGGGACGGGTGACAGCTTCGTGGCCGGGCTGATCTATGCCCTGCAAGCCTACCCGGACGACTGCCAGCGGGCCGTCGATTTCGCCGTGGCCGCATCGGCGCTCAAGCACACGATTTTCGGGGACTTCAACCTGGTGACCGTCTCCGAGGTGGAACGGCTGATGGGGGGCGACCGATCAGGCCGCGTTCGCCGCTAGCCGGCGACGACCGGAAGGGGAGTGAGGCATGGCCAGCCACAGCAGGCTCGAGGTCTGGACGGCGATCGTCGACAGCGGCCTGGTGCCGCTTTTCTACCACGCCGAGGTCGAGATCGCCCGGCGGATCCTTCGGGCGTGCGCACAGGCCGGAGTCCGCTGCGTCGAATTCACCAATCGCGGCGATCAGGCCCACCTGGTCTTCCAGGACCTGGTCCGTCGGAGCGGCGAGGAGCGCGCCCTGATCCTCGGGGCAGGATCCGTACTCGACCCGGGGACGGCCGCCCTGTACATCCAACTGGGGGCGGAGTTCATCGTCGGGCCGGCGTTCAACCCGGAGGTGGCGCGCATCTGCAATCGGCGCAAAGTGGCGTACCTGCCGGGCTGCGCCACGGCCAGCGAGATCTCCGCCGCCGAGGAGCTGGGGGCCGAGATCTGCAAGATCTTCCCCGGCGGGCAGGTTGGCGGGCCCGAGTTCATCAAGGCGATTCTGGGACCGATGCCGTGGGCCCGGCTGATGCCGACGGGCGGGGTCGAGGCGACGCAAGAGAGCGTCAACGCCTGGATCAAAGCCGGCGCGGCCTGCCTGGGCATCGGCAGCAACCTCGTCACCAAGCAATCCGTCGCCGCGGGCGAGTTCGACGCGATCGGGGAGCGGGCGGGGCACATCTTGGGGTGGATCCGGGCGGCGCGAGGCGTGTAGCCTTCAGCGCGTCGAAATCCGCCGGAGAGGAGCGGGTCCGACGCCGGCCCGCAATCTGTGGGGCTTGTAAATCAGACAAAAGGGGTATAGATTTAGTCTCGGTGGCCCGTGGGGAGCGGCCACCGAAACTCGTTTGAAGGAGAGAGACGATGGCACTCGCACGCGAACAATCTCGAAGCGGCCGGGCGGCGATCCTGCTGGTTGGGCTCGTGCTGCTTTCGGGATGCAGTTTCCCCGACGTGGCTGCCGAAGCGACGCCGACCCCCGCGGCGCAATCGCCGACGGAAGTCCTGGCGGTGCTGCCCTCGGCCACCCCGGAGGTTGTCGCCCCGAGCACGCTCACACAGCCCACATCGGGTGGGCCCGGGGAAGCGGCAAGTCAAGTCAGCCTGGCAGCCAGCGGCGGCAATCTGACCGTGCGGCGCGGGCCGGCGCCGGCCTACAACCCGGTCAGCTACATGCAGGACGGGCAAAGCGGGTCGGCGACCGGCCGGAACCAGGCCGGCGACTGGCTCTTCGTCGATCGCCCCGAGGACGCCGGCCGGGACGGCTGGGTGTTCCTGAGCAGCTACGCCAGCGTGACCGGCGATGCCGCCTCACTCCCGGTCCTGCCGGCCGAGACGGCCGGGCCGGCCTATCTGCGCAACTGCACCTACCACCCGATGATGATCCAGCCGGGAGGCTTCCTCCTGGTGGAGATGTTCGACGCGCCCAACAACATGCGCCAGGTCAACCCGGGCGCCTACCAGGCTTTCGACCAGAACGTCGAGGGCGAACCGCAGGTGTTCTCCGGGGAGATCCGCGAGGGTCAAACCATCGATATCGAAACCGACGGTCTCAACAACACTTACGGCTGCTCGTAATCGAAAACGCACCTCCCGTTCAGGAGCGCAGGCGGTCGTCCGCCTGCGCTCCTTGCTCTTGAAGCGCGGCCATGCCCAGGGGAGGATGTCTAGACTATATGGACAAGACCTTGACAGATGGGGCGACCTCAGCTATCTTAGGGCGCCCCGAAGGGAGGATGGCCAGGATGCCGATCGATGACCGCCGGGGATCCTTCAACTTGAAGGCCGTTGTTCGAGAGACGGGGCTGAAGCCGGACACGCTGCGCGCTTGGGAGCGGCGCTACCGGCTGCCTCGCCCGGAGCGCACCGCCGGGGGGCATCGACTGTACTCACAGCGGGACATCGACTGCCTGCGGTGGTTGGCGGCACGCCAAACGGAGGGGCTGAGCATCAGCCGTGCGGTTGAGCTCTGGCGCAAGCTGGAGGCCGACGGCCTGGATCCCCTCGACGCCCCTCACTATGCGATCCCGGAGTCGGCTGCTGCAGGCGGGGGGCTGGCGAGCGGCGAAGCGATCGTCGACCTGCGGGACGACTGGGTGCGCGCCTGCGCCGCGTTGGACGAACGGAAGGCGGAGCTGGCCCTGAACCAGGCTCTGGCCCTCTACCCGCCGGAGACCGTGTGCTTCGAAGTCCTCCGCGAGGGGCTGGCGCAGATCGGTCAGGGCTGGTACCGGGGCGAGTTGAGCGCCCAGCAGGAGCACTTCGCTTCGGCGTTGGCGCTGCGGCGCCTGGAGGCGCTTCTGTTGGCCGCTGCGCCGCCGACACGACGCTCCCGGTTGATCGTCGCCTGCCCTCCCGAGGAGCAGCATACGTTCGCCCCGCTGCTTCTGACGCTGCTCCTGCGCCGGCGAAGCCTTGAGGTCACGTACCTGGGGGCGGACGTCCCTCTCGAGCGCATGGCGGAGGTCCTGGACACGGTCAAACCTCACCTTGTGATCCTGACCGCGCAGCGCCTGCAGACCGCGGCCGGCCTACGGGCGATGGCCTCCGAGATCAGCGGGCGGGGCGTCGCCGTCGCGTTCGGAGGACGGGTCTTCGCCGAATCTCCCGGCCTGGTCGAGCACATCCCCGGCCAATACCTGGGGGATCGGCTGGAGCAGGCCACGCAGGCCGTGGAGAGGCTCCTTTCGGCGCCGGCGCCTCGTCCGGAGGCCCGATCTGCCCCGCCCGCGTATCGGCGTGCTTTGGCCCACCTGCGCAGCCGCCGGCCCCAGATCGACGCCGAGGTGTGGGCCGCGACCGAATCGCGTATGGAGTCCAGCAGCATCGTCGGCGTCAACGAATACTTCGGGCGTGACATTCTGGCTGCCCTCGAGTTCGGCGACCTGGGACTCCTGAGACGCGAGATAAGCTGGGTCGAGGGGCTGATCGCCCACCGGAAGCTGCCCGCCGGGCAGCTGCCGGCCTACCTGCAAGCCTACCGTGACGCGGCCCGCCGACACCTGGAGGAGGCGGGGCAGCCAGTGGTCGAATGGTTGGACCGAATCGTGGCGAACGGGTCGTAAATGCGAATGCGGAGTGGAGGTTGAGGCATGCGTGTGTTGATCACCGGCGGCAGCGGGTTGATCGGCCGCTCGTTGGCAGGCGACCTGGCCGGGGCGGGTCACTCGGTCACCGTGTTGACCCGCTCGCCCGGGAGGCCGCGCGGGCTGCCCGACTTCGTCCAGGCAGTCGCCTGGGACGGTCGGACAGCCGCAGGCTGGGCCGACCAGGCCGAGGGCGTCGACGCGATCGTGAATCTGGCCGGTGAAAGCATCGCCGGTGAAAACTTGGCCGCCACATTCCTGGGAAGGTGGACGGCCGAGAAGAAGCGGCGGATCGTGCAGAGCCGAGCCAACGCCGGGCGCGCCGTGGCAGACGCCGTCGACGCGGCGGCGAGCAAGCCGGCCGTGGTCATCCAGATGTCAGGCGTAGGCTACTACGGCGCAGCGGCCAAGGGGGAGCTCGACGAGGGTGCACCGGCCGGCTCCGACTTTCTGGCGCACACCTGCGCGGCCTGGGAGGCGGCGACGGATCGGGTCGAGCAGCTCGGCGTACGCCGGGTTGTCCTGCGGACCGCGGTGGTCCTGACCCGGCAAGGCGGTGTGCTGCCGCTGATGCTTCTGCCGTTCCGCCTGTTTCTCGGCGGACCTCTCGGCGGGGGGCAGCAGCCCTTCCCCTGGGTGCACATCGACGACGTGATCGGCGCGATCCGCTTCGCCATCGAGAACCGGCAACTGCGCGGCGTCGCCAACCTGGTTGCGCCGACGACGCCGACGAATGCCGAGTTCAGCCGTCTGGTCGGGGCTGTGCTGCATCGGCCCAGCTGGCTCCCGGTGCCGGCCTTCGCGCTGCGGCTTCTTCTGGGCGAGAAAGCGACCATCGTGCTGGATGGGCAGCGTCCGGTGCCGAGACGGCTGCTCTCCCTCGGGTATCCGTTCCGCTTCCGCGATCCGAAGACTGCTCTGGAAGATCTCCTTCGATGAAACGCGTAGTGCGAGTGCTTCGGGCACTCGGCCCCCTTCTCATCGACCGGGGAGCTCTCCGCCAGCCGAGCCGTCCGCGTGCCGGCCCGCGCGATGGAGTGGGTGGATGATCTCCCATCCGCGCACGGCGATCTGGTGGGTGCGGCGGGATCTGCGCCTGCAGGACAACCAGGCGCTGACACACGCACTCGCCAACGCCGACCAGGTCGTCCCAGTCTTCGTCCTTGATCCGGCGTTGATGCGCGCCAGCCAGTCCGCCGCGAAGCGCAGGAGCTTCCTATGGAATGGATTGCGCACGCTGGATGAGGGCCTGCACCGGCGCGGCAGCCGATGTCCTGGCCGCCTATCCGACGGTGCCACACTGGGCCGTCGGCGGGCACTCCCTGGGGGGCGCGATGGCGGCGGATTTCGCCGGCCAGAACCGGGGCCGCATCGATGGGTTGGTGCTCTGGGCGGCTTACCCGGCGCGGAACGACGATCTTTCCGCGGTAGAGTTGGCCGTCCTTTCGATCTCCGCTACCAGCGACGGCCTGGCGACACCGGAGAAGATTGCGGCCTCGCGAGCGCTTCTTCCGCAGACGACGCGCTGGGTCACGATCGCAGGCGGCAACCACGCGCAGTTCGGGTGGTACGGCATGCAAACCGGAGACGGCCCGGCCGCCATAAGTCGTGAGGAGCAGCAGGGGCAGGTGATTGAAGCAACTCTGCAGGTGCTCGAGACGATTGCCGGGAGGGAGCTGTGAGGCGATGGATCCGGGCGGCTGGGGCCCTTCTGGCAGGTCTGCTGCTCTTGGCGATCGTCGCCCCGCTGCTGATCCCGCTTCCGCCGCTCGAGGGAACTCTGCCGCCGGCTGATCTTGCCGATGAAGACGGCCGATTCATCGAATTGCGGGGGATTCAGGTCCACTACAAGGCCAGCGGGTCAGGCGAGCCGAGCATGATCCTGATGCACGGATTCTTGTCCAGCGCGTTCTCCTGGCGTGAGGTCATCGGCCCGTTGTCGGAGACCGGGCGTGTGGTGGCGTTCGACCGTCCGGCCTTCGGGCTGACCGAGCGGCCGGACGCGTGGGGCGGGGAGAATCCCTACACGGCCGACTTCGCCATGGCGCTGACCTTGGACCTGATGGACGCGTTGTCCGTCGAGCGGGCCGTCTTGATCGGTAACTCGGCAGGTGGCGCGCTGGCTGCCCGGCTGGCGCTCGAGCATCCGGAGCGTGTGCAGGCGCTGATCCTGGTGGACGCGGCAATCTACAGCGAGGGGGGGTCGAGGGCCTGGCTCCGGCCTCTCTTGGCCACACCGCAGATGCGGCGCATCGGCCCGGTCCTGCTCCGCAATGTGCGGACGTGGGGTGCGGAGTTCGGACGATCAGCCTGGCATGATCCGGCGAGAATCACGCCCGAGATCTGGGCTGGATACACCTTGCCGCTCCGGGCGGACAACTGGGACCGGGCCCTGTATGAATACACCTTGGCCAGCCAGCCGGGCGATCTGGCTTCCCGGGTGAGTGAGATCGACATGCCGGTACTGGTGATCACCGGCGACGACGACCGGATCGTCCCCATGGCCGACAGCGTCCGCCTGGCGTCCGAGATCCCGAACGCCCGGCTGGCGATCCTGCCCGCTTGCGGTCACGTCCCTCAAGAGGAGTGTCCCCAGGCTCTTCTCGAGGTTGTGCAGGAGTTCCTCACTGCGCTGCCCTGAGGCGGCCCGAGGCAAGAAAGGAAGGCAGAAGGATGGCTGGAGAGGTCGCCCTCAACCAACCTGCTCCCGATTTCGAGCTCACGGACTTCCATGGAAACCCTCACAGGCTGTCCGATTTCCGCGGGGAGAAGCACGTGTTCCTGGTGTTCAACCGCGGCTTCCGTTGACCTTTCTGCCGCGGGCACATGGCGCAGTTGCGCCGCGACTATGCTGAGTTCACCCGGCGCGGAGCTGAGGTCGTCGTTGTCGGCCCGGAGGGGGCGGACGCCTTCGCCGCCTACTGGCGTGACCACGATCTCCCCTTCGTCGGGCTGCCGGATCCATCGCACACCGTGCTCAAGCGGTATGGCCAGGAGATCGACCTGTTCAAGTTCGGGCGGATGCCGGCGCAAGTCCTGGTGGACAGGCAGGGGGTGGCGCGCTATGTTCACTACGGGCATGCGATGAACGATATCCCGGAGAACGCCCGGATGCTGGAGATCCTCGATAGTCTGAACGCCGAAGTCGCCTGAGCCTGGGTCAGTCGTCTCCCTCTTCCTTGTCCCCGGTGGGGTGACAGGCCATGCAGTCCGAGAAGCTGGCGAATCGCTCGGCGTGCTTGTCGGTGATCTCCCCCTGATCGTGACAGCCAAAACAGGTGTAGCCGGTCAGCGCCCCTGGGTGACAGCGGTCGCAGTTGCCGCCCGCGCCGCCGTGATTCATCGGGAAACCGTGCGGCCCATTGTAGGAGGCCGGCGTCCAGGCCGAGGTGTTGTGGCAGGCACCGCAATTGGCCCCGAACATGCCGGCGTGATAGGCCGGATCGGCGTGGCAGGCGCCGCAGACCGTCGGCGTGCCGCGGAAGCTGCCCGAGGTATGGCAGGCGAGGCACGCGACGCTGGCGTGGGCGCCGGTGAGGCGGAAGGCGGCCAAGTTGTGGTCGAAGGACCAGTCCGCCCAGGTTGTCGGCCGGTGGCACGCGGCGCAGTCTGTCCCGAATCGGCCTTCGTGGTGGTCCTGCTGCGCGTGGCAGCCGAAACAAGTGTCGGGAATGCCCCACCACTTTCGGTCGACATGACAGCTGAGGCAATCCGCTTCGGCATGGCTGGCTTCCAGCGGAAAGCCCGTCAACTGGTGATCGATGGTCGCTTCCTGCCAGGTCCCCGGGTTGTGGCAGGAGCGGCAGTCGAAGCCGAGGCGGCCGGCGTGGATATCGTCGGCCGCATGGCACTCGGCACACTGCTGCGGTGTCCGCTGCAGCTCCGCCAGGGAGTGCATGGCCAGGTGGCAGCGCGTGCAGACCAGCTCGGCGTGTGCTCCCAGGAGTGGGAAGGAGGTCGCGGCGTGATCCCAGGCCGCGCCGTAGCTGTCGAGGCCGTCGTGGCATTCGAGGCAGCGCGGGCCGAACGACAACATGTGCTCGCCGGCTGCGGCCGGATCGAGCACGAAGTGGCACTCGGCGCAGTCCTGAATGTCGAAGGCCCGCAGCGACTCGGCGTGGCAGTCGCGGCAGGCCAGCGGTGAGGGCGCCATGTCCCGGTGGGCAGTCAATTCGAAGCCAACCCCATCGTGGCGGAAGTCGACCTGATCGACCGTCGTCAGGTGGGCGGTCGGCCCGCGGTGTTCGGTGTGGCAATCGCGACAGTTCTCGGGGCTGGCGATTTCACCGTGGAGTTTGGCCGGGTCGCCGATTTCGGCGGCGATCTCGGTGTGACAGCCGAGGCAGCGATCGCCCATCGCGGAGGCTGACCAGAAAGCCGGATGGCACGCGGCGCAGTCCTCCTCCAGTGCGGCGTGGGCCGAAACGCCCCCAAGGTCGACTCCGGCCTGTGCGCTCAGCTTCCCCGGGCTGAAGAGCCGATTGGAGGAAGCCAGCGCGGTGGCCGTGATGGCGGCGGCCGTCAGCAGCGCCGCAAGCAGGCCGGCACCGGTCAGGCATCCCAGGGGTCGTCTCATCCGCTCCTTCCCTACTGCCCTCCGGCCTGGGCTAGCGTTGCAGTGTGGCGAAGTAGAGCGCCGCACCGATGTGGTAGAAGGCGGCGACGAAGAGCGCCATCCCCAGCGGGATGTGGACGGTGTGCCATACGGCCAGCAGGCGTCGGGCGGCCGAGAGGGAGGCCGCCTGGCGGCGAAGCTCGCGCAGGCGGGCGCGCAGCGCCTGCACACGGACGGCTTGAACACGCGCCGCCGGATCGAGGCGGCGCAGCTCATGCCAACGGCGGAGGCGGTCGGTCAGACTCTTGGGGCCGCGGCCCAGGACCAGCCACACGGTCGGCCGGTCGGGCGCGGCGCCGATGCTCTCCGCGGAGCCGAGGCGATCGCGCAGCGCCATCTCAGCCTCGCCGATCATGCGCTCGAGATCGTCGGCCTCGAACAAAGCGCCTTCCGGCGTGCGCGGAACGGCGGTATAGATGTAGCGACCGACGAACCCGCTGAAAACGACGATCACGGTCAGGAGCATGACGATCCCCGCCAAACCCTTATAGGACCAGGCGCTGTGCAGCAGCACCAGATACGGGCCGACGATGCCGGTGAAGATGTGGAACTGCAGCCATTCGCTCATCCGCCCGCGCGCCCGGCGCACGGCGCGTTTGCGCAGCGAGTAGAGCGTCTCGGTCGCCAGCATCAAGACGAATCCCACAACGCCCAGACTATGCCCCAGGAGCCTCCCGGCCTCGGGGACGCCGACAGTCAGGCTGGCCGCGGCATACAGCCCGCCGATCAAGAGCATGGCCAGGGCGGCCAGAAGGAGCTCACGATTGCGCTGCACGGGCGGCACTCCATTCCTTCCAGAACTCGAGGAGGACCTCGCCGGCTTGGGTCGGTTCCGAGAGCAGATGGGGGCGGATCGGGGTGATATCCACCCGCTGGCGGATCAACGCCTGGAGTGGGCGGGAGAGCGTCTGGTCGCCCAGGACGACGGCGCCGGCGATGGTGTGCTCGGCGAGCATGAGCCGCAGGCGGTTGCGGGCTTCGGTGCATTCGACGGCCAATCCGTCGGAAGCCTGCCGCCAGACCTCACTGTCGCCGCGGGCGATGGCCAAAAGATCTTCCTCGCCGGCGGCCTCGCCGACGCAGCCGAGGATCGTGGTGGTGAGGCCGCCAAGCGAGGTGACGTTGAAAGGCGCCGGCCGGTGCTGGCGAACCGAGCCGCCGGCCATGTTCTGCCCGGCGATGCTGCCCGCCTCGATGGCCGCCCACCAAAGCGAATCGAGATGCCTGGCGCCGGATTCGGGGTCCAGCACTTCGGCCGCGTCCCCGGCCGCAAAGATGTCGGGATCGCTGGTTCGCAGGCGGTCGTCGACGATGATCCCGCGGTCCGTGGTCAGGCCGGCGGTGCGGGCCAGGCGCAGGCGCGGGCGGATGCCGATGGCCACGGCGAAGATCTGGCACTCGAGCATCTGGCCGGAGGCCAACTCTGCGGCGGCAATCCGCGTGCCGCGGCCATGGAGTCGGGTCACTTCCGCCTGGCGCTGCAGGCGGATGCCCTGCTCGGCCAACTGCTCTTCGACGAGAGCGGACTCCTCCGGATCCAGGACGTTCCCCCAGTAGCGGTCCCGCCGCAGCAGGTAGTGGGTTTCGACCCGCTGCGCGGCCAGCCCCTCCGCCAGTTCCACCGCGGTGATCCCGCCGCCGACGATGACGGCGCGTCGCGCCCGGCGGGCGAGCGCCAGGATGCGACGGGCGTCGTCCAGGTTGTCGAGGGTGACGACGCCCTGCAGGTTGATGCCGGGGATGTCCGGGCGGACCGCGCGCGCGCCGGTGGCGAGGAGCAGCCGGTCATACGGCAGGCGCCGCCCGTCGTGGAGGAGGACGGCGTGCCCGGCGCGATCGACGGAGTCGACATGGGCGACGATGCGCCCGATGCGGAGTTGGCGGTACTCGGACTCGGGCCGGGAGAAGAGCTGCTTCTCGGGGATGACTCCGGTGAGGTAGTAGGCCAGGCCCGGGCGCGAGTAGAAGGCGTGCGGTTCTTCGGTGACGATGGTCACCTCGCCCGAAGGATCGCCGCGCCGGATCGCCTCCGCGGCCGCCAGGCCCGCCGCGCCGTTGCCGACGATCAGGTATCTTGCAGCCATGGGCGCTGACCTTCGGACTCGCCGGCGGCAAAGATCGGGATCGCATCGAAGCGGAGTACGCCGCGGGGACAGCGGGCCACGCACTCTCCGCAGGTGATGCAATGGCGATCAGCGACTGGGAGGCCGGTCCGGGCGTGGCGCCGGACGTCAATGCCGATGGGGCAACTGAAAGAGCAGATGCCGCACTGGACGCAGCGGATCGGCTCCGGGACCACCTGGGCGGCGGCCAGGGCCCTGCGGCGCTGGACATCCCGATGAAACAGACCTTTGAGCATCAACTGACACTCCCGTCGGCCGGGCGGAGGTTGGGGCCATGATAGCAGGACTATCCACCGCAGGGATGGGACCGCGGTACTAATCGTGGACCTGGAAAGTCGACTTCCCCGGCACGGGTTTATACGGCAGGTGCGAAGAGTTGGAGGAGTCTACTCGTCCTTCGACGAAAGGCCACGGGCGCCGGCAGCCGCAACCGCAGCGGCGCGCGAGTCCACGCCGAGCTTGTTGTAGATGCTCGACAGGTGGGCCTTGACTGTCCGCTCGGTGATGCCCAGCGCCGCGGCGATCTCCTTGTTGCGCTCGCCGCGGGCCACGCGATCGAGAATCGTCCGCTCGCGGGCGGTGAGTAGGGATCCTACGGCCGGGCGTCGACCGGGAGGCTGGAGCGGCGCGCCGCCGGCCAGGATGCGTTCGACCACCTCGGGCAGGAGAAGCGCTTCGCCGCGAGCGGCGGCCCGCAGGCTGTCGAACAGCGTTTGCCGGCTGGTGTCCTTCAGCAGGAACCCGCGCGCGCCGGCTCGCAGGCCGCGCAGCATGAGGTCGTCCTCGTTGTAGGTGGTCAGGATGACGATGGCGATCTGCGGCCAGGCGGCGCGGATCCGTTCGATCGCCTCCAGGCCGTCCATCTTCGGCATGCGCAGGTCCATCAGCACCACGTCGGGTTCGAGCCGGCCGGCAAGCTCGACCGCCTGGGCGCCGTCGGCAGCCTCGCCGAGGACGACGAAACCGTCCTCGGCCTCCAGAATCATGCGCAGGCCCTCACGCACTACCTCGTGGTCATCGGCGATGAGGACGCGAACCTGATGGCTCATGGGATCGGCTCGATTTCGGGCAACGGCAGCGTAAGCCGGACCGTTGTGCCTTGGCTGCGAGAGCTGGAGACTTCCAGCCCTCCGCCCGCCAGGCGGGCGCGCTCGCGCAGACCGAGCAGGCCGTAGTGCCCCTGGGTCTCGACCTCGGCCGGCTCGAACCCGACCCCGTCGTCGCGAATGCTTACGGCCAACGAGTCGTGGTCAGGCGCAAGGTCGACCCAGGCGTGCCGAGCCTGCGCATGCCGTGCGGCGTTCGCCAGGGCCTCGCTCACGGCCCTCAGGGAGTTCTCGGAGACCGCCTCGGGGATGGCCGCGGGCAGGTCGATGCTGACCTGGCACGGGATCCCGGTGGCAGCGCTGAACCGCTCCGCCTCCTGCCGGATGGCTCGCTCGAGGTCGGCCGGGCGCAGGGCCTCGGCTCGCAGCTGGCCGATGGCGCGCCGGGCATCCGCCAGGGTCGCACGGGCTCTGAGCATCGCCTGGCGAATGATGGACTGAGCCTTGTCGTCCTCCTGCCGCCCAAGATGGGCGTCGGCCGCCTCGAGCTGCAGGATCAACCCGGCCAGCCCCTGAGCCAGCGTGTCATGCAGCTCGCGTGCCATGCGCTGGCGCTCGGCTGCCCGCGTCAGTTCCTCGACCCGCGCG
>Ga0154653_1050_pt1 | contig 16488 bp, 13 predicted proteins | sample Rifle2008BG13ft_FD_116082 | JGI IMG/M metagenome (GOLD analysis project Ga0154653, IMG submission 116082) | Chloroflexi bacterium RBG_13_68_17
GCCATCAGGACGGGGAAGGCGTCTTCGTGCCAGCGGCGGCAGTACGGGCAATTGAAATCGCTGAACTCGATGATCGTGATCGGCGCATCCGACGGGCCGAGGGCCGGGTCGTCGTCCACGCTGACGTCATAGCGCTGGATCTCTCCCGGTTGCTGTGCGGTCTCCGCTGCGGGTTCGTCCACCCGGCCCCACAGGAGGAAGCCCAATGCGAGACCGGCGCCGAAGGCGACCGGGACCAGGACGGCCAGCAGGCGCGGGGTGGGCAGCGGACGGCGCGTCTGGTCGGGGTCCTTGGGAACCGCGGGCTCCTCGGGGGCGAAGGTGGACGGCTCAGCCATGGCGCGGGATTATAGCATGCAGACTCGCCCCAAGGCTGCGGTATACTTCGCCGCCTGGAGTTCGCCATGGCCGACTCAGCTCGCATTCATCCCGAGGTTCGCATCGGTCACATCCACCTGACCGTCTCCCAGCTGCCGCGTTCGCTGGCGTTCTATCGAGACCTGCTCGGCTTTGAGGTCACGCAGCAGATGGGAGACCAGGCCGCCTTCCTCTCGGCCGGCGGATACCATCACCACATCGGGCTGAACACCTGGGCCGGAGTCGGTGCGCCGCCTCCGCCTCCGGGTTCGACCGGACTGTATCACCTGGCCATCTTGTTCCCCAACCGGGCCGAGTTGGCCCGGACGGTGCGTCGCCTCCTGGAGAACGGCTACCCGCTCGAGGGCGCTTCCGATCACGGCGTCAGCGAGGCCATCTACCTGCGCGACCCGGACGGCAACGGGGTCGAGCTGTACGCCGACCGCGACCCGGCCGACTGGCCGCGACTGCCGGGCGGCGGCGTGGCCATGATCGTCGACCCACTCGACCTGGACGACCTGCTCCGTCAGGCCGACGGCGAGTGACCTGCGGCGGGTATTGCAGTTTCATCGCCGCGTCGGTATAATCGCTTCACTTCGGGCGGTTAGCTCAGTTGGTTAGAGCGTTGCGTTGACATCGCAAAGGTCGTAGGTTCGAGTCCTATACCGCCCACACAATCGATCGGCAAGCGGCGACGACCGGGACGAGTAACCGGCGTGCCCCGCCACAGGGAGAGGGGATCGCAGACTGGAAGTCCCCTCGGCGGCGGGCCGGTGAACACCCCCCGCGAGCCTGAACCGGAAAGGCCGGCCTGCGCCGGCCGAGTATGGGAAGCGGCCCAGCCCCGTTATCGGCTGCACGAGATGACCGCTGCGGCTGCAGGCGGCGGTCAATCTGGGTGGAACCGCGTGAGCCTCGGCTCTCGCCCCAGACGGGCGGGGGCCGATTGATTTAACTCGACGAGTCGGTCGAAACAGGAGGTGTCAGCTATGGCCGCGCAGCTCGAGCACCAGCAGGATCAGGACGAACTGCTTCGCATCCGGCACTCCGCCGCGCACGTGATGGCCCAGGCGGTGATGGAGATGTTCCCCGGCCAAGCCAAGTTCGCTATCGGGCCGGCCATCGCCGACGGCTTCTACTACGACTTCGATCTGCCGCGTCCCCTGACCCCCGAGGACCTGACCCAGATCGAGAAGCGGATGCGCGAGATCATCGCCGGCAAACACGCTTTCGTGCGCAAGGCGATCTCGGCCGACGAGGCGCGCCGCCTGTTCGCCGACCAGCCCTACAAGCTGGAGCTTGTTGCCGGCTTGGAACAGGGCGACGTGGACGAGCACGGCAACCCCTTGACCGAAAGGCCGGAGATCTCGGTCTATTCCAGCGACACGTTCGTCGACCTGTGCCGCGGGCCGCATGTCGAGCGCACCGACGAGATCAACCCGGACGCCCTGCAGTTGCTGAACGTCGCTGGCGCCTATTGGCGCGGCGACGAGAAGAACCCGATGCTGCAGCGCATCTACGGCACCGCCTGGAAGTCGTCCGAGGAGCTGGAGCAGCACCTGTGGCGGTTGGAGGAAGCCAAGAAGCGCGACCACCGCAAGCTCGGCCGCGACCTCGATCTGTTTAGCGTTAGCGATGAGATCGGGCCGGGGCTGATCCTGTGGCATCCAAAAGGCGGGATGCTGCGCAAGGTCGCCGAGGACTTCTGCCGGGCCGAGCACGAGCGCGGCGGCTACGAGTTCGTCTATTCACCTCACATCGGCAAGGCGGACCTGTGGCAGACCAGCGGACACCTCGGCTGGTACCGCGAGAACATGTACTCGCCGCTGGATATCGAGGGGCAGGAGTACTTTCTCAAGCCGATGAATTGCCCGTTCCATATCCACATCTACAAGAGTCGGACGCGCTCGTACCGCGACCTGCCGCTGCGCTTCGCCGAATGGGGCACGGTCTATCGCTACGAACGCAGCGGAGTGCTGCATGGGCTGATGAGGGTGCGCGGCTTCACGCAAGATGACGCCCATCTCTTCTGCCGTCCGGACCAGATGCCGGAGGAGATCGACCGCGTGCTTGCGTTCAGCCTGAGCGTTCTGAGGGCCTTTGGGTTCCAGGACTTCCAGTGCTACCTGTCGACACGCAATCCTGACAAGTCGGCCGGCATGGCCGAGCAGTGGGAGGCGCCGACGGAGGCTCTGCGGCAGGCGCTCGAGCGGGCCGCGGTGCCGTATCGCATCGACGAGGGCGAGGCCACCTTCTATGGGCCCAAGATCGACATCAAGGTGACGGATGCCCTCGGCCGTGAATGGCAACTGAGCACGATCCAGTTCGATTTCACCCTGCCGGAGCGGTTCGACCTGGCCTTCATCGGCGAGGATGGGCAGGAGCACCGTCCCTACATGGTCCACCGCGCGTTGATGGGGTCGATGGAGCGCTTCATGGGTGTGCTGATCGAGCACTACGCCGGGGCCTTTCCCGTCTGGCTCTCGCCGGTGCAGGCCGTGGTCATCCCGATCGCCGACCGGCATGTCGAATACGCCGGCCAGGTGCAGGCCCAGCTGCGCCTGGGCGGGGTGCGGGCCGCGATCGACGATCGCGGCGAACGGATGAACGCCAAGATCCGCGACGCGCAGATGCAGAAGGTCCCCTATATGCTCGTCGTCGGCGACCGCGAGCGCGACGCGCAGGCCGTCTCGGTCCGGCTGCGGAGCGGAGAGGATCTGGGCAGCCAGTCGATGGGGTCCTTCCTGGCGCGCATCCAGGAGGAAATCGCCCGACGGGCTTGAGGCTGCCCGGTATAATGGGCGGCGTTGCACAGGCCGCGAAGATCGATGCCGAGTGTGCATCGTTCATCGCTGGCGCACATCGAGTAAGCGCCGGGAGGCTGCCGCGCATGAAACTCAAGTTCCTCATCGTGATCGGCGTGAGCGCGCTGGCGCTGGCGAGCGCCGGCCGGGCCTGGGCGGAAGAAGCCGCGCCGGCGCTCGCCGTGGCGGGAGCGCCGGCGGGCTACGGCTGCCCGCCGCGACTGCAGCTGCGCCGCCCGGCCGCCTGCCCTTCAGTCGGCGTGGGCGGCGAACTGAACGACCTGGCCTCCCGCGGGCTGTACCTGGCTGCCCCCCTGCCGACGGTCGGCATCGATCCCAACTTGAGCTACGTTCCGTGGGACTACCTGCGCGTCGGAGATGGCGCAGCGGCGCTGTACCCCTCACCAGAAGAGGCGGTGGCCGCCGCCGGATCGAGCCTCGCCGTTGGTCCTGGGTTTGTGTTTCTCTCATCGGCCTCGTCGGTCGATGCCGGTGGCGTCCAGGTCTACGCCACGCCGCGCGGCTACGTCCGCGGCGACAATGTCTCCAACGCCAGCGTCTCGCTCTTCCAAGGCATGGCCTTCAGCCGCACCCCCTCCAGGCCGTTCGGATGGATCGTCCAGGGTGGGACCTGCACCGAGCGCACGCCCGGTGAGCCGACCGACTACACCGGCCACTGCTTCATGAGCCACGAGGTGGTCCAGATCTACGGCGTCCAGCACGTCGGCGACTGGGATTGGTTCCTGATCGGCCCAGGCGAGTGGTTGGAGCAGCGCATGATCGGCAAGGTCGAGCCAAATCAAGCGCCGCCCGATGGCGTGACCGGCGACCGCTGGATCAGCGTCAACTTGTATGAGCAGACACTGGCAGCTTATGAGGGCGGCCGACTGGTGTTCGCCACCGCCACTTCGACGGGACGCAACGGGGCCTGGACCCAGCCCGGGCTATTCCAGGTCTGGGCGAAGCTCGAGCGGGATGATATGACCGGCGGGATTCCGGGAGAGAACTTCTACTACCTGGAGAACGTCCCCTGGGTCCTGTACTTCGACCGGGCGCGGGCGCTGCACGGAACCTACTGGCACAACCGCTTCGGCGCGCCGACGTCACGGGGCTGCGTCAATCTCAGCGTGGCGGATGCCCACTGGGTCTACCAGTTCGCCTCCGAGGGCACCTGGGTGTACGTCTACGATCCCTCGGGGAACACCCCGACCGACCCGGCCCTCTATGGCGACGGCGGGGCTTAGCGGCTCCAACGCACCCGGGAATTCGCCGGCGTCTGCGATCAAGCCTCGCATCGAGCTCCAGTGGCACCGGTGGGTGCCCCGGAGCCTTAGACCCCTGCTGACGGCATAGTACCAAAGTACTTTGACGCCTTGGGCCCCCCTTCCTACAATTGCGATGGATTCGGTCTGAGTGGATCTCGCGATTTCTTGCGGAGTGTGGGCATGTACGCCAGCAACGAACTCCTGTTCCCCCCCGATGCCATTCCGCTGGTTCGCCACACACGGGGCGACATGTGGCGTGCGCTGGTCGACCGGGTGAATATGCTTCCCGAGGACCACCCCGAAAACCTCGGCTTCTCCTTGATGATGATCCGCCTGAACGGCTGCCTGGGGTGTGAGACCGACTCGTACCGGGCGATGCGCGGCTGCGCGCCGTGCGCCCGCCAGACGCTGCGCCGCTTCAAGGGGACGGATGCCGACCTGCTTCAGCGCTACGAAGCCGCGCTGGCGGACGTCTACGCGTTCCTGCAGACGCGGCCGGAGCTGATCCGTGCGGAGAGCATCGCGCCGGCCAAGGCGGCCTGAGGTCCTTGCGGCCGTTCGATGACACGCAGAACAGGCTCCCGGAGCCCCGAGGCTCCGGGAGCCTGTCGCTATGGTAAACTCACCCGCGCTGGCGCGCCCCTGGCGGCCCGAAGAAGTCCACGGCTCATGCGTTGACGCGAGGCATGTCTCGGGAGTGTGTGACAACGGCACTCCCCGGGACGCCTCTTCCGTTCCGCGCTGAGCCGCTTTCTCGGCAACCGCCGGGGCGGCGAGGGTGGGCTGGGGAGGTGGTCGCGGTGGGAGACGGCCGATGCTGACCGCGGTGGAGAGGATCCTGTTCGCCTTGGCCGCCCTGGCGAGCGCCTTCCTGGCTCTTCGGGCCATCGGGCGCTTGGTCGGGATCCTACGGCGCGGCCGCGGTCGCCCCAACTGGCGCCTGGTCCCTCGCCGTCTGGTCGGCGTTTTGGTCAAGACGATCGCGCTTCTGCCCGTCTTCCGAGCGCGCCCGCTGACCAGCCTGTTCCACGCCTTCGTCGTCTGGGGGTTCACTTACTACCTGTTCGTCAACGTCGGCGACGTCCTGCAAGGGTTCCTGCCCGGCCTGGTCTTCCTGGGCCGGGGGCGCCTGGGGGATCTGTACCGTCTGGGCGGGGACATCCTGTCGGTCGCCGTCCTGGTGGGCATGCTGGCCTTGGCCGGGCGCCGATTCGTTCTGCGGGCGCCGGCGCTGCGCGTGCGTGAGTCCACGCTTCTGCATCCGAAGGCGCGCCGCGGCATCCAGCGTGACTCGGCCATCGTCGCCGGCTTCATTGTGCTGCACGTCGGCGGACGCTTCCTGGGCGAGAGCTTCCATCTAGCTGGGGCGGGCCGGGACGGCTGGCAGCCGTTCGCCTCGGCCGTCTCGGGTTGGTGGGCAGGATGGGCGCCGACGGCGCTCGAGTTCGCCCGGCACGCGGCCTGGTGGCTGGCGCTTGGGCTGATCCTGGCCTTCATCCCCTACTTCCCCTATTCCAAGCACATCCACCTGTTCTTCGCGCCCCTCAACTTCCTGCTCAAGCCGGAGAGGCGATCAATCGGAGAGCTCGAGCCGCTCGACTTCGAGGACCAAAGTGTCGATCAGTTCGGCGTGGCCCGGCTGGAAGATCTGTCTTACGCCGGGTTGATGGACGCTTACGCTTGCATCATGTGCAACCGCTGCCAGGACGCCTGCCCGGCGTACACGACCGGCAAGGTGCTTTCGCCTGCGGCGCTGGAGATCAACAAGCGCTACTTCCTCAACCAGGAGGGCAGCCGCCTGGCGGCCGGTGAGAACAGCTCGCAGACGCTGCTCGAGTTCGCCATCCCGCCCGAGGCCGTCTGGGCCTGCACCGCCTGCGGCGCCTGCAGCGATATCTGCCCGGTCGGCAACGAACCCATGCGGGATATCCTCGAGATCCGCCGGTTCCTGGTGTTGACCGAGAATGTCTTCCCTGAGCAACTGCAGGTGGCCTATCGGGGGATGGAACGCACCGCCAACCCGTGGAACATCGCCCCCGAGAAGCGGCTCGAGTGGGCCGAGGGGCTGGCCGTCCCGACCGTCGCGCAGAACCCGAAGGCGGAGTTGTTGTGGTGGGTCGGCTGCGCGCCGGCCACCGACCCGCGAGCGCAGAAGACCGCCCGCGCCTTCGCCCGTCTGCTCGCCGCTGCCGGAGTCGACTACGCCGTCCTCGGTCCCGAGGAACGCTGCACCGGCGACGCGGCGCGCCGCTCCGGCAATGAGTACCTATTCTCCGAGATGGCCTCCGCCAACGTGGAGACGCTCAACCGCGTGGCGCCGCGGCGCATCGTCACCACCTGTCCGCACTGCCTGCACACGCTCAAGAACGAATATCCGGCCTTTGGGGGCAACTACGCAATCGTCCATCACAGCGAATTGCTGGAGGAACTCATCGCCGCCGGGCGGCTCCCCCTTGCCGCTGAACAGAGGCCGGAGGCGGTCACCTTTCACGACCCGTGCTACCTCGGGCGTCAGAACGGGGTCGTCGAGGCGCCGCGCGCGGTGCTGCAGGCCGCCGGCGAGAGACCGCTGGAAATGACCCGCAGCCGCGCCCGGTCGTTCTGCTGCGGCGCCGGGGGCGCACAGATGTGGAAGGAAGAGGAGCACGGACAGGAACGCGTCAACGCCGCTCGGCTGCGCGAAGCGCGGGCGACCGGGGCCTCGACCCTGGCCGTCGGCTGCCCGTTCTGCATGGTCATGCTGGCGGATGCCTCCCGAGACGCCGGCGAGCCCCTTCAGGTCCGCGACCTGGCCGAGATCCTGGCCGAGCGGCTGCCGGACGGCGCCCGCGCGCCGACATCGCCCACGTCTGGCCTCGATGCAGGACGCGCCGACGGGCTCCTCGCCTAGAGGGCTGGCCGAGGCGATCGAGGCCAACGGCCTGGCGTTCTGGGAGCTGTTCTGCTCCCGGCCGGGGATGGAGTTCCATCGGGAGCCCGGGCTGGTCTGGTTCGCCAGCGGGTATGCGGCGCCGACGCTCAACGGTGTCCTGTGGGCTGATCTCCCCGGCGATGAGCTCGAAGCGGCGATCGACGAAGCGACCGCCCGTTTCCGTCGGCGGCAATTGCCGATGGAATGGCGCGTCGGGCCGACCACCCGGCCGCCCAACCTGGGGCAGCACCTCGCCCGCCGCGGTTTCGCACTGGCGGAAGACATCCCGGCCCTGTTTCTCGATCTGGACATCGCACCGGCTGAGGCACCCGCGCCGCCCGGCTTCCGTGTCGAGCCAGTGGAGAACAACCTCCGGCTGGAGGAATGGTTCCGGGCCTGGGCGCGCGGTTTCGACGTCCCGCCGTTCTTCACCGCCGCGTTCCGGGATGCCTACACCCATGTGGGATTCGGCGACGATCGGCCGCTGCGGAATCTGGTCGGTTTCCTCGACGGCGTGCCGGTGGCGACGGCGACGGTGTTCCTGGCCGCTGGCCTCGCCAGCCTGCACAGCATCACCACGGTCCCCGAGGCGCGCCGGCGCGGCCTCGGCGCGGCCATCACGCAGGCGGCGCTGCACGTGGCCCGAGGTCGTGGCGTCCGCACCGCTGTCTTGCACTCGACGCCCATGGGGCTCGACCTATACCGCCGGCTCGGTTTCCAGACCTGCGGCCGGCAGGCGATCTTCCTCGCGCCGGCGTAGGTCATTCCGCCAGGCTCATCCCGGCATTCGCCTCGCGGCGCAAGCCTCGCCCATTGAGATTTCGGACCAACTCGGGTAATATTTCCCCGGCCTGCCCGTCGCGATGGCGCGTCGGAACGGCTTGGAGGCGGCCAAGCCTGGCTCCGTCTCCGTGCTCGCGGACACTCCCTGGAGGCCGTGGATGACGCTGAGCAAAGAGATCCAGCTGGAGATGTACTGGACGATGCTCCTGGCGCGCCGGCTGGACGAACGGGCTTGGGTCCTGCATCGCCAGGGGAAGATCGCCTTTCACATTTCCGGGATCGGCCATGAGGCGGCCCAGGTCGGGGCCGCTTATGCGTTGCGGCGAGGCACAGACTGGTGGGTGCCCTACTACCGCGATCTGGCGCTGATGCTGGCCCTGGGTTACACGCCGCACGACTTCATGCTGGCGCTGATGGGCAAGCGCGGCGAACCGACCTCCGGGGCGCGGCAGATGCCCAGCCATTGGAGCCTGCGATCGGCGAACGTCGTCAGTCACTCGTCGCCGGTGGCCACTCAAACGCCGCACGCGGCCGGCATCGGATTGGGGATCAAGATGCGCGGCGACGATGCCGTCGTCCTGACCAGCATCGGCGAAGGCTCGACCGCCCAGGGCGAGTGGTACGAAGGCGTGAATTGGGCGGCCATCCACAAGCTGCCGGTCATCTTCCTGGTCGAGAACAACATCTACGCCATCTCCGTGCGGCAGGAGTGGCAGATGGCAGTTGCCGGTGTGGCCGATAAGGCTGCCGGGCTCGGCCTGCCCGGCGTCGCCGTCGACGGGTTGGACGTCCTGGAGACGCAGCGGGTCGTCGCAGAGGCGGCCGAGCGTGCCCGTGCCGGCGAGGGGCCGACGCTGATCGAGGCCAAGGTCTATCGCCTGACCCCGCACTCCTCGGATGACGACGATCGGTCCTATCGCTCGCGAGAAGAGGTCGAGACCTGGAAGGCGCAGGACCCGCTGGCGCGCTACCGCGAGAACCTCTTGAAGAAGAAAGTCCTGACCGAGGCGGCCGACGCCGAAATGGAACAGCGCACGCGCGACCAGGTCGAGGAGGCGGTACGGCTGGCGCAGGAGGCCCCCTTCCCGGAGGTGGCCGAGGCGGCCTATCCGGTTTATGCCGAGGAGGCGCGCCGTGCCTGAGATCACCCTGATCGAGGGCATCCGCCAGGGGATGGACGAGGAACTGGCCCGCGACGAGCGGGTCTTCGTCGTCGGTGAGGACGTCGGCCCGCGCGGCGGCGTCTTCCGGGCGACGATGGGTCTGTTCGACAAGTACGGCGCCGGGCGCATCATCGATTCGCCGTTGGCGGAGCTCTCCATCGTCGGGGTGGGCATCGGCGCGGCGCTGTACGGCATGCGGCCGATCTGCGAGGTCCAGTTCGCCGACTTCATCCATCCAGCATTCAACCAGATCGTCAACGAAGCGGCCAAGATGTGTTACCGCTCCAAGGGCGACTGGACCGTGCCCATGGTCATCCGGGCGCCGTACGGCGGCGGCATCGGCGGCGGGCTGTACCACTCGCAATCGGTGGAAGCCTTCTTCGCGCACATTCCCGGACTGAAAGTCGTCATCCCTTCGAATCCGTATGACGCCAAAGGGCTGCTCAAGTCGGCCGTGAGGGATCCCGGCCCGGTGATCTACCTGGAGCCGAAGAAGGGCTATCGGCTGATCAAGGGCGAGGTGCCGGAGGGCGAGGAGATTCTCGTTCCGATCGGCCCGGCGCGGGTCTCACGCGTCGGGCAGGACGTGACCGTCCTGGCCTACGGCATGATGCACCACTATGCGCTGCAGGCGGCCGAGGCGGTGGCGGCCCAGGGGATCGACGCCGAGGTGGTCGACCTGCGGACGCTGTACCCGGTCGACAAAGCGACCGTCCTGAGCTCGGTCCGCAAAACGGGCAAGGCGCTGGTCGTCTACGAGGATAACCGCACGGGCGGCTATGGGGCCGAGATCGCCGCGCTGCTGGCCGACGAGGCATTTACCGATCTGGATGCGCCGGTGCGCCGGCTGGCCGGACCGGACATCCCGGCCGTGCCGTTCAGTCACCCGCTGCAAGACTGGTTCATGGTCGACCCGGAAAAGATCGCCCAGGCGATACGGGATCTGGCCGCCTTCTAGCGGCGGCGGTTCGGAACGAGGGATGCGCGGGACGGGGAGCGGACGATGGCGACGCGAGTGATCATGCCGCAGCTCGGCGAGTCGGTCGTCGAGGGGACGGTGACGAAATGGCTGAAGAAGGAAGGCGAGCCGATCGCCGAGTTCGAGCCGCTCGTGGAGATCAACACCGATAAGGTCGACACCGAGGTGCCTTCGCCGGCCGGAGGCGTCGTCCTGCGCGTGTACGTCGGCGAGGGCGAGACCGTGCGGGCCGGCACGATGCTGGCGGCCATCGGCCAGCCGGGTGAGGCGCCTCCGGAAGCGGCGCCCGCCCCGCAGACCGCCGGCGCCGTGCCCGCCGCGCCGCGAGCCGAGTCCCCCGCGCCGGCAGCCCGTTCCGAGCTGGGCTTCATCTCGCCGGTCGTGGCCCGCATCGCCGCCGAGCACGCCGTCGATCTCGGCCGCGTCAAGGGCACCGGGCAAGGGGGACGTATCACCAAGAAGGACGTCCTGGCCGCCCTCGAATCCGGTCCCGCTCCCGCGGCACCGGCACCGTGGGAGCAGCCGGCCCTGGGAGAGCTGTTCCGCCCGACCGAAGAGCTGTTCGGGAAGACGGGCGAAGCGGTGCAGGCGCCGGCCGCCGCCCCGATGCCCGGGAGCCTCGTCCCCCTAGACAGCGTGCGGCGGGCCATCGCCGACCACATGGTCCTGTCGAAGCGCACCAGCCCGCACGTGACCACCGTCATGGAAGCGGACCTGAGCCGCGTCGTCGCTCACCGGCAGGCGCAGCGCGAAACCTTCCTGCGCGACGGGATCAGCCTGACCTTCACGCCGTACTTCGTCTCGGCCTCGGTCGAAGCGCTCAAAGCGTTCCCGCTGGTCAACGCCTCCTGGAGCGAGCGAGGCATCGTCGTCCATCGTGGTGTGCACGTCGGCGTGGCCGTGTCGCTGGGGGAGAAGGGGCTGATCGTCCCGGTCGTCAAGGACGCCGATCAGAAATCCCTGCGGCGTCTGGCGGCCGAGGTCAACGACCTGGCCGCGCGCGCCCGCAGCCGGCAGCTCAAACCGGACGAAGTCCAGGGCGGCACATTCACGATCACCAATCACGGCATCAGCGGCTCGCTGTTCGCCACGCCGATCATCAACCAGCCGCAGTGCGCCATCCTGGGTGTGGGCGCCATCCAAAAGCGGGTGGTCGTGATCGACGACGCCATCGCCATCCGGCCGATGGTCTATCTCTCGCTGACCTTCGACCACCGCATCCTGGACGGCGCGGCGGCGGATGGTTTTCTGGCCCGGGTGGTGAAGGTGCTGTGGGAATGGGGTGGGGGCTGACAGATGCGCGCAGGCTCTAACCGGAGTCCGAGCCTGCCAGAAGCACCTTGGCTTCGCCAAGCGTGAGGGCCCCGCGCGAAACCACGAGTTCGAGACGAAACCCTTGCTGGCCCGCGAAGCCACTTTACCTGCTGGGCGGCGCCCTTGATTCAACTGTCGTCCGAATCCCGGCTTACATCGGCGGTCCGTTCGACGTAGTTGCGGATCCACTGGGCGTATTGACCCGTGTTGAGCTCCCAGATCGCGCGAAGCCGCTCGGGGTCAAATAGCTCTCCCGAAGTGATCAGGTGGATCTTGTCATAGAGGCGGGCTAAGTCGGGGTCGGCGATGCGGTTCACGCCAGTCTCGATGCTCTCCAGATAGCCGGTCGGGATGTCTCGGTAGAAGAGCGCGATGCGCCAATTCAATGGGTCGGAGGCAGGGAGCCGGGCCAGGAGGGGGTCTGCCAGGGCCACTTCGTCCACGATATGCACGTCCGGCCCGGCAAAGTAGCCGAGGTAACCAATGGCGTCCTGCGCCAGCACGACGCGCCCTTGGTAGGACAGCTCTAGGCCCTCAAGGACCCAATGATGGGAAGGGCGCGGCGCGTTTCTGAGGATGGGGAGCAAGCCGTTCTCCGTGAACGAGTCCGACCGCTTGTCCCCGATCCCGTTCCGGGTGGGGATCGGCTGCGCATACGCAGAACCGCTGAGAAGGGTCGGTGTCAGCGAACTGAAACCCAGAAGGATCACCGTGCCGAGGAGAAACAGCTTGGTCACAACCGATTCCGAGGCAACCAGCTTCACTAACAGCACGGTGCTGACCAGGACGGCCGGGGAGAACATCCGCCCACTCATGAAGTCACCGCCAATGATCAATACGTATCCCAGGTAGAGAGCGGTTCCCAGGGCGATCCGCCGCTGCGCGCCGTTCCCCCACAAGCCCGCCGCTGCGAGACCGGCAGCGATGACCGTCATGCTGAGTGGATCGAGGTCGATCCCGTTCAAGTAGTAAAGAGCGCCTTGTTCGAGAAGGTCCTTGAATGGGATCCCCGTATTCAGTTTGGCGTACGCTGTATTGGGGACCAACGATCCGTAGTAAATCACCGAGAAAGCCTCCCACGCCACTAGAGGGAGCAGTCCCGCCAGCAGCATAGCCCTCCCCCGTGGTCCTCCGTCAGAGCGGACAAACCCGTAGGCGACGGCCGGCAAGACGATCAGGAAGAGGTCAGGCCGGATGAGGGTGGCTGCCGATGTCACAAGCCCCAACAACAGCGACCGCCGACGAGGGGTCTCGGAGGCTCCCGACAGGTACCAGATCAGGAAGACCGCGAGCAAGAGGTGGGTGGCCGGGTTCTCCATCCCTGAGGTGGAGAAATCGATGAAGGACTTCGAAAGCAGAAGGATGGTCACGCCGATGACTACCGACCAAGGGTCGGACGTCAGCCTGGTGCTTATCAGCCAGAAGGCCGCCATCGACACGGCCATGGAGACTGCGATCGTAGTCAGAAAACCCTCGTGTGTGAGCGCGTAGGCGCCGGTGAGGATAAACATCCAAAGGGGATGCGTGTAGGCCTGGACGCGCTCGTCCGGGTTCCAGGTTAGTCCGCGCCCGGACACGAAGTTGTCCACGGTCCGAAGCGTGATGTAGGCGTCGTCGGTGACCCAGGCGGTCCGGATGAGGACGATGCCGAAGAGCAGCGTCGCCACGAGGGTTACGAGACGAGTGGGTCGCTCCAAATGGAGGAGTTGGATCATCGCTGAGACCATCCTTCAACCCTGCCCCGTGACGAAGGTGGGGCTGCCGGTCTGCCTGGCTCGTTAGTGTAGCGCGGAAACACACACGCCGGAGCGCTAGGTGGCTGCATGACCGGATGGTACAATCGCCCCGCAGTCCCATACTTTAGAGCAAGTGCTTGGGCTGCGATGGCGGGAAGTTGGCAGATGCCCGCCACGCCGGAACAGGGAGACACGCATGGTTGACTACGACGTCCTCGTCATCGGCGCTGGACCGGCCGGCTACGTCTGCGCCATTCGAGCCGCCCAATTGGGCAAGAAGACGGCGATCGTGGATCGGGAGTGGCTGGGCGGGGTCTGCCTGAACGTCGGCTGCATCCCCTCCAAGGCGCTGCTGCACAACGCCGCCGTCGCCCACACGCTGCGCACCGGCGGCAAGGAGCTCGGCTTCACGGTCGATGGACTCAAGCTCGATTACGGCGCCGCCGTACGGCGCAGCCGGCAGGTCTCGGAGCGGCTGGTCAAGGGCGTCGGCTTCCTGATGAAGAAGAACAAGATCGAGGTGTTGATGGGCGCGGCCCGCCTGGAGGGCGCCGGGCGGGTGGTGGTCAGCGGGTCAGACGGCGCCTCGAAGCCGGTCACGGCCGCTCATATCGTCATCGCCACCGGGGCGAGGCCGGCGCTCATCCCCGGGGTGACGATCGACGGGCAGCGGGTGTTGACCTACCGCGAGGCGATCCTGCAGGAAACCCTGCCGGGCTCGGCGGTCATCATCGGGGCCGGTGCCATCGGCCTCGAGTTCGCCACGGTCTGGAACGGCTACGGCACCGAGGTGAGCGTGGTCGAGATGCTGGCTCGCATCGCCCCGCTGGAGGACGAGGAGGTCAGCAAGGAGATCGCCCGGGCCTTCAACAAGCGCGGGATCAAGACGCTGGCCGGGACGAAGGTCGAAGGCGTCGAGGCGCTGAAGACCAAGGTCAAGGTGAAGGTATCCGGACCGGAAGGGCAGCAGACGCTCGAAGCGGACCAGGCGCTGGTGGCGACCGGCTTCAAGCCCAACAGCCAGGATCTTGGCCTGGAGTCCGCCGGCGTGAAGGTGGACGCGCGCGGGTTCATCGAGATCGACGAGCGTATGGCGACCAGCGCGCCGGGAGTCTGGGCCATCGGCGACGTGACCGGCAAGCTGATGCTGGCCCACGTCGGGTCGGCCATGGGGATCGTCTGCGCCGAGAACATCGCCGGCGCCGAGACGGTCACCCTCAACTACGAGATGATGCCGCGCGCCACGTACAGCCAGCCGCAAATCGCCTCGTTCGGATTGAGCGAGGCACAGGCCAAGGAACGCGGTTACGACACGAAGGTGGGCCGTTTCCCATTCCAGGCCAACGGCAAAGCCCTGGGCCTGGGCGACTACGCCGGATGGGTGAAGCTCATCGTCGACGCGAAGTACGGGGAGATCCTGGGCGCGCACCTGGTCGGGCCGGATGTGACCGAGCTCCTGCCCGAGCTGACACTGGCGCAGATGATGGAGCTCACCCCGGCGGAGATCGCCCGCAACGTGCACGCCCACCCGACCCTGAGCGAGGCCCTCATGGAAGCGGCCCACGCGGCCGAGGGTCATTCGATCCAAATCTGATCTGCTGGGCGGCGGAGGATCGTCCTCTCCGCATTGCCCGGCGAAGCGCGGCCAAGACTTGCGGCTTGAGGAGGGGGCAGGCCGACGGAGATCTGCGGAGGCACTGCATGACGGAGATCGCACGGGGGCTGGAAGGGGTCCGCTTTACAGAGACCCGATTGAGTAAGGTCGACGGGCTAGCGGGTGAGCTGACGATCGCCGGCTTTCCGCTGGAGGCGCTGGCGCCCAATGCCACGTTCGAGGAAGTCCTCTTTCTTCTATGGTACGACCGCCTGCCGGTCAAGGCCGAGTTGGAGAAGCTGCGCAAGGACCTGGCTGCCCAGCGACAGCTGCCGCGGGCGGCGCTGGCCGTGCTGCACGACGCCGCCGGCCGCAAGCTTCCGGTGATGGACGCCATGCGCATGGCGGTCGACACCGTCGGGTTGTGTGAGGGTGAGCCGCACCCGGCCGGCGGGGTGGACGTCGGCTGCGCCGTGGCGTTGGTGGCACACATGCCGACCGTCGTGGCCGCGTACTGGCGTTTGCTGCATGGGCAGGAGCCGGTGGCGCCCGATCCCCAACTCGACCATGCTGCCAACTACCTGGCCATGCTGTTCGGGAAGCGGCCGCATCCGGACGCCGCCCGGGCGCTCGAGACCTATCTCAACACCGTCGTCGACCACGGCATGAACGCCTCGACCTTCACGGCCCGCGTGATCACCAGCACCCGCTCCGACATGGTCTCGGCCATCGTCGGCGCGATCGGCGCCTTGAAGGGACCGCTGCACGGCGGCGCGCCCGGCCCGGCCCTGGATATGGTCTTCGAGATTCGCCAGCGCGCCGCCCGATCCGGGAAGTCGGTAGCCGTGGAGGCCGACGCCTGGGCGCGACAGGCGGTGGCCGGCGGCGACCGCATTATGGGTTTCGGCCATCGCGTCTACAAGGTGCGCGACCCGCGCGCCGATGTTCTCGACAAGGCCGCCGCCAGGCTGTTCGCCAAGGCGGGCGAGGCCAGCCTGTATGAGGATGCCCGGACTGTGGAAGAAGTGATGCTGCGCGTGCTCGAAGAACTCAAGCCCGGCCGCAATCTAAAGACCAACGTTGAGTTCTACACTGCCCTGGTTCTGCACGGCGTCGGGCTGGAAACGGCGCTGTTCACGCCGACGTTCGCCGTGTCGCGCGTCGGCGGATGGACGGCCCACGTCCTGGAGCAGCTGGCCGAGGGACGCCTGATCCGGCCGGACGCGGCCTACGTCGGGGATACGGGTCGAACGTGGGTTCCGCTGGAGCGGCGCGGGTAGCTGCCTCCAGCCGGCTGTCGATTTCCGAGGGGTCCGTCCAACGAGCCAGCGGGGCGCGCCCCGCGTGGTTGCGGACCCATCCTGAGATGGTAAGCGCAAGGAGGGGGTAATGGTGGATCACGATCCGGTTGTGCAAGTGAAGGAACGGCATGCCGCGGGTCTCCTCGCCCGGCCCAACGTGGTCGGCGTGGGAGTCGGCTACAAGACTGTCGGGGCGGAGAGGGCCGGGCCGCTGAGTGTGGTCGCCCTGGTGCACACGAAGATGCCCCGCGCCGCCTTGAGCGAGCGTGCGCTGATCCCGG
>Ga0154653_1105_pt15 | contig 16302 bp, 16 predicted proteins | sample Rifle2008BG13ft_FD_116082 | JGI IMG/M metagenome (GOLD analysis project Ga0154653, IMG submission 116082) | Chloroflexi bacterium RBG_13_68_17
GCAGACAAGCAGCGTCGATCGGCGCGGAGGCCGTCCTACCCGGCGGACCCAGTCCCCGTCCAAGTCGGCAGGACCCGTTGTGGTATCATCAACGCTGGCCTGCCCAGGCGCGCTGTCCGGGCGGGCCGCGCAATGTGACGCCAACTTGCAGTCCGTGCAGGAGGAACGTGTCCATGCCTAAGAAGTGGGTTTACCGGTTCAGTGAAGTCGAGATGGCGGAGAAGCGCGCCAAGTCGTGGGACGGCGTGCGCGCGCTGCTGGGTGGCAAGGGGGCCAACCTGGCCGAGATGACCCGCATCGGAGTGCCGGTCCCGCCCGGCTTCACGATCACCACCGAAGCCTGCAACGCCTACCTGGCCAACCGCCAGCGCTTCCCGGAAGGTATGTGGGAGCAGACTCTGCGAGCGCTGAAGGCGACGGAACGGGAGTCGGGCAAGAAGTTCGGAGACCCGGCCAACCCATTGCTGGTGTCCTGCCGCTCGGGGGCCAAATTCTCGATGCCCGGCATGATGGATACCGTTCTCAACATCGGGCTGAATGACCAGACCGCCCAGGGGATGATCGCCCTGACCTCGGATGCGCACTTCGTCTACGACGCCTACCGCCGCCTGGTGCAGATGTACGGCTCGGTGGTCATGGGCGTTGCTGACGAGCCCTTCGAAGAGGTGCTGACCGAGTTCCGCGCGCGGCGCGGCGTCAAGTCGGACTCGGACCTCTCGGCCGATGACCTGAAGGCCGTCAAGGACGATTTCAAGAAGATCGTCAAGGCGCAGACCGGGCGCGAGTTCCCTGCCGACCCGATGGCGCAGCTCAAGTTGGCGATCGAAGCGGTCTTCAAGTCATGGAACGGGAAGCGCGCTGTCGACTACCGCAACGCGGCCAAGATCGCTCACGACCTGGGCACGGCCGTGAACATCGTCACGATGGTCTTCGGCAATATGGGCAGCGACAGCGCCACCGGTGTGGCCATGACTCGTAGCGGCAGCTCGGGTGAAAAGGAGATCGAGGGCGACTACCTGACGAACGCGCAGGGCGAGGACGTCGTCGCCGGGATCCGGCTGACCAAGCCGATCTCCGAGCTGAAAGACGAGATGCCCAGGTCCTACGCCGAGTTCGCCCGGATCTGTCGCAAGCTCGAGAAGCACTACCGCAACATGCAGGATGTCGAATTCACCATCGAACGCGGCAAGCTGTGGATGCTGCAGACGCGCGACGGCAAGCGCACGGCGCAGGCGGAGGTCCGCATCGCCGTGGATATGGTTGAAGAGAGCCTGATCACGCGCAAGGAGGCCGTCACCCGGGTCAAGCCGGATCAGGTCGACTTCTACCTGCACCCGCAGTTCGACCCGGCCGGCATCAGGGCCGCCAAGAGAATCGCCAGCGGGTTGAACGTCTCGCCCGGTGCGGCGGTCGGCCAGATCGCCTTCGACGCCGACCTGGCCGAGCGTTGGGCCAAGGAAGAGAAGCGCCAGGTCATCATGGTTCGCCCGGAGACCAAGCCGGACGACGTCCACGGCATGCTCGCCGCCAACGGGATCCTGACCAGCAAGGGCGGGCGCACATCGCACGCCGCGCTGGTGGCGCGTCAGTTCGGCAAGCCGGCCGTCGTCGGCGTCGCCGCCTTGGACATCGATCTGGAGCGGCGCGAAATGCGCGTCGGCGATCAGGTCTTCAAAGAAGGTGTCCGGGTATCGATCGACGGCACTACCGGGAACGTCTACGCCGGCGAGGTTCCCACCATGCTGCCGGACGTGAGCGATCCGTACTTGATCAAGCTGCTCGCCTGGGCCGACAAGTTCCGCCGGCTGCAGGTGTGGGCCAACGCCGACTACCCGCGCGACGCCGAACGGGCGCGCCGTTTCGGAGCCCAGGGGATCGGCCTGTGCCGGACCGAGCACATGTTCTTCGAGACCGTGCGGCTGCCGTATGTGGAGCAGATGATCCTGGCCAAGACCGCCGCCGAACGGGACGACGCCCTGGCCACACTCCTGCCCTTCCAGCGCTCCGATTTCGAAGGACTTTTCCGGGCGATGGACGGCCTGCCGGTGATCATCCGGCTGATCGACCCCCCCATGCACGAGTTCCTGCCGGCGCATGACGCCCTGCTGCAGGAGGTCACTGAGCTGCGGGTCAGGGGCGACAATCCGTCGCTGCTGGCCGAGAAGGAGAAGATGCTCTCGGCGGTCGAGTCGATGCGCGAGGCCAACCCGATGCTCGGCCTGCGCGGGGTGCGCCTGGGGATCCACATCCCCGAGCTGACCAAGATGCAGGTGCGGGCCATCTTCGAGGCGGCCTGCAAATGCGCCAAGGACGGCGTCAAGGTCAAACCGGAGGTCATGATCCCGCTCACGGCGCACGTCAACGAGCTTAAGGTCCAGCAGACGGCGCTGGAAGAGGTCGCCAAGCAGGTGATGAAAGAGCAGGGGCTCAAGATCGAGTTCAAGTTCGGGACGATGATCGAGATCCCGCGTGCGGCCCTAACCGCCGAGGAGATCGCCGAGTATGCGCAGTTCTTCTCCTTCGGCACGAACGATCTGACGCAGACGACGTTCGGCATCTCGAGAGACGACGCCGAGTCCGGCTTCCTGATGGAGTATCTCGACAAGCAGATCCTGCCCGAGAACCCGTTCGCCTCGATCGATGAGAGCGGCGTCGGGAAGCTGATGGAGTGGGCTGTCCAGCAAGGGCGCAAGACGCGCCCCGGTATGGAGATCGGCATCTGCGGGGAGCACGGCGGCGATCCGAAGTCGATCTGGTTCTGCCACAAGATCGGGTTGAACTACGTCTCCTGCTCGCCGTTCCGGGTCCCGATCGCCCGACTGGCGGCCGCTCAGGCGGCGCTGGGAGAGACCAACCCCGATAAGTAGCCGAGCGCCTCGCTCCGGCACCTCAGGGCTCCTGAGGGTTACCCCCTCAGGAGCCCTCTTCGTTGGACAGAAATCGGCGCACGTGCTCGACCAGGGCGAGCATGCGATCGTAGTGCGAGCCCTTCCAGTACACCCGTCCGCAGCCAGTGCAACTGCTGAACTCGGGATTCGACGCAGCCACGGCGGCCGGCACCTGCCGGCGGACGTCCTCATCGGCCGCCGGGGCGAGCGATCCATTGCAGCGCATGCAGCGTGTGAACGGCCGCGCCAGACCGATCAGCTCGAAGCGTCGCAGCACTTCGACCAGCTGCCGGCGCGGGTGGCTGTCGCGCGGGCAGTAGCCGCGGGTCACGATCCGCCGCTTGAGCAGCCCCCGATCGCGGGTCAGCAGGGTGCGACCTTCCTCAGCCGCCGCGGCCGCCAGCTGCGCGTCGCCCCAGGCGGGCTCGAAAAGGCAGTCGAATCCGAACAAACGCAGGTAGGCGGCCAGCCGGCCGAGATGGACATCGGCGATGAAACGCGGCTCGCGCAGCGGCCGGGGGCGCAGGCGCACCAGCGGGCCGACGTCCAGGGTCTCGAATATCGGGTACACGCTGATGTCGTCGCCGTCGCGCACCTGATACCCGAAGTCGACCGAGTCGCCGTTGACCAGGATCAGGTCGACCTCGGTGTGCGGCACGCCCAGCGCCTCGACGACATCCTTGACGGAAGCACGGCCGGCGACGGCGTGATCGAAGCGGCGGCCGCGCAGCGGCTGCGACAGGAAGTCGTTCAGTTCCTGGTAGAAGCGCAAGCTAAGTCGAGGCATGTCGGCGAGCGGATGCGGCCGGGCCGATTCTACGCCTTGTGGCGGCGGGGTCTCGGCAAAGATACGCGACGAGCCTCCCGGTCCACGGGAGGCTCGTGATGAGACGATTTGTCGGCGCGGCCGGTCAGTTCGAGGCCTGCGCCACCTGGGCGACTGACCGGCGTGCGCGGGCCCGCGGGCGGGTCAGGCTGCCGGCCTTGAACGGCAGGGCGAAGCGCTCGGCGGCCAGGTACAGGATCTCACTGATCAGCACGTGATAGGGCGTCCCCTCGGCGGCTGCCATAATGCACAGGTCGCTGACGAGCGGGTTGAGCCCGGGCAGCGTGTTGATCTCGAGCAGATACGGCTCGCCATCGGCGCCCAGGCGGAAGTCGACGCGCGAGACGTCGCAGGCGTCCAGGGCTTCGGCTGCCCGGCGGGTGAGCTCGTGAAGGCGGCTGCGCAGGTCGGCCGGGATCGAGGCCGGGCATAGGTAGCCCGGCGCGCCCGGCTCGCCGGGGTTGAGGGCCTTGGCGTGATGGCTGTAGATGCCCGGGGTCACGCTGGTGCCGGACTCGATCTCCAGCACCGGGAAGAAGTGATATCCGTCGGCGTCGTACAGCCATGGGCGCCGCCGCCGCAGCGGGACGCCGGCGTTGCCGATGAACCCGACCGTGAACTCACGGCCCGGCAAGAACTCCTCGACCAGCGCGCCCTGGCGGTAGGTCCGCAGCACCCACCCGATGCGGGCGCGCAGCTCCGCCTCGGTCTCGACCATGGCGTCGGGATCGATGCCCATGCCGGTGCCCTCGCGGGCGGGCTTGACGAAGAGCGGGAAGCGCAGCCCTGGATCGAGCGGCTCTTCGGAGGAATGGAACTCCTGGAAACGGGCGGTCGGCAGCCCGTGGTCGCGCCAGATGCGCTTGGTCAGCGTCTTATCCAGCGAAACGGCGTTGGCCAGGACACGCGAGGCGGTGTAGGGGATGCCCAGCAGCTCACACAGCGCCGGCGCCTGGGCCTCACGGGCGTCGCCGGTCAGGCCCTCGGCAATGTTGAAGCAGATATGCGGACGCATACGCTTCAACGACTCGGGCAGGGTGTGGTCAGCGGGGAGGAGGGTGACCCAGTGGCCCTCGGCTTCGAGGGCTTCGGCGATGGCGTCGACCGTCTCGCGGCGGTCGAACTCTGCGCCGGCGTCCGGGGGGTCGTCCGGGCCGGGCGCCACATCCGCCATCAGGTTGGCCAGGATGGCTGCGCGCCACGGTTCGGCCGGACGGCCGTTGTGGGCGGTCTTGGTACTCGGAGGTTTGTCGACTTCTCCTGCTTCTTCCTGCACACTCATGGCGATACTCCCTGGCGGCTCAAACCGCCGATGAAGGTCGAGGAGCCCTACGCTGTCGGGGACAGAGCGGGCTCCTGTTGTCGCTGCTCGGCTCCGTCACCGTTACCACTGTTCGTGGCTGTCGCTCAGATTGTAGTCGTACTTCAGCCCGCCCTCGGGCAGGTCATACGCCCAGTCCAGCTCGATCGGGGCCAGGGCGATGATCTCCAGGTAGGCAGCGCAGCCGGGGCAGGTGACCCTCGCCCCCAGCCAGGGTTCGGATCCCAATCCGATTTCGCAACCGCACCCGGGGCACGCGCCAACCGTCACGCTCGTCTCCTTTGCCGCGATGTGAGGCACCTGCGATTATCATAGCGCGCGATCGTTAAAATGGAGTGTAACGAATGTATCGAGTCCGTTGAAGAGGGGCGCAGGGTGTATCAATCGCGCGCGATCAGCGTCTGGGCAGGGCGAACTGGTATCCGACGCCGGAGACGGTCTGGATGAAAGCCGGGTTGCCCGGGTCGGTTTCGATTTTGGAGCGGAGGCGGCTGACCAGGTTGCGGACCAGCTCGCGGCTCCCAGTCCCGGTGTAGCCCCAGACGCGCTCGACGATGATGTCGAACGGGATAACCTGGTCGCGGTTGGTCATGAGCACGTACAGCAGCCGGAATTCCAGCTGGGTCAGGCGCTGCGGGGCCCGCTCGCCGGCGCGGACGGTCCGGGCGGCAGGGTCGAGGACGATCTCGCCCAGATCGAGCGTTGGGAGTGTGAAGGGCGGGATCCCGCCGGCGCGGCGGAGGAGGCCGTTGCAGTAGGCGGTCAGAAGTCGTGCACCGACCGGGGTGGACAGCACCAGGTCGGCGCCGGCCGAAAGCAGGTCGACAGTCGCCGCCTCGGTCGGGGCCTCGGTCAGGAGGACCAGCGGCGCCTCGGTGACGGCGCGCAGCGCGCTGATGCCCGCCGGCAGTCCCTCGGCGCGCCCGGCCACAACGACCAGGTCGACGGGATTCTCGAGCCAGTTCTCGGCGATGTTGGTCAGGCTGGTTCCCGGGGCGACGGCGAAGCCGGCCCGCCGAAGCACGTAGGCCGTGAAATCGCGCTCGTCGGCGTTGTCGGAGACGACGATGGCTTGCATGCGGTCCTCAGCCGCGACCCGGCGCTGCCGGCCGGGGGCGGCCAGTCGCACATTGTAGCCTTTTCACTGCGGAAAGGGAATGTGGGTGGGCTCAGCCCTTGACGATGCGGCTGAGGTCGGGGAAGAGCAGCGCCTTGCGTTCGCCACGGGCCAGCGCGGCGTTGTTGGCGATCTCGAAGTTACGATGTACTTCGCGGACGGCTCGAACCTGCCAACCGGGCGGATCCTGCGAGAACATGACCAGGGCGGCGGTGTGCTGGCCCGGGATCAGGAGCAGGGCCGTACCGTCCTCGGTCTGTGTGGCCAACATGCGGGTGGCGCCGGGCCTGTGAACGGGCGCGCCGAACGTGCCCATGAGCGGCATCGTCTCTTCGGCGCCGCGATCCATCACGCCTTGAAGGAAGATCCGCTTGCGCGTGCGGACATCATAGAGCGCGTAGCCGCGGCAAACGGCCTCATTGAGCTGGAGCAGGAAGCTGGTCTTACCCTCCTCCAGGACGACCCGCCAGCGATCGCTCTGCGGATTGGCCTGATGGAGCTTGATGGCGATCTCGCGCTGCTGGACGTAGTGGCGGCGGATGGCCTGGTACTGGGAGGCATTCACCTGTCCCTGGGTGAGGTCGTGCTCCAGGCGGGCCATCTTGCGGTCCAGGGCGGTCAACCGGTCGGCGATCTCCGGGTCGATCTTGCCGAGTAGATCAGCGGTCAACGCCGGGGCTTCCTCAGGCTCGGGGACGGGCGCCGGCTCTGCCTCGACGTCCTGCGGCTCGCTGGAGCCGGGGGGAGGTGTGAAGGGTGGAGTGTGCTTCTGGGTGAGGTGAGAGAGCTGCACCTCCTGCTCGCGCAAGAACTCGCGCACAGCCTTGAGCTGGCCGGCGCTGATGGCGCCGTCGCAGAAGGCAACGGCGGCCGACAAGAGGCGCTCGCGGGCGAGCTCCAGGCGCCGGGAGGCTTCCTCGAGCTCGGGGTTTTGCCCGGCCTGCGGCTCGGGGACGCGACGCGTCACCTGACGGTCGTTTTCGACCTGGGCGGTCTCTTTCGCAACGGCCATAGCGTCTTGATGTTACATCGCACATCCCCAAGGGATGAGAGGACCTTCGTACCACTCTCCAGCCGACAGCTCCGCCGTGGGCGGCGACCCGCCCAGGCGGTTGGCTGCGGTATACTCACGCCGATGGAGGCCGGAAGCTGACGATGACTCCCTTGCGAACAAGCGTTCTCGCCGTCGCCGCGGCGGTAGTACTCGCCGGTTGCCGGGGCGACACATCGGGAACTCCGACGGTCGACGCCGAGAGCGTCATCGGGACTGCTCAGGCGGTGGCGCAGCTCACCCGCGCGGCGGTTTCCCCGACGGCCCTTCCGACACAAGTCACCGCTTCGCCCACAACCCAGTCGGCCACGCCTACGATCACTTCCGCCCCGGCCCCGGCCGGCCCGACCGCCACGGCCGCCTACAATGCCAACGTCCGCTCCGGGCCGGGGGTCGAGTTCGAGCGGATCGATGATTTCTATCAAGGGCAGACGGCCACCCTGACGGGGCGGCGGGTCAACAGCCTGGGCGAGTTGTGGTGGTATATCCACCGCACCGGGGGAGGCTGGGACGGCTGGGTCTGGGATGGGGCGGTGGTGGTCGCAGGCGATGTCAGCGGGGTTCCCTACCTCGAGTTGCCCGGTACGGCGACACCCACCGGCTGAACCCAGTCTCCCGGTCCCCCGCATAAACTGCCGCCAGTCCTGGCACCTGTAATGTATGCGCAAGGAACCCCGGGCAGGGTTGTGTGGTATGGTGAGTGCAAGTCATCCCCTTCTGCCATGGAGTGGGGCGATGCAGATTCCACCGGATGGCAATTATGTCACCACAGGGCTGGTGCTCTTCCCCAGGCACGAGCAGGCGATCGACCACATCCTGGAGGAGATCCGGCGCAAGATTCCTGCCCGCCTGGTGATCGTCACGGCCCGAGATGGACAGTTCATCGCGGCCTCGGGGGACCAGACGCACAACGTCGACCTCGTGGCCCTCGGCTCGCTCATCGCTGGCGATCTGGCCGCCAGCCATCAGGTCGCCCGTATCACCGGCGTGTTCGAGGATTTCCAGGTCGTTCTCCGCGAAGGTCGGTCCAGCCACACGTTCGTATCGGATGCCGGCCCGCACATGCTCCTGTTCATCCAGACGCCTGGGGACGTGCCGGTCGGCTGGCTGCGTCTGGTGGGGATGGAAGCCTGCCGCCTGCTGGCCAAGACCGTCGAGAGAGGCCCGGAGGAGATCGATCTGAAGGGGTTGGGACTGGACGAGAAGACCCTGGCCGACCAGTTCGACGCGGCCGTAGCCAGGCTGTGGGAGGAATAGGCCCGGCTTCCGGGCTAAGGATCACCTCAGTCCCGCGATGGGACAGGCAGCGCGAGCGATGTTCATCAATTGGGCGCGGCGCGAGCTCAACCTGAAAGTCGTCTACTATGGGCCGCCGTTGAGCGGTAAGACGACGAACTTGATTCGGATCCATGAGCGCCTCGAGCCGCAGCGCCGCGGCGAACTGATTTCCCTCAACACGAGCGATGACCGGACGCTTTACTTCGATTTTCTGCGCATCGACCTGGACAAGATCAGCGGCCTGACCCCGCGTATCCATCTCTACACGGTCCCTGGCCAGCCGATGTATGAAGCCAGCCGCCGGCTGGTCTTGCGCGGCGCCGACGGCATCGTCTTCGTCGCCGACTCGGCCCCCGAGCGCGCGGGCGAGAACGACGCCTCCTGGCGGGGGATGCACACCCACCTCACCGATCTAGCCTTCCCGCTCGAAAAGCTGGCCATGGTTGTTCAGTTCAACAAGCAGGATCTGCCCAACGCCCTGTCGGAAGCGGACATGCGCGTGCAGCTGAACCTGAACGGACTGCCGGCCTTCGGGGCAGTTGCCACACAGGGCAAGGGGGTGTTCAATACCCTGCGGGCTGTGCTCGGGCGCGTTGTGGCTCAACTGCAGGCCGAGCTGGCCGATATCCGAGAAGGGGATCTGGCCCCCAGTCACACTCGGCCCCAATAAGCTGAGCGCCCAGGGATCTGCGGGAGATACGCGAATGTCTGACGAGACGATGATCGCGCGCATCACCCAGATCCTGCGCGAGCTGAATCAGGGCGGGGGGTTCAATGTCTCGGTCCTGACGGACGATCGCGGTCTGGCCCTAGCCTGCGCCTCCGAAGCCGACCAAGAAGCGCAGACTCAGGCGGCGGTCGTCGCCCTGGTCGAGAAGGCGGCCGGGCGCGTCACCGACCAACTGGGGATGGGCGCCACCGACGAAGTTGCAGTCTCCGACACCCATGGACGCGTGCTGGTCTGCCGACGGTTCTCGGCGGCCGATAAAGGCTTCATTCTTTCGATTCTCGTCCCCGGCCGGCAGCGGCCTTACCGGCTCCTGACCAACCGGGCGGTACGGTCCCTGCAACGGATCCTGGAGAGCCTGTGACTTTGAGGTTGCGATCATGCAAGGTCTGTTGAGGGACATGGCGGTCGCGGACCTGATCCAGCACGCCTGCCAGGACGGTAGGACCGCCCGCCTTGTGGTCACGCAAAGAGATGCACGCGCCGAGGTCTTCTTCGAGAACGGTCGCGTCGTCCACGCTCAAATGGGAGCGGACGAAGGCGAACAGGTCGTCTTTGCGATCTTCGGCTGGACGGACGGCAGTTTCAGCCTGGAACCCGCCGAGCCGTCCCCGCGCCGGACCATCCTGCGCAGCTACCCGGCACTGCTGCTTGAAGGCGCGCGGCGGGTGGACGAGCAGGGCGGCCGTGGGTCGGAGTTGATCCCGGCCGACATCCTCATCGCGCCTGGCCCGCCGCCCGCCGTGCCGGCGGTGGAGGAATCGATATCCGAGCTCGCAAAAGGCTTATCGAAGATCGAAGGCGTGGATGGCGCCGTTCTGGTCGCCGAGGACGGCGTTGTCATCGGCCACAATCTGCAGGGAGATCCCGAGAAGGAAGGAGCGGTGGCGGCCTTCGTCGGCGCGGCGGCGGTCCAGGCGGGCGAAACGATGAGCCTGGGGCGCTTCAAGCGCGGCTCGGTCGCCTCACCCAGCGGGACCATTCTGATCCTGCGGCATAAAGACTACTACGTCGGGCTGCTGCTGGCCGAAGGGGGATCGCCCTCGCTGGTCTCCTCCCGGGCGGAGACCTATCTGGAGGGGGGAAAGCCGGGATGAACGAGCTGCTGAAGGACGTCAACGGCGTGGCGGGAGTCCTGGGGGCGTGTGTCTGCGACGCCGACGGTCAGGTCATCTCCTCCTCTCTGCCGTCGGCCTTCGATGCGGGCATGATCGGCACCGTCGGCCGGACCTTCATCAAAACGCTGGAGGCGCTCAAGGTCGCCCGCCGCCGCAAGGTCAATGAAATGGACCTGACGTTCGAGACCGGGCGGCTGGTCGTCAAGAACCTGACCGAAGGTTGCATGATCATCGTCTGCACCCCGACGGTGAACGTGCCGCTTCTCAACCTGACCGCCAACGTCGTCGCCCGCAAGGTGCAGGAGCGGATGAAGACCCGGCTGATCCAGGCGGTGGAGAGGCAGGCCGAGGCTGCTGCACCGCCCGCGGCACAGGCTGTCCCGGCCGCGCCCGCTCCGGTTCCGTCGGCGCCGGCTGCCGAGGCCCCGGCCGCTCAGCCGGCAGACGCGCCCGCCGACGAGGCCCGTCTGATTATCACCAGCGCCCGCGAGCGGAAGGTGATCGTCCGGGCCATGGGCGAGGTGGCCATCCGAATGCGCTGCCCCTCGGGACGAGACCTGTTGCCGCAGCCGGTCGGCGCCGAACAGATGCTGGAGCTGAGTGCGCGCGGCAACCAGAGCCGCCAGGTCGACGAGCTTCTGGAAGGGATGGGCTTCGTCGCCAACCGGCGTTTCAACACGCTCTACGGTTCAGAGCGGATGCGTTTCGCGCACCCGGATACAAAGCTGTTCGTCGAGATTTTCTTCGACCGCCTGGTCTCCTACCACACCCTCGACTTCAGCCCGCGTATGCACGCGGACGAGTTCACCCTGCCGCTGGCGGACCTGCTGCTCTCGCAGCTCCTTAACGTCGAGGCCGGCGAGCAGGATTTCCGGCGCATGTTCGTGCTGTTCCAGGATCACGACCTGGGCGGGCCCGGCCAACTCGAGTCGATCGACACGACGGTCTTCGTTGAGCTGTGTTCGGATGACTGGGGATGGTACAAGACCGTGACGATGAACCTGGAGAAGTGCATGGAAGCCGCCCCTGGCTTCTTCAAGGCCGGGAGCATCGAGACCTTCGACCGCCGGGCGGCCCGGCTGCGAACGATGCTGGAGGAGGCGCCCAAGTCCTTGCGCTGGCAGATGCGCTCCAGGATCGGCGAGAGCCGCCGCTGGTACGAGGTGCCTGACTAGGCAGGCAACGGATTCGGTCTAATTCCAAGGGCAGGGGTACTCTCAGGTGTCAACGGGGCTTCCAATCAGAACATTAGACATAAGAGGTTACTTTAGGTGCTTGTAGGGTCTTGTCCAAAGGACAGCTTCGCGAGTAGGATCAGTCATTGAAAGAACGCGAGGATGGAGCGGCGCTGTGAAAGAGCAAGACAGGCAAGCCGATCTCAATTCGATAGTGGCGAAGGCACTTCGCGACGACCCAGAGCTCGTTCGCGCTCTCGAGCTCTACTCCATGGGTCAACGAGAATACGTCCGTGCGTTGGCCAGTCTTCGCAACGTGACGGTTTCCTCTTCAGGGAAGGCGAATCCAGGGGGTGAGGAACAGGGCGGGGCTGATAGAGACAATCAAGGAGATTGAACGGCGCAACAACGACTTCGATGGGGTAAGGAGAGAGAGGATTAGAGCGGTCGAAGCCCTTACAGGTCGACCGCTCATTGTTTACGCCTCGGCCTTCCTCAATCGCGGCAAGGTCCAGGCCTCAGGCGGCGAAGTCGGCATTGACGGGAACGACAAACTTGCATTCGACGAGGTAATCACGGGGCTCGACCGTAAGGTTGGACTCGATGTACTGATGCACAGCCCCGGTGGGCAGCCAGAGGCTGCAGAAGCGATCGTAGAACTACTCCGGAGCGAGTTTCCATCGCTCCGGTTCTTCGTCCCGGATCAAGCCAAGAGCGCAGCGACAATGATGTGTTGTGCGGGCGACGAGATACTCATGGATGTGAGGTCCGAGTTGGGCCCTATTGATCCACAGATGGTCATACCTCGCGGAGATGGCCAAATCGTATTTGCACCAGCCCAAGGGATTGTTGACCAATTCGACAGAGCCAAGGAGTCTCTGAGCAAGAACCCCGAGTATCTTCCCGCGTGGCTCCCCATCCTGCAGCCGCTATCACCTGCGCTTCTCAGTCAATGCGAGGACGCTGACCGACTTTCCCGCAGCCTGGTATCCTCATGGCTGATTCGGTATATGTTCCACGACGTTGATCGCGCAAAGGAGCGTGCCGATGCAGCGGTGGCCTTCCTTGCCGACGCAAAAGTCCATCTCTCCCACGGCAGGAGAATCACAATCGATCAGCTCCAGCTCTATGGAATGAAGGTCATTGACCTCCGCGACAATCCCCAACTGAGAGAGGCGGTGTGGGCCCTATACCACGCAATCACATGGACTTTCGACAGAACTAGCGCCTTCAAGTTGACAGAGAATGGCCACGGAGGCGCTTTCATCCGGCAGGTGATCACCCAGACTATCCAGCTTCCTGTTGGTCTCCCAATCCCGGGGCAACCTCCATCAACAAGTACTCCAGCGAAAGGGAAACCCAAGAGGAGGCGCCGCTAGCTTCCCTTCTGTCATTCAGAGGCACACTCGCGTATTCGAGGGGAGGGGCTGCTCCCGCCGTTGGCTCCAATAGAAGGCGGCACGACCAGGCCCCCGGAGCCTCTTAGGCTCCGGGGGCCTGGTCGTGGGCTACCGGTTCGTGCCTCAGACAGCTAGGAATGCACCCCGGCGGCGATGAACGATAGTCCGCGTTCGGTCAGCGCTCGGGCCGTCCGGTTGACCGCCTCGAGCTTGTCCATGAAGTTGAGTGTCAGCTTCTCCCAATCGCCGGATTCGACCACCTCCTTGCGGTCGCGGAAGTAGTCGAGGATGTCCGACGGGTGGGCGCGCGTCTGGTCGACCTCCGGGTCGCCGCCCTCGTGCTTGGCCGAGATGTTGGCGACGTGGTCGGCCAGGTCGAGGAGCTCGGCCCGGCGGTTGTAGGGCTGGCGGACGATGCTCTTCCAGGTCTCGGTGATGTGGTGCTCGAAGCGGACCACCTCTTCGAAACCCAGGTCGCGGCGGAACTGCGCCGTGATCTCCAGCGTCCGGTTGTCCACCGAGTTGCTCCAGTTGAAGCCGATGAGCGGAGAGGTCCCGTCGTCTCGCGAGAAGAGCTTGGCCCCGATCAGCGTCCACAGCGCGGCATAAGGGTTGTCGTTCCCCATGAAGACCGAGATCTTGAACTCGATATCGACTCCGAGGCGATGCAGCAGGTAACCCAGCAGAACGGTCCCCGGGTTGATGTTCAATACCTGGGTGACGCCGTAGTTCGTGTAGTAGTACAGGTACTCGTCCAGCCACTGGAGCGCGTGGGTGTTGGGCTGGCCGACACCGCCGAAGTAACCGGTGATGGTTTCAGGCCCGCCGAGATGGATGTTCGATCCATCCGTGCCCTTGGTGTCGAGGGTCTCGACGTAGGAGGCACCCAGGATCTGCATCGCCGCGGCAAAGGCCGGCAGGTCGCCGTCGGCTTCCTGCTCCTTCATCTTGCGCACCCGGATGAATCGCCCGGGCAGCAGGGTCTTGTGCTCCAGCGCCTGGCGCGCCGCCTCGGTCACCCACGGGAAGTACTGCGCCGCGCTGACTTCGAGGGTCACGGCGAAGTCATCTTTGAATGTCATCGTGGAGGCCCGATCGCCGAGGACCGCACGGCGATAATCGGCCACCTTCACGAAAGCCCCTTCGCGAGCCTTGGCCTGCAGCCACTCCAGCTCCTTCGTGCTGGCGGGCTGAGTCTCCTTCGCCTTCCGCAGCAGCTGGGGAAGCTCGCGCGCCGCACGCGCTTTGCGATTGATCTCCTCTGGCGAGCCGTACTTGGCCACCACCGCCAGGAAATCCTGCACGACCTGCGCGTCCGGGTCGAGCAGAAGGGCGTTGATCGCCTCCAGGCGAGAGGCCGGGATCTTGAGCAGCTGTTGCAGAGAATCGTCCATGGACTACTCCTCGAGCGGACGGCGGCTACTTGAGCAGCCGGCGGAGCTCCTGGAACTCCTCGTCCGGCATCCCGAACCAGTTCTCGGGCTGCGGGAACGTGTGGTCGGTGACTTCCTGGACGTACTGCCGCAGGCCATCCAGGATGACCTTGCCGGCATCGGCGAAGACCTTGGCCATGCGCGGCTTGAAGCGCGGGAAGAGCCCGAACATGTCGTGGTAGATCAGCAGCTGGCCGTGCGCGTGTGGGCCCGAGCCCAGGCTGATGATGAAGCAGCCGTCGGATCGTTCCGTGATGAGCTGGCACAACCGGTCGGGGACCATTTCGAGCAGGATGGCGAACGCGCCGGACTCTTCGAGGATCTTGGCATCCTCGGCGATGCGCCTGGCCTGTGTGGCGCCCTTGCCCTGGACGCGGAAGCCGCCCAGTGCGGTGGCGCTCTGCGGCGTCAGCCCCAGATGCCCCATGGCCGGGATCCCCGCGGCGACGATACCGGCCATCCGATCGGCCATCTCCCGGCCGCCTTCGAGCTTGATAGCGTCGCAGGCGGCTTCGGCCATGAAGCGGCCGGCGTTGCGGATGGCGCTCTCGACACTGGGTTGGTAGGTCATGTAAGGCATGTCGCCGATCAGCCATGCGTTCCGAGATCCGCGGCGGACCGCCTGGGCGTGCCGGATCATGTCGTCCATCGTGACCGGCAAGGTGCTCTCATAACCGAGCATGGTCATTCCCAGGCTGTCGCCGACCAGGATCATGTCCATGCCTGCCTGCTCTTGAAACGTGGCCGTGGGAAAATCGTAGCAGGTCAGCATGGTGATCGGCTGCCCGGCGGCGACCTTCTGGAACAGTGCCGGCAGCGTCATCTTCTTGCGTTCCGTCATGGACCACCTCGGGATGCGGACGTGGACGGGGCGGGTTGGCGCCCCTGTGTGATTCTAGGGCATTGCCCGGCGGGTCACAAGTGACGTCCCTCCGGGCCGGACCTCGCGCGAGCGAGAGACCTGCTGCCGCGGTCGGTCGACCTGGAAACCCGCGAAAGGAGGCGCGGATCCGTCTGCGAAGCGGCGCCTTGCCGCTTCGCGACTTTCGTCCCTGGCCGGGCGAAGCCTGCTACGGGGTCTCCAGGCTTTCGAGCATCGCCTCGACCAGGGGCTGGAACGCCTGCCACTCCCCCGGCGGGGCGAACGCCATCGCCGCGATCATCGACCCATCCGCGGCGACCAGGATGCGAAGATCGCGGCTGCCCTGCAACGGGTCGTCGCCGTGGCCGCCTACGCCCGTCCACTTCCCGTCTTCGAGCGGCTGCGGGGGACCGACGCGGGCGTCAGCTCGGATCGCGAACAGCGCGTACACCTCGGCGATCGTCGCCCCGTCCAGGCCGAAGTCCTGGGCCCGGGAGGGCCCGTTCACCAGGAGCACCACCAGGCGGGCGCTCGAGGGGATCGGCTCCTCGGTCAGCGCCGCCTCGGTCGCGGCGACGCGAATTTCGCCGGTCCCCCCCTGCGCTGCCCAGCCTTCCGGTAAGAGCATGCGCAGGACCCCATCGGGGGATTCCACGGCCGTCGTCACCGGGATCTCGTAGTTGGTCGGGACCGGCGTCGGCAGCGATCCCAGGAAGACGGTCGTCTGCACCCCGTTGACGATGAAGGTGTATGTGTCCGTCGCATCGAACGTCCCCAACCGGACTCGCTCTGTGTGCTCGACGGTCGTCTGTGCACAAGATTGGTCGATCGGACGTCGGGTTGTGATCGTCACGTTGACCGTGTTTTCGGCGCGCTGCTGGGTGACCTGATCGATCTCGGTGCAGCTGTCGGGGAACTCGCCGACCACCACCAGGTCGATCTCGGCTGGCAAGGCGGTGATCAGGGGCGCCTGCACCTGGCTGACCTCGAATGATCCGTAGAGGTAGCCGCTCCCGTCATCGGCCGATCCGCAGGCGGCCAAGGGCACCGCCGCGGCAATGAAGATCGCACAGAGCCTGCGCAAGCGTTGGGTCATTCGGGCCACG
>Ga0154653_1223_pt4 | contig 16090 bp, 14 predicted proteins | sample Rifle2008BG13ft_FD_116082 | JGI IMG/M metagenome (GOLD analysis project Ga0154653, IMG submission 116082) | Chloroflexi bacterium RBG_13_68_17
TTGACGGCCTTCTTCACAGCCTTCTTCACGACCTTCTTGGCGGCCTTCTTGGCGGTCTTCTTGGCGACTTTCTTGACCGGTTTCTTAGCCGCCTTCTTGGCAGCCTTCTTGGCCGGTTTCTTGGCCGCCTTCTTCACGACCTTCTTGGCGCGCTTTGCGGCGGTCTTCGCCCTCTTTGCCACCGGCTTTCGCGCCTTCTTGAGTGCCGGTTTGGTCGACTTCTTGACCGTCTTCTTGCGTCGCACTGCCATGATTCTCTCCTTTGGTCGAGTGTTTCTAGGCGACCCGATGCGGCATGGTCAACTCCGGAATTTGGACTATTTTAGATGCACCCCTGCAAGAGCGCAAGCGCGTCAAGCATGATTCCTGCGGCTGTCGCGCGGGGCCGGGGAAGCCATTTACCGCACCCCGCAGGCGGGGCGCTAGGGGCGAGGTGACGCCGGAAGGCGCGTCCCAGCGCCCTAGAATTTTTGTTCGATCCCCTGCGGACGGGCGGGAAGGCCCCTTCGGAGGTGACGATCAGCCGCCGACGGCGGACGGATGTCCATTGTGCCGGCCCGGGCGCTCCGCCTACAATGCAATTGAAACTCATTCTCATATTGGATGGAGCCATGTCTCCGGTCAGATCACCGGGCAGGCGGTCCCGCTGGGCACACAGGCGTCTCCATCGCAGCCGCCACGGGCGGCGCCGCGGCGGGCCGCCCCTGGTCGCCCTCGTCGGCCAGCCGAACGTGGGCAAGAGCCAGCTCTTCAATCGCCTGACCGGCGCCCGAGTCACGGTATCCAACTACCCCGGCACGACCGTGGAGGTCGCCCGCAGCCGAATGCACCTGCCTCAACCGTTTCGTGATCTGGCCATCGTGGACACCCCCGGCATGTATTCGCTCTCGCCCTTGACGGAGGAGGAGCGCGTGGCCCGCAACATCCTCCTCGATGAGCGGCCGCACCTGATCGTCCACATCGTCGACGCCAAGAACCTGCCGCGCATGCTGGCATTGACCCTGGAGCTCCTGGAGGCCGGCCTGCCCGTCTTGCTGGCGGTCAATATGATGGACGAAGCCCGGCAGCTCGGTCTGCGTCTGGACCTCTCCGCGCTGGAAAACAGACTCGACCTGCCCGTGTTCGCCACGGTGGGAACGACCGGCGAAGGCGTCGAGTCGTTACGGGCGGCGATCATTGCCCATGTCTATCCCGATCATCGCTTACACCCCACCGTTTGAGGCCGCCCTCAGCCGGCTGACGGCTGAGCTCCGAGGCAGCTATCCGCTGTCGCTGCGGTCGGTCGCCCTGCTGCTCCTGGCCGGGGACGAGGAGATGCAGGCCCGCGTCGCCCGCGAGGAGGCCCCGAGAGCCGCCCAGATTGAACGCATCCTCGAGGAGGTTCGCTCCCGCCAGACCGCGCCCATCGCCTACAGGCTGGCCCAGCAGCGACAGGCGGCCAGCCGGGAGCTGCTGCGAGGCGTCATCCGACAGGAACGCCCAAACCGAGTGCACCTCCGCGACCGTCTGAGCCGGGCGATGATCGATCCGTGGACCGGCGCGCCCCTCTTGCTGGCCGCGCTGGCGGGCCTCTACTTTTTCGTCGGCGTCCTGGGCGCACAAGTGCTTGTGGGGTGGCTTGAGTCGGCGGTGTTCGGCCAGGTCTTATTGCCCTGGGCGGAGCGGCTGACCCACAGCATCGTCCCCTGGACATCGATCCAGGCTCTGCTCGTCGGCCCCTTCGGCGTGTTCACGCTGGCCTTCCGCTACGCCTTCGCCGTTATCCTGCCCATCGTGGGCACCTTCTTCCTGGCCTTCGCGCTGATCGAAGATAGCGGCTATCTGCCGCGGCTGGCCCTCCTGATCGACCGGTTGTTCAAACCCCTGGGACTGAACGGCCGCGCCGTCATCCCCATGGTCTTGGGCTTCGGCTGCGACACGATGGCCACGCTCGTGACCCGCACCCTCGAGACCCGGCGGGAACGGGTCATCGCCACCATGCTGTTGGCCCTGGCGATCCCCTGCTCGGCGCAGTTGGGCGTCGTGCTGGGGATCCTGGCCGGCCACCCCGGCGCGGTCATCGTCTGGGCGGGCTCGGCCGTGGGCATCTTGTTCCTGATCGGCTTTCTGGCCGCCCGGCTGCTTCCCGGCGAATCGCCATCCTTCTATATGGAAATCCCCCCTCTGCGCACCCCCAGGCTCACTTCGGTCATTCTCAAGACGGCCACGCGGATGGAGTGGTACCTGCGCGAGGTTCTGCCGATGTTTGTCCTGGTCAGTGTCGCTCTGTGGCTGGTCGATCAGATCGGGGTGCTCGAGCATGTGGTCCGCCTCTTGCAGCCGGCAGTCCGTGCGCTGGGTTTGCCCGATCAGACCGCCACGGCCTTCCTGCTGGGCTTCTTCCGCCGTGACTACGGGGCGGCCGGCCTATACGACCTGCGGAATATCATGGACGGGAACCAACGAGCCGTGGCCGCCGTCACGCTGACCCTGTTTGTCCCTTGCCTGGCGCAGTTCGGCGTGATGCTGCACGAGCGCGGCTGGAAGACGGCGTTGGCCATCCTGGCCTTCATTCTTCCCTTCGCCTTCCTGGTCGGCTGGCTTCTCTCCCGGACGTTGGCGGTTCTGGGGGTGTCGCTGTGAAGTGCACCTTCTGCGGCTTCGAGTTCGACCCTGATCAACGCCAGGCCTGCCCCGCATGCCCGCTCTCCACCAACTGCGGCAAAGCCTGCTGTCCCCGCTGCGGCTACGAGGCCGTCCGGCCATCGCCGCTGGTCGAACTCGTGCGCGGGTGGCTCGGGCGAGGCGCCTCGGGCCGGGCGGCGGTCCCCCGCAGCGAAACCCTCAGACTGTCCGACCTGCCCGTCGGGCAGCAGGCCTCCGTCCTCGGGCTGGCCAGCACCAGCGAAAGCCGGCAGTCCGCCCGTCTCGTGGCCATGGGCCTTCTGCCCGGTGTTTCCATCCGCCTGCTGCGGCGATCTCCCGCGTACGTCTTCGCCGTCGGCAACAGCCAGTTCGCCGTGGACGAGCGGCTGGCCGCGCAGATCCTCGTCCAGCCCGAACAGGAAGTGGAGCCATGAACCCCCGACCGGCCTCGAACCCTCGTGAGGAACTGCGCGCGGCGGGGATGCGTGCCACCGCGCAGCGGGCCCTGATCCTGGACATCCTCCGCCGGAGCGGAGGCCATTTGGACGCCGACGAGATCCACGCCGTCGCCCGCGCCCAGGACGCCAGCGTCAGCCTGGCGACCGTCTATCGGACGCTGCGGGCGCTGCGTCTGGCCGGCCTGATCCACCAGCGCTACTTCGGCGCCGCCCACAATCACGATCACTACGAGACCGCCGGCGAGGCCGAGCACCACCACCTGGCGTGTGCGCGCTGCGGCCGGGTCGAGGAGTTCGAGACCGCTCTGGGGCGCCGGCTTACCCGGGAGCTTCAGGCCCGCCACGGGTGGGTGATTCAGAAGGCGACCATCCTGGTGGAAGGCCTGTGCCCGGACTGCGCCCGGGCCAGCCAGGGCTGACCGCCTCACAGGCGAGGACTGCGCCCCGCCCCGCCGCGGGCCCCTATCGGCCGCCCCGGCTTCGTGGTATCAATGAAGACGCCCGTGCGGCCACGCCGATCTGTTCTGCCTGCGAAGCACCGCCTCCCACCGCCCGACCTCCGGCCACCCGCGGCCGCGGCGCCTAGCGAGGGAAATCGTGGAACAGCCACTCGATCCCGAGATCCGCGAGGTGCTCGACCAGCACACCCCAGAGTCGCAGCGGTTGGCCCGGTTGCTGCGCGCTCGCATCCTTTCCCTGGTGACGGACATCGAGGAGGAAGCCTATCTCGAGTGGGGGCAGATCGGCTTCGCCTGCGGCAGCGGCATGAAGCGCCAGTTCTGCGCCATCGGCCTGCAGGAGACCCGCGTCGATCTGATCTTCAACCGTGGCACCGACCTGGAGGACCCCGCCGGCCTCCTCGAAGGCGTTGGCAAGCGAGCCCGCAATGTCAGGCTCACGTCCGCCGAGCAGCTGCACAACCCCGCGCTCGACCAGCTGATCCGGGATGCCGCCCGCATCGCCGAGAGCGAAACCTGAGACCACACCACCTCACCGTCCGGAGCCCGCTGTACCGAGCGTCGGTCTGATCGCCGGTCATTCCAGTGCGCGAGGCCTTTGGGCTGAGGGAGCCCCCGCCCCAAGGAAGGGCCCTCCGCCGGGTGACCTCGCCCTCCGGTCCGATCCAGCGCAGGGACCGCCATGATCCGATCCGGCTTCCCCCGCATAAGATCCGCCACGCTGGGCGCCCTGACGCTCGTACTCCTGCTGGGGGCGCTGTACGCCCTCTTGCGCATCGACCGCCGTGCGCCGGCGGCTGAGCCGGCGGTCTCCGCCGGGTCGTGGCTCCAGGTGTTCTTCTCGGAACCGGCCAGCTCGACCGCCGAGACGCTGCGCGGCGGACCGGATGCGCTCCTGGCGGAGGCCATCGATCAGGCCGACTACTCCGTCGATGTGGCCGTCTACAACTTCGACTTGTGGAGCGTCCGCGACGCGCTGGCGCGCGCCGCGCAGCGCGGCCTGACGGTCCGCCTGGTCACCGACAGCGACAACCTGCTCGGACCGGAAGTGCAGGCGCTGGTCGAGGCCGGCGTGGCGGTCCTGGGCGACCGGCGCGAGTCGCTGATGCATCACAAGTTCGTCGTCCTCGACCAGGCCGAGGTCTTCACCGGCTCGATGAACCTGACTGTCGACAGCGCCTACCACGGCGACAACAATCTGCTGCGCATCCGCTCCAGCCGCCTGGCCGAAGACTTCACCCGTGAGTTCGAGGAGATGTTCGTCGACGACCGCTTCGGCGCGCTCTCGCTGCGGGACACCCCCTATCCGCAGATCTCGATCGACGGGGAGCTGATCGAGGTGCTCTTCTCGCCCGACGACGGGGTCGCCCGGCGGCTGCTCGAGCTGGTGCGCGGCGCCCGCGAGCGAGTGGAGGTGATGGCCTACGCCTTCACCAGCGACGACCTGGCCGAGGCGCTGATCGAGCGCGCCGGCGCCGGCCTGCCCGTGCGCGTCGTCGTCGAGTCGTCCCAGGCCTCCGCCGCCGGGGCCGAGTTCGAGCGGCTGCTCCTGGCGGGCGTGGATGTCCGTCGCGACGGCAACCCCGGCGACATGCATCACAAGGTGGTCATCATCGACGGCGCCGTCGTGTGGACCGGTTCGTACAACTTCACACGCAGCGCCGAGGAGTACAATGACGAGGGCGTGCTGGTCGTGCACAGCCCGGAGCTGGCGGCCCGCTTCCTGACCGAGTTCGAGCGCGTCTACGCCGCGGCCGGTCCCTGACGAGGGCGCGCCGGCGTGGCCGGCCCTCGGCGCAGGCACAAGAGGAGACTGCTGGATGGAAGACTTCGAGAAATTGGGGGCTTTCTACCTGGGACGACCTTATTCCCTCAAGGACAAGGAGCCTGGGAAGGGACTGCTTCTATACGACTCGCGCGACCTGGTCACGCACGCGGTCTGCGTGGGCATGACGGGCAGCGGCAAGACCGGGTTGTGCATCGCGCTTCTCGAGGAAGCCGCGCTGGACGGCATCCCGGCCATCGTCATCGATCCCAAGGGGGATTTGCCCAATCTGCTGCTGACGTTCCCGGCGCTGCGCGGCGAGGATTTCCTGCCGTGGGTCAACGAAGAGGAGGCGCGCAAGAAGGGCGTCACGCTGGCGGAGTACGCCCGCCAGCAGGCGGAGATGTGGCAGAAAGGCTTGGCCGATTGGGGGCAGTCGGGGGAGCGGATTCAGCGGCTGCGCGACTCGGCCGAGTTCCTGATCTACACCCCGGGCAGCAACGCCGGGCTGCCGGTTTCGATCCTCAAGTCCTTCGCCGCGCCGGGCGCGGCGTTGCGCGACGATGCCGAGCTGCTGCAGGAGCGAATCGGCACGACCGTCACCAGCCTGCTCGGGCTGCTCGGCCTCCAGGCCGATCCCATCCAGAGCCGGGAGCACATCCTGCTATCCACCATCCTGGCTTGGGCGTGGAAGCAGGGGAAGGACCTGGACATTCCGGCGCTCATCGAGCAGATTCAAAACCCTCCCGTGCCGAAGGTCGGCGTCCTGGACCTCGAGACGTTCTACCCCTCCAAGGACCGCTTCACCCTGGTCATGGCGCTCAACAACCTGCTGGCTGCGCCGGGCTTCGAGACCTGGCTTGAAGGGGAAGCGCTCGACCTGGGCCAGATGCTGCACGCGCCTTCTGGAAAGCCGCGCGTCTGCATCTTCTCCATCGCCCACCTGAACGACGCTGAGCGCATGTTCTTCGTCTCCCTTTTGCTGACGCAAGTGCTGGGTTGGATGCGAACGCAATCGGGGACCTCCAGTCTGCGGGCGATTCTGTACATGGACGAGATCTTCGGCTACTTCCCGCCCGTCGCCAACCCGCCCTCCAAGACCCCGCTCCTGACCCTGCTCAAGCAGGCGCGCGCCTACGGCCTGGGCGTCGTCCTGGCCACTCAGAATCCGGTCGACCTCGACTACAAGGGCCTGTCCAATGCCGGGACCTGGTTCCTCGGCCGACTGCAGACCGAGCGCGACAAACAGCGCGTGCTGGAAGGCCTGGAGGGCGCCGCTGCCGGCGCCTCGTCGAGCTTCGACCGCGGCCGTCTGGAGCAGATCCTGGCCGGTCTGGGCAACCGCATCTTCCTGATGCACAACACGCATGAAGACGAGCCGGTTGTCTTCCAGACCCGCTGGGCGATGTCCTACCTGCGCGGGCCTTTGACCCGCGATCAGATCAAGGTGCTGATGGAGCCCCACAAGCAGGGATCGCCGCGGCCGAAGGCCCCGCGCAAGCCGGTGCTGGCTGCGGCTGCGCCGGCCGGGGGCGCCTCAGCCCCCACCCCGCCGGCCGAGATACCCCAGTTCTTCGTCCCACCGCGCGGCAGCGCTCCGAGCGGAAACACGCTCGTGTACCGCCCGGCGATCATCGGCGCGGCCAGGATCCACTACGGCAACGCCAAAGCCAACATCAACGAGACGGTGGATGTGGTCTGCACCACCCCGGTGACCGACGCCGCCATCCCCGTCAGCTGGGACCAGGCGCAGGATGCCGGGTTCTCGCCGGCCGACCTGGAGAAGGCGCCGCAACCCGGGGCCGAGTTTGCCGAGTTGCCGCCGGCGGCCGCCAAACCCAAGAGTTACGTCGCGTGGAACAAGGACTTCGTCACCTGGCTGTACGGCGCCCGCACGCTCCAGCTGTTCAAGAGCCCGGCGTCGCGCCAGATCTCACGCCCTGGCGAGTCGGAGCGCGATTTCCGCGTCCGGCTGCAGCAGTCGGCCCGCGAGGGCCGCGACGGGTCGGTCGAGCAACTGCGCCAGAAATACGCGCCGACAGTGGCCCGGCTCCAGGAACGTCTGCGCCGCGCCGAGCAGGCGGTCGAGCGCGAGACCGAACAGGCTAAGCAGCAGAAAGCGCAGACGGCCATCTCGTTCGGCAGCACGCTGTTGGGGGCCTTCGTCGGTCGAAGGGCGCTCAGCGCCACCACGCTCGGCCGCGCCACGACCGCCGCGCGCGGCGTCAGCCGCTCGATGAAGGAGCAGGAGGACATCGGCCGCGCGCAGGACACCGTCGAGACGACCCAGAAGCAGTTGACCGACCTGGAGGCCGAGTTCCAGGCCGAAGCCGCCGCCCTGCAGGCGCGCTCCGATCCGCAAGCCGAGGCGCTGGAAGAGATCGTCGTCAAACCGAAGAAGGCCGACATCAGCGTGCAGTTGCTGGCCCTGGCCTGGAGGCCGTACTGGAGGCCCACGGGCGGCGGGCCGGAGACGCCGGCCGACTGATCGCCGGGCTGCCCATTGAACGCCGCCCACGGGAGGCGTGTGACCGATCGCGCCGCTCTCCTGGATCCCCATCGCCGGCGGAACGCGCTGACCGGCGAATGGTTGTTGGTCTCCCCGCAGCGGACCCAACGGCCATGGCAGGGCCATGTCGAGCCGGCCCCGCCGCCGTCATTGCCCGCCTATGACCCGGCCTGCTACCTATGCCCCGGGAACTCCCGCGCCGGCGGAAGGCGCAACCCCGACTACAGCGGCACGTTCGTCTTCGACAACGACTTCCCGGCACTGCTTACCAGCACGCCCGCGCGTGCCGGCCAGGACGACCCCTTGCTGCAATCGGCCGACGTCCACGGCAGCTGCCGCGTGCTGTGCTTCTCCCCCCGCCACGATCTCACGCTGCCGGAAATGCCCGCAGACGACATCCGCCGGGTCGTCGATGTGTGGGCGGAACAGACGACGGAGCTGGGCGAGCGCTACAGTTGGGTGCAGGTGTTCGAGAACAAGGGCGAGATGATGGGCTGCTCGAACCCGCACCCTCACGGTCAGATCTGGGCCAGCTCCGAGCTCCCCAGCGATGCGGTGAAGGAAGATCAGCAGCAGCGCCAGCACTTCGCCGAGACGCACTCGCCCTTGCTTCTCGACTATGCCAGCCTGGAGGTCCGGCGCGGCGAGCGCGTCGTTCTCGAAGAAGGCGACTGGCTGGCGGTGGTTCCTTACTGGGCCGTCTGGCCCTACGAGACGCTGCTGCTGCCGCGCCGTCCCGTCTCCATTTTCCCCGACCTGACCCCGGCCGAGCGCGACTCGCTCGCCCGTCTTCTCAAGCGTCTGCTCACCCGCTATGACAATCTATTCGAAACGCCCTTCCCGTACTCGATGGGTTGGCACGGCGCGCCGACCGCTGCTCCGCCGCATCCCTCCTGGCAGCTGCATGCTCACATCTACCCGCCGCTCCTGCGCTCGGCGACGGTCAAGAAGTTCATGGTCGGATACGAGATGCTGGCCGAAGCGCAGCGCGACCTGACGCCGGAGCAGGCCGCCGAACGGCTGCGCGCCCTCCCGGAGGAACATTACCGTGCGCGGGGGACCGCATGAGCGGTGGCCTTCCGGGCAGAGTCGCCGCGGCCTACACGGCCCGCTTCGGCGGGCGGCCGTCCCACTGGATTCGCGCCCCGGGTCGCGTCAATCTGATCGGGGAGCACACCGACTACAACCAGGGATTTGTCCTGCCGATGGCGATCACCCGCGCGGTGTGGGTCGCCTTCGGCCCCGGACGCTCCGACAGGCTGGTGCTGCGCTCGCTCGACTTCGAGGCCGAGGTCGATCTCCCGCTCGACGAAGACAGCCACGGCGAGCCGGCCTGGGCGGAGTACGCCCGGGGCATCGCCTGGGCGATGCGCCGGGCGGGGCTGCCGGTCGTCGGCTGGCAGGGGGTCGCCGCCGGGGACATCCCCATGGGGGCCGGCCTGTCTTCCTCAGCCGCGTTCGAGCTGGCCGCGGCCCGCGCCTTCGCGCTGGCGGCCGACATCCCCTGGGATCCGATCGCCATGGCCCGACTGGCGCAGGCGGCCGAGCACGAGTGGGTCGGAGTCCACTGCGGGATCATGGACCAGCTCGTCTGCGCCTGTGGGCAGGCCGGCCATGCGCTGCTGCTCGATTGCCGGAGCCTGGAACTGCGGGCGCTGCCCCTGCCGTCCGGCGCGGCGGTGGCCGTGCTGGATACCGGCACCCGGCGGGGCCTGGTCGACTCCGTTTACAACGAGCGCCGCCTGCAATGCGAAGCCGCGGCGGCCTTCTTCGGGCGTCCCGCTCTGCGCGACGTGGGCGTGGCCGAGCTGCAGTCGGCTGGCTCCGCCCTCGATCCGGTCCTCCAACGCCGCGCCCGGCATGTCATCTCCGAGAACGAGCGCACGCAGCAGGCGGGCGGTGCGTTGGCCCGCGGCGACGCGGCCGAGTTTGGCCGCCTGATGGACGCCAGCCATGCAAGCCTGGCGCACGACTATGAGGTCTCGAGTGAGGCGCTCGACCGGATGGTGGAGGCTGCCCGTCGGCACCCGGGCTGCTACGGAGCCCGCATGACCGGGGCCGGCTTCGGGGGCTGTGCGGTGGCACTGGTGGATGCCGCAGCCGAGGACTTCACCGTGCGTGTCGCGCAGGATTTCCGCCGGGTGACCGGCCTGACGCCGAGTATCTTCATCACCCAGGCAACGGACGGGGTGGCGGGGATGCCGGTGGAAGCCGAGGCGGCAAATTGACCGATCAGCCGACCAGGGGCCAGGTCGGCAGGACGTCGATGTCCAGGGCGTCGCGCTGTCCGGCCAGGAAGCGCCAGTGCCCCACGGCCCCGATCATCGCCGCGTTGTCGGTGCACAGGGAGAGCGGAGGCGCGCGCACGGGGATCTCGGCCCGGGCCTGAAACGTCTCCCGCAGGACGCGGTTGGCCGAGACGCCGCCGGCCACAAGAATCTCGGCGGCCTTGTGCTTCTGCGCCGCGGCGATGGTCTTCTCCACCAGCACGTCGGCGACAGCCTCCTGGAAAGCGGCCGCCATGTCGGCGATCGGCAGGCCGGGCCGGGGCGCCTCGACGCCGGCTTGCAGTTCCGGCTGACGCTTACGCACCTCGCGCAGCACCGCGGTCTTCAGCCCGCTGAAAGAGAAATCCCAGGTGCCCTCCAGCCAGGCGCGCGGGAACTTGAAGGCCGCCGGATTCCCGCCCTCGGCCGCCGCCTGGATCGCCGGACCACCCGGGTAGGCCAGGCCCAGCAGGCGGGCGACCTTGTCGAATGCCTCGCCGGCGGCGTCGTCCAGTGTCCCCCCCAGGCGTTCGTAGCGCAGATGCGCGTGCATCAGGATCAGCTCGGTATGCCCGCCCGAGACGACCAGAGCCAGGACCGGGAAGTCCGGTTCGGTCTGCTCCTCCACCAGCCAGATCGAGTACAGATGCGCCTCGACGTGATTGACACCCAGAAGGGGCAGCCCGGAGGCGAGCGCCAGCCCCTTGGCCATGTTCAGGCCGACGATCAGCGAGCCGGCCAGGCCGGGGCCGCGCGTCACTGCGATCGCGTCGACCGAATCCAGGCCGACGTGCGCCTGTGAGAGCGCCTGGGCGACGACCGGATAGATGGCCTCGATGTGCATGCGCGAGGCCAATTCGGGGAACACGCCTCCGTAGCCGGCGTGTTGTGCGGCCTGCGAGGCGACCACGCTCGAAAGTATGCGGCGGCCATTCTCGACGACGGCGGAAGCGGTCTCGTCGCAGGAAGTCTCGATCGCCAGAATGCGCGTCTCCGTCGTCACGGGGCTTCCTGCCTCACGCTCCGCTCGTCCCCGGCCGGCCGTCGCGGGCCTAGACACCGGGAACCTTGAGCACCAGGTCCAGCGGGAACTCGGCGATGATTTCCGCTCCGCCGCCGGGCCGGACCCAGTAGGTGTCCTCCAGGCGCACGCCCAGCCCACGATCCGGGTAGTACAACCCGGGCTCGACCGTGAAAACGGAGCCGGCCAGCAGCCGGTCCCGGTTGTCTTCTTGATCCCGAGAGAAGGGCGTCTCATGCACGTCCAGCCCAACGCCGTGCCCCAGGCTGTGGACGTAGCCCTCAAGGGTGTTGGGATTCGACTTGACGGTGGGATGACCGCGGGCCTCGAACAGCTCGCAGGTCATGCGCTGGTAATCGCGGAAGAGCGCCTCCGGACGAATCGCGGCGGTGGTGGCGCGGTACACCTCGAGGACGTCGGCATAGACCCGGGCGACATCGTCGGGAGCGTAGCCGAGACACCAGGTTCGCGTCAGATCATAGAAGTAACCGCCGCCGGCCTCGCACGGGTAGATGTCGAAGATGATCGGCGTGCCCACGCGGATCAGATCGCCCTCGGCGCCGACGCTGTGCGGGACGCCGGCGTCGCGGCCCAGGGAGAAGATGGTGCCTTCCGGGTTCTCCGCGCCGCGCATCGCCAACCACAGGTTGATGCGCCGCTTGACCTCGCCCACGGTCAGCGGCTCCCCGTTCCGGTTCACCAGCACCCCGTCGCGCGGCTGATGTGAGGTCAGGAACGTCGCCACCTCGGCCACGACCGCGACGGTCGACTTGCCGATGGCACGCAGGCGCTCGATCTCCTGCTCGTCCTTCGTTGCCCGGGCACGCCGCAGTACGGCCCGCATGGGTGCCTCGGCGACGATCTCAACCTGCGGCGCTAATTCGGCCAGGCGCCGGAAGACCGGGAAGGCTGAACCGATGTCCGCCTGGCCATACAGGCCGAGCCGGCCGCGAATGTCGAACGCATCCAGCAGGCCCGCGTAGTCCCGGGCCTGCGTCTCGACCACGTCGCCTCCGGTCTGGGCCAACAGCGCCAGCCAGGCGGCGGGTTCGCGCACGTGCGTTGCCAAGCCGGTCCGGGCGGCCTCCTCGCGCTCCATGGGATCGCAGACCAGAACGGCCGCCTGCCCTCGCTTCTTGAACAGGTCCGCGTGCGAGACGTGCACAATCCCGGTGAGGTACGTCATGGGCGGGTTGTGGGCGGCCGAGCCCGTGATCAGGAGCGCGTCCAGGCCGGCTTCCTGCATGAGCGCGTCGATGTCCGATTTCATCCTTCGCCTCTCAGCGGCAGGCCGCCCCCCAGCGCGGCGGACAGGCCTGCCAGCAGGTTGTCCTCGTCTTCGGGAAGCACCGTGCGCGGGTCGAGGGCGACACAGTCGTCCTCCACGCGGGCGATGATCGGCAGCTCCAGCCGGCGCAGTTGCCCCACCAGCGCGTTCGGTCGCGGCCCGGGCAGCACCAGGAGCCAGGTTGGGAGGGTCTCCTCCGGCAGGCTGCCTCCGCCGACGGTGGAGAGCCCCGGCCGAACTTCCCCCTGCCCCAGGCGCGTCTGCCAGACTCGCGCCCGACCCTCCAACTCGGCCGCCGGCGCGGCGATCATCCGCCAGACCGGGATCTCCCGCAGCGCCTCGTCCCTCAGGTAGTGCTCGAGCGTCGCCGCCAGCGCCGCCAGGCAGAGCTTGTCCGGGCGCAGGGCGCGGGCCAGAGGATGCCGGCGCATGGGTTCGATGTGCATCGACGTGCCGACGATGATCCCGGCCTGCGGCCCGCCCAAGAGCTTATCCCCTGAAAAGCACACCGCCGCAGCGCCTGCCTGGAGTGATTCTTGCACCGTCGGTTCGTGTCCGAGCCCGAATGCGGAGGTGTCCAACAGCGCGCCCGAGCCCAGATCGTCCACCACCGCCACACGCTGTCGGGCGCCCAGTTCGACCAGCTCCGAAAGCGACGGTTCGGTCGTGAAACCGACGATCTTGAAGTTGGAATGATGCGCCCGCAGGATCACGCCGGTCCGCGCGCTGAGCGCGGCCTCATAGTCGGCCAGGTGCGTCCGGTTGGTCGTCCCGACCTCGACCAGCCGTGCGCCCGACTGTTTCAGCACGTCAGGGACGCGGAATCCGCCGCCGATCTCCACCAGCTGCGAGCGAGAGATCAAGACGTCCTGGCCGCGCGCCAGGGCAGTGAGCGCCAGCAGCACGGCCGCGGCGTTGTTGTTGACCACCAGGGCGGCCTGAGCCCCGGTCAGACGGCGGAGCAGGTCTTCGGCGTGCTGATCCCGCAGGCCGCGCCCGCCCCGCGCCAGGTTGAATTCGAGCGAATTCGTGCCGGCCGCGCCGGCCAACGCCCGCCGCGCCGCCGGGCTGAGCGGGGCACGGCCGAGATTGGTGTGGACGATGACGCCGGTGGCATTGATCACCGGGCGCAGCGTCGGCGCCAGCCAGTCCTCCAGCGTCTGCTGCGCCTGGAGCAGGATCTGTCCAGGGAGGGGCAGGCCGCCCCCGCCGCGGATGGCCTGGCGGGCGCCGTCCAGGACCAAACGCAGCGCCTGCAGCGTCAGCGGGCGCCCGTAGGCCGCTCGCAGCGCGCCGGCCGCCTCGGTCTGCAGCAGCCGTTCGACCGAAGGCAGGTCGCGCAGGCTCACCGCTCCGGTCTCCACAGGCTGCGTTCCCGCAGCCGGATGAGCCATTCGAAAGCCGCCAAGCCGGCGGCGATCAGGACGGCCAGCGTCAGGTTCAGATTGCGATTGATCTGCAGCCAGACGCACAGGCTGGCGAAGAGCCCGACCCACAGCCCCTGGCGCAGCAGCACGGCCGCCGGCGCCTGGCGGGGGTCGAAGCGGCGGTGCAGGATCCACAGGAACGGGAGCGATGTGCCGGTGATGGCCAGCGACCACAGGAAGAAGAACAGCCAGCGCGGCCCGACCGTCGGCAGGGTCGTCGTCACCACCAGGATGACGCCCGGCCACCCAACAGCGGCCATGACGGCCGCCGAGATCATCAGGCCACGGTAGCGGGGCGATGGCGACACCGACATTCCTGGAGACGTTCCTCAGCGTGGCCGGAATTATAGCCCAACGGCCCGCGCCCTGGGTCCTGGTACCCGACCGGAGGCAGACCCGCCTACGGTATAATCCGCCCCGAGATCCCATGTCGCTGATCAGTGCCTCGGACCTGGCCAAGTCCTACGGGGCTGAGGACCTCTTCGGGCGCGTCTCCCTCGCCGTCCCCCATCAAGCGCGGATCGCCCTGGTCGGCCCGAACGGGGTCGGCAAGACCACGCTGCTGCGGATTCTCGTCGGCCTGGAGCGCCCCGATCGCGGTCTGGTGCAGCGGGCCCGCAGCCTGCGCATCGGCTACCTGCCGCAAGAGGTCGACAGCCGCGTCTTCGGCGCCTCCGGCGCGCAGACGCTGTATGATCTGTGCCTGGGCGCCTTCGCGGCTCTGAGGGACCAGGAGGCCGAGCTCTCCCGCCTGGAGACCGAGATGGAAGACCCGCACCGCGCCGCCCAGGCCCTGGGGCGCTACGGCCCGCTCCAGGAGTCCTTCGAACGCGCCGGCGGGTATGTCTATCCGACGCGCATCCGCCAGGTCCTGGCCGGCCTGGGCTTCGCTCCGGAGGATCACCCGCAGCCACTGGCGCGCCTTTCGGGCGGTGAGCAAACCCGGGCGCATCTGGCCCGCTTGCTCCTCGAAGACCCCGATCTGCTGGTCCTGGACGAGCCGACCAACCACCTCGATCTGCAAGCGATCGAATGGCTGGAGGGTTGGCTGCGGGATTGGCCCGGCGCGGCGTTGATCGTCTCCCACGATCGTTTCCTTCTGGACCAGGCCGTGGAAGCGGTCTGGGAGCTCACGCCGGGCGGCGTCGAGACCTATCACGGCAACTACAGCGCTTACATGCAGCAGCGCACGCAGCGGCGTCAGCTGCAGCTCGACGCAAACCGCAGTCAGGAAGAGCACGTCCGCAAAGAGCAGGACTACATCCGCCGCAACATCGCCGGCCAGAACACGCGTCAGGCGCAGGGGCGGCGCAAGCGGCTCGAACGCCTGCTGCGCGACTCGCCGCTGACGGCGCCGCGCAACGACCGCAGGGTCCGTATCGATTTCGGCGCCGCCGAACGGTCGGGCGACCGCGTCATCGAGACAATGGACCTGGCCGTCGGGTTCGCCGATGGGCAGGCGCCGCTCTTCCGTGTTCCCGACCTGGTGCTGACGCGGGGTGAGTGTGCGGCGCTGATCGGCCCGAACGGTGCGGGCAAGACGACTTTCCTGCGCACGCTGCTGGCCGAGCTTCCGTCGCGGGCCGGCCGCGTGCGCCTGGGCGCCGGCGTGCACGTCGGCTACTTCGCGCAGGCCCACGCGGGCTTGCAGCCGGACCCGGCGGTCCTGGATGTGATCTTGGCGGCGGCGCCGGCCATGAAACCGGCCGAGGCGCGCAACCTGCTGGCCCGCTTCCTCTTCACCGGCGATTCGGTCTTCAAGCCGGTGCAGGTGCTCTCCGGCGGCGAACGGGCGCGCCTGGCGCTGATCGTCTTGATCCTCGAGGGCGCCAACCTCTTGCTCCTGGATGAGCCGACCACCCACCTCGACCTGCCTTCGCAGGAGATCCTGCAGCAGGCCCTGACCACGTTTCCCGGGACGATCCTGTTGGTCTCACACGACCGCTATCTGATCAACGCGCTGGCGACCCAGATCTGGGCCGTCTCGCCGGAGGAGAAGGAGCTGACCGTCTTCCCCGGCGGCTATGCCGATTACGCTCAGTGGTTGAAGGCGGCCGCGCAATCTGTGCCTGTGGCACGTCCGACGCGCCCGGACGCCGGTCCGCGCCTGAGGCCGACCCGGCCCGAGCCGGTGGAGGGCGTCTTGCAGCGCATCCACGAATTGGAGCAGGCCCTCGGCGAACTCAGCCGAGAGATCGAGCGCGCCGGGACGGATGTCGATCGAGTGCGCGTACTGGGTCAGGACTACCAGGCCGCGGAACGCGAGCTGCAA
>Ga0154653_1159_pt12 | contig 15927 bp, 15 predicted proteins | sample Rifle2008BG13ft_FD_116082 | JGI IMG/M metagenome (GOLD analysis project Ga0154653, IMG submission 116082) | Chloroflexi bacterium RBG_13_68_17
GGAGGGTCAGCATGCCCGCCTCGGGCGTTTCGCATTCGATGTGGATGTCGCCGCCCTGGGCCGCGGCGTCGCAGACCACCGCTCCGGCCGGCGTCTCGATCTGTGCATACGGATAGCGGCGGTCCACGACCACGGCCTCGTCCCCGAAGGTCAACACGACCTCGGTTCCGGACGGGAGATCTGTGCTCCGCGTCGCGATCAGGGACGCGGGAGGTTGGACACGGTCTCGCCACCGCCACGGACGGTAGACCTGGGTCACCTTGTTGCCTGCCTCCAGCATGTAGGCTGCCCACGGGTGCCCGACCGGCGGGGACCCCCAGGCCGTTCCCTCGGCCCGCAGCGCCTGGGCGACCTGCCGCATCACCGGAGGCAACGTCACCGTCTGCAGCCACTCCTGGCTGAACGTGTAGATCGAGTGGAGGGCAAACAAACCGAGCACCACGAGCGGGGTGTAAGCCAGGCTGTGTCCCAGGTGCCTGGCCACCCTGGGGTGCCCCCTCAAGACCGCCAGCCCCTTCTGCAGCACTTCCTCGAGCCCCGAGGCCGCGAGCGCCAGGACGAGGGAACCGGCCAGAACCGTGACCAGCGATGGGTAGCGGTAGCCCGCAGCGAAACCCGGGGCAACGGCCGCGAGCAAGCGCAGGAAGGCTTCACTCCCCAAGAAGAATACCAGCGCCAGGCAGACCATGAGGAACGCGTGGACGCGGCGACGCTCCTTCCGAGCGCGGCAGACGGCAACCGCACCCAGCCCGACCGGGATCCATCCGACGTAATTCATGTACATGGCCGGGAGTACGAGCCGCCGGGCGTATTCGCCGGCATAGTAGTCTTCATCATGGATCACAAGGTTAAGCGGAACGTACTCCAGGGGCTCGGCGGCTGCCAGGTCGGGGTCGGTGTGCTTGTCGATGAAGGGTGCGAAATGGGCGAGCGGGACCAGGAACACGCCTGCCAGCACGATCGCCAACAGCCCGGCCAGGGCAAACTCCTTCCACGACCGCCCCAGTCTGACGCCCCGTTGTGCGACCAGGATCAAAGCCGCCGGGGCGATCCCCAGCACCATCCCAACTTGCACATAGCCTTGGCCGGAGACCAGCGTGAGGGCCACGGCCACGGCGAGCAGGATGGCGGTCCGACGCCGGCCATGCTCCGCCAGGTCAACGACCGCGGCCAGCACCAGCCCCGCGCTCGCAGCCGAGAGCACCAGGGCCGAGAGCCCGAACTGCATGCGTCCGGCCAGGTGTCCTCCGGCAATGGCCATGGCTCCCACCCAGACGCGGGGCACGGCGCTCAGACGCATGACCCGGGCCAGCCACCACTGGGCTGCTCCGGCCAGAAACAAACTCAGAACGAAGGAAAGCTTGGACCCGTACAGTACGCCGAAAGCCAGAACCGGCACGGCGACGAGGGGATGCAAGAAGGCGCCGTGCAACTCGGCGAAGGCCGGGTACCCGCCGTTGATGCCGCCGTTCCACAGGAAGCACGCGCCACAGCGCGGGAGCAGCCGCCAGGCGTAGTATGGCTCGAGGGTCAGGGCGAAACCCCCGCCGATCGGCCAGGTGTCAGGATGAGGATCGAGAAACGCCCGGCCGACCCACACGGTCCACAGCGCGAGCAGGGAGAGCTCGCCTGCTGCCCGGACGCGTGTGCTTCGGGCCAGACCCCGGAGAGGCTGCATCCACGCCATGTCCCACCGGTCGGGCGCTGACGATCGAGTGGCCCTGGCTTGCCGTGTGCCGACCAGGCGGGTCTCGGACGACCGACGCGCGTCGGCGTACCCAGGCTCCCCGTCGTGCAGGCAGGAGTGACCGCGGTCTCCCGCCAGCGGTTCGGCCAGGAGACTTGCCAGGGTCAGCTCGGCGCGGTCTCCGCTGCTGCGCTGTCGGTCAGCTCTCCTGCTTGTGGATCCACTGCTTGAGCCCCTCAAGCAGGTCCATCGGCACCGGGAAGATGATGGTGCTGTTCTTCTCGACCGAGATCTCGGTCAGCGTCTGCAGGTAGCGCAGCTGCAGCGAGACCGGGTGCGCATTGAGCAGGTCGGCGGCGTTGATCAGCTCCTGGGCGGCGGCGTGCTCTCCCGACGCATGCACGATCTTGGCCCGCTTCTCGCGTTCGGCCTCGGCCTGCTTGGCCATCGCCCGCTGCATGCTCTGCGGCAGCTCGACGTCCTTGACCTCGACGATGCTGACCTTGACGCCCCAGGGCTCGGTCGTTTCGTCGATGATCTTCTGCAGCTTCTGATTGACCATCTCGCGGTGGGAGAGCAGCTCGTCCAGGTCGGACTGGCCCAAGACGTTCCGCAGCGTCGTCTGCGAGATGTTCCAGGTTGCCCGGCGGAAGTCTTCCACCTGGACAATGGCTGACGAGGGATCGACGACCCGGAAGAACACGACCGCGTTCACCTTGACCGTTACGTTGTCTTTGGTGATGGCCTCTTGCGACGGGATGTCCAGCGTGACGACGCGCAGGTCGACCTTCACCATCCGGTCGATGATCGGGATGATGAAGAACAGGCCAGGGCCTTTGGCGCCCTGGAGTCGTCCGAGGCGGAAGATGACCCCGCGCTCGTATTCCTGCACGATCTTGATCGCCGAAGCCAGGAACGAGATCAGCAGCAGGACGGCCAACAACAGCGGCAGACTGAGTACCTGAAACAGGATTTCCATGGCGCCTCCTTCCCCTCGTCGCCGAGGGTGAGTCTATTATACAGTCCGCCCGCCGCGCGGAATCCTCTAACCAGGGGGCCCGGGGGCGGGGTTTACATCCCCGCCCCCAAGGCCCCCTGGACCCCCTCCCCCCACCCCCCGAAGCGGCGGTTGGTGGTCCCGGCACAGGGAGGTCACATCCGCCGCCCCTGCTTGCAGAGGATCCTGCTCGCTGCATGCGAGCAAGGGGCGGGGCCCGGAAACCTGTGCCTGGCGCAACGTTTCATGGGGTGTCTGAGACGATTCGACACTCGCGCGGCGGACCGTTTACTCCAAATCGAGGAGAACAACAACCGCCGCTTTCGAGGGGAGAGGGTTGCCCCCTCCCTTCGGTTCGCGAAGTACCCTTGAAGCGAAGCGAAAAGGGCGGGGGGGCCATTGCGAGGGGTCCAGGGGGCGAGGGGGAGGCCCCCTCGCCGCGCTCGGGGATGCTGCGCGAGGGATGTAAGCCCCCTCCCTCTGCTCCCTGGAGAGTGGAATCACCCGCATTCGTGAAGGGGAGATGACGAATCGGAACTTGCACCGGATCGGCCAGGATGGCCAGCGCTGGGCTGAGAGGCGATATGAAGGGCATGGGTCGAGGGCGCGCTGGCCGGTCGTTCTGCCGCCGCCGAAGGCCCTTACCTTGTAAATTGCCCCTGGCGACGGTATGATTGGGACCGCCATGGGCAGGGTCTTGATCGCCCTATCGATCCTCTCCGCGGACTTCACCCGCCTGGGCGAGCAGATCGCCGAGGCGGAGGCAGCCGGCGCCGACTGGATCCACGTCGACATCATGGACGGCCACTTTGTCCCGAACCTGTCCATGGGGCCGGTCGTGGTGGAAGCCTGCCGACGGGCGACGCAGCTGCCACTGGACGTGCACCTGATGGTGGAGCGGCCCGAGCGGCTGATCTCCGCGTTCGCCAAAGCCGGGGCCGACCTGCTGACCGTGCATGTCGAGAGCACCCCTCACGTGTTCCGCACCCTGCAGGCGATCAAAGACCTGGGGGTGCAGGCCGGCGTGACTCTCAATCCGGGCACGCCCGTCGAAGCCCTGCGGCCGGTCCTGCCGCTGGTCGACCTGGTGCTGGTCATGTGCGTCAACCCGGGTTTCTCGGGCCAGGCGTTCATCGAAGGCGCGTTGGGCAAGGTCAGCCAGGTCCGAGCCTGGCTCGACGAGGATGGGCAGCGTGCCCACGTCATGGTCGATGGCGGGATCACGGCCCGGACGGCCCCGCGCGCCGTCGCGGCAGGGGCAGATGTCCTGGCGGTGGCCACCGCGGTCTTCAGCCACCCCCAGGGGATCCGGGCCGGGATCGCAGAAATCCGCCAGGCTCTGGGAGCAACCGTCCCCGGATAACGACACCGGCCGCCGTAAAGGCGGCCGGCATGAGTGCGGAGGGCGACAGTCCAGACAGCCTACACCCGTCCGAGCCGCTTGATGCACTTGGCGCACAGCGTGCGGCGGACCGGGCGGCCGGCTTCCATCACCGTAACGCGCTGCAAGTTCGGCCGGAACGAGCGGCGGGTGGCGCGCTGGGAGAAGCTCCGGTTGTGGCCGAAAGTCGTCGTCTTACCGCATTGAGCACACTTGGCCATTCGAACCCATTCCTTTCCAGAGATGATGGCTGGATGAAGCGGACGGGATCATACCACAGCTGCGCCTCAAACTCAATGAGGCGCGGGGCGGCGCGTGAGGCAGGCAGCCATGACAGATGACAACAATCAGCTGGGCCGGATCACCATCGCCCCGCGAGCGCTGGCTACCATCGCCTCTCAGGCGGCCATGAGCTCCTACGGGGTCACCGGCATGGCCCCGCGCAACCTGGCGGACGGCATCGCTCATGCGCTCGCCCGGGATCCGCGCCACGGGGTCGAGATCCGCGCCCACGGCGATGTGATCGAGATCGACCTACACATCATCATCGAATACGGCACGCGTGTGTCGTCGGTGGCACACAGCGTCGCCAACACTGTCCGTTACCAGGTCGAGCGCACCATCGGAACGCCAATCCACGCCGTGAACGTCCATGTTCACGACCTGCGCATCAGCGACGTCGACTGAGGCGCCAGAGTGAGCCGTCATGAGCGCTGAAACGGTGCGTGCACAGGCCCAGGTCCGCCGGCGCCTGATCGAGCGCTATCGCACGGTCGACGGGCCGGGCCTGCGGCGCCTGACCGAGGCCGGCCTGGCCTGGCTGCGCACCAACCAGCAGGTCGTCAACTCCCTGAACGTGTTCCCGGTCCCGGACGGCGACACCGGCACCAACATGGTGCTGACCATGCAATCGGCCTGGTCCGAGATTGCCGGCAGCGGCGAGCGGTCGATCGGCAAGGTCGGGCACACTCTCGCCCAGGGGGCATTGATGGGCGCCCGGGGAAACTCGGGCGTCATCCTTTCCCAGCTGTGGCGCGGGTTCGCCCGGACGCTGGACAACTACCCGCAGATGGATGCCCCGCTGTTCGCCCGGGCGCTGGAGGAGGCGCGCGATACGGCCTACAAAGGCGTGGTCCGCCCGGTCGAGGGAACGATTCTGACCGTGGCGAAGGACATCGCCCACGCGGCCACCCTGGCCCGCGACTCCGGCGTGAGCTCGTGCCTGGAGATCCTCGAGCGCGTCGTGGCCGAGGCCGACGCCTCCGTCCTGCGCACGCCCGAGCTGCTCCAGGTGCTGCGCGACGCCGGCGTGGTCGACTCAGGCGGCAAAGGTCTGTTCATCCTGCTGGAGGGGATGCTGCGCTCCGTCTACGGCCAGCCCCTCGATCAGCCGTTGGCCACGGTCACCCCGCTGAGCCAGCTCGACCTGGAGCAGGCGGCCGAAGCCGTCGAGCCCGGGCAGGATTGGGAGGTCGTCATCGACTTCCGACCGGGCGCGCCGCTGGAGATCCAGTCCTTCTACCAGCGCCTCGAGCAGATGGGCACGTCCATCCAGGTCGGAGAGGGCGACGGGATGTACCGCATGCACATCCACGTCCCCGATCAGACCGAGTACCAGCCCATCGAGTACGTCAAGGGTCTGGGCGCGATCACGAACATCCACCTGGAGAACTTGCAGCTCCAGGTGGAGGACCGCGCCGGCGCGCGGGACAGGCGCAGCCTGCGCCTGACTCCGGTCGAGCCGGGGCAGATCGCCGCCGTCGCCGTCGCGCCGTCGATCGGCCTGGCGCGCGTTTTCGCCAGCCTGGGTGTGGCCGGGATCGTCGAGGGCGGCCAGACGATGAACCCAAGCACGGAAGAAATCCTGCGCGCCTTCGAGAGCCTGCCGACCGATCGGGTCATCATCCTGCCCAACAACAAGAACATCATCATGACGGCCAAACAGGCCGCCGGATTGACCGTCAAACAGGTCGCCGTCCTGCCGTCCCGCTCAGTCCCGCAGGGCATCGCAGCCATGCTGGCCTTGATGCCGGAGGGCGAGTTCGACGCCACGGTGCAGGCCATGGCGGCCGCGCTCCAGGCCGTGCGCACCGGGGAGCTGACCGTCGCCACCCGCTCGGTGGAGATCGACGGGGTGGCGGTCAAAGAGGGCCAGGTCATCGGCCTGCTGGACGGGAAGCTGGTCGTGTCCGGAAACGACCTGACCGAATCGACCCTGCAGCTGCTTGCACACGCCCGCTCCCAGGAGGCCGAGCTGATCACGCTCTACTATGGGGCCGAATTGTCGGCCGCCCAGGCCAACCACCTGGCCGACCAGATCCGTGCCACCTACCCGGCGCAGGAGGTCGAGTTGATCGAGGGTGGGCAGCCTCATTACCACCTGATCCTCTCGATCGAATAGCCATGGGGCCGATGCGCATCGTCACCGACAGCATGGCCCGTTTCGCCCGTCCGGAGCTCCTGGCGCGCTATCCGGTCACCATCGTGCCGATGCGTCTGGAGACCGCCGCCGGACCGATCGAGGACACGGCTGACATCGAGACCTGGGATTCGCTGCGCCTCGGCGACGGCGCCCGGATGCCGCGGCTGCTGCCGCCCACCGTCGACGTTTTGGGCTCGGTCTATTCGCAGCTGCTGCGGGAGACGGACCAGATCCTGTCCATTCACGGCGCCGCCCGGGTCAGCGCGGCGGTCAACAACGCCTCCGCCGCCAGCCTGCAGTTCCTCGGCCGCTGCGACATTCAGGTCGTCGACTCCCATTCCTTCTCCGTCGGCCAGGGCCTTCTGGTCGAAGCGGCCATCGAGGCGGCCGCACGCGGGGAACCCTTCGACGAGGTCGTGCGCATCGTGCGCGGCATGATCCCGCGCCTGTACATGGTCTTCTTCCTGCAGGACCTGACCTACCTGGAGCAGCTGGGACAGATCAGCCGCTCCCAGGCGATCCTGGGCAACATGCTCGGTATCATCCCGTTCCTGACGATCGAGGATGGCGAACTGACGCCCATGGAGAAGGTGCGCTCACGCCCGCGCGCGGTCGAGAAATTGATCGAGTTTGTATCCGAGTTCTCCAACGTGGATCATCTGGCCATCCTGCACAGCGGCCTGCAGCCGACGGAAGAGAGCCGTCTCGTGGCGGAGCGGCTCCAGGCCCTGCATCCGCACAAAGCCATCGGGCTGACCTCCTACGGTCTGGCCACGGCGGCGTGCATCGGCCCCGAGAGCCTGGGCGTGGTCGTGCTCGAAGCCGCCGAGGAGGTGGCGTGAAACCGACGATCGGCATCGTCACCGATAGCACGGGCGATATCCCCGTGGAGGAGGCCGCCCGCCTGGGCATCCACGTCGTCCCGGCGATCGTGACCATCGAGGGGGAGACCTTCGTCGATGGGCAGGGCCTGTCGCGTCAGGAGTTCTATCGCCGGCTGCCGGAGATGCATGAGCCGCCGACGACGGCGGCGCCCTCCCCGCAGCGCTTCGCCGAGGCGTATGAAAGTCTGCTGAGCGCCGGCTTCGGCCGTATCCTGTCGATCCACGTCTCATCCAAGCTGAGCGCCATGTTGGGCATCGCCGCCCAGGCGGCGGCCGCCTTCGGCGACCGGGTCCACGTTTTCGACAGCGCACAGGTCTCCATGGGTCTGGGCTTTCAGGCAATGGAGGCGGCCACCCTGGCTACGGCCGGGGCCTCGTTCGAGGCCGTCTTGGACGCCGCCCAGCGCGCCCGAGAGCGGGTGTGGACTGTGGCGATGATCGACACGCTCGAGTACCTGCGCCGCAGCGGGCGGGTGAGCTGGCTGCGCGCCGGTCTGGGCGAGTTTCTGCGCGTCAAACTGCTGGTCCAGATCGGCGACGGGGTTGTGCAGCGCATCGGCGAGGTGCGCACGCGCCACAAGGCGGTCGACCAGCTCCTCTCCCTGGTCGAAAGCCGCGCCCCGCTCGAACGGCTGGCGGTTCTGCACTCCGGAATCGCCGCGGAAGCGGCGGCGCTGGCCGAGCGTCTGCGCCCGCTCGCACGGCAGGCCGCGCTCGTCGTCGACGTGACGACCGTGATCGGGACGCACGTCGGCCCGGGATCGATCGGGGCTTCGGGGCTGAGCGCCTGACGCGGTGGCGCAATTCCTTCTTGGCTTCTATAGTTGTCCCTTCGACTGCAACGGAAAACGGTGGTGATGAACCCGGCCCTGGATAAGCTGTTCAAGTACCTGCGCCTGGAGGCGGACCGCGGCTTCGACAACCGGGCCGTCGTGGGCGGCCTGGAACGCATGCTCGAGCCGTGGGAGGCGGAGGCGCGCGCCGCCGGCCTGCCGCCGGCACTGGTGGAAGCCGTCGTGACGCGCCTGCGTGACTATCCGCGGCTGTCGCAGCCATCGCGCGAGGAGACGCTGCGCGGCCTGGGGAATCGCATTCGAGCCGAGTTCCCCGAGCTGGTCGGCCGGCCCCTTGCGGCGGCGCTACCGCCCGAGACTCCGGCCGCCCCGCCAACGCCGGCACCGGCGGCTCCGACCCCCGACGAGGGCGCCGGAGCCGAATTCGAGGACGAGGACGACCTCGAGGACGAGCTGGCCCCGGGCGAGGCCGAGGCGGTGGAAGAGGCGGAGGCGCCCTCCGCCGCGGCGGCCGCCCCCCGCCCGTCCGGTCCGCCGCCCGGGCTGGACGCGCCGCTGACGGCCATTCAGGGGATCGGCCCCAAGTCGGCCCAGACGCTCGAGAAGCTCGGCCTGCGCACCCTGGAGGATCTGCTCTGGCATCTGCCGCGGCGCTACGATGACTACTCGCAGCTCAAGACGATCAACAGGCTGTGGTACGGCGAAGAAGTGACCATTATCGGCGCGGTGGATGAGATCCACCTGCGACCGACTCGCGGTGGGCAGAGGATGCTGGTCGAAGCCGTGATCAGCGATGGTACCGGCGCGCTGCGTGTGACCTGGTTCAACCAGCCGTGGATCGCCGAGCGCCTGCGCCCCGGCCGCGCCATCGTCCTTTCCGGCCGCATCGACCAGTATCTGGGTCGTCTGACGATGAACAGCCCGGAGTGGGAGCCGCTCGAGCGACAGCAGCTCCACACGAACCGCATCGTACCCGTCTACCCGCTGACCGCCGGCGTCACGGCCAAGTGGCTGCGCCGGGTCATCAGCTCGGTCGTCGCCCGCCTCGCCCCACGCCTGCCGGATCCGATGCCCGACTCGATCCTGCGCTCGGCCGACCTGCTGCCTCTGGGCCTCGCCCTGCAGCAGGCCCACTTCCCGGACAGCCAGGAGCGCCTGGCGCAGGCGCAGCACCGCCTGGCCTTCGACGAGATGTTCCTGCTGCAGCTGGGTGTGCTGCGTCAGAAGCGAGAGTGGACCGGGATCGCTTCGCCGCAGATGCCGGTCGACGAGGCCTGGATCGAGCGCTTCCGCAGCAGCCTGCCCTACCGGCTGACCGCGGCACAGGAGATCGCGCTGGCCGACCTGCGCGCCGACCTGGCCTCGGACCGCCCGATGAATCGGCTGCTGCAGGGGGACGTCGGATCGGGCAAGACCGTTCTGGCTGCGGCCGCGGCCGGCATCGTCGCCGCCAACGGGTTCCAGGCCGCCCTGATGGCGCCGACCAGCATCCTGGCCGAGCAGCACTTCACGACGCTGCGCGACCTGCTGCCGCGCGGCGGCGACGTGCGCGAGTCGGAACTCCGCCTCCTGCTCGGCTCGACGCCGGAGACAGAGAAGCAGGAGATCCGCCAGGGGCTGGAGAGCGGCGCCATCCGCGTGATCGTCGGCACGCATGCCCTGCTGGAAGACCCGGTCACCTTTGCCCGCCTCGGGCTGGCAGTGATCGATGAGCAGCACCGCTTCGGAGTCGAACAGCGGGCGGCACTGCGAGCCAAGGGCGCCGCCCTCAACCTGCTGGTCATGACCGCCACGCCGATCCCGCGCTCGCTGGCGCTGACCGTCTACGGCGATCTCGACCTGACCCTCCTGGACGAGATGCCGCCCGGGCGCCAGCCGATCGAGACGCGCGTCCTGGCGCCGCGCGAACGCTCGCGCGCCTATCAGTTCGTGCTGAGTCAGATCGAGGCCGGGCGTCAGGCGTACATCATCTACCCGCTGGTCGAGGAATCGGAAAAGATCGAGGCCAAGGCGGCCGTCGAGGAGCACCGCAAGCTGCAGGAGCAGGTCTTTCCCAAGCACCGCCTTGGGCTGCTGCACGGCCGCATGCGCCCGGACGACAAGGAGCAGACCATGCTCGGCTTCCGCCGCGGCGACTACCACATTCTGGTCTCGACCTCGGTGGTCGAGGTCGGCGTGGACGTCCCCAACGCGACCGTGATGCTGATCGAGGGGGCCAACCGCTTCGGGCTGGCGCAGCTGCATCAGTTCCGCGGCCGGGTCGGCCGCGGCGAGCATCATTCATACTGCCTGCTCGTGGCCGATGGCGAGGACGAAGCCGAGAACGAGCGCCTGCGGGCGATGGAAACGACCAGCGACGGCTTCCGGCTGGCCGAGATGGACCTGGAGCAGCGCGGCCCGGGCGACTTCCTCGGCACCCGGCAGTCCGGCTTCGCCGAGCTGCGCATGGCCCGCCTGACGGACGTCCACCTGATCGAAAAGGCCCGCCGCGAGGCGCTGCACTTGTTCGAGACCGATCCCGACCTGACCCAACCGGAACATGCGCCCCTGGCCCGCGCCCTGGAGCGCTTCTGGCCGACAACCAAGGGAGAGATCAGTTGATGGTCCGCGCCGTCTTCCCGGGAACCTTCGACCCGATCCACTACGGCCATATCGACATCGCCCTGCGCGCGCGCAGGCTGTTCGGGGAGCTGATCGTGGCCGTCTACGACCGCCCGCTCAAGAGTCTGCTGCTCTCCCCGGACGAGCGCATCGAGCTGGTGCGGCAGTCCTTCGCCGAGGATCCATCGATCCGCATCATCGGCTACGGGGGCCTGACGGTCAACCTGTGCCGGCAGGTCGGGGCAAGCGTCATCGTGCGCGGCCTGCGGGTCTTCTCGGATTTCGAGCAGGAATTCCGCATGGCCCTGGCCAATCACCGTCTGGCGCCCGAGATCGACGTGGTGGCGCTGATCACCAGCGAACAGCACACCTTCCTGTCGGGGACGACGGTGCGCGAGATCGCCTCGCTGGGCGGCGACCTGACCAGCCTGGTCCCGCCGCACGTGGCCGCCGCACTGATCAAGCGCTTCCAGGACCTGGAGGCCGATGGCTCGCCGTCGATCCACATGACCTCGCTGCGGGATTGAGGCCGGTTGACCCCACGCGCGCTTCGGTGTACGCTTTGGCCCGAAGCTTGCAACGGAACCCGTGGTACGGAGCGGCCGGCCGCGAGGACCGGAGGCAATGATGGATATTCTGCATCTGGTGGATCGGCTGGAGGAGCTGTTCAATTCCAGCCGGCCGATTCCCCTGACCCACAATGTCATCGTGGACGAGGATCGATTCCTGGAGATCATCGACCAGATGCGCATCTCGATCCCGGAAGAGGTTAAGAAGGCCCAGCAGATCCTGGCGCAGCGCGACCGTGTGCTGGCGCAGGCCCAGGAAGAGTCGGCCCGGACCGTAGCACTGGCGAAGCAGAAAGCCGACGAGTCGGTATCCCGAGACGCGATCGTGCAAGCCGCTCAGTCGCGCTCCGAGCAGATCCTGCTGCAGGCCCGGGCCGAGGCCGAGGCCACTCGCAGCGAGGCCGACGAGTACGTCATCGATGCCCTGGGCGGCCTGGAGGCCGAGCTGACCCGGCTGGTCAACCAGGCCCGCAACGGCATTGCCAAACTCTCGGCCGAACGGAACCGAGGCACGCCGGCCCCGGTCGCCGAGGCGGCCGAAGAGGAGGACGAGCGCTAGGCCGGGCGACGCAGCCGGGGAGACGCCCGGCGCAGACGCTCAAGCGCCGCCTCGAGGGCGGCGCTCGTCATTCCCGTTGCCGGCGGGGGCTAACCGGTGCGGCCGCGCACGCCGGCTTTCTCGGCTGCATGCGCCATGAGCGCTCGGAAGAGCGGGTGCGGCCGGTTCGGCCGCGACAGGAACTCCGGATGGAACTGGCTGCCGACCATGAAGGGATGGTCGGCCATCTCGGCGATCTCAACCAACCGCCCGTCGGGCGACAGCCCCGAGTAGACCATCCCCCTTTCCGCCAGCGCCTCGCGGTAGGCGTTGTTGAACTCGAAGCGATGCCGGTGACGCTCCTGCACGACGGCCTCCGCGTAGGCCTCGCCCGCCCGGGTCCCGGGGGTGAGATGACACGGATACAGGCCGAGGCGCATCGTGCCGCCCATATCGCCGATGCCGCGCTGCTCAGGAAGCAGGTCGATCACCGGATGCGGCGTCCCCCGATCGAACTCGGTCGAGTTCGGGGCCTCCGAGCCGAGTACGTGCCGGGCGAACTCGATGACCATCACCTGCATCCCCAGGCACAGGCCCAGGTAAGGCGTCTTGGTCTCGCGCGCATAGCGCGCTGCGGCGATCTTGCCCTCGATGCCGCGCGAGCCGAACCCGCCCGGGACGATGATTCCGTCAGCCTGGCGCAGCTCGTCCAAGCCGCGGCCCTTCTCCAGATCCGCGGAGTGCAGCCAGACGATCTCGCCGTCCACGCCGACGGCCAGCGAGGCGTGCCGGACCGCCTCGCGCACCGACATGTAGGCGTCCTTCAGCTCGACGTACTTGCCGACCAGCGCGATGCGCACCTTCGGGCGTTGGCTGCGCTCTTTGCGGACCAGCATTTCCCAGTCCGACCAATCCGGCGTCCGGCGCGCCTCCAGGCCGAGGCGGCCCAGGATCAGCTCGGCAACCCCGAGCTGCTCGAGCAGCAAGGGTACGTCATACAGAACCTGGGTCGTGACCAGCGGCAGCACGGCCTTGACGTCCACGTCGCAGAACAGGGCGATCTTGTCGCGCAGTTCGTTGGCGATCGGGTAGTCCGAGCGGGCGGCGATCACGTCGGGCGAGATGCCGATCGAACGCAGCTCGCGGACCGAATGCTGGGTCGGCTTGGTCTTCAGCTCGCCGGTCGCGCCGATGTGCGGCAGCCAGGTGACGTGGATGTAAAGCGTGTTCTCCCGACCGACGTCCGAGCGCATCTGCCGAAGAGCCTCCAGGAAAGGCAGCGATTCGATGTCGCCGACCGTGCCGCCCACCTCGACCAGGACGATCTCGGCCCCGGTGGATTTGGGGACCAGGCCGATGCGGTGCTTGATCTCGTTCGTGACGTGCGGAATGACCTGGATGGTCCCACCCAGAAAATCCCCCCGGCGCTCCTTCGAGATCACTTCCGAGTAGATCTGCCCGGTGGTGACGTTGCAGACCCGACTGAGGCTGATGTCGATAAAGCGCTCGTAGTGACCGAGGTCCAGGTCCGTCTCGGCGCCATCGTCGAGCACGTACACTTCCCCGTGCTGGTACGGGCTCATCGTCCCCGGATCGACGTTGATATACGGGTCGAGCTTCTGCGCCGAGACGTGGAAGCCGCGCTCTTTGAGCAGCTTGCCGATGGCCGCCGCCGTCACGCCCTTGCCGACCGAGCTGACCACCCCGCCGGTGAGGAAGATGTACTTGGTCATGGGGTCTCCGCCGCCTCCGCTGGATTCCGCGCGTTAAAGACGAAGCGCCGGTCAGGACATGCTGCCGGCGCTCGGTGGATGCGTGTTGCGGTTTCGCTGGGTGTTGGCACGCTTGATGCTATCACACCGGGCCGTGGCCCGTCAAGCGCGCCGGGGGGACGGCGATCGTGCGCCTATGCGCCTCCGGGAGCTGCCAGCCCCGCAGCTTCGGTCTCAGCCCGGACCGACGCCCGACGGTAGCATTCCTGGCGGGCGCCCTCGTCCGGGACGCAGCAGGCCATCCAAATCCAGGCGGCCGTGTTCTCCGGTTCCTGCTGCAGCACCCAGGTCAGCGCAGCCCGGCCGCGGCCGGGATCGCCCTCGGCGATCGCCCCGACGGCGAAGTCCAGCGCTTGATCGACGGTGTTTGTTTCCCGCTCGAGCATCACCACTCCCAATCGACGCCATCCCGAGAGGCGCTCCGCCGGCGGATCAGCTGGCGCTCCTCCAGGACGATCGGCGCGCGCCGCTGTTGCCAGCGAGCGCGGGCGGCCAGGGAGCCGAGCAGCGCCAACGCTCCCAAAAGTCCGGCCAAAAACCAGGGGCTGTGCATGGGCGACCTCCTTCATTCCGGGGGCGCGCCCGGCGCCGACCTGCGGCGCGCCTCAATGCCAGAATAGGGCGAAATCCTGCCCCGCGACCTTACAGTCGCTTTTCGGGAGGGCATTGGGAATGACCCCCGCCGGTTTCCCCGGCGTTGTGACAGCGCGTGCCGGGGCGTCGGGTAGGACAATGGCCCTATCGCCCTCAGCCCGCCGGTAGGCGGATGGACCGGATGCAGTTCGCGAGCTGGAGCGACGGGTTCGGCGGCACCGCAAGGGCGCGCGCCTTCACGGAGAGGGGACCAGTGGATGGGCCTGGAAGAACTCCCACATCATGCGGCTGGCATCGATCTCGGTCGTGGACTCCCCCAGACCGGGCACCGGGACCGATGGCCCGCCCGGCCAGGCGTGCCCCCCGCCCTGAATGGTGTACAGCACGACTTCCGCCTCGTCTGCACACCCCGTGTAGTGATCGCCTGTCACATGCGCGCTGACGGTCGTCCTCACCGGCTCCAGCTGGCAGCCGTTGCGGAGTGCCCACGCCTCCGCCCATGCCGCAGGCGTGGCCGGTCCGGGGAGAAAGGCCTCCGCGGAGACGTTGAAGACCAGGTCCTGAAGCCAGATGGGCATCCCCCAGAGCGGCGCCTGCCCCGTCCACTCGCGTGTCCCGAAGAACGCGATGACCGGCATCGGCCGAACGGGTTGGCAGCCCCCCGGGTAGTCGGGCCCCACACCCGAGACCACGCCGATGGCTGCGATCCGGCCGGCGAGTGCGCAGCCGATCTGAGAAGTCTTTTCACCTCCGTTGGAGAAGCCCGTGACGAAGATCTGCTGCGGATCTACGGCCGCCAGGGACGAGAGTTCGTCGATCATATCCGAGAGGAACCGGACATCGTCGACCTCGTCGATCCTCGCGCCCGGCCCGACGTTCCAGCGCAGCGGGTAGGACGATCCCTGCGGGTACACGACCAGGAACCCGCCCGTCTCAGCCACTGACTCCCACCTCGCATAGTGTCGCTGATCGTACGGGTCGGACATGAATCCGTGCAGGCTGAACACGACCGGCGCGGGATGGTCCGCGCGGTACGAGGAGGGCACATACAGGAGGTAGCAGCGCTTGTGACCGCCAGACAGGAGGGCGTGGTAAGAGAGGCCCGGCCCGAGGGGGACGTCTCGCGCAACGGCACATCTCAGCACCGGCACCGCGTAGAAGACGAGGATGCCGGCCAGCAGGAGCACGGCCAGGCCGAGCACCAGGACGGCCAAACGGCGAAGCGTTCGAAGCACCCTGTTCAATGCGCTCGCTCTAGCCCCTCAGATTCGGCATGGGACCGCATCGGAGAAGTCTCACAGACGCCAGAAATCCATCGTGAGCCTAAGTGCAGTGAAGAGGGCTTGCGCCTCCCCCTTCGCATTCCGACGCCACTCGGTGACCGGAGGCGAAGGGAGGAGTTCGTGCAGGGACGGGGCGGTGCATTCCGACTCGCCAAAGTCAACAGGGCGCAGCCTCGTCGCCTGCTGCAGTGTCGGGCGCGTCGCCCACAGATGCAAAGTGAGTCTATGGCTGCGATCGCGGCAGAACCATACGCCACGCAGACGGTATCGGCACCATACCCGCAAGCATTCGCGATTCGTCAGGGCTGATCTACCATCGTAGCGATTCAGCCCATCCCCTGGGTCCCGCGACTCCCGCGCAACAAGAAGGTCAACACAAACCCCGCCAGGAATCCGCCGATGTGC
>Ga0154653_1194_pt2 | contig 15638 bp, 11 predicted proteins | sample Rifle2008BG13ft_FD_116082 | JGI IMG/M metagenome (GOLD analysis project Ga0154653, IMG submission 116082) | Chloroflexi bacterium RBG_13_68_17
AAGCAATCTCCTCGCGTGCGATGGGTCATCCCAGCGATCTGAACGCCACGGCGTAGGCCTCACACCTTTGGCAGCACGATCGACTCCTGCTTCTGGTACTTGCCCTTCTTGTCGGCGTACGAGCGCCGGCATTCCTCATCCGCCTCGAAGAACAACACCTGGGCGATGCCCTCGTTGGCGTAGATCCGGGCGGGCAGGGGCGTGGTGTTGGAGATTTCCAGCGTGACGTAGCCCTCCCACTCCGGCTCGAATGGCGTCACATTGACGATGATCCCGCAGCGGGCGTAGGTCGATTTGCCGACGCAGACGGTCAGGACGCTGCGCGGGATGCGGAAGTACTCGACCGTCCGCGCCAAGGCGAAGGAGTTCGGGGGAATGACACACACCTCGCCCTTGAAGTCGACCATGGAGCGCGTGTCGAAGTGCTTCGGATCGACCACGGCCGAGAAGACGTTGGTGAAGATCTTGAACTCGTCGGCGACGCGGATATCGTAGCCATAAGATGACACGCCGTAGGAAATCACGCCGTCGCGCACCTGGCCGTCCTCGAACGGCTCGATCATCCGCCGCTCACGGGCCATTCGTACGATCCAATGATCGGGCTTCAAACCCATACAACGCCTCCGCTCGAGGGGATCAGCGTCCGCGTCGATCGGCGCGGACGGGGTTGGTCAGGCGGCCGATGCCTTCGATCTCGACGCTGACCTCATCGCCGTCCAACAGCGGGCCCACCCCGGCCGGCGTGCCGGTCAGGATGACGTCGCCCGCCTCCAGGGTCATGAACGACGAGGCGAAGGCCACCACCTGGTGGACCGGAAAGACCATGTCCCGCGTCGAGGCCATCTGGCGCATCTGCCCGTTGACCGAGCACGTGATCAGCGCATCGGCCGGGTCGAGCTCGGTCTCGATCCACGGCCCGAGGGGGCAGAACGTGTCAAACCCCTTTCCGCGCGTCCACTGACCGTCGCTCTGCTGCAGGTCGCGAGCAGTCACGTCATTGGCGATCGTGTAGCCGAGAATGTGCTGCTCGGCCTGCTGCGGCTCGATCCAGCGCCCGCCTTGCCCGATGACGACCGCCAGCTCGCCCTCGTGCTCGACCTGCTGAGACTGCGGCGGCAGCAAGATGGTCTCGCCGGGGCCGATCACGCTGGTCGGTGGCTTGAGGAAGATCAACGGCAGTTCCGGCACGTCCGAGTCGTGCTCGGCGGCGTGCGCAGCGTAGTTGCGGCCGACGCAGATGACCTTCCCCGGCCGGACCGGGGCCAGCAGCCGGGCGTTTTCCATCGGCAGGACGGCCGGTTCACGCCGGTAGTCGCCGAACGGCGTTCCATCGAGGATGCCGATCCGCTCCTCGGACATCCACCCCCAGGTGGGCGCCGATTGCGGCGTCTGGACATAGCGTATGATCTTCATGCAGCCACTCCGGGCGTCACGCTCGTGCCGGCTTGCGGGCCCAGACCAGATCATAATCGATCTGCCAGCGGTATGTCTCGGCGTCTTCCAGGCCGAGGCCGGCCAGCACCTCGGGGAATCGCTCGCGGGGGAAGGTGCGACCGAGGATCCAGCGCGCCTGTGCCCCGACGCGGTTCGTGACCAGCAGCCACCCGCCCGGGCGCAGTACGCGCACCATTTCGGTCAGCGTCTGGCGCGGGTGTGGCGTGAACTCCAACATCTCCAGGCCGACGGCCATGTCGAACGAGTCCCGGCCGAAGGGCAGGGGGACGGCCCAGGCACGCACCCAGGCGTTGCGTCCGCCGGAGGTCAGCCCGCGGCCGAGGCGCAGCATGCGCGGCGAGGGTTCGAGGGAGACGATCGCTCCGTGGAATCGGTCGAGGGGCAGGGCGGCGCGGGCCAGACGCCCGGTGCCGGCGCCGACGTCCAGGAGCAGGGCGCCCTCCAGACCGCCGACGACCGACGCAATGGGCTCCCCAAGAAAACGCGATTCCCAGGATGGGCGAAACCGCTTGATGCGGTCGTAGCGAGGGGCGGCCAGGTTGTACAGCCAGACGACGAAGCCGCGGCCGAGATGTGCGCCTTCGCAGATCCACAGCTCCCAGACGACTAGGGCCGCCCCCAGGGCGCCGAGGAGCAGGGCTACTCCCATCGGTCCCCCTGGCGGATCGGCCGCGTGCGAGCACGCACCTCAGCTTCGACGCGGTCGTGCCGGCCGGCCGTCGGAATCGGCCGGGTCGGCGATGAGACGTTGCGTCAGTTCATCGACGCGCTCGGCGGCCGCCTTGAACCGCCCCGGCCGGGCCTGGGTGAGCATGCTGACCAGCGCGTAGACCATGGCGCTCAGGCTCACCGGCCCAAGCGCCGCGTCCGGGCTGGCGTGCGGGGCGAGCAGGATGTCGGCATGCCGGGTGATCTCCAGCGAGGGGACGGCCGCCAGCGCGGCGGTCACCACCCGGCTGGCCTGCGCCTGCGCCAGGGCGCGCGACAGGAACGGCGTCTCCTCGACGGCCTGGATGGCCAGCATCAGGTCGCCCTTGCGCGCACCGGCCAGCGCACGAGCCAGGTCGGCCGGGCTGCCCCCGGCCAGATGGACGCTGTAGCCGCCCGACTCGAGCCAGGCGGCCAGCGTGTGCGCCTGCGGCAGCGCCGCGCTCTCGGCCAGGACGATCACCCGCTCGACCTCGTCCAGGGCGGAGAGCAGCTTAGCGGCCGCCTCCAGGGGGAAAGTCCTGCGCACCAGTTCCAGGTGACGTACAACGTCGGCCAGCGCAGCCTCAGCCGCAGCCGACGGGCTGTCCGGAGCGGCGCGGCGGTCGCTGAGCAGCTCTCGGCGGACCTTGTCGCGGATCTCGCGCTGCAGCTGAGGGTAGCCGGGGTAGCCGAGTTTCTGCGCGAAGCGCACCACCGTGGCGGGGTCGATGTCGAGGGTGTGTGCCAGCTCGGTGGCCGTCAGGAAGGCCGCCTGGATCGAGGAATCGAGAAGGAAGTCAGCCAGCCTGCGCAAGCTGGGGGAGAGCGCAGGCCGGGCCTCCCGAATGCGGTCCTCGTACGAGCTCATGCGGCGCCTCCTGGGCGGGCCGCGCAACTCCCGGGTTGGGAACGAACAGCCGCGAACTATAGCACAAGGGCCGAGGGTGGGCAACGCGGGCCCGGTTCGTTGACGCTGCCCGGGCCCCCGACTATAATGCGCGGGGGCGGATAGCTCAGCTGGTTAGAGCACTTCTCTTACACAGAAGGGGTCGCAGGTTCGAGTCCTGTTCCGCCCATCAAGACGTCTCAGGCCATGGGAGGCGCGGTTGAGTCGGCGTTGGATCGCTGTCCTCATTCTGCCGGTTCTGCTCGCCTGTGACACGGTCACGTCGCTTCTCCCGTCCGGGCCCACGCCGACCCGGCTGGCACCCGTCACGCTTCCCCCCACCTACACCCCTACCCCCCCGCCGCGCTCGTCGCCCACGCCACCGGCAACCCCGACCGCGCTGACCCACCTCTCCGAGCACGCGGCCGCGCTGCGCCCCGCCTTCGCCGCCGACCTGGCCAGCCACGCGCACCTGACCCGCTATTGGATCGAGGTCGACGTCGATCTGGATCTCGCCCGGGCCCACGCCTCGCTCGACGGCCAGGCGCGCATCCGCTATACCAACCCGCTCGACGACCAACTCGAGGACGTGGTCCTGATGCTCTGGCCCAACGACGGGCAATACGACGCCGAGATGACCGCCGGGCCGGTGCTGGTGGACGGCGTGTCGGTCGAGCCCAGAGCGGAGATGGGCGGCATCGCCCTGCGCATCCCGTTGCCGGTCAGCCTCGCCCCCGGTGCGCTGGTCGACCTCAGCCTGCCGTTCCACATCGACGTCGACGGCCTGATGACGGCCGAAGCGCCGCGCCGGTTCGCCATCACCCAGGGCGTCCTTATCGCGCCGACGTTCTACCCGCTGGTGCCGCGTCTGGTCGATGACGCCTGGCAGGTCGAACCGGCGCCGCCGGGAGGTGACACGACCAACTCGGACGCCGCCTATTACGACCTGCAGATCACGGCCTCGGCGGAGTTCGCCCTGGCGGTCAGCGGCGCGGTGGTCGACACCGTCCCGCGCCCCGACGGCAGGCAGACCGTCCGCGTCGTGACTGGCCCGGTCCGCGACGTCGCCCTGGCGCTCGGCCCGCTGGTCCTGGAAGAGCGGGAGGTGGACGGCGTGCTGCTGCGCGCCTGGGTGCTGCCCGATCACGCCTCCGACCTGCGCCGCATGCTGGGCGCGGCCGAGACGCAGCTGCGGGCGCTGAGCGAGTGGATTGGGCCGTATCCGTACACCGAACTGGACCTGGTCGACGCGCCCGGCGCTTTCGGCGGAATCGAGTACCCCGGCCTGGTGTACATCGGCACGCTCGGCTCGTCGTGGATCATCGAGCCGGTCGTTCACGAGGTCGGCCACCAATGGTTCTACGGCCTGATCGGCAGCGACCAGCTCGAGGCGCCCTGGCTGGACGAGGCGGCCGCCTCCTACACGGAGGTGCTCTACTACGAGGCCGCCGCCGGCCCTGAGCGCGGCACCACGCTGCTGCGTGAGTTCCACGACCTGGTCGAGGGCTTCGCGGACCGCCCGCAAACCCCGATCGGGCTTCCCGTGGGCGAGTATGCGTCCGAGAGCGAATACGCGCTGATCGTGTACGACAAGGGAGCGTTGTTCTTCGACGCGCTGCGCCGGCAGCTCGGGGATGACGCCTTTTTCCGCTTTCTGCAGGAGTACTTCCAGGCCTATCGCTACGGCTTCGCCGAGCCGTCCGACTTCGCCCGAGCGGCCGAGTCCACCTGCGGCTGCGACCTGGACCCCGTCTTCGACCTGTGGGTGGACGAGGGCGGCCCGCTCCCCGGTCCGTGATCGGCTCTCCCGGACCAAACACACCCTCGGCGCGTGACCCCCGTCCTTGACCCTCGCGCGGGGCTGACTTACAATCAATTTGTCAGACATTTGAGCGCCCTGTCCGGGCTCTCTCACACCGGTTGGAGTGCCCCATGCCCGATTTCCTCGTCCGCAGCGAGCTCGCTGAGTTGGACCCCGCGCTTTACGAACTCGCCCAGATCGAAGCCGAGCGACAGTATCGGCGCATCATCCTGATCCCGTCCGAGAGCGCTGCGCCTCCGGCGGTCCGCCAGCTGCTGGCCTCCGCGTTCCAGAACATCTATGCCGAGGGCTATCCCGAGGAGGGCACACGCCGGATGTCGGAGGCGGAGATCCTCGACTATGCCGCTCGCCTGGCCGAGTACCGCCGCGATTCCGACCCGCGCTACTACAAGGGCGTCGAGTACGCCGACACGGTCGAGGCTCTGGCGCGGCGGCGCTGCGCTGAAGCCTTCGCCGCCAACGGGTTGCGCCCAGAGCAGATCTACGTCAACGTGCAGGCCCTTTCCGGCGCGCCGGCGAACAACGCGGTCTACCACGCCCTGGTCACGCCCGGCGACGTGGTCATGGGCATGAACCTGCTGCACGGCGGTCACCTGACGCATGGTTCGTCCGCCAATCGCTCGGGCAAATACTACAAGGCGGTCCACTACACCGTCGACCCGGAGACCGAGCGGATCGACTATGCGGCGATCGAGGCGCTGGCCCTGGAGCACCGCCCGAAGCTGATCATCGCCGGATACTCCTCCTATCCGTGGTCGGTCGATTGGCGGCAATTCCGCCGCATCGCCGATGCCGTCGGCGCCTACCTGCTGGCCGACATCGCCCATGTGGCCGGGCTGGTCGCGGCCGGTGTCTATCCCTCGCCGGTGGGGATCGCCGACGTGGTCACCTTCACCACGCACAAGTCGCTGTGCGGGCCGCGCGGCGCGGCCATCCTGACGACCTCGGCCGATTTGTCGGGCAAGATCGATCGGGCCGTCTTCCCGGGAGAGCAGGGCGGCCCGCATATCAGCACGATTGCCGCCCAGGCTTTGACCTTCAAGCTGGCGGCCACAGACTCCTTCAAGGCTCTGCAGCGACAGGTGGTGGCCAACTGTGTGGCGCTGACGAGGGCGCTGCAAGAGGCCGGCTTCCGCATCCCCTTCGGCGGGACGGACACGCACCTGACCAACCTGGACTGCCGCTCGGTCACCGGCCCCGACGGAACGCCGCTCTCCGGCGACCAGGCTGCCCGCATTCTTGATCTGGCCGGGATCGTCGTCAACCGCAACACCATCCCCGGCGACCGTTCCGCCGCCAGCCCGTCCGGGATCCGCCTGGGCACACCCTGGATCACGCAGCGCGGGTTCACCGAAGCCGAGGCCGCGGCCGTGGCCGGGATGATCGCCCGGCTGCTCAAGTCCTGCACCCCGCACACGCTGCATGGGCGCAAGGGGCCGCAGCGGCGGGCGAAGGTCGACTTCGAGGTGCTGCAGCAGACCCGGATCGAGGTCCGCGACCTGGCGACTCGCAAGGGCGTCGAGTTCGAGCCCACCCGGCACGGCTATCCTCACTTCTACTATCCCGACGACCCGGCCCCACAGGGCAAGTACGCCACGATCGGGCTGCGCGGCCGTGCCACCGAGGATTTCCTGCGCTGGGCGACCAGCGCCCGCCCGGAGGGCATCCGCGCCGGCCAATCGGTGAAGGCCGACCTGCACACGCCGCGCAAGCCGATCGAGGCCGTGCTGACGCGTGCCCAGGACGGTACATCGACCTTGACCGTGCCGGCCGCGGATGCCCCACTGGCCCTGATCTGGCTGCGCGATTTGTCCGACGGATTCGTCGCCTTCGATTCCTCCGATCCGCACAAGCGCCTGCCCGGCCCAGTCGTGGTCTGCCTGCAGGGCGTAGCCGAAACACTCCCGAAGGCGGACGCCGCGCCAGAGGACAAGCCGTGGTACATCGGCATTCCTGCAGGCACGGCGAAAGCGCTGCCGCCCTTCACCTGGCAGGAACCCCGCGAGGGTGAGCCGAAGAAGACCGCGCTCAACGCCGCGCACCGCGCCCTCGGCGCCAAGATGGTCCCCTTCGCCGGATGGGACATGCCGGTCTGGTACAGCTCGGTCATCGAGGAGCATCTGGCCACTCGCCAGGCGGCCGGGCTGTTCGACGTCAGCCACATGGGCGTGTACCAGGTCGAGGGCCCGTCGGCCTGCGCCTTCCTCGACAGCGTGGTCGGGAACGATGTCGCCTCCCTGGCCGTTGGCGAGTCGCTGTACTCGCAGTTTATGCTCCCTGACGGATCGGCCCTGGACGACACGATGATCTATCGTCGCCAGGAGCTTGCTTATCTGGTCGTGGTCAACGCCTCCAACGATGACAAAGATTGGGCCTGGCTGAACGCGGTCCGGGAAGGACGTGTCCGGATCGACGAAGCGCGCCCCGGGGCGCTGGCCTTCGGGCGAGACTGCCGGCTGCGCAACCTGCGCGATCCGAAAGAGGGCGGCCAGATGCGGGTGGATGTCGCCTTGCAGGGCCCGAAGAGCCTGGAGATCCTGTTGGCCCTGGGCGCCGACGCCGCCACCGCCGACCGCCTGCTCCGGCTGAAGTGGGCCGGTGTTATGGAGGGCACCCTGGGCGGCTTCGATCTGGTCATCAGCCGCACGGGCTACACAGGCGAGCGGATCGCCTACGAACTTTTCGTCCACCCCCAGCGAAGCGTGGCGCTGTGGGAGACGATCTTGAAGGCCGGCCAGCCGTTCGGGATCAAGCCGGTCGGTCTGGGGGCGCGCGACTCCCTGCGGACGGAAGCCGGGCTGCCACTCTACGGGCATGAGATGGCCGGGTCGCTCGGGCTGGGCGTCGGGGACTCCGGCTTTGCATCGTACGTGAAGACGTCCAAGCCCTGGTTCATCGGCCGTCAGGCCTTCCTCGAGCAGGAGCGTTCCCGCAAGGGCGAGGTGGTCCGTTTCCGCTTCGACGAGAAGGGCGTTCGCATGGCCCACAACGGCGACCCGGTCGTCGATCGACGCGGACGCGTGATCGGGACGGTGACCTCGTGCGCGGTCGACCGAGAGGGGTACTTGCTCGGCCAGGCCTACCTGGAGAGGAAATCAGCCGTGGAAGGGACGCCCATCGCGGTCTTCCAGGGGGCCCCCAAGGAGGCCGGGAAACCGCCGTCCGAGATGCAGATGGGAGAGCGGGTCGTTGTTCCCACCGCCGCGACCGTCCTCAGCCGCTTCCCGGCCGCGTAGCGGCCGCCGGCGTAGACTGCCATGAACCGGGCCGGGGTCCCACCCCGGCCCGGCCTCTTGCCGGACCGCGACCTGTGGCCCGGATCCTCGTAGATATAGGTAGAACAGACCGAAGGGATCGGTTGTGAGAGTCAGCTTTGGCCGAGTGGAGGCAGAGTGGGTAGCCAGGGCACGCGCCGGAGATGGCGAGGCATTCGCCCGGCTGGTGGAGACGTTCCAGGTGCCGGTCTACAACCTGTGCTTTCGAATGCTGGGCGAGGCGGGCGACGCCGAGGACGCCGCACAGGAGACCTTCCTGCGGGCCTACCGCAGCCTGGCTCGCTACGATCCGGACCGCCCTTTCCCGACATGGCTGCTCTCCATCGCCTCGCACCACTGCATCGACGTGCTTCGTCGGCGACGCTTTCTGCCCGTCTCGGCCGAGAGCCTGCTCCCCGGCCAGGAGCGGGCCGATCCCTCGCCGGCGCCGGAAGAGGCCCTGGCCATCCAGGAGCGGCGCGACCGGCTGAGCGATCTGACCCGCAGCCTGGGTGCTCAGGAACGTGCCGCCATCACGCTGCACTACTGGTACGACCTGTCCTACGAGGAGATCGCCGAGGTCCTGTCGACATCGGTCAGCGCCGTGAAGAGCCGGATGCACCGGGCGCGGCGCGTGTTGGCGGAGCGCTGGCAGGAAGGGGAGGGCCGGCCGGTGCTGGCCCAAGGGAGACACAATGAGCCATCAGCCGTTTGAGTCCTGGCTGCTCACGCAGGATGGGGTGACGCAGGAACAGGCGGCCAACCTGCAGGCGCACCTGGTCGAGTGTGAAGTGTGCGCAGCGCTGGCTGTTGCGCTGGGCGAGGTCGAATCCAAGTTGCGCAGCGCGGAGCCGCTCCGCCCGGCGCCGGGTTTCACCGCCCGCTGGCACGCCCGGTCGGAGCGCGCGGCGGAGCGCCGCAGTGCACGGCAGGCCTGGCTGGCTCTGGCGCTATCCATCGGCCTGGCCGTCCTGCTTTTGGCCCTGCTGGTGCTGGGCGTGATGGCCTCGCCCGGGGATTGGGCGGCTCGAGGACTGCGCACGGTGGCCGGCTGGATCGCAGATGTCAGGCTGGCCTGGAGCCTGGTCGGGGCTTTCCTCGGCAGCCTGCCCGAGCCGGTCTCTCTGGCCTCCGGCATCGGTCTGGGGCTCGGATTGATGCTCGTCCTGGTCGGGCTTGCGGCAGCTTGGTTCATCACCGTGCACCGGTTCGCGTTCCCGGTGCATCGAGGAGGCGTGAGACGATGAAGAGATCTGTAGCTCTATTGGCGCTTGTGCTGGTGATCGTGACGGCCTTGCCTGCCTCCGCGCTGGCGGCAGGGGAGAACGAAGGCCAGGTCATCTTCGGTGGCGATTACACCCTGCGGGACGGGGAAACGCTCACCGGGGACCTGGTGGTCCTCGGCGGCAACGTCACCCTCGAGACAGGCTCGGTCGTGGACGGGAGCGTCTTCTTGATGGGCGGCAACGCCGAGATGGGAGGGGCCGTCGAGCGGGATGTCGCCCTGTTCGGCGGGAACCTGACCCTGAGCGGCACTGCCCGCATCGGAGGCGACGTCACCGTCTTCGGCGGCAACCTGCGGCGGGAAGAAGGCGCGATTGTTTCCGGGCAGGTCCTCTCAGGCGACTCGGTCAGGGTTCCGTTCGACTGGGAATTCGGCCGGATCGTGCGCATCCCCTCCGGTCCGTGGTCGGTCCAACATTGGCCGGTCTTTGAGGGCATGTGGTTCTCAGGGGTCTCCTACGTGCTGCGTGCGGTGCTTCTGGCCGGCCTGGCGGTGTTGCTCGTCATGTTCATCCCCGTTCAGGCGTCTCGCGTCGGGCGGACTGTGGTCGAGCAGCCGGTGATCACCGGTGGATTGGGGATACTCTCGGCGATCGTCGTCCCGATCTTCCTGGTCGTCCTGGCGGCGACGATTTGCCTGATCCCGGTGACCGTGGTCGGGGCGATGCTGCTGGTCGTGGCCGTGGTCTTCGGGTGGATCGGGCTTGGCCTGGAAGTCGGCCAGCGGCTGGCGCAAGCGTTCCATTGGACGCTGCATCCGGCTGCGGCAGCCGGACTGGGCACGCTGGTCATGACCCTCGTGGTGGACGGGATCGGCTTCATCCAGTGTGTCGGCTGGCTGGCGCCGGCACTGGTCGGCGCGCTGGGGTTGGGGAGCGTGATCGTGACGCGCTTCGGCACCCAACTGTACCTGCCGTCGGCCGGCTCGCCCGGGGCGCTGACCCCGCCGGCGCCAACCCCGACCGCCTGACCTGAGCAGGTCGCACACGCTCCCGGAGCCGACTCGGCTCCGGGAGCCCATCTTTTAAGGATGGCGTCACTGGCGCGGCCAGCCCGGCATGGCTATAATCCGGTCGGTCTGTCTCCGTGTGAGACAGCCTTGAAGGCCAGCCGCGGATGACCTTCGTCCATCTCCACGTCCATTCGGAATACTCCCTGCTCGACGGCTTCAGCCGCATCCCGGTGCTGGTTCAACGGGCGCGGGATTTCGGCATGCCCGCGCTCGCCCTGACCGACCACGGGGCGATGTTCGGGGCGATTGACTTCTACAACGCCGCCACCCGGGCCGGCATCAAGCCGATCATCGGGATGGAGGCCTACCTGGCCCCGCGCGGCATGACCGACCGGGATCCGAAACTGGACAGCCGTGCCTTCCACCTCCTTCTGCTGGCCGAGAACGAGACCGGCTACCGCAACCTCCTGGAGATCGCCACCGCCTCGCAGCTGCAGGGCTTCTACTACCGACCGCGCATCGACCGCGAATTCCTGGCTGCGCACAATGAAGGCCTGATCTGCACCAGCGGCTGCATGTCCGGGGAGATCCCCCGGGCGCTGATCGAGAGCCGCGATCAGGAGGCCGCCCGGCGGCTGGAATGGAATCTGGAGGTCTTCGGGAGAGACCGCTTCTTCCTCGAGCTCCAACACCACGAGGTTCCCGACTTGGCGCGCGTCAACCAGGGGTTGCTCGAGCTCGGGCCGCGCTTCCAGGCCCGCTACGTCGCCACGAATGACGTGCATTACGTCGACCCGTCGGACGCCGAGCTGCAAGACGTGCTGCTGTGCATCCAGACCGGGGCGGTGCGGGCCGACCCGGACCGCATGCGCATGGGTGACAACTCCTACTACCTCCGCCCGCCACAGGAGATGCAGTCGCTGTTCGGGCACGTCCCCGGTGCGATCGAGAACACGCTGGCGATCGCCGAGCGCTGCGCGGTCGATCTGTCTTTCAAAGGCTACCATCTGCCGAGCTTCGCCGTCCCGGACGGACACACGCCCGAGAGCTACCTGCGCGAGCTGTGCCTGGCCGGCCAGCGCAAGCGCTTCGGCGCCCGGGAGGGCGAAGCGCAGCGGAACGAGCGTCTGGACTACGAACTGCGCATCATTCATCAGATGGGCTTCGACACGTACTTCTTGATCGTGTGGGACCTGTGCCGCTACGCGCGCGAACAGGGGATCTGGTACAACGCCCGCGGCTCGGCTTCGGGCTCGATCGTCGCCTACTGCCTCGAGATCACGCTCGTCGACCCGATCCAGCACGGTCTGATCTTTGAGCGCTTCCTCAACCCCGGGCGCGTATCGATGCCCGACGTCGACCTCGACTTCCAGGACGACCAGCGCTACAAGATGCTCGAGTACGCCTCGTCGCGCTACGGGCGGGACAAGGTGGCGCAGATCATCACCTTCGGGACGCTCGGGGCGAGGGCGGCCATCCGCGACGTCGGCCGGGTGATGGACGTCCCTCTACCGGAGGTCGACCGGGTGGCCAAGCTGGTCCCGCACATTCCCGGCAAACCGGTGACGATCCCGGAAGCGCTCGAGACGGTGCAGATGTTCCGCGAGGCGGCCGATAGCGCGCCCTACCTGCGCGATCTGGTCGACACCGCCGCGCGGCTGGAGGGCGTCGCCCGCAATGCCGGGACGCACGCAGCCGGGGTGATCATCACCGATCGCCCGATCATCGAGTACATCCCGCTGCACCGGCCGACCAAGGGGGGTCCGGAAGACAGCCCCATCGGCGCGGTGACGCAGTTCGAGATGCAGGTCCTCGAGTCGCTCGGCCTGCTCAAGGTGGATTTCCTCGGTCTGTCAACGTTGACCGTCATGGCACGCGCCTGTGAGCTGATTCGGCGGCGGCACGGCGTGACGCTCGACATCAACAGCATCCAGCTCGACGATCCGGCGACGTACGATCTGCTCGGACGGGGCGACGTGCTCGGCATCTTCCAGGTGGAAGGGGCCGGCATGCGTCGGCACCTGATGGAGATGAAGCCGCGCACCCTGGCTCACGTCACGGCCATGGTGGCCTTGTATCGCCCCGGACCGATGGAGTTCATCCCGGCCTACATCCGCCGCATGCACGGCGAGGAGGCCGTCTCTTTCCGCCATCCCGATCTGCGCGAGATCCTGGAAGAGACCTACGGCATCACGGTCTACCAGGAGCAGATCATGTACACGGCCATGAAACTGGCCGGGTACACCGCCTCGGAAGCCGACAACCTGCGCAAGGCGGTGGCCAAGAAGAAGGCCGAGGCGCTGCACAACGAACGCAGCAAGTTCGTCGCCGGCGCCGTCGAGCGGGGGATTCCCGTCGACGCCGCCAACGCCGTGTTCGACGATTGGGAAGCCTTCGCCCGCTACGGGTTCCCCAAGGGCCATGCCGCCGATTACGCCGTCATCTGCGTCGAGACGGCCTACTTGAAGGCCCACTACCCGGTCGAGTACCTGACCGCGCTGTTGTCGGTCTTCAAGCACGACGGCGACCGGGTGGCGCTGTATATCGCCGACTGCCGCCGGCTGAGAATCGACGTCCTGCCGCCGGAGGTCAACGCCAGCGGGCTCGACTTCGAGATCGAGGATTCGCCTTCCGGCAAGTCGGCAGTGCGCTGCGGGCTGGGGGCGATCAAGAACGTCGGCGTCGGCGCCGTCCTGGCCGTCCTCGAGGCGCGGGCCAGCGGCGGACCCTTCCACAGCCTGGATGATTTCGCCCGGCGCGTCGACCTGCGACTGGTCGGGAAGCGCGCGTTGGAATGCCTGGTCAAGGTCGGCGCCCTCGATGGGCTGGGCAAGCGCATCGGTTTGCTGGACGCCCTGGATCGAATCCTGGGGGCGTCGGGCGCGCACTTCCGCGCCGCGGATGTCGGCCAGATGTCGCTCTTCGGCGAGGCGGGCGGCGCTGCCAGCACCCTCAACCCGCCCCCGGCGGTGTCGGACATCCCCAAGCGGCAGCAGCTCCTGTGGGAGAAGGAACTGCTCGGCGTCTACGTCTCCGATCACCCGCTCACGCCGCATCTGGAGCGGCTCGGCCGCGTCGTCACGCATTTCAGCGCCGAGCTGCGCGAGGCGGCCAACGGCGAGGCGGTCGTGGTGGCCGGGGTGGTCGGCGCCATCCGCCCCTACCAGACTCGCAACGGCAAGCTGATGGCCTACGTCACGCTCGAGGACGTACAGGGGACGATCGACCTGGTTGTATTCGCCCGCAAGTGGAAGGACGCCTCCGCCTGGCTGCAGCCCGAAATGATCGTCGTTGCCTCGGGGAAGCTCGACACCCAGCGCGGCGAGGCGCAGGTGCTGGTTGAGGAGATCCTCAGCGATCTGCAGAAGGCCGAGACGATCAGCCTGCCGCGCGCCGGCGGTGCGGCGCCGCGGCGCGAGAGCGGCGCCAACGGGCCACGCGCTGAGCCAAACACCCGCCGCAACCCGCCGGCTGCCTCCCCGGCGCCGGACAACGGCGCGGCGCTGCCCGCGCAGGATGGACCGCCGCCGCGCGAGGAGCCGCCACCCCTCCCGGACTCCGATCCCTGGGAGGAGCCGCTCCCGGCGGCCGCGCCCATCTCCGCTGCCGGGGTGCCCGAGCCAGTGGCCGCCCGCGAAGCGCCGCCGCCGCCCCGAGACCCGGCCTGGCACCGTGCCGGGCTCGGCCTGCCGGTGGACCTGGACGATTTGCGCGGGGCCGCCCGCGACCCGCTCATGGTCACGCTGGTCCTCGAATCGACCGGTGACGAGAAACGCGACCTGCTGCGCATGCGCCGTGTTCACGGCCTGTTGACCTCGTATCCCGGAACCGATCGGTTCGCCTTCCATGTGTACGAATCCGACCGAAGGTATCACCTCGAGTTCCCGAACTCGACCACCGGATACTGCGCCGAGCTGCACGGGCAGCTGACCATCCTCCTGGGACAGGAGCGCGTGCGCGTCGAGCGGCTGCCGATCCAGTAGGGCGGGGCGTCGGATCGCCGCGGTTCGGCAGGGAATTCACACTCGTCGAGGGAAGCTCATGAAGATAGGCATTCTCACGGGCGGTGGTGATGTCCCCGGGCTCAACCCGGCCATCAAGGCCGTCGTCAACCGCGTGGCGGAGCACGGGCACACCGTCCTGGGGATCCGGCGCGGCTGGGCCGGGTTGCTCGAATGCGACCTGGATGACCCGGACAGCGCTGCGCGGCATGTGCTGGCACTGACGCCGGAGGGGGTCCGCACGGTCGACCGCAGCGGGGGCACCTTCTTGCATACTTCGCGCACCAATCCGAGCAAGGTGAAGGCGAAGGACACCCCGGCGTTTCTCAAGGGGCAGGTCGAGGGAGACGGTGCCCAGGATTTCACTGCCCACATCCTGAAGGTGCTGAAGCACCTGCATGTCGACGCGCTGGTGCCGATCGGCGGCGACGACACCCTGTCCTACGGCCTGCGTCTGCATGACGAAGGCATCCCGGTCGTGGCCATTCCCAAGACGATGGACAACGACGTCTCAGGGACGGACTACTGCCTCGGCTTCGCAACGGCGGTGGCGCGCAGCGTCGAGTTCATCACCAACCTGCGCACGAGCACCGGATCGCACGAGCGCCTGGCCGTCGTCGAGCTGTTCGGGCGCAACAGCGGCGAGACTTCGCTGATCAGCGCTTACCTGGCCGATGCCGACCGGGCGATCATCTCGGAGGTCCCCTTCAACCCCGAGAAACTGGCCTCGCTGCTGATGGACGACCGCCGCAGGAATCCGAGCAAGTATGCCATGGTGACCATCTCGGAAGGGGCGCAGATGGTCGGCGGCGAGGTGGTCGAGCGCGGGCAGGCGGACGCCTTCGGACACAAGAAGCTCGGCGGGATCGGCCTGATCACCGGCGAGATCCTCAAGGAGTTGACCGGTGTGGGGATCATCCAGCAGCAGGTCGGCTATTTGATGCGCAGCGGCCCGCCGGATCCGCTCGATCTGATGGTGGCGTTCAACTACGGAAGCCTGGCCGCCGATCTGCTCATGGGCGGGACGACCGGCCGGATGGTCGCCCTGCGCGGCGGCGCCTACACCCATGTGCCCATGAGCGAGACGCGCGCCGGGGCCCGCAAGGTCGACGTCGAGGCGATGTACGACGTCGACGGCTATCGGCCGCGCATCCGATCGATCGAAGGCCTGCCGATGTTCTTACGCTGAGGTCGGAAGAGCACGTCGACGCGAGGCCCCCGAAGGGGGCCGAAGCAATCGCATCGCCCGCGGGACTCCATTCCCATGCGATTGCCACGCTCCGCACTGACGTGC
>Ga0154653_1075_pt1 | contig 15419 bp, 12 predicted proteins | sample Rifle2008BG13ft_FD_116082 | JGI IMG/M metagenome (GOLD analysis project Ga0154653, IMG submission 116082) | Chloroflexi bacterium RBG_13_68_17
GTGACATCTGCCCAATGGCCGTCCTCGTAGTGATTGAGCCTGAGGGTCGCCTCCTCCGCCGGGGTGAGGCCGGCATCGCTGTAAGTGAAGCAGACTTGGGCTGTGGTGAATTCGGCGGTCGTGGTGATCTCGTAGTAGTTGCCGAGCACTTGGAAATCGGCCGGGACCTCGGGCGGCCCGACAGGCACGGCGTGCGCCGCGGTCTGGCCCGCCCGGGTGACGCTGTCGAAGATGATCGTGATCCCGGCCGCAGGGCTGATGGTCACATCGTCGCCGAGTGGGGTCAGCGCATCCAGCGTGAAGACCAGCCCCTCGTAGGCCGCGGTGCCGGCGCTCAGCGTCAGGACAGTGGCCCCGCCCTGCGCCGGAGCTTCCTGCCAGTACTCTTCAGCGTAGCCCTGCGGCCCGCCGCAGTAGTTGCCCACCGAGTAGGCGTGCACGCGCAGCTCCACCGCGTAGGGGAGGTTGTCGATGGTGAAGCTCCCGTCGCTCTCGGTGCATACCCCCCGGCTCCCTCCACCCGGGAATACCGCCATCACGCTGACCGCGGCGATCGGCGTCACCCCATCGCTCTCAAACACCGTCCCGCTGATGTGCCCCCCCGGCTCGAGCGCGAAGTCGATCCCCGGCGTGACATAGTGTGACACGACCGGCACCCGCTTGGCCGCCGATACGTCGCCGTAGTGGTAGTTGTCGTACATCTCAAACGCCCAGCCCGCAGCAGACGCCTCCACGCGGTAGTCGCCCGTCGGCAGACCACTCAGGGCATAGCCCCCGTTGGCGCCTGAAAGCACGCAGTCGACCAGCTCGAAGGTGTCGAAGCCAAACACGCAGACGCTCGCGTTGGCGATCGGATCGCCGTCCCCATCAACGACAATGCCCGAGACCTGACCGCCGGACGACGCCCCCGCATCAAGCGTGAAGACCAATCCATCCACCGACGGAACGCCAGCGCTCAGTGTTAGGAGGGTCGCCTCTGCCGCGAGAGGCGTCTCCTGCCAGTACTCCTCGAAGTAGTCTTGCGGCCCGCCGCAGTAGTTGCCCACCGAGTAGGCGTGCACCCGCAGCTCCACCGCGTAGGGGAGGTTGTCGATGGTGAAGCTCCCGTCGCTTTCGGTGCATACCCCCCGGCTCCCTCCACCCGGGAATACCGCCATCACGCTGACCGCGGCGATCGGCGTCGCGCCATCGCTCTCAAACACCGTCCCGCTGATGTGCCCCCCGGGCTCGAGCGCGAAGTCGATCCCGGCCGTGGTTGCTCCCGCGGTCACCGGCACCGGCGTCCACTCCGGCACGCCGCCGTAGTGCACGTCGGCGTACACCTCATACGCCCAGCCCGCAGCAGAGGCCTCCACCCGGTAGTCGCCCGCCGGCAGGTCCGCAATGACGTAGCTCCCGTCGGCGCCCGACAGCACACAGTCGGCCAGCGCAAAGCTCTCGAAGCCAAAGGCACACATCGACGCGCCGGAGATGGGATTGCCGTCCGGGTCGAGCACCAAGCCCGAGATTGCCCCTGTGTCTGTTTGGGCCCATGCGCTCGAAGGCGCGATCCAGCCTCCAATCCCGAGCGCGACCGAGAGAATGAGAACCAGCAGGCCTGCTCTTGCCTTCCGAATGGCGTTCATGGTTCCGCTCCTATGCTCTGGGCTCTCTTGGCGAAAACGAAGCGAAAACCGGCCTCCTGGGCCGGTTTCGCCGCCGCTCCCCCCTAATCCCGATCCAGCGACCAGGCTGGATCGTCGGCTCAACGCCTCCCAGACGGGACGGGGACCGCGCTCAGCTAAAATCCGTGCGCGATCCTCCACGACGAGATGTGCGCAATGAGACCCGGGAGTCCCACCTCCTCCTGTATGGGGAGGTCATCAATGCCATCGTAGCATGGAAGGCACCGTTGTCCACAGCACTGTGGGGTGATTTTCCGAGACGGCTCCACTATGGGTCGCAGAAGCTCGATGCCGGTACTGCCATCGGTAAGGCCCGGATGCACTTCGCCGCCACCCATGCCGGTGCATGACGAAGCTCCAATGGCGCTTCAAAGAGCCACAGCAGTGCTGTGTGGCAATCGACCCTGTGGAAAAGGGCGGGCTCTCCGCGGCCCTCCCCCGATGCCAGCCAGCCCTTCGAAGAGAGGAGGTAGGCCGTGAGGGGGCTCGCGGGCGAGGACCACACGTCCGCCCCCGAGCCGCCTAGCACGGCTCGTCGCGCAGCACGGGGTTCAGGCCGCGATCGCTCTCCCACGGGTAGATGATGTGTGCATCGGTTATGGCGGCGTAGTAGTCGGGCCGGGCATTGCCGAACAGACTTCGGTGCGGGTTGAAGTGCAGGACGCAGGTTGAAGGAAAGCCACCCATGCCCGAGACGCGGCTCCTGACGGCGGTGATGGTCCTGCCCGACCCCCAGACGTCGTCGACGACCAAGATCCGCCGGCCGCGCAGCTGGGTCTGGTCCGGAAACTGGATGAATTGGGGCCAGGCAAGAAGTTTGGCTTGCTGACGCTGGAGTTCGAAGGGGAAGTCGACGGCCGCCGTGAGAACGTCTTGAATATCCAGGGCTTCGGCCAGCATCCCGCCGGGGATGATGCCGCCGCGGGTGATGATGACCATCGCCTCGAACTCGGTCTGGAATTGCGGGACCAGGTGATCGATGAGGGCATCGACGTCTTGCCAGGTCAGTAGCTCTCGTCTCTGAGCCATCCGCGCCGCCTGCAGCCTGGTTGAGATGGTAGCATGGCGGGCTTCCCGGCACAATCGGGGCCGCGCCCGTGGGAGGTACGGAGGGGGCGGCTGATTTCAGGCGCCGGTGGGCGCTGAAGCTGCTGCCGGGAGCGGATCGACGATCAAGATGGTCGGCCGGCCCAGGACGCGCGTCAGAACCACCGTCGCCTCCTTCTCCCCGCGCAGGCGCAGGCGTCGCTCGAGCACCTCAGGAGTGACGGCTGAGCCGCGCTTCTTGACCGTCACGTGCCCGACGCCCTCCTGCCGCAGTCGCGCCCGAAGGGTCTTGAGGTGGAATGGAAGGGATTCGCGGACCCGGTAGCCGCGCGCGAAAGGAGTCGCGACAAACGTGTCCGCGCTCAGGAACGCGATCGTCGGATCGAGGAGCCGGGCCGAGAGGATCCGGCCGAGCGTCCGTACCAGCCCGGCGCGCAGGATCGCCGGGTTCGGCTCGTACAGGTAGCCGAGCGGCTCGCCGGCCTCCAGCTCGGGTTCCTGCGGGGCGGTGAGCGTGTGCGGGCCGGGCAGGATGGTCGCCCGACGGGCCGCGCTGCGCAGGTCGCCGAACCACAGGACCGCTTCCTTCAAATCATTCTCCCAGGCGACGAATTCCACCTCGCAATCGTAGCGTGCGATCTCAGACAGATCGAGCGCCGGGCTGAGTTTGACGGCGAAGGCGCGCAGATGCGGGAGCCAGGCATCGATCACAGACAGCGGCGGTTGGTAGCGATCGGTCCGAAAGAGCCGGCGGCCGCCAGCTCGTCGATCCGGGTCGAAGAAGGCCGCGGACGATTCCGGGAAACGCCAGGGCAGCTGCCGCAGGTCGGCGCAGACCGGCGCGATCCGGTCCGACAGATCCAGGGACGCGGCATTGGCGGCCAGGAGGCGTAATCGGCCCGGTTGATGGTCGACAGCGATTACCGGCGCAACCTGCGCCAGGGCGAGAGCGTCGCCGCCGAGGCCGCAGCCCAGGTCGAACACGCGTCGGGCACCGCGGAAGCGGGACGCCCGCAGGCGGGCCACCGGCTCACCCGTGGCCTGCTCGAGGGCCTCCCGGGCGAAATACATGCGCCGTGCCTCGGGGAACTTCTCGGCGGCCTTGAGGCGGAGAAGAGCTTGCTCGGCCGCGGCCCGCGCCAACGCCTCCGGAAACCGGCGGGCGAGGCGCTGGTACAGCGGCAGGAACCCCTGCGAGGGAGCGGCGTGGCGCGCCGCTTCCTCGAGAGCCTCCTGCCCGGCCTGCGTCAGCAGGTCGGACAGCGCTGCGGCGGTTGACATCCTCCGTCGGTTGACCGGCGCGAGCGCCGGCCCGGGCTAGTGAATCCCTTTCATCAGCTGGAGGAACTCGCTCCACTCCTCGGCGAAGAAATGGATGGTGAGGTTACCGAGTTCGAGGTGGTAGGTGTCCTCGCCGTCGGGTTCCTTCGCGTACCAGGCGATATAGTTGTCCGTCTCAGCCAGGGTCTCCGTGCGAATCTCGTCTTCGCCAGCCATGGTGTCACCTCCGTGGGGGTCAGGCGGGCGGCTGTCCGTCGCCCGGTTCGGCCTCCGACTGATCATCGGAGTAGGCCTGCAAGACTTCGATCAGACTCAACAGGCTGGATCCGGCGTGGGCCCGGTCGTCCAGCTCTCGAACGACGAAGCGGCGTTCCCACTCCGTGGGCACGAAGTCCGCGCTCGCCGTTCGGGTGCGCAGCGCCGTCAGGACACGGCGGCGCCGCGAGGGTTCCCAGGTCTGCACCACGCCGGCCCAATGCATCCGGTAGGAGAAGGCATGGTCAGGCAAGGAAGAGTGCTCGCGCTGCAGCATTTGGCGGACGGCCTCGCGGATCGAGGTCATTCCGGCTCTCGTCCGGCATCCTGCCTGGGCTCAGGGGACCGCTCGCGGCGGCGCAGGCGCGGCAGCCCGTGACGCAGCCAGCGCCAGGGCGGCGCGGCGGCGCGCTGAGGCGGCCCGGCGTCGATCGGCGGGTCCCAGGGAGAGAGGTCGACCAGCTTGCGGTAAGCGTAGCGTCCCAGCAGAAGTAGGGTCGCCATGGCCGGCGCCGAGAGCAGCAATCCGATCACCCCGGCCAGACTGGCGCCGACGATCGCCCCGATCAGCACCAGGACCGGGTGGACGTTGAGGGCCGAGCCCATGATGCGCGGGATGAGTAGGTAGTCGATCGATTGATCGAGAACGAAGACCGCCAGGATGATCACCAGACCGTGTTGGACAGGCGACAGGCCCAGCCAGTTGCCGGGCTGGAAGAGCGTAATCAAGGCCGCCAGGGCTCCGGCGCTCACCGGCCCGAGGATCGGCACGAATTTGGCCAAGCCCCCGAGGACGCCCAGCCCGATCGCAAACCGGACGCCAAGTGCCGTCATCAAGATCCAGGTCATCACGCCGGTGGAGGCGACGATCAAAAGCTGGCCGCGCAGGAACGCGTTCCAGATCCGCTCCAGCGCCTGGCGCAGCCGGGCGATATCGTCCCCCAGGCCGGGGATGGCCAACCTTGCCCACGCCGACCGGATCCGTTCAAAATCGACCGCCAGGAAGTATGCCACGGCCAGGATGAACACCAGGTTGGCCAGGGTCTCCAGCGCCCCGGTCGCGACGGAGGTCAAAACCCCGCTCGCCTGCCCAAGGAGAGGCTGAATGGCGGCCAGTGCCTGCTCGACGAGCGGCATCAGCTCGAACTGGGCAAGGTCCACCTGGATCGGGCCGATCCGGATCGTCTCCTGACTCCACGCGGCGATCTGCGCCGGCAGATCGAACAGCAGGGCTTGGATCGTCAGGAACAGGCCTTGCAGTTGTTGAACGACGACCAGGCCGGCGGCCGTAAGCCCGGCCGAAAGCGTCAGGACCAGAAGGATGAAGAGCAGGCTGGTCGCCAGGCGCCAGCCCAGGCGAGTGCGCTCGTGCACCCAGCGGATGACGGGCAGCAGCAGGTAGGTCGCGATTCCCGCTACCACCAACGGCGGGATGATCCTCTGGAAGCGGATCAGCAGGAGGCCAGCCAGCACGGTCCCGGCCAATGCGACCAGCCCCTTGGCGGTGCTCCCCCAGGGAGGCGATGAGGCGGTCTCCGGGTTCAAGATCCCCCCCCGCCCTGGCGCGGCCGCCCCGCCCGCCGGCCGGCGAGGTTCCGACGGATGCGCTGCCAGAGCCGCGACTTCTCGGGTTTGCGGCGCGGCAACAGCGCCGGCCGCGGCCAAGTCTCCAGGCCCACGACCTTGCGGTAGATGTAGCCGACCCACAGGCGCAGCGTCGCCAGCGCCGGGGCAGCCAACAGCAACCCCAGAATCCCGGCCAATGTCCCGCCTGCCAGGGCGCCGAGCAGCACTAGCACGGGCGAGAGATTGAGCGTGCCGCCGATGATCCGCGGAACCAGGACGTTGTTCTCCAGCTGTTGGATCACGACGAAGACCACCAGCACCACCAACCCGTAGGCCAGCGGTGACAATCCCCACCAGTTGCCGCCCTGGAACAGGGCCACCAGCACCGCCACCAGCCCGGCGACGACCGGGCCGAAGATGGGCACGAATTCGAGCAACCCGGCGATCAGGCCGAGCACCAGGGAGAAACGCACCCCGAGGATCGTCAGGACGACGGCCACCAGGATTCCGATCACGGCCGCCAGGAGCAGTTGGCCGCGCAGGAATGCGTTCCAGACCCCGGCGGTTTCATTGAGCAGCCGCTGGACATCGGCTTGATAATCGGCCGGGACCAGATCCAGGAGCGACGCCTCCGGGGTCCGCGAGTCGAGCAGCATGTAGTAGCCCAGGACCATTACCGCCAGGGCAATGCCGAATGCCGAGGCCGTCGCGCCGGCGACGGAGGCCAGCAACCCGCCCGCCCCGGAGATCAACGGGCGGATCGAAGAAGCCAGGGAGGTCAGCGCCGGCTCGAGGTTGATGCCCCCCAGATCGATCATCCATGGGCCGAGGCTGAAGCGGACCTCGGAGAGCCGTTCCAGCGCGGCCGGGATCTCGGATGACCATGTGCTCAGGTCGTCCACCAACCCGACGACCTGCTGGGATACCGCCAGGCCCAACCCGGTGCTGGTGCCGGCAGCCACCACGATCACGAGCAGGTACACCACCAGGACGGCCAGCCCGCGCGGCATGCGCCGGTTAAGCCAGTTGACGGCCGGATGCAGCACGTAGGTCAGCAGCGCCGCCAACAACACCGGCACGAACAGCGGCTGCAGCCGCGACAGCAGCAGCAGGATCAGGACCAGCAGAAGGATGCCGACGGCCAGGCGGGTGTTCGGATTCCAGGCGGGCGACGAGGGCTCAGGCGGCTGGGGCTTGGTCACGCGGCGCCTCCATCTCTTCCGGGAACGGATCCAGGTCGAACAGGTTGGCGAACAGGTAGCGACCGACGATCCGGGCGCTGGCGATGGTCGGCGCCGCCAGCAGGATGCCGAGGAAACCGGCCAGCGAGGCGCCGGCGACAATCCCGAGGATGACGACCAGCGGATGCAAGTGCACCCGCCGGCCGACGATGCGCGGGATCAGGTAGTTCAGGTCGACCTGACCGAAGACGAGGTGCAGGCCGATCAGAATCAGCATGGCGACCCAGTTCGGCACAGGCAGCCAGGTCGACCCCTGGACGAAGATCAGCAGCGAAGCGATGAAGAGCCAGATCCCGTGCCCGATGCTCGGCAGGAACTCGAACAGTCCGGCCAGCGCGCCCATCGCCAGGGCGTACGGCAGGCCGACCGCCATCCCGAGCACGGTGATCACAATCGAGACCACCAGCGCCAGGACAATCTGCCCGCGGAAGAACGCCGACCAGACCGCGCCGATCTCCCGGCTCAGGCGAAGCCAATCCTGGCGGTGCGGTTCCGGCGGCAGATCTTGCATCCAGGCGCGCAAACGGGCGGCGTCCTTCACCAGGTAGAAAGACACGACGGCGATGAAGACCAGCCAGACGATCGACGACACAAACTCGAAGGCGATGTCGATCGTCTGGCCGAATAGCGGTTCGATGGCTGCCTGGAATCCGGAGGTCAGCTGCCCGATCAGCTCGGCGGTGTTCAACTGCCAGCCCAGGTTGGCGATCATTCGGTCGAAGAAGCCTTCGACCGCGTTCAGGGATCCGCCGACGTCCAGGTTCAAGCCGGTCAGCTGATCGACGAGGGCGGGAACCAGAAGGACCGGCAGCAGCGAGGCCAGGCCCAGGAGGACCAGATATGTCAGCAGGGCAGCCAGACCTCGCCTCAGCCGAAGGCGCGCCTGGAGGAAGTCGACGATCGGGGTGAGGACATAAGCCAGAATGGCAGCCAGCACCAGAGGCGGGATGACCAGGCGGAATCGCGCCAGCAGGTAGACCAGCAGCGCCAGGAGGCACAGAGTGACGATCGCCTTGGCCGCCACGGACCAGCGCGGGCGTTGGCTCATGCCGCGATTCTAACCGACGGTCCAGCCGGAGACAATCGGCCGTGGCCCGGCGCTCATGCGGCGGATTTTGAATTCACTCCAGGGGGGCCGGGGGCGGGGCTTACATCCCCTCCCCCAGGCCGCCCTGGACCTCCGACCCTCTCCCCCGAAAGCGGCGGTTGTTGTAGACCCAATCTCGCGGCATCGGTCCGCCGCGCCGGTGTTGATTCGTCGCTCGCGCCCAGGGGCACATTGCGCCTCTGGCACTTCTCCTTTCGAGGCGCACGGGCTGGCTGCGGGCAAGCCCCCATGCGACGCTCGCGCGGCGGTCTGCCTGAGTCAAATGAGAGGCATCATCACCCGCCGCTTTCGAAGGCTAAGGGGAAGGGGGTACAGGGGGCAAGGGGGGAGGGGGATGTAAGCCCCCTCCCCCCGGCCCCCTCGCGAAGGCCCTCGAAGACTCGTCCGCCGCGTGAGCGCCGATTCGTCTCTCGCGCCCGGGGCCGACTGGCGCCTCACGCGAGTTCGCAACACGCATCGTGGTGCGAACGCGGATTTCCGTCGCCGGCCGGAGGATTGAATGGGGCGCCCCACCCCGCCCGGCTCGAAGCGCATCGAGCCGGAGGGGATGGGGCGGCATGTCCAAGACGTGGCTTCAATCAGGAGCGAGTCGGCCCGCGCCCTCCGCGCCCGCCCGAGTCGCCGCCCCGCCCGCGGCCGCCTGGCCGGCCGCCGGAGCGGTCGGGGCCGCCCGAGCGCCGCGGCGCCTTCTGGTCGCGCTCGCGCGCTTCCTCCGCCGTCCAGCCCTCCAGAACGGCCTGGCGTGAGAGCCGGATGCGGCCGTCGCCATCGATGTTGACCACCATCACGGTGATCTCGTCGCCGACGCGGACGACATCCTCGACCTTCTCGACGCGCTCGCTGTCCAGCTGCGAGATGTGCACCATGCCGTCGACATTGGGGAGGATTTCGACGAAGGCGCCGAAATCGGTCGTGCGCACGACGCGGCCGGTGTAGATGCGGCCGATGACGGCCTCTTCGGTCAGCCCCTGGATCAGCTCACGGGCCTGGTCGGCGCTCGGCCCGTCGGTGGCGGCGATGAACACGGTGCCGTCGTCCTCGATGTCGATGCGAACGCCGGTCTTTTCCTGGATGCCGCGGATGATCTTCCCGCCCGGACCGATGACCGCGCCGATCTTCTCGGGGTCGATCTTCAGAACGGTCATACGCGGCGCGTGCGGCTTGAGCTCGGCCCGCGGCGCAGGCATGCAGGCTTCGATCTTGGCCAGGATCTGCAAGCGGGCCTGACGGGCTTGTTCGAGCGCCTGCGCCATCAGCTCGGGCGTGATGCCCTTGATCTTGATGTCCATCTGCAGCGCGGTCACGCCCTGGCGTGTGCCGGCGACCTTGAAGTCCATGTCGCCCAGGTGGTCTTCCACGCCCTGGATGTCGGTCAGCACGGCCGCTCGATCGCCTTCTTTGACCAGGCCCATGGCGATGCCGGCCACCGGCGCGGTAATGGGCACGCCGGTATCCAGCAACGCCAGGGTCGAGCCGCACACGGAGGCCATCGACGTGGAGCCGTTCGACGACAGCACTTCCGACACCAGACGCATGGTGTAGGGGAAAACCTCGGCGCTGGGCAGCACCGGGGCGAGCGCCCGCTCGGCCAGGGCGCCGTGTCCGATCTCGCGGCGTGAGGCGCCGCGCAGTGGGCGTACTTCCCCGACCGAGAAAGGCGGAAAGTTGTAGTGGTGCATGTAGCGCTTCTCCTCGATCGGCGACAGGCCGTCGAGTTCCTGGCGCTCACGCGGCGTCCCCAGCGTGGCCAGGGTCAGCACCTGGGTCTCGCCGCGCGTGAACAAGCCCGAGCCGTGGGCCCGCGGGCTGATATCCACCTCGGCGCTGATCGGCCGCAGGTCGGCGTGACCGCGCCCGTCCGGGCGGACGCCGTCGTTCAGAATGCGCGCCCGCACGGCCTCGCGGTAGGCCTTCCCGAAGGCCTCCCGCACCGCGGCCTCCTCGAGGTGGCCGTCGGCCGTCAACGCGGCGATCGCCTGCGACGTCAGGTCTTCCACGGCCAGCCCGAGCTCGGTCTTGGCGTGGGAGCTGGTCAGCAGGTCCTTGAGCCGCGAGCCCAACCAGCCTTCGACGGCCTCGAGCACCCCCTGCGGCAAGGCGAAGGGCGGATACTCCCGCTTGGGCTTGCCCACCGCCGCCCGCATCTCCTCCTGGATATCGATGAGCGGCTGCATCGCCCGATGAGCCGCCTCGACCGCTGCAACCAGGACCTTCTCTTCAACCTGGCGCGCATCGCATTCGACCATCAGGACCGCCTCGCGGGTCCCGGCCACTCGCAGATCCAACTCGGAGCGCTCCATCTGCGCGTAGGACGGATTGAAGACGAACTGGCCGTCGACCCGGCCCACGCGCAGCGCGCCGACCGGACCGGCGAAGGGGATGTCCGAGATCGTCAGCGCCGTCGAGGCGGCCAGGATCGATAGGACGTCGATGGGCGTCTCCCCGTCCGAGGACAGGGAGTAGACGATCACCTGGACTTCGTTGCGCAGATCCTTGGGGAACAGCGGGCGGATCGGCCGGTCTGTCAGCCGGGCGATCAGGATGGCAGCTTCCGAAGGGCGGCCTTCACGGCGGAAGAACGAACCCGGGATCCGGCCGCCGGCGTACAGGCGCTCCTCGTAGTCGACCGACAGGGGGAAGAAGTCGATCCCCTCCCGGAGCGAACGCCCCATCGTCGCCGTCCCGAGCAGCAGGGTGTCGGCCTGCCGTATGGTGACCGCGCCGCCCGCCTGACCGGCGAGCTTGCCGGTCTCGAAGGTGATGGGCTTGCCGTCCACCACCGCGCGAAACTGCTTCGCATCTGGCATGGGATTACCCTCCGCGCATAGAGCCCGCGAGGGTCAGGGACTGGGGACCGGCCGCCAGCAGTCTACCGCACGGCTGGCAGCCGCGCTCCAATTCCCGACCCTTCGGGGCATTTCGGCTCCAACGTCCGTCGATTCTATCCCACCCGTGAGGAGGACGCCACCAGGACGGCTGCTGCGGCCCAACATCCGAGGTCAGCCCGGCTCGTGCAATCGCCCAGCCGGGGACCTACTTGCGTCGGATCCCGAGACGTTCAGTCAGGGTCAGGTAGCCCGAGGGGTCCTTGCTCTTGAGGTACGCCAAGTGGCGCCGCCGCTGCCCGACCAGCTTGAGGAGCCCGCGGCGGGACGACTCGTCGTGCGAGTGGGCCCGCAGGTGTTCGGTCAGTTGTTCGATGCGCCGGGTCAGGAGGGCAACCTGAACTTCGGGCGAACCGGTGTCGCCGTCGTGGCGATGGAATTCGCCCATCAACTTGACTTTCTCGTCCTTGCTCAGCGTCATGACGTCTGCTCCTCGCAGGTCGCCCAGCGGGCAGCCGGAGCCCCGGTCCCCAGAGTGATTCGGGAACCAGGCGCCGACACCAACCGCGGTGACGGCGCGCCCGCCGGTCTAGTCATCAAGATGGCGGGATTATACCAGCCCGCCGCAGGGCCGACAAGGCTCGCTCGAGTCGGCCGCGCTGGAACGGCGGAAACGCCGGCAGCGTCAGCCGGACCATATCATCGATCCCCGGGATGGCGCGCCCGAGTTCGTCGATGAGAAGGCGAGCCGCCTCGGGCGGGCTCCGCCGGGCCATGGCCTCGATCAACTGCTGGAGCGCCGGCTGGGGGAATCCTCCGGCATCCTGCAGGGTGCTCTCCACCAGGCGGAAGACTGCCGGCAGATCCCGGAACCCCTCGTCGTCAACCTGGGAGGCGGCGGCGAAGTAAGCCAGCGCGCGCAGACGGGGATCACCTGAGCGCATCCATCGCTCGACCGCCTCGAGCAGGTGCTGCGGGTGTTGCGCGCGCAAGTCGGACAACCCCTGCTCCGCCAGGTCTTTCAGCGCAGCGCGGCTGTCGCTGAGCTTGGCCCGGCCGGCGGCCCAGTTGACCGCCTGCTCCACGGGCAGAGCGCCGGCCACGCAGCAGGCTAGGTACTGCGACTCGGCTAGGCCGGCCTCCCACAGCTCGCCGGCCAGCGCGAGCCGGGCATCTGCATCGGGCCCCAGAAGCTCGTCCAATCCGCGCGCCACGGCGCGCAGGACAGGCCGGGGTACTCCCAGCGTTCGACGGTTGGGATCGGCGGCGCGGGCCGCGGCGCTTGGCCGACGCGTGCGGTCCCGGTAGAAGTCCAGCAGCTCCAGGGTACGGGCCCGCAGCAGGGCCGCTTCGCGGCCCTGGGCTCCCAGGTCCTCGACTTGCCGTCGCAGCCGGGCCGGGTCGATCGCCGGCATAGGGCGTTCGCCTTGCCGCCGGTTCAGTAGGCGCGGGCGAAGAGCGCCCGCTCTTGCGCCGGCTTGCCGCATCCGATGCAGCGGCCCTCGCCGCTGGGCTGGTCGACGGGGATGCAGCGCGTCGTCGCCTTGGTGTCTTCTTTGATGCGCGCCTCGCACTCGGCCTCGCCGCACCACCATGCCTCCGCCCAGCCGTTCTCGACGATCTGGCGGAAGTCATCGTAGTCTCGCGGCTGATGGGTGTTCGCCTTGCGAAAAGCCTGCGCCCGGGCGAACAGCGCCGCCTGGATCTCGGCCAACTCCTCGGCCACAGCCCGGGCCAGCCCTTCCTGTGGGACGGTCCGCTTGCCCTCCCGCCCGGGCCGATCCCGGCGAGCCAGCGCGACGACGCCGGCGGCGATGTCTTTCGGGCCGACCTCGATGCGCAGCGGCACGCCGCGCATTTCCCAGTCGTTGAACTTGAAGCCGGGGGTCAGGCCGTCGCGCAGGTCGACGTGCAGGCGGAACTCGGCCAGCTGCGTGCGGATCGCCGCCACCGCCTCCAGGACGGCGGCGCGCTCGTCGGGGGATTTGAAGATGGGCACGATGACGGCCTGATAGGGCGCCAGCCGGGGCGGCAGGATCAACCCGCGGTCGTCCCCGTGCACCATGATGATCGCCCCGATCACGCGCGTCGACAGGCCCCAGGAGGTCGTCCAGCAGTAGCGCAGGCTGTTGTCCGCATCCAGATAGCGGATCTCGAAGGCCCGGGCGAAGTTGTCTCCCAGAAAGTGCGACGTGCCGGCCTGGAGCGCCTTGGTGTCTCCCATCATCGCTTCGATCGAATACGAGCGCACGGCCCCGGCGAACTTCTCCGTCTCACTCTTGCGGCCGGCGACGACCGGGACCGCCGCGTCGGTCTCGGCGAAATCCCGGTAGACCTCCAGCATCTGGCGCGTTTCCGCCTCAGCCTCTTCGGCCGTGGCATGCGCGGTGTGTCCCTCCTGCCAGTAGAACTCGCTGGTGCGCAGAAACAGCTTGGTGCGCATCTCCCAGCGCAGGACACTGTTCCACAGGTTGATCAGCACGGGCAGGTCACGATAGGACTTGATCCATTTGGCGTACATGTGCCCGATGACGGTCTCAGACGTCGGGCGGACGACCAGCGGCTCATCCAGGACCTCTCCCCCGCCGATCGTGACGACCGCCAACTGCGGAGAGAAGCCCTCGACGTGCTCCTTTTCCTTCTCCAGAAACGAGCGCGGGATGAGCATCGGGAACGCGGCATTGACATGACCGGTCGCCTTGAAGCGCCGGTCGAGCGACGCCTGGATGTTCTCCCACAGTGACCATCCATACGGCCGCACGACCATGCAGCCGCGCACCGGCGCGTAGTCCGCCAGTTCGGCCCGCAGCACAATCTGGTTGTACCACTCCGAGAAATTCTCAGCCCGCGTTGGAAGCCGATCGTCCGACATCTCGTGTCCTCACTCGTCGTCTCGTCGTCCCTGCGGCCGGGTTCCCGGCCGGCAGGGCCCTTATGCGTGTGCCGCGCCGCCGGAGACCGGAGCGGAATGCGCCCCGCCCAGGCGCCGTTCGACGGCCTCGGCTACCGGGTGAAGCCAGACCCGGTCGAGCTGCTCGGCTTGCATCATCAGCACCGGATTGGGCGAGGCAGCCAACACATCGACCCACTCCTGCAGGAACCGCCACATCAACGCGTGGTCCCACAGCTCCTGCCAGGCCTCCTCCTCCCAGACCCGCCCCGTGCCGCGGGAGATGCCTTCTCGATACTGCCGGGCGATCGCCTCGGCCGGCAGCGGCAGATCGCCGAACCACCACAGGCTCTTGGTGACGAAGACCAGGAGATCGAGCACACCCGGCCCGACTGCCGCCAGCTGCCAATCGTAAACCACCTGACTGCGATTGCGCAGCACGCTGATGTTGCCCGGCCAGTAGTCGCCGTGGAGCAGCGTGCTCGGCTCGCCGCGCAGCGGGGCGACCACCCGGTCGGCCGCTTCGGTCAGGCGCGCCAGCACAACCAGCCGGTCGGGCGCTCCGGCCAGAATCTCCGGCTCGCCCATGCGTACGATGCGCTCGATTGCCTGAGCCGCGGCTGTGACGTGCACCTCGAAGTCGGCATCCAGCGGCCGGCTGAGCCACGGGAAGGCGGCCAGATCGTCCCCCAGGCCCCAGAAGCGGTCGTGCAGCAAGACGAGCGCATCGATGGCGTGCTGGTAGTCCGTCACTTCCCAGCGCGAAGGGTCCCGCCCGGCCGCGATCGCCTCCAGCAGCAGCCAATCCCCGTGCGGATCCGCGGCGATGAGCGCCGGCGTCGACAGCGGCAGCTGCGCGGCCAGCGATTGGTATACGCCCACCTCACGCCGGCCGACGCCGGCCAAGCCGGTGCGCGTCGTCCCTTGCGGCTCCTTGACCACCAGGCGGATGGACAGCGGGCCGCGCTGGGACCGAACCTCGACCCGCAGCGCCCGCACCCGCCCGATCGACGGGCGGCGCGAGGTCATCGTCAGCGGTTCGATGTCCGCGACCTGGACCGACGCGTCGCCGAGATGGCGGCGCAAACCGGCCGTCAGGTCGGCGCGGCTGAAGGGCCAGGGGTTTCCCGGACCTTCGTCGCGCGGCGTGGCCGGCGTCATGGGCGGTCGCCCTCCTCCAGGCGGCCGACGAAGTCCTCGGCCGCATCGGTCAATCCAACGTGCGCCGTCGCCTCGGCGCTGCGCAGGTAGTGCAGGTGATCCATCACCCACAGATACACGTCGGCCGCCGTCCGCCCGGGGAAATCCTGCAGGATGCCGGACTTCTCGACCACCTCGACCACCGGCCGATAGACCTGGTCGTACCAGTGGCCAACCGCCTCCTCGTCGGACACCTGACGGTCCAGGTCGATCCCCATGAAATAGCGGTGCACGGCGATGTGTTCGACCAGGCGGTCGTATCCCCCCAGCAGGGTCGTCTCGACCCGGTTGCCGGGACGCACGCGGTCGAGCTGCGTCCGTTCCAGGAACTCGACGCGCTCC
>Ga0154653_1044_pt9 | contig 15372 bp, 13 predicted proteins | sample Rifle2008BG13ft_FD_116082 | JGI IMG/M metagenome (GOLD analysis project Ga0154653, IMG submission 116082) | Chloroflexi bacterium RBG_13_68_17
CCACTTCGACCCGCCCGCCCCGGCCGCCGAAGAGCCGGGCAAGCGAGGTTCCCTGCGCACGGCCTTGCAGGTCCCAGAGGGCCATCTCAATCGCGGCCCGCGCCAGCGGGTGGCCGCGGATCCCGCGCAGCGCAGCCCGCAATTCCCCGGGCCCACCCAGCTCCCTGCCCAGGACCGCCGGGAGCATGAACTCGGTCAACACATGCCAGGCAGTCCCGGTGGTCTCGTAACAGTAGCCGGGGTTCCGGTCGGCGACGCACTCGCCCCACCCGCGCAACCCATCGGCCTCCAGGCACAGCACCAGGCAGTCGCGGTCTAATTCGACGCCGAACGAGGTCTCGAACGGCGCCTTGAGTCTCATCCTCAGGTGACGGAGTTCCGCCGATTGGATGCGCATATCAGCCGAGCGTCCCCTCTCCGTGCGAAAGCAGATAGTAAGATCGCTCGTGGGGGCCGCCGCGCAGTGAGACGAAATCCGTAACCAGGAAGCCGTCGGCGAAGGCCTGCTCGAAGACCTGGCGCGCGTGCATCCGCCAATCGCGGGCCAGCGCAAGGTCCCGTCGCCGAATCTCGAGATAGTCGAAGGGGATTTCCACCAACGCCAAGCTGCCCTGCGGCCGGTCGGCATGGTCGGCCGGGCGCGGCAGCCCGTCCGGGCCGAGGGTCGTTGGATTCAACTGCTGCGCGCCGGCGGCCAGGAAATGCGCCAGGTCCAGCCCCGGGCGCTTGCCCTCCAGTCGAGAGATGACTCGCGCGGAGGTGATCCACCACTCGACTTCGAAGCGATCGGATGGGATGCCGGCGTTCAGGCCATCGCGCATCTCCCCATACGCCTCACGAACGTAGGTCCGACACAGCCCGCCCAACCGCCGAATGTTGAGGGCGGCGTTGCGGCTGAGGAGCGGATCGTACGTCCAGGTGATCAATCGCACGCCCTGGCGGACGACGGCCTGGCGCTGGGCCTCTTTCAGGCGCAGCCCCAGCCCGCGGTCGCGGTAGTCGGGAAGGACCCCCATCTGGTGCGAGCAGTGCTTGAGCCGGGCGCTGGCGACCCGCTCCGGGCTGGCGCTGTCCGTTCCCAGGAAGCCCATCACGTAACCCACCAACTGCTCCCCGTCGAACGCCCCCAGAACCACGCCGCCGCCGTGCGCCAGGGCGAGCATGAGGTGTCCGGGCACGACGTCGGTCTCGCTGTCCGGCCAGACCCGGCGCTGCAACGCCTCGGCCTGCGCCATGTCCGCGGGGGTCGTCAGCGGGCGGAGGGTGACCCGATCGTTCACCCGGCAGGCCTATTCTGGGCGCGGAACTGCCGCGCCACGAGCTCGCGTCCCCAACGCTGCCCGCGCAGGTAATCGAGGCGCGTCTCCATACGCGCCGGCTGCAGGCCGAGGAAGCGCGGCAGCGCGCCGAGCTCGGTGGTGCGGCTTACCGCCAGGTAGTCGAACCACAGCGGGCTGATCGGCGGCGCCGGCAGCAGGCTGCGCAGGAGGCGCGCGGCTGCCCGCAGATACGGCGGCGGGACCGGCAGCGTCGTCCGCTGGTGTCCGGTCGCTTTCATGACCATGCGGGCCACGTCCAGGAAAGTCAGGTATTCCGGCCCGCCGATCTCGTGTGTCTCCGACGGACGGGCGGGATCTTCCAGGACCCATGCGATCGCCGTCGCCAGGTCCTCGACCCAGATAGGCTGAAGTGCGGTCGACCCGTCCCCGGGGAGCGGGAAGACGAACGGGACTGCGGCCAGGAACATCGCCAGCCAGGTCGTGAACGCGTCGCCGGGGCCGAACACTACGGCGGATCGCAAGATCGTATGGGGCACGCGGCTTTGGCGGATGCTCTCCTCGGCCAGCGCCTTGGCGCGCATCAACGGGTAGGCCGAGGAGCGTGCCGCGCCGAGGTGGCTGACATAGATCAACCGCCGCACCCCGGCATCAGCGGCTGCCTCGACCAGATTGCGGGTCCCCTCGACATCGGTCGTTTCGAGCTCGGCCGGGCTGCCATGGCGTTCGGCGCCGGCCAGGTGAATGACCGCCTCAACCCCCACCAACGCGGCGCGCAGGCCGCGGCGGTCCGACAGGGCCGCCAGGGCGACCTCGGTGGCGACGCCGCGAGGGAGTTTCGGCGACCGGTGAGAGGGACGCAGCAGCGTTCTGACCGGAACGCCCGATTCGGACAGATGGCGGAGTACCGAACGTCCGATGAATCCCGTGCCCCCGGTCACCAGCAACATGTCACATCGGCATCGCCCGGGCCCGGGTGGCCCGCGCCCGGCGACATTCTAGCATAGCGGATCGGTCGCGGCTTGTGAAGCGCAGCGCATGTCGCTCGTACCCTGGACTGCGCGCAGGGGTTATACTCTCGAATTCCCTCGCCCGGGGAGGAGGCAGCTTGTCAGACATCCGCGTGGTCGTGACCGGTGTGGGCTGCGTGACGCCGCTGGGGAACGACATCGACAGCACCTGGCAGTCGCTTCTCGACGGCCGCTCCGGCGTGGGTCCGATCACTCTCTTCGACGCCAGCGAGTACAAGACGCGCATCGCGGCCGAGGTCAAGGGCTTCGACCCGGAGGCGCTGCTGAGCCGGCGCGAGGCGCGGCGTATGGACCGCTTCACGCAGTTCGCCGTCGTGGCCGCGGCGCAGGCGCTGGCCGACTCGCGCCTGGCGATCAGCGATGCCAACCGCGATCGGATCGGCGTCGTCATCGGGACGGGCGTCGGCGGGATTGGAACGCTGCTGGAGGAAGCGGAGAAGCTGCGCACGCGCGGCCCGCGCTGGGTCAGCCCGTTCCTGATCCCGATGATGCTGCCCGACACGGGGGCGGGACAGGTGGCGATCCAGTTCGGCCTGCGCGGCCCGAACATGGCTGTGGTGACCGCCTGCGCCACCGGCGCCAACGCCATCGGCGAGGCGGCCGCCATGATCCGGCGCGGCATCGTCGACGCGATGATCGCCGGCGGGGCCGAGGCGGGGATCGTCCCGCCGGCCGTGGCCGGTTTCAACGTGATGGACGCGATCTCGACTCGCAACGACGCGCCCCAGGCGGCCTCGCGGCCGTTCGACCTGCACCGCGACGGCTTCGTTCTGGGTGAAGGCGCCGGCGCGATGGTGCTCGAATCGTACGACTACGCCCGGGCGCGCGGCGCCCCGATCCTGGCCGAGGTGGCGGGCTACGCGGCCACGAACGACGCGTTTCACATCTCCGCCCCGCTGGAGGACGGCTCGGGCGCGGCCGCCTGCATGCGGCTGGCTTTGGCCGACGCCCGCCTGGCGGCGGAGGACATCGGCTACATCAACGCGCACGGCACCAGCACCCGGTTGAACGATGCCAGCGAAACCGCCGCCATCAAGGCCGTGTTCGGCGAAAGCGCCTACGAGGTCCCGGTTTCCTCGACCAAGTCGATGACCGGCCACCTGCTCGGCGCGGCCGGCGCCGTCGAGGCGATCTTCTGCGCGCTGGCGCTGCGGGACGGCGTCCTCCCGCCAACCATCAACCAGGAGACGCCCGACCCGGCTTGCGATCTGGACTATGTGCCGAACCGGGCGCGCCCGGCCAGGATTCGCGCGGCGCTGTCGAACTCCTTCGGCTTCGGCGGGCACAACGCCTGCCTAGTTCTGAGACAGCCCTCGCCGAACGGTGCCGGCTGATGGCCCGCTACGCGCACGTGACCGGCTGGGGCATGGCCGTCCCCGAGCGGGTGGTGACCAACGCCGAGCTGGCGCGCCTGGTCGACACCAGCGACGAGTGGATCGTCAGCCGCACCGGGATCCGCGAGCGCCGGGTGGCCGGCAAGCAGGACTCGACCTCGACCCTGGCCACACGCGCCGGGGCGAAAGCCCTCGAACGCACCGATCTGCTGGCGCGCGACCTGCAGCTGGTCATCGTGGCCACCTGCACCCCGGACCATCTCTTCCCAGCGACGGCCTGTCTGGTCCAGGATCAGCTCGGTGCGACGCGCGCGGGCGCCTTCGATCTCTCGGCCGCCTGCAGCGGATTCATCTTCGCCGTGAACATGGCCGCCCAGGCCATCCGCACCGGCGCGATCGACAACGCGCTGGTCATCGGTGCCGAGACCCTGTCGCGCTTCACCAACTGGGAAGATCGGTCGACCTGCGTGCTGTTCGGCGACGCGGCCGGCGCCTTCGTCCTGCAGGCCAGTGATCGGCCAGGCGGGGTGCTGTCGTGCGTCATGCGTTCGGACGGGTCAGGCGGCAACCTGCTCAGTGTGCCGGCGGGCGGGAGCCGTATCCCCGCCTCGGCGGAGACCGTCGAGAAAGGGCTGCACCTGATCCAGATGAACGGCCGGGAGGTCTTTCGCTTCGCCACACGCGTGATGGCCTCGGCCACCCGCGAAGCGGCCGAGAAAGCCGGCCTGCGGGTCGAGGACCTCGATCTGATCGTGCCGCACCAGGCCAACCTGCGCATCATCGAGGCGGCTGCTCGTGGCCTGCATATGGACATGGACCGCTTCGTGGTCAACATCGAGCGGTACGGAAACACCTCATCCGCCTCCATCCCGGTGGCCGTGTGTGAAGCCTTCGATCAGGGACGCATCCATCCCGGGAACAACCTGGTGCTGGTCGGCTTCGGCGCCGGGCTGACCTGGGGCGCGCTGGCCATGCAGTGGGTCGCCCGCCCGCGAGCGGTCTCGTGGGGCGAGCGTCGGCGCCGCCGTCTGCTGGCTACGTTGGCCCGCCTGGCTTCCTTTGTCCGGCGCCTGCTGCGCAGGCTGGAAGGGCTATTCTGGGGCACTCACGAGGACTCGGGCTAGACGCGGCTCGGGGGCAGCCCTCTCGAGGGATGAAGACAGCAACAGGGGTGTGGGCCAGGCCCACACCCCTGCAGTTTGCCGCGCGCTCGTCCGACGCGGACCGCTCAGCAGCCGACTACGGGACGCGTGCCTCGGTAGCCGTGTTGAGGAATTCCACCACCATGTCCCGCAAGTACGGCTCCGGCACCGCACCGACTTGCCGATGGGCAACGGTCCCTTTGGATACGAAGAGCAGTGTCGGGATGCCCTGGACTCCGAACTTCTCGGCCCATTGCGGGTTCTCGTCCGTGTTGACCTTGGCGACGATGAGCTTCCCGGCGTACTCGCCGGCGAGCTTCTCGAGCGCCGGGGCAATCACCCGGCACGGTCCGCACCATGGCGCCCAGAAATCGACCACGACGGGCAGCTCGGATTTCAGGACGGCCTTCTCGAAGGCCGCATCGGTCACATGCAAAGGCTCGTTGAGCATGACACACTCCTGGGCTGTAGAAACGGCCCCATGATACCACGGCGGCAAGTCGAGTCGCGCCCGGAGGTGCGGCCTTCTCCCTCACCCTCTCCATGACGGATCCAGGTTCACCTGGAGGGCTTCGGCCCGAGATGCCGCGTGCCCTTGTTGGTATAATCCCCACCGGAGACCGAGCCAGGGCCGTGACGACGGGTGTCTGTCCGCAGTGCGGCGAGGCCGCGCTTCAGCCCGATCCGCAGGGTGGCATCCTCTGCCGCCAGTGCGGCGCGTTGCTCAAGGATTCGCCCATCACCTGCCCGGCCTGCGGATCCGAGGTCGAGGCCAACGCCGACGAGTGCGCCGCCTGCGGCGCCCCGCTCGGGGTGACCGCGCAAATCCTGGCGCAGCGAGCCGGGCAGGCTTCGACGCTGTGGCTGGAGCGAACGCGCGCGCAGGCGCCGGCGCTGAAGGCCTCAGGCGCGGAGGGCTCTCGCGAGCGGCTGGAGACGCTGGTGAAAATCGATCGCCGGCGGGAGCAGCAATGGGCAAAGCAGATCGCGGCCCGGGCCGTCGAGGATCGGCGGAGCCTCGGTTTGCTGGCCGGCGCCCTGGGGATCTTCGTGGTCGTCCTGGGGATCGCTCTTCTGGTGACGCTCCTGCGATGACGACGGCCGCGGCCTACAAGGTCCAGCTTCCGGTCTTCGAGGGCCCGCTCGATCTGCTGCTCGACCTGATCGAGCGAGCCGAGCTGGATATCACCCGGGTCGCGCTGGCGCAGGTCACCGATCAGTATCTGGCCTACATGCGCCTGATGCCCGAGCACCACCTGGCCGACCTGGCTTCTTTCCTGGTGATCGCCGCCCGTCTGCTCCAGATCAAGTCGGAGGCGCTACTGCCTCGCCCGCCGGTGCGCGAGGTCGGCGAAGAGGACCCGGGCGACGCCCTCGCCCGACAGCTGATCGCCTACAAGCGCTTCAAGGAGGTCGCCAAGCTGCTCGACTATCGGCAGCAGGCCGGCCTGCGCTCGTACCTCCGCCTCGCCCCTCCGCCGTCTCTGCCGCGCGTCCTCGATCTGAGCCGCCTCACCGCGCAAGACCTGCTCCACGCGTTGGCGGAGACCCTCACATCCGGCTCGGTCGATCCGGTCACAGAGAACCTCATCGCCCGGCCGTTGGTGAGCATCCGCGATCAGATTCAGCTGATCGTCGCCTCCCTGCGCACGACAGGCCGGACGACCTTCAACGGGCTGCTCAACCGGCTGCGCAGCCGGCTCGAGATCGTGGTCACGTTCCTGGCGGTCCTGGAGCTTGTCAAACAGAAGCGCATTATCGCCCGCCAGGAGCAGTTGTTCGGGGACATCGAACTTGTCCCGGCCGGCGCCTGGGACGCGGATCAGGAGACCGAATTCGAACTCGAGTTCGGGAAGTAGCGCGTTCCAACCAGCAGCGCGAGCAGGGCGCCCGTTCCGTCGATCGCAACGTCAACCAGAGTCGAGCCTCGCCCTTCGACGAAGGACTGGTGGTATTCGTCGCTCAGCGCGAACAGCACGGCCATCAGCAGCGCCAACGCCCGGCGGTATCCGCCACTGAGACGCGGGGGGAGCGCGTAGAAGTAGGCCAGCCCGAGCATGGCATACCCGAGCGCGTGGCCGCCCTTCTTGAAAAGCAGGTCGAGCGCTCCCAGGTGTGGAAGCCGGCTGGCCGGGAGCGATGAGAATGCGAAGATGGCCGCCATCAGCAAGAGGGCCGGCAGCCAGCGGAGGAGAAGACGCGTGAGGGACATGAGCTCATTCTACCATCCCGAGCTCGGGCGGCGGCTGGCCGGAGAGGCCCCATGAACAATCGGCTCGCCGGATCCACCTCGCCGTATCTGTTGCAGCACGCCCGCAATCCGGTCGACTGGCATCCGTGGAGCGCCGAGGCGCTGGCCCGAGCTCGATCGGAGGATCGGCCGATCTTCCTCAGCATCGGATACGCCGCCTGCCATTGGTGCCATGTCATGGCGCACGAGTCGTTCGAGGATCCGCAGATCGCCGCGTTCCTCAACGAGCACTTCGTGAGCATCAAGGTCGACCGGGAAGAGCGGCCCGACCTGGACAGCATCTACATGGACGCCGTCGTGGCCCTCACCGGCCAGGGCGGTTGGCCGATGTCGGTGTTCTTGACCCCGGACGGAATGCCATTCTACGGGGGAACGTATTTCCCTCCGACGGCGCGGCATGGCCTGCCTGCCTTCCTTCAGGTGCTGCAAGCCATCGCACGCGCCTGGAAGGATGATCGGGCGCGGCTGCTTCAGACCGGCGCGGAGCTCGGTCGTCACGTGGCGCAGGCGCTCGCCGTCCCGTCGGAAGCGGGCGACCTGCAGACAAGCGCGCTGAGGCTCGCGGCCGAACGTCTCTTCGCGACCTACGACTGGACAGATGGAGGCTGGGGGCCGGCACCGAAGTTTCCCCAACCCATGGCAATAGAATTCTTGCTGCGCAGGCACTACCGCGACGGCGATCGGCTCGCTCTGGACATGGCCGTCCACGCCCTGCGCAACATGGCGCGCGGCGGCATCTTCGACCAAATCGGCGGCGGCTTCCACCGCTACGCGACCGATCGGCGATGGCGGATCCCGCACTTCGAGAAGATGCTTTACGACAACGCGCTCCTGGCGACGGTTTACCTGCACGCCTGGCAGATCACCGGCGACTTCGAGTTCCGACGAACGCTCGAGGCCACGCTCGACTTCGTCTTGCGCGAGCTTGCGCTTCCGCAGGGCGGCTTCGCCTCTTCCCTGGACGCCGACAGCGGCGAGGGCGAGGGCGACTACTACGTCTGGACCCCGCGGCAGATCCAGGCAGTTCTGACGGAAGAGGCGCGAGCCCGGTTGGCCTGCCGCGCCTTCGGTGTGACCGAACCGGGGAACTTTGAAGGACGCTCCGTCTTGTGGCGCGCGCTGCCGACCGAACAGCTCGCCCAAGAGACGGGCGTGTCGGTCGAGCAGATCGAGACGATCCTGGCCGAAGCCCGCCTGGCGCTGGCCCGGGCACGCGCCAGCCGCCCCGGACCCGCGCGGGACGACAAGGTCATCGCGGAGTGGAACGGATTGCTGCTCACTTCGCTGGCGGAGTCGGGCGGCGTCCTGGGCCGTGCGGATTACCTGAACGCCGCGCGGCGGCTGGCTGAGTTCGCCCTCCAGGATCTCCGTCAAGCCGGGCGCCTGGCCCGGGCGTGGCGGGATGGGCGCCTCGGCCCGCGCGCATTCCTTGCGGACCACGCCGCCCTCGGCCTCGGTTTCCTCGCTCTCTACCAGGTCGACTTCGACCCACGCTGGTATGGCGCCGCCCGAGACCTCGCCGAGGAAGTGTTGACCGGGTTCCGCGATCCCCGCGGCGGCTTCTTCGACACACCGGACGATCACGAAGCGTTGATCGCTCGCCCGAAGTCGGTGCAGGACAACGCCATTCCCAGCGGGAACGCGCTGGCCGTCCAACTGCTCCTTCAACTCGAGGCGTTGACCGGCGAGACCCGCTACCGCGAGCCGGCCGAGCTCTCGTTGCGCGGCCTGCAGTCCCTGGCGGCGGAGCATCCGCTGGCGTTTGGCGCATGGCTCAACGCGTCTGGCTTCGCGTTGGGGCCGCAGCTTCAGCTGGCGATCGTCGGCCGGCCGGAGCATGCGGCCTTCGTGGCGCTGGCCGAGGTCGCGCACGGCGGCTTCCAGCCGCACATGGTTCTGGCCGGCGGAGATCCCGACGACCCCGCGCAGCCGGCTCTTGTTCACGGGCGAAGCCTGCTCGACGGCCGCCCCGCTGCTTACCTGTGTCAGTCGTTCACGTGTCGCCTGCCCACTGCCTCTCCAGTCGAGCTACAGGGGCAAATCGCGCAGATGTCCGTCTCCCTTCGCGCCAGCCCGCCGCCGGGAGGCGACGAAACCGACGTACAATAGGTACTGAGCTGGCAATCGTTTCCCGCACACATTCTCCCGCCTCCTCGCCCACGGAGCATTCCTCCGTGCCGCGAGGACGGGAAGGGCCAGGAGCCGCCATGGATAGCCCACATACGCTGATGCGAGGCCGATCCAGCGCTCGCGGCTGCGGCGCGTGACGTGGTTCCCCTCCGACCGTCGACTCCCACCAGGCCGGTGCTCGGCCCTGAGCGGCTAAGGGCCTGGTTGCATCGCTTCGGCCGGATGGAAGCCCTTCGCTCGCTCCCGGCCGCGCTGCTCTGGCTCACCGCGGCCGCCATCGTCCTGTACGCCGCCTGGCCTTGGCTGCCGTGGGGACGGGGTAAGACCGTGCGCACCATCGTGTTCTACGGTTTCAGCATCCTGGGCGAGGTCATGAACGAAGGTGTGTTCCCAGCCTTCCAGGCGGAGTGGCAGGCGCGCACCGGCGAGCACGTCGAGTTCGTCTCCTCCTTCGCCGGATCGGGGACGATCACCAACCAGTTGATCATGGGTGTGCCGGCAGACGTGGCGCTCCTGTCGGTCGAGATCGACGCCCTGCGGCTCGTGACCGCCGGGCTCCTGCCGGGTCCGACATGGCGCGATCTGCCGAACGCGGGCGTCGTCAACCGCACACCCTTCGTCATCCTGGTGCGCCCCGGGAACCCTCTCGGCATCCGCGACTACCCGGACCTGACCCGGCCGGGGATCGGGATCGTGCACCCCGACCCGTTGACGTCGGGTGGCGCCCAGTGGGCCATCCTGGGCGAATACGGATCCGCGCTGCGCCAGACCGGAAGCCCCGACGCGGCCCACGACCAGCTTCTCGGGATCTGGCGCAACGTGGTCGCCCAGGCCGCCTCGGCCCGAGGCGCCCGTACGCAGTTCGAAAGCGGCTTCGGCGATGTCTTGATCACCTATGAACAGGAAATCATCTCCGACCAGGCGCGCGGCCGACTGATCGGGCAGATCGTCTACCCGCGCAGCACCATCTTCAGCGAGCACACGCTGGTAGTGATCGAGCGCAATGTCGACCCCCAGGAGCGCGATCTCATCGACGCCTTCGTCGAGTTCTTGTGGTCGCCGCAGGCGCAGCGGCTCTTCGTCGAATACGGTTTCCGGAGCATCGACCCGACCAACGACGGCGCCAATCCGCTCTTCGGGACGATCGCCGACCCGTTCCTGGTCAGCGACCTGGGGGGCTGGGAGAGAGTCAAGGTGCGGATTATTGACGACATCTGGCGGGACCGCGTCCTGCCTGAGGTGAACCCATGACACCCGCAATCAGACCCAGGCGCGCCGCCCGCGCCAGCCGGTTGCCGATCTTCCTTCTCCTGGCTGTACTGCTCCCCCTGCTCCTGATGCCGCTGGCGGCCGTCTTTATCTTCGCCGGGCGCGGAGGCCTGCCCGCTTTCCAGCAGGCGCTCAGCAACCCGGACGCACAGTTCGCCATCCGCTTTTCGCTGCTGATCGCGCTCGGGACGGCGCTCGTCAACGGCGTGCTCGGGACGCTGGCCGCCTACGTCCTCTCCAAGTACCGCTTTCGCGGCCGCGAGGCGCTGACCGTCATCGTCAACTTGCCGGTGGCGATCCCGACCGTCGTCGTCGGCACCTCCCTGCTCTTGTTGTGGGGGCCGATCGGTCTGCTCGGGCGGTTCCTCGACCCGCTCGGGATCCAGCCGATGTTCGCGCCCCTGGGCGTCCTGCTGGCGCACCTCTTCGTCACGTTCCCCTACATGCTCGGCGCTGTTAAACCGGTCCTGGACGAGTTGGAGGTCACTTACGAGGAAGCCGCCTATACGATCGGCGCCAGCCGTTGGCAGACCTTTCGCTATGTGATCCTTCCTGCCCTGCGCGGGGGACTGTTCTCGGGGACCCTGCTGACCTTCGCTCACTCTCTGGGCGAATTCGGAGCAACGGTGCTGGTCAGCGGCAACTTACGCCTTCGGACTCAGACGGCGCCGCTGTTCATCTTCGCCCAGTTCGAAGCCGGGAACATCGAAAACGCCAACGCCGTCGCGGCGGTCCTGGCGACGCTGTCCTTCCTGCTCTTCTTCACCCTGCTGCGCATCACGCGTCGGGAAAGACAGGAGGGGGCCTGATGTCCATCGTCCTCTCCGGGTTGACCAAGCGGTTCGCCGGTCACATCGTGGTCAACCACGTCTCCCTGGAAGTCAACGACGGCGAGTTTTTCGTCCTCCTGGGGGGAAGTGGCGCGGGCAAGAGCACGGTGCTTCGGATGATCGCCGGACTGTCGGAGCCGGACGCGGGGCGGATCGAGCTCAACGGCCGCGATGTAACGTACCTCCCCCCGCAGGAACGCAACACGGGCTTCGTCTTCCAGAACTACTCGATCTTCCGCCACATGACGGCCGCCGAGAATATCGAATTCGGGCTGCGCATCCGCCGGGCGCCGGCGGCCGACCGCCGCCGTCGGAGCGACGAGCTCCTGGAGCTGGTCGGCCTGGCCGGCCTGGGCAACCGCTATCCACACCAGCTTTCTGGCGGCCAACAGCAGCGGGTGGCCATCGCCCGCGCTCTGGCACAGGACCCGGCCGTCTTCCTCCTCGACGAGCCGTTCGGTGCGCTGGATGTGAAGATCCGGGCGCAGCTGCGCCAAAGCCTGAAAGAGATCCAGCACCGTCTGGGAGTCACGACAATCCAGGTGACCCACGACCAGGAAGAGGCCTTCGAGTTGGCCGATCGAATCGGCATCGTCGAACGCGGCACGCTGATCGAGGTCGGGACGGCCGAGGATCTGTACCACCGCCCACGCAGCGAATTCGCGGCGACGTTCATCGGCGGAGGCAACGTCCTGGTGGGACGCGCCGAGGCCGGTCACATCCGCCTGGGAGGGGCGACCCTGCCGTTCAGGCCCGATTCGCCTGCGCACGATGAGGGCGCGCCTGTGCGTGTGCTCTTTCGACCGGAGACGGTCCGGCTGAAGCGCGAGCGATTCGCGCGTGGTGGTCCGACCCATACCCTGGCCCAGGGCCTGGTGCGAGACCGCCTGTTCGCAGGACCGGTGCAGCGCATCCGCCTTGACGTCGACGGGCTGCAGGGCGTGCGCCCGATCACCCCGCCTCCGGCCTATGGCCAGCGCACGACGCAGATCGAGTCCATCCAGCCCAGTGACGCACCCGGGGAGCTGTTTGCGCCCGGACAGGCCCTGTGGATCGGCGTGGAGAGCTATCACATTCTCGAGCCGACCGGCTTGAAGCTGCTGGTCTGCTGCGACGAGACCCCCGGAGGCGAGGCGGTCAGCGAGTTCGGCGGCCGGCTGGCCCAGGCGGCCGGCGGGCCGGCCACGTTGTTGAGCGTCGTAGGGGCGTCGGAGGCCGTAGCCCAGGCGAGAGACCGACTGGAGGAAATGCGGCGCCGCTACTCCCCGCAGCAACCCATGGTCCATACACGGGTCCGTCAAGGGCAGAGCTCGGCTGAGATCCTGATCGAAGCCCAGGAAGGCAGCTTCGAGGTCGCCATCCTTGGCCGTCGCTCCGGCGCTGACGAGCAGGCCCTCGGTGCGACCGCACTGCGTCTCCTCGAGCAGAGCGAGGTGCCGCTGCTCTTCGTCACCACGCCGCGCTGGCCGCTCCACCGCATGCTCATCTGCACGGCCGGGGGCGAGCCCGGGAAAACCAGCATCCTGATGGGGGGCCGGCTGGCGCGCCGCACCCAGGCCGACGTGACCGTGCTCCACATCTACGGCTCCCGGGCGACGCTCGGGGAAATCGCTCGCGCCACGCGCCATGTGCAAGAGGCCCAGGCGACGCTCGAAGCGCAGGGCGTGCGATGCCAGTCACGGGTGGAGGGTCAGGACGACGTGGCCGCGAGCATTCTGGCGGAAGCGGAGTCGGGCGACTACGATCTGGTCGTCATCGGCGCGCCGCGCCCACAGGAGCGGCACCGCGGCCGGCGCGGCGAACTGGTCTTCCGCATCGTCGAGAGCACAGCCCGCCCCGTCTTGATCGTCCCCGTCGTGTCCTGAGCGCTCGTCGGCGCCGCCCGGCCGAGGCGATGTCGGATTACCGCGCCGCGAAAGGGCAAGAACGGCAGTCGGCCCATCTCTCTCCGCGCCGGCGACTTGGGGCGGCCCGCTAGGTCTACTCGACGGTCACGCTCTTGGCCAGGTTGCGGGGCTGATCCACGTCCGCGCCGCGCAGCACGGCCACGTAGTAGGCAAGCAGCTGCAGCGGGATCGTCGTCGTCACCGGGCCGAGGAGCCAGGGCGTCGGCGGCACCCACAGCACGTGGTCGACGACCGGCGGCAGGATCGTGTCCCCGTCGGTGGCCAGCGCAATGACCGTCCCGCCACGCGCCTTGGCCTGCTCGACCTGGCTGACCATCTTCTCGTACCAGGGATCGCGCGGCGCAATGGCGATGACCGGCATGGTCTTATCGACCAGCGCGATCGGCCCGTGTTTCATCTCGCCCGCCGGATAGGCCTCGGCGTGGATGTAAGAGATCTCCTTGAGTTTGAGCGCCCCTTCGTAGGCGATGGGCATGTTGATGCCGCGGCCGAGGTACAGGCAGTGGGCGCAGTCCTTGAGTGTCCGCGCCACGGCTTCAACCTGGCCAGCCCGGTCCAGGCAGCGGCCGACCAGGTCGGGCACCAGTCCGAGCTCGCGCACCAGCTCTCGCCGGCGCGCCTCCGGGAGACTGCCGCGCAGCTGCCCGAGGGCGATCGCCAGCATGTACAGGTCGACCAGCGGGGCGGTGAAAGCCTTGGTCGAGGCCACGCCGATCTCCGGCCCGACCTGCATCGTGATGCATCCATCCGCCCCTCGCATCGCCTGGGACCCGACCACGTTGACGATGCTCCAGATGCGGGCGCCGCGCCGGCGGGCCTCGTCGATCGCCGCCAGCGTGTCGGCCGTCTCGCCCGACTGGCTGATGGCCAGGACGACCGCGCCTTTGCCGACCAGCGGATCGCGGTAGCGGAACTCCGAGGCGATGTCGACCTCCACCGGCACGCGGGCGATCCGCTCGATCAGCACCTTCCCGACCATGGCGGCGTGCGCGGCCGTTCCGCAGCCTATGATGGTGATTTTCTCGATCGAGCGGGCCTGCGCGGCGGTCAGGTGCAGCTGCGGCAGGACGATTTGCCCATGCTCGAAATCGACACGGCCACCGATTGTGTCCGTCAGCGAGCGCACCTGCTCGAAGATTTCCTTGAGCATGAAGTGCTTGTACTCGCCCTTGGCGGCCGAGACCGGATCCCATGCAACGCTCTGGACCTCGACCTCCACCGCTGCGCCATCCAACCCCTCCACCTTGAACCCGTCCCGGGTGACGACGGCGATCTGCCCCGACTCGAGGAACGCCATGCGTCGGGTGTGCTCGAGGATGGCCGGGATATCGGAGGCGACGTACATCTCCCCGGAGCCGACCCCCAGGACAACCCCGCCGGCGTTTCCGATTCGGGCGGCGACGATCCGGTCCGGCTCGCGGGCCGAGAGCAGGACGACGCCGTGCGCACCCTTCAGCAGGGCCAGCGCCCGCCGGGCCGCTTCGAGCAAGTCGTGACCGAGCGACATGTAACGCTCGACCAGGTGCACGATGACTTCGGTATCGGTATCGGAGCTGAAGGGGATCCCCTCCGCCAGCAGCTCTTCCCGCAGCGGCAGATAGTTCTCGACAATCCCGTTGTGCACCACGACCACATCGCCCGAAGCGCCGACGTGCGGGTGCGCGTTGCGGGCGGTCGGCTCGCCATGCGTCGCCCAACGCGTGTGACCGATGCCGACCGTCCCATGCACGGGCGACCGATCCAGGAGATCGGCCAGCCGATCCAGCTTGCCGGCCTCCCGCCGCACCTCGATCCGGTCGCCCTGGATCACAGCCAAGCCGGCCGAGTCGTAGCCGCGGTACTCCAACCGGCGCAGACCGTCGAGAATCAGCGGCACAGCGTCGCGCTGGCCGACGTAGCCAACAATGCCACACATGCGGCATCTCCTTTTTGCAGGCGTTTAGGGTCTGCCACTCCCGGCCGTGATTGTCCGGTCCGTCGCCGGGCCGGCGTTGCGAGCCGGGTTTGTCGTGTCCGTGTCGGGCGGTGGTGCGCCCGGAGGGCATCCGCTGATCCTTCGATTTTCCCGGCCGGACGGTGGGAAGCCGCCCGGTGGTTCCGGTTAGCGCCGCCTCGCGGCGGCGAACCCTCTCTTCGTCACCCCGTCCACACCCGGGGCCATGCGCTGTCGGTGGGCCGAATGCTCTCCCGCACCTCCGTGA
>Ga0154653_1170_pt1 | contig 14981 bp, 15 predicted proteins | sample Rifle2008BG13ft_FD_116082 | JGI IMG/M metagenome (GOLD analysis project Ga0154653, IMG submission 116082) | Chloroflexi bacterium RBG_13_68_17
GGATGACGCCTTCGATCTGCCACGGGGCGGAAGAGCAGGCCGGGTACCAGGTCTGCCAGGAAATGTTGATCTTCAGGGCGGTGGTCGGTCCCTTGGGGAGGGCGGATTCGAAGCGGGCCAGGCGCATGACCCGGGCGATGTCCTCGAGCACCGTCTCAGGCTGGGTGTGGACGATCGCCACCAGACCCTTGCCAGGGAAGTCAGCCATCCAAGGTCCTCCCGTCCCTCCCGAGAGCCCGCGCCCCAACTCCCAAGGGCGCCTGGGGTGGAGGGATTGTAGCGCACTCGACCGTCGGCGTACAGCCGCCGCCGTTCCGGCATGCTACAATGGCTGCGGCGTAGACCGCCAGGCGCCAACCAGTTATGATGACCAGGCCAAAGACCCTCGCGCGGCACCGGAAGCAGGTCGGCCGTCAGATCTACCTCCCCTTCGGGCTCGGAGTCCTGTTGGTCGCCGCGGCCGCCACCGGGGCCGGCTGGGCCGGCCTCGGCACCGCCGGCCTGTGGGCGGACATCGCGCTGGTATGGTTGACGGCCCTGATGATGGCCGCCGGGATCGTCGCCCTGGCTGTCCTGGCCGCGGCGGTCGCCGCCAGCCTCTGGCTGTTGCGGTGGATCCCGCCGCAGGCGGCCCGCGTCCAGGCGTTCGTCGAGCGGATCCCCGTTGGGGTCAGGCGCGGGGCGGATGCCCTCGTGCGGCCGGTGATCGTCCTTCGGTCCGTCAGTCGAGCGCTGGCCCGCCTGTGGGGGCGGCGGGGGAGTTGAACAAGGAGGGGCGGATGGACGGCGAAGGCGGATGGAAGGTGCGGGCGCTGGTGATCGGCGGCATTCTGGGTGCGCTGACCGGCATCGGCACCGCGTACCTGGTCGTGCGGCGGTCGGAGACGTCGGGGAGCCCGCCGCGCATGAGCACGGGAGAGGGACTGCGGATCGGCCTGCTGGTCCTGGGCATGTTGCGCCAGGTCAGCCAGCTCGGGGACGACGAGCATCGAGGCTGACGGCAGGGACAGGGATCGCGCCCCGGGCCACGCCTGGGGCGTTTTCATTCTTGACAGGGCGGGCCGAAGGCGCCTAGAATTCGAATGAACGTTCGTTCATCGACCATGCCCCATGGACGAGCTCGAAGCCCGCACACCCGCCCGTGACCGCATCCTGCAGGCCGCCTACGGCCTGTTCCTCCAGCAGGGGTTTCACGGCACCTCCATGCGCCAGGTCGGCCTGGTAGCCCGCCTGACACCCGCTGCCATCTACAACCACTTCCCCAACAAGGAAACCCTGTTTGTCGAACTCCTTTCGCGGACGCTTCCCCAGCGCCAGCTGGTGCGAGCCCTCGAGGGGGCGCAGGGTGATACGCCCGAAGCGCTGGTGCGAGATGCGTATCAGCGCATGGGCCAGGCGATGACCGGGCAATTCGACAACCTGCGCTTGATGTTCATCGAACTGCTCGAGTTCCAGGCCCGCCATGCCCCGAGGCTGGCCGAGGAACTCCTGCCCGGCTTCCTGTCCTTCTTCGAGCGCGTGCTGCAGACCGGCGCCCGTCTGAGGCCGATCCCGCCCATTCTGTTCGGGCGGGCCTTTCTGGGCCTGTTCATGTCCTACGCCATCACCAGGGCCTTCTTCGCGGACGTCGCCGCGCTCGGGGCCGGGGAAGGGGATCTGCAAACCCTGGCCGACGTACTCCTGCACGGCATCCTCTCACCCGACCCGGAGACGACGCCAGTCGCCGCCTCGAGGATTTCAAGCCGCTCCACGGAAGGATGATGAACAGTCGCCTGCTGTCGCTGATCCGCAAGGAATTCATCCAGATCGTGCGCGATCCTCGGACGCTGTATATCACCTTTGCCATCCCGATCGTCCAACTGTTCCTGCTCGGCTACACGGCCACGACGGATGTGCGCAATGTCCCTCTGGCGCTCTTCGATCAGGATCGCAGCCCGGCCAGCCGCCGGCTGCTGGACGCGTTCCGGGCGGCCGACTACTTCCGCGTCGACTATGACGTCGCCTCCGAATCGGAACTGCGGCGGCTGATCGAGTTCGGCGCGGCGCGGGCCGGGCTGATCATCCCGCCCGATTACAGCGAGAGACTCCTGGCGGGCCGGACCGCTGAAGTGGCTTTCGTGCTTGACGGCTCGGATCCGAACGTCGCCGCGACCAGCCTCTCGGCGGCCGAGTTGATCGGCCGTGTGCACGCCACCCAGCTGATCGTCGACCGCTTCGCGCGGCAAGGGCAGGGTCAGGCCGTCAGCCTGCCGGTCGAGGTGCGCGCCCGGGTCTGGTACAACCCCGATCTGGTCAGCGCCTACTTCATGATCCCGGCGCTGATCGGTATGATCCTGCAGCTGCTGACCTCGATGCTGACGGCCACTTCTATCGTCCGCGAACGCGAGCGCGGCACCATCGAGCAGCTGATCGTCACGCCCATCCGGCCCCTGGAACTCATCCTGGGCAAGATCATCCCGTACGTTCTGTTGGCGTTCTTCGACATGCTCGAGATCCTCGTGGTCGGGACCCTGTGGTTCGGCGTCCCGATCCGCGGCAGCCTCGGCCTGCTCTTGGCGCTCTCCGGCCTGTTCCTGATCGGCTCGTTGGGGATCGGACTGTTCATCTCGACCGTCACCCGTACTCAGCAGGAGGCCATGATGCTGACCTACTTCACCCTCCTGCCGACGGTCTTCCTATCCGGCTTCTTCTTCCCATTGGCGGCGATGCCGCCTGTTCTGCGGGCGCTCTCGTATGTCGTGCCGCTGCGTTACTACCTGATCATCATCCGCTCGGTCGTGCTCAAAGGCGTCGGCGCCAGCGCACTCGTCCCTGAGATCGCCGCCCTGGCGATCTTTGGAACGGTCGTGATGGTGGCGGCGGCCCTGCGCTTCCGCAAGCGGCTGGATTGAGGTCCTGGGAGGATCGGCATGGCGCGTCAAGGACTGCGCAGGTTCGCTCCGCTGGTGTTCGTGGTGGTCCTGGTGATCGCCGGCCTGGCCTACCTGGCCGTCATCTCCGGGCCGGAGAATGGGCCGCTGCGCGCATCCGGAACCGTGGCCGCGGTGGAAGTCGGCGTGGCGCCCGAGCTGGCCGGCCGGGTGGCCGAGGTCTTCGTCGAGGAGGGTCAATCGGTCCCGGCCGGCGAGCGGCTCTTCTCCCTGGATGACAGTCTGCTGCGCGCGCAGCGGCAGCGGGCCGAGGCGGCGCAGCGGACGGCCGCGGCCGGGCTGCAGACGGCCGAGGCCGGCCTGGACGCGGCCCGGCTGCAGTACGATCTGGCGCTCGTCGCAGCCCGCGCCCAGGACCAGGCCGCCCACCCGGACGCCTGGCGCCAGGCGCCGCCATGGGAGTTCACGCTGCCGGCCTGGTATTTCGGTCGAGGCGAGGAACTCGCCGCCGCCGAGGCGGAGTTCGAATCCGCCGACCTGACGCTCACGGAAGCGCAGCGGGCCTGGGGGCGCTTGCTCGAGGATCCGGCGCTGGCCGATCTGCGAGCTGCAGAAACCCGCCTGGTCCAGGCGCTGCTCGCCTTCCAAGTGGCGGACGACGTCTACGCACGCGCCAACGCCGCGCGCGACACCCAGGCGCTCCTCGACCAGGCCGACGAGCAGCGCCAGGCGGCGCGCGACGAGCTGGAGGCGGCCCAGGCGGCCTACGACGACCTGTTGTCGGAAGAAGGCACCGACGCCGTCGAGCAGGCCCGCGCCGGGCTGGCGCTGGCACGGGCAGGCCGAGAGGCCGCGCTCGACCGGCTCAACCGGCTGCGCACCGGGGAGTATGCCCTGGCCGTGCGCGCCGCCGAAGCCGGCGTGGCCCAGGCGGAAGCGGCCGTCACCCAGGCGCGCGCCGTGATCGAGCAGGCGCGGGCGGAACTCGCCGCCCTGGATGTCCAGCTGGGGAAGCTCGTCGTGCGCGCGCCGGTCGATGGCGTCGTCCTGACGCGCAGCCTCGAGCCGGGTGAGGTCGTCATGGTCGGCGGCGAGGTGATGACGCTGGGAAGACTGGACCAGTTGACGATCACGGTCTACGTCCCCGAAGAGCGCTACGGAGCCATTCGCCTCGGCGACCGGGCGACGATCCGGGTGGATTCGTTCCCGGGAGAAACGTTCGAGGCCGAGGTTGCCCGCATTGCCGACCAGGCCGAGTTCACGCCGCGCAACGTGCAGACGGAGGAAGGCCGGCGCACCACTGTGTTCGCCGTCGAGCTATCCCTGAACGATCCGCAGGGGCGGTTGAAACCGGGCATGCCGGCCGACGTGACCTTCGACGAGGCGGGGGCGTAGGCGTGTCGGCGCTCATCCAGGCGCGCGGTCTGCGTCGATCCTTCGGCGGGACCGTGGCGGTCGATGACCTGTCGCTGACCGTTCAGCCGGGAGAGATCTACGCTCTGCTCGGCCCGGACGGGGCCGGCAAGACGACGGCCATCCGCCTGCTGTGCGGCGCCCTGGCCGCGGACGAGGGCGAGGTCTACTTGTCCGGCTACGACCTGCGCCGGGAGACCGAGAAGGCGCGGGCTCAGATCGGCTATCTCCCGCAGCGTTTCAGCCTGTACGGGGAGATGACCGTCCTGGAGAACCTGCACTTCTTTGCCGAGGTGCGCGGGCTTTCCCGTCAGGACTGGTTGCCGCGCTCGACCGAGATCCTGCAGTTCGTCGAGCTGTTCGAGTTCCGGGATCGACGGGCGGAGGCGCTCTCGGGCGGCATGCGTCAGAAGCTCGGCCTGGCGGCGGCGCTGATCCACCGGCCTGCGATCCTGCTCCTGGACGAGCCGACCGGCGGAGTCGATCCGGTGACTCGCCAGAGCTTCTGGCAGCTGCTGATCCGACTCCTGGTCCAGGGAGTGGCGGTCGTCATCAGCACGCCGTACATGGACGAGGCCTCGCGCTGCACGCGCGTCGGCTTCCTGAGTCGCGGGCGGATGTTGGTCGAGGGCACCCCCGGTCAGGTCACAGCGCCCCTGGAGGGGCGCATCCTGGAGGTGGCCGGTGAGCCGCGGCCCGTACTCGAGCGACTGGCCCGGTCGCTGGCCGCGGTGGAGGATGTGCAGGCCTTCGGGGACCGACTACACGTCCGTGTCGGGCCCGGCGCGGCCGAGGCCGTCATACGCAGCCTGGGCGCGCAGGCGGCCGCGCAGGGCGGGCGGATCGACAGCCTGCGCCGCGTCCCGCCGACGCTGGAGGATGCCTTCATCCACTTGCTGCAACAGCAGGCCGGGGCAGGGCAGGCGACGACGTGACCGAGCGAATCGCCGAGGTGACCGGGCTGACCAAGCGCTTTGGCGACTTCACCGCGGTCGACGGCGTGACGTTCGAGGTGCGCGCCGGCGAAGTGCTGGGATACCTGGGCCCGAACGGATCCGGGAAGACCACCACACTGCGGATGCTGCTCGGGCTGCTCCGGCCGACCTCGGGCGAGGCGACGGTTCTGGGCTTCGATATCCGCCGCGAGGCCGAGCGGATTCGCGAGCGGGTCGGGTACATGTCGCAGCGGTTCGCCCTGTATGACGAGCTGACCGTGTGGGAGAACCTGGCCTTCTATGCCGGCGTCTACGGGGTCCACGACCCGGGCCGCCTCCGGCAGGTCCTGGCGATGGTCGGCCTGACCGGCGTCGAAGCGGATCCGGCCGGGAGCTTGCCCATCGGCTGGCGACAGCGCCTGGCCTTGGCGACGGCGATCATCCACCACCCGACGCTTCTGGTCCTGGACGAGCCGACCAGCGGGGTCGACCCGGTCGCCCGGCGCGGCTTCTGGGATCTGATCTACACGCTGGCCGAACAGGGGGTGACCGCTTTCGTGACGACCCACTATATGGATGAGGCCGAGTACTGCGCCCGTGTCGGCATCATGCGACGCGGTCGGCTGCTGGCGATGGACTCGCCATCGGCCCTGAAGCGGTCGGCGCTGCCCGGCCTGGCCTGGGATGTGTTCGCCGATCCGATGCTGCCGGCGCTGGAGGCGTTGCAGCGGCTCAGCCGGGTGCAGCGGGCCGGTCTGGCCGGCGACCATCTGCGTGCGATCACGAACGCCGACGTCTCGGCGGCGGACCTCGAGGCGGGGCTGTCCGCCAGCGACCTGCACGCTTTCCGCGTCGAGCGGGCCGAGCCCACGCTCGAGGATGTCTTCCTGACTCTGGCTGGGAGCTGAGCGGCAAGCCTGACAATCCCTGAAGGCCCAGGCTTCCTCGCGCGGGTGGATGAGCGAGGCGGTCCGCGTCGAGCCGCGCGCGTTGTGTCTGGTGGGGAAGAGCGGTATCATCCGCGCCGTATGCCCCCGACCCGCCGGCAATCCCTGCGTCTCCTCCTCACGGTCGCCTGGCTGGCTGCTTGCGTGCCGTCCTCGCCGCTCGGTGCACCGACGATGGCCGGGAGGCCGACACACACCCCGACCGCGTTTCCGCCTTCGCCCCCGACGCCGACCGCGACGATCGTCCGGCTGTGGCTGTCGCCGGCCGTCCCACGCGCGCTGCGCCAGGCCATCGCTGCCATCTTTCAGATGCCCGACAGCAGCGCGATGCTGGTCAGCCAGGTAGAGGCGGCCGACGTCTCGCTCGAGCCGGACTCCGAGTCACCGTCCGCCGTGTGGGTCTACGCTCTTGTCGCCCCGTTCCCGACCGTCGAAGATGGGATGACGCTCGAGGAACTGCAGCAGGCGTGGATCCACGGCGGCCCGATCCTGCTCGCCGACGAAACCATGGAGGCGCTGCGGGCGCGCCTGGGGGATCCGGGGACGGAGGCAGTGCGGATCGTCGAGGGATCGGCGCTGCTCGAGACGGCCTGGGGCGCCCGCCCATCGCTGGCGATTGTCCCTTTTGAAGAGATCGAACCGCGCTGGAAGGTTCAGACGGTCGATGGCCTGTCCCCGATTCGGCAGGACTTCGTCCCTTCGTCCTATGCGCTGACCGTGACATTCGGTCTGCGCGGGCCGGAAGCCGCGGTGAGCGCGCTGCGGCGAGTCCTGGCCCAGGGGGCCGGCCCCGACGGCCTGTTGACCAACCGCGACCCCGATCGGCTGACCACGGTCGTGATGAGCGGCGTGACCGCGCTGGCGCGCGCCACGGCCTGGCGAATGGAAGTGCGGGGCGTCGATTACCCCGGGCTTCTGATCGGCGACTGGCTCCGCTGGGCGGATCTGACCCACACCAGTAACGAGGTGTCGTTCTCCGAAGACTGTCCGCCGCCGGATCCTCAGCAGACCAGCTTGCGGTTCTGCAGCCAGCCGCGCAATTTGGCGCTGCTCGAGCAGGCGGGCATCGATGTGATCGAGCTGACGGGGAACCACATCCTGGATTGGGGAGAACAGGCGTTTCTGGACACCCTGGGCCTGTATCAGGCGCACGGGCTGGCGTATTTCGGCGGAGGCGTCGATCTGGAGGAAGCCTACCGGCCGTTTGTGTTTGTCCACAATGGCAATCGGTTGGCGTTTCTCGGATGCAACGCGGCCGGACCGGAAGTCGCCTGGGCCAGCGATAGCCGGCCGGGCGGAGCTCGCTGCGACGCGGAGCGCATCGCCTCGGCGGTCAGTGCGCTGCGGGCGGAAGGATACCTGCCCATCTTCACATTCCAGTGGGCGGAGTCGTATCGGCCGTCGCCCTTGCCGGACCAGGTGGCGGGGTTCCGGGCGGCCGTCGAGGCCGGCGCAGTCATCGTCAGCGGCAGCCAGGCCCACCGGCCGCAGGGGTTTGAGTTCTACGAAGGCGCCCTGATCCACTATGGACTGGGGAATCTCTTCTTCGACCAGATGTGGTCCGAGGCGACCCGCCAGGAACTGATCGACCGGCACGTCTTCTACGAGGGTCGGCACATCAGCACGGAGATCCTGACGGCGTACCTGGAGGACTTTTCGCAGCCGCGTCCGATGACGGCCGACGAACGAGCCGCGCTGTTGGCGGACATGTTCGCCGCCAGCGGGTGGTGAGGGCGTCAACAGGGCGGGGGCGACCTAAGCACCGAGGAGACTGCCACAGCGCCCTGAGGGCCGCCTCACAATGACATTCCCTGGGATGTCATTCCGAGCGAGGCCTGCACGGCCGAGCGAGGAAGCGCCGGAAGCGTTCCCGTCCAGTCGCGCTCCAACCCATGGGAGACCCGGGCACCCCCCTCGCTTCGCTTCGCGTAGCACCCTTGAAGCGAAGCGGAAAGGGCGGGGTGACACCCGGACATGTGTCATTGCGAGGAGCCGCGCAGCGGCGACGAAGCGATTTCCCCGGGCGCGGTTGAAGATCTCAGCGCACCGCGGCCGCCAACGCCGATTCCAGCTCGGCCTCTTCCACGTACCCGATCCACTGCTCGAGCACATCTCCCTCCCCGTCGAGAAGGAAGATGTGCGGCTGGACCACGTAGCCGAACTCTCGCTTGAATTCATTGGTGCGCGGGTCATCAATATCGAGATACACGAAGGTCACTTGCCCGCTCCAGCGTTGCTCAAGCCCGTGCACGACGGGCGCCAATCGCTGGCAGGTCGGTCACCAGAAGGCAAAGAATTCCAGCAGCGTCGGCGTGCCCGCCGCCAGATCGACGGTCGTCGGATCGGTCGCCTCCAAGCCGGCGCGGGCCGTCGGTGCGGCGATGGCCGGCAGTTCCAGTGTGGGACTGGAGGCCTCGGGCGGGGCTGCGGTAGGCGCTTCAGCAAGCGCAGCGCTATCGACCTGTGTGGGCGAGGGGGCCGGTAGCGCCGGCGCCTGCGGTGGGCTGCAGGCCGACAGCCACACACCCAAAGCCAGGGCCGTGATGACCATCCCGTTCGCTCGTCTCACCGGGCACTTCCCTTTCATCTCTCGATTGACCTGGCCCCATGCTCCCTGCCGGGAAAGTATAATCGACCCGGAACCCGCTGCAGAACACGGAGGCCCGCTCTTGGCCCTCGGCTCCTCTCGCTGGTGGCAGGAAGGCGTCATCTACCACATCTACCTGCGCTCGTTCGCCGACAGCGATGGCGACGGCCTGGGAGACTTACTTGGATTGATCTCGCGGCTGGATCACCTCAACGGCCGCCCCGACTCGCTCGGTATCGATGCCATCTGGCTCTCCCCGTGCTTCCCCTCGCCCGACCGGGACTTCGGCTACGACGTCTCCGACTACACGACCATCGACCCACGCTACGGGACCCTGGCCGACTTCGACCAGTTGATCCGCGAGGCGCATGCGCGCGGCATTCGCGTCCTTCTCGATTTGGTCTTCAACCACACCTCCGATCAGCACGCCTGGTTCCGCGAATCACGTGCCTCGCGGCGGAATCCTCGCCGCGATTGGTACGTGTGGGCCGACCCTCGCCCCGGCCTTCTGGGCCGCCGACCGCCCAACAACTGGCAGTCGGCCTTCGGCGGCCGGGCATGGACCTGGGACGCAGCCCGGCAGCAGTACTACTACCACATGTTCCTGCCGGAACAGCCGGACCTGAACTGGCACAACCCGGAGGTGCGCCGCGCCTTGATGGGCGCCGCGCGCTTCTGGCTCGAGCGCGGCGTCGACGGCTTCCGCCTGGACGTGTTCAACGCCTGGTTCGAGGACGCCTCCCTCCGTAGCAACCCGCCTCGCCTGGGGGCTCGCGGCTTCGACCGGCAGGTTCATCTCCACGACATCGACCAGCCGGAGATGATGCCGGCTCTGGCCGAGTTCCGCTCACTGCTGGACGCCTCCCCTGGGCGGACCTCCGTCGGCGAGCTCTTTGGGCAGGACCCCGTCCGGGCCGCGTCGTACTCCGGGGTTGATCGGCTGCACATGGTGTTCAACTTCGAGTTCACTTCCAGCTCCTGGCGGCCGCGAGGCTTCATCGACTCGGTCACTCGCTGGGAGGCGGCTTTGTCCGAAGACGCCTGGCCCTGCTACGTTCTGAGTAACCACGACGTGTCGCGCCATGTGACGCGCTACGGCGGCCGGCATGCCGACGCGGTCGCCAAGGTTGCCGCCGCGCTTACCCTGACCTTGCGCGGCACTCCGTTCCTGTATTATGGCGAGGAGGTCGGACTGCCCGACATCCATCTACCTCGCAGCTTGATCCTTGATCCCCCCGGACGGCGCTACTGGCCGATCTACCCGGGCCGCGATGTCGCCCGGGCGCCGATGCCGTGGGAGGCGGGCGTGCACGGGGGTTTCACCCGAGGCTGCCCCTGGCTCCCGCTCCATCCGAGCTATCCGTACCGCAACGTCGAACTGCAGCGGAGAGACCCTGATTCCGTGTGGACCTTCTACCGCGCGCTGCTTCGGTTGCGCCGGGAACAGGCCGCGCTTCGGCGCGGCGATTTCCGTCCGCTCGTCGCTTCGCCTGGCGACGGGCTGATCTACCTTCGTTCAGAAGGCCCCGATGCGGCACTCGTCGCGCTTAACTTCCGGGCCCATCCGACACGACTGCCGACCGACGCTCGGCTCGAGGCGGGGCAGTGGCAGCTCGCCCTGTCCTCCCTGGGCAGCCCGTCGGCGGCGATCGAACGCGACGGCATCATGCTGGGCCCGCACGAGGCGGCGATCTTCATCTCCCGTTAGAGCTTGCCTCGCCTGGGACCGTTGGGCGCGGGATGACCTGTGCCTTCGGGTCATTGCGAGCGGAGCGAGCGCAGCGAGCCTCGCACCCAACGCGGGGCGAAGCACTCTCGCGGTCCGCGAGGTGCGACACGCCCGGGGCCATCGCCACGCCGGCTAGGCGGCCGCCTCGCCATGACACACCAGGCCAGGTGTCATTGCGAGGAGCCGCGTAGCGGCGACGTGGCAATCTCCTCCGACGCCGGCATACCGAGGCGCCCTATTCGCCCTGCGGAGGGCGACCTATACTTGGGCCGTGCGACCCCGGCTCCCACGCTACCGCTACCCGCTGATGCCGACCTTGCGAATTGCCCGGGACGTGCTGCTGGGCCGACGGCGCCGGTTCGGCGGCGACGCGAAGGCGTTCATCCGGGCGATGACCCCGCCGCTGCGGGTGATGGGCGACATCCCCAGGATTGGTGCGGAAGGCGCCGTGATCCTGATCAACCACTACTACGCTCCGGGTTTTCGCGCGTGGTGGATTGCCCTGGCGCTCAGCGCGGTGGTGGAGACCGACCTTCACTGGGTGATGACAGAGGCGTGGACCTACCCCGACCGTGCGCGGGAGCAGATGCTCACGCCGCTCTCGCGCCGGCTCTTCCGCCGCCTGGCGCAGGTGTATGGATTCACTTCCATGCCGCCGATGCCGCCCAGACCGTGGGAGGTAGCAGCCCGGGCGGCGGCGGTCCGCTCGGTCCTGCACCTGGCCCGCAGGTCGCCCCGCCCGGCCATTGCCCTGGCGCCGGAAGGCGGTGACGCTCCGACCGGGTCGCTGATGACGCCGCCTCCCGGTGCCGGGCGGTTCATCGGCTTGCTGGCGGCGGCCGGGCTGCCGCTGTCTGCTGCGGGGATCTATGAGCAGGCCGGCGAACTGTGCCTGCACTTCGGCCCGCCCGTCGACTTGACATCAACAGACGCTCACGACGACCAGCGGATCGCCGGCCGCGCCATGCGGGCCATCGCCGGCTGCCTGCCCGAGGGGCTGCGCGGCGCCTACACCTGAGGAGGGACGCGTGCGGCGCACCAGCCTGCGCGAGCTCATCTGCCTGAACGCCTACTGGCCCGGGCTCTCGTTCATGTGGAACAGCCTGCATCTGATCATCCTGCCGGCCGTCTTGCTCGGCTTCGTCGCCGACGCCCGCAAGAACACGGTCCTCGGTCTGCTGACCTTCGTCGGCCTGATGGTTGCCCTCGTCACCCAACCTTTGTCCGGCGCGCTAAGTGACGCCTGGCCTTCGCGCCTCGGGCGGCGCCGCCCGTTGCTGATTCTGGGCACAATCTTCGACATGCTTTTCCTGGCATTGATCGCGACGGCCCCGGACCTGACCACGCTGGCTGTCGGTTACATCGGCCTGCAGTTCACCTCCAACGTCGCCCACGGCCCTGCCCAGGGGCTGATGCATGATCGGGTGCCGGCCGACCAGATGGGATTGGCCAGCGGGATCAAGAACCTGTTCGATATGGGCGGCATGGTCATCTCATCGCTGGCCGTCGGCCGCCTGCTTTCTCCCCAGGACCCGGACGCGCGGGGGGTGATCACCCTGGTGGCGGCGATCCTGTTGGCCGGGCTGGCCCTGACCGCCTTCGGGGTGCGCGAGGCGAGCTCACGTCCCGCTCCCGGCGCGGTTTCGCTGCGCGAGCGCCTGCGCGCATCCTTCCGGGTCGACGTGCGCGGCAACAGACACTACTGGCGGCTGATCTGGTCGCGACTGCTTTTCCTGCTCAGCGTCTACGGGATCCAGGCCTTCGCCCAGTATTACGTTCGCGACACGCTGCCGAGCGCCAATCCGGTGCAGCTGACCGGCGACCTGATGGCCGCCATCGTCCTGGCCCTCGTCGGCTTTTCCGTGCTGGGCGGCTACCTGTGTGACCGATACGGCCGCAAGCCGATGCACGTGGTCGCCGCGCTTCTGGTCGCTTGCGGCAGCCTCTTGCTGTTGACGGCTCGTAGCGCGACGAGCGTCCTGATCTTCGGGGCGATCACCGGGGCCGGAATGGGCGTTTACATCACCGCCAATTGGGCACTGGCGAATGATCTGGCGCCGCAGGGCCAGGCGGGCAAATTCCTCGGCCTGACCAATCTAGCCACTGCCGGGGCCGCCGCGATCAGCCGGCTGACCGGGCCGGGGATCGATGCCCTCAACGCACTCCGTCCCGGCCAGAACCTGGGCTACGCGGCCCTGTTCGCCGGCGGCGCGATCCTTTCCCTGATCAGCCTGTTCTGGCTGCGGGAAATCCCGGACTTCCGCCGCGCCCGGGCCGAGGCTCTCCCCGAGGCCACATCATCCCGTTGAGGCAGCCATGACGCAACCACTCGTGGAATGCATCCCGAACTTCTCCGAGGGTCGGCGGATGGAGGTGATCGACTCCATCGCCGCGGCCATCTCGGCCGTAGCCGGCGTGCGGATTCTCGACCGGCACAGCGACGCCGACCATAATCGCTCCGTGATCACGTTTGCCGGCCCGCCGCAGGGGGTGTTGGAGGCTGCCTACGCCGCCATCGCTCGGGCAGCCGAGCTGATCGACCTCGACGAGCACCGGGGCGAGCATCCGCGCATCGGCGCCACCGACGTCGTCCCTTTCGTCCCCCTGTCGGGGGTCACGATGGACGATTGCGTGCGGATCGCCCGGCAGCTGGGCGAGCGCGTCGGCCGGGATCTCGGGATCCCGGTGTACCTGTACGAGGCGGCCGCCACCCGACCGGACCGGGTCAATCTGGAGCGCCTGCGCCGCGGGGAGTATGAGGGCTTGAAGTCTGCCATTCTCTCGGACGCCGAGCGGGCGCCCGACTTCGGGCCCTCGCGCCTGGGGAAGGCCGGCGCGACGGTGATCGGCGCCCGCGCGCCGTTGATCGCTTACAACATCTTTCTGACCACGGACGACGTGGAGATCGCGAAGCAGATCGCCAAGGCCATTCGTCACTCGTCGGGCGGGATGCACTACCTTAAGGCGCTGGGGCTGCTGGTCGAGGGGCGCGCCCAGGTCTCGATGAACTTCACCGACTTCACGCACACGCCGCTGGCGAGGGTGACCGAGCTGATCCGGCGCGAGGCGCAGCGCCACGGCGTTTCCGTGGAGCACGCCGAACTGGTAGGGCTCGTGCCCCAGGCGGCCCTGATAGACGCGGCGCAGTGGTATTTGCAGCTCGACCCGTTCCGCCCGGATCAGGTGCTGGAGGCGCGCCTGTACGCGACGGAGGGTGAGACCGGCGGGGCCGAGCCCGCATTCCTGGACGGGCTGGCCGCCGGCACGGCTACGCCCGGAGGAGGTTCGGCCGCAGCCTACGCCGGGGCTATGGCGGCGGCGTTGGTCGGGATGGTCGCCCGCCTCACCATCGGCAAGAAGAAGTACGCGGCCGCCCAGGAACGGATGGCGGCCGTGGCGCTCGAAGCGGACCGTCTGCGGGCCTCCCAGGCCGATGCCGTGGCGCTGGATGCGCGCTCGTTCGAGGCGGTCCTGGCGGCGTCGAAGATGCCGAAGGAAAGCCGGGATGAGATCGCCGCCCGGCAGACTGCGCTCGAACAGGCGACGCACCGTGCCGCCGAGGTCCCGCTGCAGGTCGCGGGGAATGCGGCCGCGACATTGGACCTGGCGGTCGAGGCGGCCCGAGACGGGAACCGGAACGCGTTCAGCGATGCGGTTTCCGGGGCCTCCCTGGCCCAGGCGGCGCTGCGAGCCGCGGCCATGAATGTGCGGGTCAACGCCGCTTCGGTCGCGGACCGCACTGCGGCGAAGCGCTGGCTCGCGCAGCTGGAGGCGCTGGAAGCGCGCGCGGCGCAGGCGGCTTCCACGCTCGACGCCATGATTCGCAAGCAGACCGGGTCCACGGCCTGACTTCCCATCCCACGACTTCCTTCGCTTGTCTCATTGCGAAGGCGGGCGTCAGGCCGGGCGGAGGGTGGGGGTGCTTTCCTCTCATGCCACCCCGGGCGAAGCAAGGGGGGTGCCTCAACCTCGTGTCACCCCGAGCGGAGCGAGGGGGTGCCTCAACCTCGTGTCACCCCGAGCGGAGCGAGGGGGTGCCCGGGTCTCCCGTTGGCTGAGGCGCGGCTGAATGGGAACGGATCTGGCCCCTCCTGGCTTCGCTGGCGATCACATGGGTAGCATGGCCACGCGAATTGGGTCGGAGGCTGATGCCCCTAGGTGAGGGGAATGCAGTGTCTCGAAGAACCTACTTCGTCTACATCCTGACCAGCCCTCGCGGGGCACTCTACGTAGGGATCACCAGCAACCTTGCCAGGCGCCTTGAAGAGCACCGCAATGGCCGGATAGACTTGTATTCGACCCGCTACAAGACCGGCAGGTTGGTGTACTTCGAGGAGACTGGCGATGCGTGCGTAGCGATCGAGCGTGAGAAGCAGATCAAGTCCTGGAGCCGACGCAAGAAGCTCGACCTCGTTCGGAGCGTCAACTCGCGGTTTGAGGAGCTGTCACCACCCTAGGGCTCGCATTGAGTCGTCGCCTTCTGATGGGCTGAGGGGTGAC
>Ga0154653_1059_pt5 | contig 14543 bp, 12 predicted proteins | sample Rifle2008BG13ft_FD_116082 | JGI IMG/M metagenome (GOLD analysis project Ga0154653, IMG submission 116082) | Chloroflexi bacterium RBG_13_68_17
CGGTGACGTTGGTGCACAAGGGCAACATCATGAAGTACACCGAGGGCGCCTTCCGCAACTGGGGCTACGCCCTGGCCGAGCGCGAGTTCGGGGAGCGGATCTACACCTGGCTGGAGTGGGAGCGGACCAAGGCCGAGCGAGGCGAGGCGGCGGCGGATGCCGAGCAGCAGACGGCCGTGCAGGCCGGGAAGCTCCTGGTCAAAGATGTCATCGCCGACATCGCCTTCCAGCAGATGCTGACGCGGGCCTCCGAGTTCGACGTCATTGCCACGATGAACCTCAACGGCGACTACCTGTCGGACGCCGTGGCGGCCGAGGTCGGTGGAATCGGCATCGCCCCGGGCGCCAACATCAACTTCGAAACGGGCCACGCCGTCTTCGAAGCAACCCACGGCACGGCGCCCAAGTATGCCGACAAGGACATGGTCAACCCCGGCTCGGTCGTCCTAAGCGGCGAGATGATGCTCCGTCACCTGGGCTGGGACGAAGCCGCCGATCAGGTCATCCGGGGGATGGAAGGGGCGATCGCCGCCCGCTCAGTCACCTACGACTTCCACCGGCTGATGGACGGGGCCACCCTGCTCAAGTGCTCGGAGTTCGGGGAGGCGATCATCCGCCACATGGATTGAGCCTTCGGTCGACCGGCCGCCCCACAAAACGGCCATTGACAGACGGGGGCAAGTTGTATATACATGTATACATCTATGAAGGCGCCCGTCGACAAGGCCAACCCCATCCCCCTTTACCTGCAGCTGGCCGAGTGGCTGGAGGTGCGCATCGCCCAGGGCGAGTTGCCCGTGGGTGCACGGCTCCCGCCCGAGACAGCCCTGGCCGGGGAGTTCGACCTCAACCGCAACACCGTGCGCCAGGCGATCGGCCTTCTGGTTCAGAAGGGCCTGGTGCAGAAACACAAGGGTGTCGGCACTTTCGTCACCCGCCAGGACGCCCTCTACCCGGTCCACGAGCTCGGGCGCATGACCAGCTTCGTCGACGACTTCGAATTCAACTCGGTCGCCGTCGAGAACGTCATCCTGGCGCAGGAGCGCGCCCGGGCCTCGGTCGAGGTGGCCGAGCGGTTGGGGATGCCGCCCGGCAGCCCGGTCGTGCGCATCGAGCGGCTGCGCATGGCCGACCGCACCCCGTTCGTTCTCGAGCGCGGTTACTATCCCTTCGAGGGGTTCGGTGAGCTGCTGCAGATGGACGTGCGCGGATCGATCTACCAGCTGCTCGTCGAGCAGTTCGAGGCCGACCTGCACCACTCGGTGCAGACCCTGCGGGCCGTTCGCCCGACCCGCGACATCGCCTTGAAGCTGCGCGTCAACCGCAGTCTCCCCTGCATCTTCCTGGAGAGCCTGGCCTACACCTCGAGCAACGCCTGCATCGAGGTGCTGCAGTCCTTCTATCGCGGCGACCGCTATCTGTTCCGGGTGGAAAGCGGTCAGTACAGGAGGGAGATGCACTCGGCTGCGGTGGGCTAGTCGGCGAGGATGCATCCCGGCACGCGGCCTCGAGAACGGGGTTCAATGCCAGTAGACACTCCGGCCCCCGCCCCGTCGGGCGAGGCCCGTCGATGAAAACCACGTGAGTCAAGGAGACCGGCAATGAAGAAGATCGACGAGTATTTCGTCCCGTGGCTGAAAGGGCAGAAGATGTACGTCTCCTCTCACATCGACCTGGCCTGGAAGCGCCCCGAGCTCCACCGGTTGATGTCGAACGAGAACCCCCTGCCGCCGTCGGACAAGGTCACCGAGGCCATCCTCAAGTACGGCAAGATGGCCAATCGCTACCCGGATCAGGGATTCGCCGTGCGGCAGAAGATCGCCGACATCAACGGCCTGGATGGGATCGAAAACGTCCTGCTGGGCAACGGTTCGAGTGAGGTCTACGACATGCTCTGGCGCTCGTTCGTAGCCCCGGGCGAGGAGATCATCCAGCATACCCCGTGCTTCGGCATCTACAAGCTGCGCGGCGGGATCGTCGGCGCCAAGATGGTCTCGGTGCCGATGGTTTACAAGGACAAGAAACTCCTGTACGACGCCGACGGGATCCTCAAGGCCATCACTCCCAAGACCAAGGCGATCGTCATCGCCAACCCGAACAACCCGACCGGAAACTTCATGGACGCGGCCGATTTCGTCAGGATCGCCGAAACGGGCGTACCCTTCGTGGTCGACGAGGCCTACATCGAGTACTCGGGCCTGGGCAAGTCCCAGGTCAAGCTGGTCAAGAAGCACAAGAATGTCATCGTCACCCGCACGCTGTCGAAGGCCTACGGGCTGGCCGGCATGCGTTTCGGCTACGCCCTGGGCGACAGAGACGTGATCATGCAGATCGCCGCCACGCTGATCCCCTGGAACGTCAGCACCATCGCCATGTGGGCCGCGCTGGCGGCGCTGGAGGATAACGCCGGCCTGCAGGAGCGCGTGGAGTACAACAACCAGGAAGTCGAGTACATCGAGACCGAGGTCGGCAAGATCAAGGGCATCACCGTCTTCCACTCCGACGCCAACTATATCCTGTTCGACTCGGCCATCTCCGGCAAGTCCGGCAAAGGCATGGTCGACCACGGCGTCAAGAAGGGCCTGATCTTGCGCGGCCAGGAGCCGATGTACGGAAGCGAGGGCTGGTTTCGGGTGACCATCGGCACCCACGCTGAGAACAAGATGTTCGTCGATTCCGTCCACGAGTATTTCGCCGGCTAGGCATCCGGGATGCAACCCGCAGGAGGTTTGATCCATGTCTGAGAGTGTTGTCGAAAGACTACAGAACACCCACCCCGACCTGGAGATCTGGTGGGACTCATCCCCGCTGATCTTCGACTCGTGGGTGAAGAAGATGGTCGACGGGACGCCTGCCGGCCAGAAGAAGGAACTGGAAGCGCAGCTCAAACGCCTGTTCGCCTGGGACGATATGGCCAAGAGCGTGCTGCGCGGCTGCACCACCAACCCGCCGCTGTCCCTGGGCGCCATCAAGGACAACTCGCCGATCTGGGAGAAGTGGGTCGACGACCAGATCAAAGCCAACCCCGGCATCACGCTCGAGGCGCTGTGGTGGATGACCTACAAGGAGGTCGTCAAGCGCGGCGCCGAGAAACTGATGCCCATCTATGAGGCCTCCAACGGCCGCTTCGGGTGGGTGTCCGGCCAGCTGGATCCGCGGCTGTTCACCGAGAAAGAGAAGATGTACTCGCAGGCGGACGAGCTGGCGGCGCTGTCGAAGAACGTGATGATCAAGGTTCCCGGCAGCCAGCAGGGCGTCGACGTCGTGCGCTACCTGACGGCCAAGGCCATCTCGACCAACGTGACCACGTGCTTCTCGCTGCCGCAGATCATGGCCGTGGCCCGGGCGGCGCAGGAGGGCCACGAAGAGGCCAAGAAGAACAAGGTCGACGTCAGTCACTGGCGGGCAGTGATCACCCACATGATGGGCCGCCTGACCGAGCGCGAGGTCATCTGGGAACAGGCCGCCTACTACAAGGTCGCCTGGACCGAGGCCGACCGGCGTTGGCTGGGTATCGGCGTCTTCAAGCGCGCCTACGAGCTCCTCAAAGAAGGCGGCTACCCGAGCAAAATGCTGCTGTGCTCGGTGCGCCCCGGTCCGCTGGTCAATGGCAAGATGCGCTTCTGGGACATCCAGGAGCTGGCCGGCGGGGACGTGGTCTTCACGCTGCCGCCCTATGCCCTTGAGCCGATGTTCGCCATGGGCGACCTGCTCGATTTCCGCGAGGGCGCCATCGAGGAGCCGATCCCCGAGTCGACCATCGAGAAGATCTACCAGATGCCTTACACCATGCAGGCCTTTGAGCCGCATGGGATGTCGCTGGACCAGTTCAACACGCACCCGGCCACGCTCTACACCGTCAAGGATTTCACCAAAGCCGTGACCGGGTTGCAGGAGTTCTGTAAGGGCCGGATGGAGAAGGCCGGCCTCAAAGTCTAGCTTGCCGCCGGACCGAGGGGTCTGATGCGAGACCGCCCGCCCCGTCGCCTGCGACCGACGGGGCGGGCCCGCGCAGGGCGGGGTGAGAGGCTGAGCGTGCGCGGTGTGATCCTGGATCTGGATGGGACGGTCTGCCTGGGGGATGCGCTCCTGCCCGGCGCACGGCAGGCTGTCGAGTTCCTGCGCCGAAAGGGCTTGCCCTGGCTCTTCCTGTCTAACACCCTGGATCACCCCCAGGTGTTCGCCGAGCGGTTGACCCGCCTCGGCCTGCCGACCTCGCCGGCGGAGATCGTGAACGCGCCCATGGCGGTGCTGCGTTACCTGGACCGGCATGCGCCGGGCGCCCGGCTGTTCGTGATCGGGCTGCCGCCGCTTGCTGAACAGCTGGCCGTCGCCCACCGCCTGACGGACGACCCGCAGGAGGTTGACGCCGTGGTTGTCAGCGTCGACTATGAGTTCGACTACCGCAAGCTCGAGATCGCCTTCCAGGCGCTGCGGCGCGGCGCCCGCTTCCTAGCCACCAACCTCGATCGGACCTGGCCGACACCGGACGGGGAGGTCCCCGACACCGGCGCCATGCTGGGAGCGATCGAGGCGTGTACGCGCCGCAAAGTCGATGCGGTCGTCGGCAAACCGTCCGCGTGGATGGCCGAGCTGGCGCTTCAACGACTGGGCAGCCCGGCGGATCAGACCTGGGTGGTAGGCGACAGCCTGGAGTCGGATGTCCAGCTGGGCCGCCAGGCGGGCATGACCACGGCCCTGGTGTTGACCGGCGTCACCCACCCCGAAGACCTCGACCGCGCCGCCGTCCGGCCGGATTTCGTCCTCGACAGCCTGGGCGACCTGCCGGCCCTCCTCGACGCCGAACTCTGAGAGCAGACGATGCGCCCTGCGCTGATCCTGGATGTCGACGGCACGGTCTGGCGCTACGGCCGGCTGATCCCCGGCGTGGCCGAGGCGCTCCAGCAACTTCGGCGAGATGGATATCCCCTCCTGTTCCTCTCCAACAATCCGGTTCCACCCGAGCTTTACGCCGACCGCCTCGTGGGAATGGGAGTCCCGACGGCGCCCTCCGAGATCCTCACCTGCCTGACGATTCTCGAAGCCGAGCTGGCCCAAGAAGCCGAGGCAGGTCTGTACGTCGTGGCCGATGACAGGCTGCAGGCCCATCTTGCCGAGGGCCACCGCATCGCTGCCGATCCCGCCGCGATCGACATCGTCCTGGCGACGGGGCCGTATGACCTGACCTACGACCGACTGAACGTCGCCTTTCAGGCGCTTCGCCGCGGGGCGAACTTCTGGGCGACGAACGCCGACCCGTTCGTGCTGGCGCGGAGCGGGGGGGAGGTGCCACACACGGCCGCCGTCATCGGCGCGCTGCAGGGCTGTACCGGCCGCACAGTCGAGCGCATGACGGGGAAGCCTTCTCCGCTCAGCGCCCGGGCCGCCCTGGAGCGCTTGGGCTGCGGGCCCGGCGAGGCAATTGTCGTCGGCGACGGCCTGGACACCGACATCGCCCTGGGGCACAACGCCGGCATCCGCACGGTGCTGCTTCTGAGCGGGGTGACGCGGCGGGAAGACCTGGCGGACTCCCCCGTGCAGCCGGATTTCGTGCTCGACTCGTTGGCCTCCCTGCCGGATCTGCTCCGGGGTCCCGCGGCGAGATAGGGCGCTGCCCCGACGGGACCAGGGCGGCAGCCCCGGCCGGGAAAGCACCTGCCCCCCTGACCAGGGGGGACAGGGGGGCAGGTCGAACTCAGTCCCGGCCGCCGGGACGGCGCCGCATCAGGCGCGGATGCGCTCGCCCTTAGGATCGAAGAGCGGCTCCTTCTCGACGGTCAGGCCGATGCGCTCGCCGAAGAGCTCGATCTCCAGCCGGGTGCCGGGCTTGGCGATATCCAGCGGCAGGTAGCCGAAGGCGATGCTCTTCTTGACGCTGTAGCCGTAGCCGCCGGAAGTGGCCCAGCCGACGATCTTGCCGTTGTTGAAGATCGGCTCGTTGCCCAGGGCGATGGCCGCCGGATCGTCCAGGCTCAGGCAGCACAGCTTCTGCTGCAGGCCATCCTTCTTCTGCTTCTGCAGCGCTTTCTTGCCGCGGAAGTCGGGCTTGTCGAGCTTGACGAAGTAGCCCATCCCGGTCTCGTACGGGGTGTAGTCCGGGGTGATGTCGGCGCTCCAGTAGCGGTAGCCCTTCTCCAGCCGCAGCGAGTCGATCGCCTTGTATCCGGCGGCGACCATCCCGAAAGGCTTGCCCGCTTCCCAAAGCGTGTCCCACAGCTTCTGGCCGTACTCCATGCCGCAATAGAATTCCCAGCCCAGCTCCCCGACGTAGGTGACACGCATGGCGATCACCGGCACGTTGCCGGCGGTGATGCGTTTGGCGGTCATGTAGGGGAAGCCGGCGTTGGAGACGTCGCTCTTGGTGACCGACCGCAGGATGTCGCGCGCCTTGGGGCCCCACAGCCCCAGGCAGGCGTAGGACGAGGTCACGTCCTCGACGAAAACCGAGCCGTCATCCGGCGTGTGCAGTCGGATCCAATTGATGTCGTGGACTCCGAAGGCGGTCCCGGTGACGATCAGGAACCGCTCCTCGGACAGGCGGCTGGCCGTGAAGTCGCACTCGATCCCGCCGCGATCGTTGAGCATCGAGGTGTAGATCACGCTGCCGACCGGTTTGTCGACGTCGTTGGCGCACAACTCCTGCATGAACTTCAGCGCGCCCGGACCGCGCACTTCGATCTTGCTGAAGGACGACTCGTCGAACAGGCCGACGGCCTCGCGCACCTTGAGGTGCTCATACCCGACGGCCGGGGACCAGTGGGCGGCCGCCCAGCCGCGCGGCTTGTAGCCGTGCGTGGCCAGCTTCTCATAGGGCGTGTACCAGTTGGGGCGCTCCCAGCCGAATTTCTCGCCAAACGAGGCGCCCAGCTCCTTCTCGCGGGCGTAGGCCGGTCCGAGGCGGAAGTTGCGCTCGGTCTGGCGTTCCTCGCCGGGCAGGTGGATATCGTAGTAACGCGAGTTGCTTTCGATGGTGCGCTGGAGGGTGAACTGTTGGCTGACGTAGTGGGGTCCGAAGCGGCGCACGTCCAGGCGCCAGCAGTTCCACTCGGGCGTGCCTTCGATGATCCACTCGGCCATGGCCTTGCCGATGCCGCCGGCGCCGGCCAAGCCGTGGGCGCAGAAGGCGCACGCCACCCAGAAACCCTTAACGTCGGTCGGGCCGAGCAGGAACTCGCCGTCGGGTGTGAAGCCCTCCGGGCCGTTGAGCAGCTGGACGATCTCCGCCTTCTCGACGGCCGGAACGCGCTTGATCGAGTTCTCCATCAGCGGGGTGAAGCGCTCCCAGTCAGGCGGCAGGAGCTTGTACTTGAAATCGTCCGGGATTCCGTCCAGGCCGAAGGGCATCGGGTTCTTCTCATACCCGCCGGTGATCAGTCCGCCGACCTCCTCGCGCCAGTACACCAGCAGATCCGGGTCGCGCATGGTCGGGACATCGTGATCCAGGCCCTCGATAGGCTTGGTGATCAGGTACAGATGCGCGAAGGGGATGATCGGCAGGCTGAGGCCGACCAATCGGGCGATCTCGTTGCCCCATTGCCCGCCGGCGTTGACGACCACCTCGGTCTGGATGGCGCCTCTATCGGTCAGGACCTCATGGACGCGGCCGTGCTTCAGGTGGATGCCGGTTACGGTGGTTTCGGTAAAGATCCTGGCGCCGCGATTCTTGGCGCCGGCTACCAGGGCGTTGGTCAGGCCAGTCGGGTCGATGCTGCCGTCGGTCGGGGTGAAGACCGCGCCCAGGACGCCCTGGGGGTTCATCATCGGCCACATCTTGTGGGCTTCGGCGGTGCTGATCATCTCCAGCGGCATGCCGAAGGAGCGGGCATAGCCGACCTGGCGCTTGAGTTCTTCCATGCGTTCGGGCGACGAAGCCAGGCGCAGGCCACCCAGCTCGCGCCAGCCGGTGTCGACGCCGGTCTCGGCCTTGAGCTTGCGGTACAGGTCGGTGCTGTACTTCATCATGCGCGTCAGGTTGAAGTCCGATCGCAGCTGGCCGACCAGCCCGGCCGAGTGCCAGGTCGATCCGCAGGTCAACTCGCCGCGCTCGAGAATGACGACGTCCTTCCATCCCATCTGGGTGAGATGGTAGGCGATGCTCGCCCCGCCGACGCCGCCGCCGATGATGACCACCTGCGCCTGGGTGGGGAGTTTAGGCGCCATGCACGACCTCCTGTAGCCAAGTGGCGTAACTGGGATCCTTCAGCTTTCCGGTCATGCGCTGGAAGTGCTTGTCGGCGTATTCCCGAAAATCGAAGTCGAGTTTCGAGATGCCGATCTGCAGGACGCCCCACATGGCCTCGCGGAAGTCGGACATGATCTTCATCAGCTTGAGGCGGGCCAGTCGGGCGGGTGTGGCCGATCCGAAGTAGGCCTCGAGCAGCCGGCGGTCCTGGGAGTCGTCGAAGTCGTGGTTGACGGCGAAGTTGGCCAGGTCGAAGAATACGTCGCCCATGCCGGCGTACTCCCAGTCCAGGATGCGCAGCCGGCCGTCGTCGAGGAAGTTGCCATTGAGCAGGTCGTTGTGGCAGGGGCGCGGCCGGAAGGGGTCCATCAGGAAGGCGGCCTCGATTTCGCCCTTCCGCGCGGTGAACCAGTCGAAGTTGTGCGGGGGGGCCACGCCGCAGCGCCGGGCCGTCCCGGCATAGGTCTCGACGACGCGGAACGGCGAGAAACTGCCGGGGACGGGCGGCATGGCGTGGATGTGCAGCAGAGTTTCCGCCACCCGGCGGATGTTCTCCGGTCGGCGGATCGCCTCGGGGGGCAACGGGCGGGCGTCCTTGAGGAAACGCGTCACCAGGTAGCCTTCCGGGCGCAGGAAGCCGACGACTTCCGGGGCGATGCCCAGCTCGGCCGCTTGGCGGGTGGCGGCGTACTCGTTCTCCCGGTCGATGCCGAGCAGGTCGGTGTTCGCTCCGCTGACGCGCAGGACGAACGAATCGTCCCCCACGTCGATACGGAAGTTCTCGTTGGTGATTCCGCCCCCCAGGGTGGAAACCTTCAGGTCCGTGCGCCCGGCCCATTCAGGGACGCGGGCGATGACCTGATCGACGGTGGTGCCCATGAATGCCCCCCGTGCGGCAGCGGCTAGCGACGCCAGACCGAGCCCGGATGGGCCATGGCCGATACGATGTCGTACGTGGAGATGACCCCGACGGGCATGGACTCGGGCATCTCGGGGTCGACGACCACCAAGCGGTGGTGGTGATGTTCGATGAGTTTGTTGGCCGCCTCGCGCAGCGTGGCCGAGGGCGCGATGGTCAGTGCCGGATGCATCACCTCGGCCGCGGTCGCCTCGCCGCAGCCTTCCGCCTTGCAGAACGAGAGCAGATCCAGACCGCTGATCACGCCCAGCGGCTTGCCGAAACCGTCGACGACGATGGTCGAGCGGTAGCCGGCATCGGTCATGCCCCGGGCGATGTCGGCCACCGGTGTCGAGTCACGGCAGACCAGCATGGTGCGCGACATCACATCCTCGACCTTGCCGCGCGCCACGGGACGCATGGAAGCCATGTGGGCGACCAGGTCGGAGACGGACAGCACGCCGATCGGCTTCTGCGCCTCGGTCACCAGCAGGCGGCTGATGCCTTCGTCGACCATGCGTTTGGCGGCTTGCGAGGCCGGGGCGGCGGCGTCGATGCCGGCGACCGGGGTGGTCATCAACTCCCCGGCCGTCATGCGGCGCATGGCCTCCAGGCTGGCCTGGTCGGTGGACAGCCATTCGGCGGCCAGAAGATCGAAATCCGAGATCAGGCCCAGGACGCGTCCGTCGCGATCGGCGACGATCAAGGCGTGGACATGTTGGATGGTCAGCAGCGAGGCCACCTCGCCCAGTGTGGTGTCGGGCCGGCAGGTGATCAGGCCCGGGTGCATGAGTTCGCGTACCTGCTTGCTCACCGGTGGTCTCCTTTCGAGTCGAGGCGCTCGGCGGGGGGCGCTAATGGATCTCTTCGACGTCCTTGTACCACTTGACGCGGTCGCCGACGCGGGCGCGCAGGCGCCAGGCCATCGGCTTGGGTTCTGCCTCGATGCGGGCCAGAGCGGCGGCCACCTGATCGTGAATGCGGGCCTTCTCCTCGTTCTTGAGCTGCGGGTAGTTCGGGGCGAGCTGGCGGACCTTATCCAGGTTCATGGTTACCGTGCGATACAGGCCCCAATCGTCGGCGCACAGCTTGGCGACCCGCTTCATGTTGACGCTCTCCTGATCGGCTTCGCCCAGCGCGTGCTCGAGCAGGAGCATGATGGTGTCGATGACGTCCTTCTCGTTGATCTGGACGATCTGCATCTTCTCCAGCAGGAGCTCGGCCAGCGGGATGGTCAGGGCGTCGATCTCCAGACGGCCGTTCCAGGGGATGACGTGGCAGAAGTCCAACTTCTCGTAAAAGACGTCGACGTGGATCTTCGACTCGCGGTTCTCGAAGATGGCCCGGCCGCCCTCGGTGACGACAAAGACCTCCCGCTCTTCGAGATACCCCAGGCCGGCCATCAGCGCCCGCACGCCGGTCGCCTCGCGCCCGTAACCGGCCAGGTCGATGTCGGTGTAGGCCCGGCCCATGCGCTCCTGCAGGTGGCCGTACTTCGGGCAGCGGGAAAAGAAAGCCAGGGCCCCCAACAAGCGCAGGGTGACCCCGGCGGCGTTGCCGGCCTCGACGATGCGCTTGACCTCCTTCTCAAAGCGCTGCCTGGCGGCTCGGTCCTGCGGACCCATCCCGACCGTCTGCTCTGGCATGGCGTCCCACCCCAGCTGGTTGAACTCGAGACGACCCTCGGCAGGCTCGATTATAGCTGAAAGAGCAGGATCTTGCAAAAGGCTTCAAAATCCTTCATAATAGCGTAGCCGACACCCCCCAATCGCTCAATTCCTGCCAGAACGCTCGCCGAAGAGGGGACCTAGGTCCTATCTCGCATGAGCAAGAGCCTGATCCCGGCCCAGCGACGACGGGAGATCCTGGACCACCTGCAGGCGCACCAGATCGTGCGCACGGCCGCGCTGTGCGAGCAGCTGGGGGCCTCGCAGGCGACCATCCGCCGCGACCTGGAGCAGCTGGAGCGCGAGGGCGTGCTGGAGCGGACACATGGCGGGGCAGTTCTGACGCAGCGCCTGCCGACCGAGCCGGCCTACGCGAACAGCGCCCTGGCCCACCCGAATGAGAAGCGCTGGATCGGGCGCGAGGCGGCCGCGCTGGTCGACGACGGCGACACGATCTTCCTCAATAGCGGCACGACCATCGCCGAGGTCGCCCGCCACCTGGCCGCCCGCAGCGACTTGCACCGGATCACCGTCATCACCAACAGCCTGGCGGCGACCCTGGAGATGACCGGTGCCGGCTTCGAGGTCATCCTCCTGGGCGGCTCTTTCCGTCCGTTGGCCAACTCGACTTTCGGAGCCATCGGCACCAGCACGCTGCGTCAGGTCTCAGCGGACAAGGCCTTCATCGGCGTGGACGGCATCACGCTCAAATATGGCTGTACCACCCCGGCCGCGGCCGAGGCCGAGATCGCCCAGGTGATGATCGAACGCACCCGCGGACCGATCGTCGTCGTGTCCGACCACAGCAAGTGGGGGGTCGTCTCGAATTTCGAGATCGCCCGGCTGGACCAGGTCTACGGTCTGATCGTCGACGAGGGCCTGACGCGCGAAGCGCGCGAAGCGCTGCAGGCTCGTTCGCTGCACGTCTGGATGGCCGGGCCGGACACGGGTGCCGTGAACGAGACCCACAACCATCCCCTCGCGGAGAATTCGCATGTCGCTGTTCGCTAAGAAACCGGCCAAGAACGCCACCAAGCTGTTCTACGCCACCGATCTGCACGGCTCGGAGCGGACCTTCCGCAAGTTCGTCAACGCTGGCAAGTTCTACAACGCCCGCGTGCTGGTGATGGGCGGGGACATCATCGGCAAGATGGCGATCCCGATCATCAAAGAGGCCAACGGACGGTATCGGGCCACGCTGCAAGGAAACGTGGAACACATCGAATCCGAGGAGCAGTTGAAGGCGCTCCTGGAACGGATCGGCACGCTCGGCTTCTACGCTCAGGTGATGGAGGAGGACGAGTTCCGCAGCCTGCAGGCCGATCAGACCCAGGTCGACGTGCTCTTTCATGGATTAGCCCGCAAGCGCCTGGAGGCGTGGATCGATTTGGCCGAAACGCGCCTGGCCGGGACGGGGATCAAGTGCTACGTTACCGGCGGCAACGACGACTATCCGGACGTCCTGTCCGTGCTGCAGCGCGGCGGGGCCGAGGCATTCATCGGCTGCGAGGGTCAGGTGGTCCCGATCGACGAGGAGCACAGCATGGCCAGCGTGGGCTTCTCCAGCCCGACCCCCTGGAAGACGCCGCGTGAGGTGCCGGACGAGGAACTGGGAAAGATGATCGAGGAGACCGTCGCCCGGGTGTCGGACAGCCGTCGCTGCATCTTCAATTTCCACGACCCGCCCAGCGACTCGACGCTCGATACCTGCCCGATGCTGGATTGGACGACCGACCCGCCGACCCCGATCGTCAAGGCTGGCCAGCTGGTCATGCACGGCGCCGGCAGCCGAACGGTGCGTCAGGCGGTCGAGAAGCACCAGCCCATGCTCGGCCTGCATGGACACATCCACGAGTCGCCCGGCGCGATCAAGATCGGGCGGACCCTGTGCGTCAACCCCGGGAGCGAGTACGGCGAGGGGATGCTGCGAGGGGTGTTGCTCAACATCGCCGCCGGTAAGATCGAGAGCTACCAGCTGACCCGGGGCTGAACGAGCGCTCGATGGCGCGGGAGGTGAGCCCGAAGAGAGACCATTTCAGCTTAAAGCCGATCGGTACCAGACTCTCTTGGGAGGAGAATCTCCATGGCTACTGCTGCGGTCACGCCTGAGGTTTTCACCCGCAAGGCCTCCGGCCTGGTGCGGGTCATGTCTCCGTACTCGGCCTTCGTCTACAACATCCTGACCATGGGCCTGATCTTCCCCTGGACCTACCTGTGGGCGCCCGGCGCGCTTCCGGGCGGCAAGCTGGTCTGGGGCATCCTTCTGGCGACCCTATTCGAGATCCCCATCGCTCTCGCCTACGTGTGGCTGTCGACGGCGCTGCCTCGCTCCGGCGGCGACTATGTCTTCCAGAGCCGGGCGTTCGGCGGGTTCTGGGGCTTTACCCTGCTGATGTCCGGCTTCGTGATCTGGATCCTGCAGTGGGTGGCGCTGTCCGGATGGTTGCTGGCTTATCTCGGCTTCGCCCCGCTCTTCCTCGGCCTCGGCGCCTCCATGGGGAACGCCACATTCTCCAACATCGGTTTGTGGTTCATCTCCGCGGACGGGATCATCATCACCAGCATCCTCAACGCCTTCTTCTCCATGCTGCTGCTGGTGAGCGGCTTCAAGAACTACGTCAAGGTCCAGTACGTGATGTTCTACGGGATCCTGGTGGCGTTCGCCACCACCCTGATCGTGCTGTTCAGCACGCCGGTCGCGGAGTTCGCGGCACGCCTGAACGCCTTCGCGGCCGCCTCCGGCGGGGCGGCGAACTGGTACGAGACCGCGCGTGAGGCGGTGGTCGCGGCCGGGATCGACCTGAACCCGCCTTTCAGCCTGCTGGCCACCCTGCTGGTAGCCCCAATCGCCTGGACCAGCGTTCAGTGGGCCACCTACTCCGCGGAGCAGAACGGCGAGATCAAAGAGGCCCGCTCCTTCAAGAACCAGGTGTTCATCCTGGTGGGCTCGTTGATCGTCACCGGCATCCTGCTTGCGCTGCTGGCATGGGCCTTCGAGCGCGCGGGCGGCACGGAGTTCCTGTACATTGCCGGCGCCGGCTTCTGGTCGCTGATCCCGGAGGCCAGCATCAGCGGCTTCAACCTGTGGCCGAACATCCTGGCCATTGCCCTCACCGCCAGCCCGCTAGTCGTGATCCTGATCGCCATCGGCTACATCCTCAACTCGTTCCAGATCGTCAACAACTGCTACATCGGCGTGACGCGCATCATGGTGGCCATGTCGCTGGACCGCCTGCTGCCGGCGTGGGTCAGCAAGGTCAACGAGCGCCTGCACACGCCGGTCAACGCCCACCTGATCTACTTCCTGGCCAGCATCCCCGTGATTTGGGCCTATAACAAGGTGGGCGGTTGGATCGGCCTGACCCTCGGCGTGACCTTCGCCTGCGGGTACGTCTTCGCCGCCTCGTCCCTGGCCGGCGCGCTGCTCCCGTACACCGCCAAGGAAGTGTATGAGGCCTCACCCGGTGCCAAGTACAAGCTCGGGAACATCCCCTGGGTGACCATCCTGGGCGGGATCGGCGCCGTGTTCGGCTTCGCCATGGTGCTGGCCTTCCTGTTCGCACCGCAGCTGGGCGTTCTGGGCAACTGGAACTTCGAGGACTTCCCGAAAAACCTGTGGTCCCAGATCATTGCCTTCGGGATCCTCTTGCTCTCGGGCGTCTGGTACTTCATCGCCAAGGCGGCCCAGAAGCGGCGCGGCATCAACGTCGATTACGCCTTCAAGGAGATTCCGCCCGAATAGGCGCGGGATTCCACCGCTGGACCAAGAGCTCCCCGCGAGCCGACGGCTCGCGGG
>Ga0154653_1163_pt12 | contig 14504 bp, 15 predicted proteins | sample Rifle2008BG13ft_FD_116082 | JGI IMG/M metagenome (GOLD analysis project Ga0154653, IMG submission 116082) | Chloroflexi bacterium RBG_13_68_17
AGCGCTCCGACTTCTCCCGGCAACAAGGGGAAGGCAACCGCCGGGCAATGCGCGCGGTGGTTGAGGCGGGCGACGTGCCCGGAATCCTGGGCTACCTGGAGGGGGAGCCGGTTGCCTGGTGCTCGGTGGCACCCCGGGAGCAGTTCGCCTCCCTGCAGCGCTCGCCGGTCCTCAAGCCGATCGACGACCGGCCGGTTTGGTCGATCGTCTGCTTCTACATCGCCCGAGAGAACCGGGGAAAGGGCTTGAGCTTGGCGATGATACGCGCCGCGGTAGCTCACGCGCGCGCGCAAGGCGGCCGCATCGTCGAAGCGTATCCGACCGCACCCAGACCGGGGACGCTGCCGCCGGTATCCAGCTACATGGGAATCGCGCAGGATCTCCTGGCGGCGGGTTTCAGGGAGGTCGCCCGGCCCTCGAAGAGCCGCCTGATCTTGCGCTACCGCATGCGCTGAGCATAGCCGCGCGAGGCTTCGGGATGGCGATCCCCACCGCCGCGAGCGGAGCGGCCGCGCGATCTCATGGAGCGGGACCCGGACACGCGGGGAGTGGTCATGACGGCAGAGTTGCACCGGGAGCGCGCGGTGCACCGTGGCCGCGAACTTCCCTCGGAAGAAGAAGAGTCCGGCAGGGTCATTGCCTGGCCTCTATCGCCCCCGAGGCTGGGATCGAACGAGGCGGCGCGGTCCGTCAGCCCCCTCGCGGAGCCCCTGGACCGCTGAACGCCTCGTCCCTTTGGGGTGTATGCTCACGGGGGACCACGACCCCCGGATCCATCCCGGGGCTTTCCACACACGCGGAGGCTCGATGAGGGTCAAGGGCAAGCTGCTGGAGGTTTTCGCCTGGGTTGAGGGGCTGGAGGAGGACCTGATCGGCGGCCTGTCGGCCGAGGAGCGGGCGCGACGCGGTTCCGTCGATCGTTGGTCGCCCAAGGACATCATCAGCCACGTCACTGCCTGGCGGCAGAACATGCTCCAGATGATCCAAGCGCGTGAGCCGGAATCGGCCGCGCGGACGCTGGAGGAGATCCAGCCCGCCAATACCTTCATCTACGAAGCTTACCGGGATCTTCCCTGGCCGGAGGTCGAGAGTTGCACCCGGCAGGCGCGCGAGGGGATGCGAGCGCTGATCGCCGACTCCGGTGAGAAGGATCTGACGGACCCCAAGCGCTTCCCCTGGCTGGATGGGCAGCCCCTGTGGCGTCGGATCATCGGCAACCTGGCGGTTCACCCGCTGACGCATTATGCGCAGCTGCTGGGTGATCTCGGCCGAAAGCAGGAGAGCCTCGAGCTTCAAGTGGAGGCGGCAGGCCGCATGCTGAGCCTCGACGCGGAACCGGTCTGGCAGGGGGTGACCCGCTACAACCGTGCCTGCGCCTACGCGCTGGCCGGCCTCAAGGAGCAAGCCATCGCCGACCTCCGTCAGGCGCTGAGCCTCCATCCCGGCCTGACCGAGTGGTCCAAGGAGGATCCGGATTTCCAGTCCGTTCGAGATGACCCGGCCTTCCAGGCCGTCTACGCGAACTGACGGCATGCCATCCATCGCGCTCGGCCAGCGCGAGGGCGGTCGCAGCGCCCGCGCCACGAAGCCGGAGAGGGCTCGGCGAACATGAAGGCCATGGTGCTTTGCAGGCTGGGCGCGCTTACGGATGCGGCCGACCCGCTGCAGGCGTTGGAGCTTCCGACGCCGATCCCCGGCCCGTCGGAGGTCCTGGTTCGCGTGCACGCCTGCGCGGTGTGCCACACCGAGATCGACGAGATCGAAGGCCGCACGCCGCCACCCAGGCTGCCGGTGGTCCCGGGCCACCAGGCTGTCGGACGGGTCGAGCGAGTCGGCCAGGCGGTTCGCCAGGTCCGGGTCGGGGACCGCGTCGGCGTCGCCTGGATCTTTGCTGCCTGCGGGACCTGCCGCTACTGCCGCGAGGGCCGTGAGAACTTGTGCGCGGAGTTCCGCGCGACCGGTCGCGATGCCGACGGCGGATATGCCGAGTACATGATCGTTGGCGAGGCCTTCGCCCATCGGATCCCCGACGCGTTCACAGACGTCCAGGCGGCGCCGCTCCTGTGCGCTGGCGCGATCGGCTACCGCTCTCTGCGCCTGGCGGGCATCCGCGATGGCGAGGCGCTGGGGCTGACCGGTTTCGGCGCGTCCGGTCACCTGATACTGACCCTGGCGCGCCACCTGTACCCCGCTTCCCCCATCCATGTGTTCGCCAGGAGCGAGCCCGAGCGCAGCTTCGCACGCGAGCTGGGCGCGGTCTGGACCGGAGAGACGACCGAGCGCGCGCCGGCGCGGCTGCGCGCGGTGATCGATACCACACCGGTGTGGAAACCGGTCGTCGAGGCGCTGGCCAACCTCGAACCGGGCGGGCGCCTGGTGATCAACGCCATCCGCAAAGAAGAGGGCGACAAGTCCGAACTGCAGCGGCTGGACTATCCCGCCCACCTGTGGATGGAGAAAGAGATCAAGACCGTGGCCAATGTCGCTCGCAGCGACGTACGCGAATTCCTTTCGATCGCTGCGGGTATCCCGCTCCTCCCGGAGGTCCAAGAGTTTGGACTGGAGCAGGCGAACCTTGCGCTGCGCGAACTCAAGCGCGGTGGAGGCCGAGGGGCGAAAGTGCTTCGGATCGGATGAACGCCGACGGTGACGAGTTCGCGCAGACGGAGGGGGGATCCGCGCGTCTCTTAGTTCGCTGGCGACACGAATGCTGACGATCTACGTTGTCTCAGACGCTACCGGAGAGACGGCCGAGCGGGTGGTGCGCGCCGCGCTGGTGCAATTCGAGGGCGCGCCGGCGACCATCGTCCGCCGCGGCGGCGTCCTCACGCCGGAGAATGTTCGGGGAGTCCTGCGGGAGGCCGCCGGCCAGAACTCACTCGTCCTGCATACGCTGGTGGCGGATGAGCTGCGGCGGGTCATGCTGGCCGAGGCGCGTGGATTGGGCGTGGATGTGATGGACCTGATGGGGCCGGTGCTGGACCGGCTGGCCACGCATTTGCGCTTGACCCCGCAGGAGAAGCCCGGCCTGTTCCAGCAGCTGGTCGAGGCGCAATCCCGCCAGATCGAAGCGGTCGAGTTCGCCTTCCGGCACGACGACGGTCAGAACGCCGAAGAGCTCGACCGGGCCGAAGTCGTTCTGGTCGGTGTCTCGCGGACGATGAAGACCCCGACGATGCTCTACCTGGCCTACCGCGGCTGGTTCTGCGCGAATGTCCCGCTCGTGCTGGGATCGCCGCCCGTCCCGCCTCTGCTGAGGTTCCCGCCCGATCGGGTCTACTGCCTGGTCATGAGCCCCGGGCGTCTTCTCGAGCTCCGCCGTGCCCGGGCGGATTACCTCGGCCTGCCCCCCGATCCCTATGCCTCGCTCGACGCGATTCGCCAGGAGATGCGCTTCGCACAGGACCTCACCCGCCAGCACGGCTGGCGGCGCGTCGACGTGACCGGGAAGTCCGTCGAGGAGGTCTCGCAGGAGATCCTCCTTTCGCTGCCGATAGAAGGGCCGGGAGCGGAGGCGGTCGGGGAGCCTGCTTCCAGCTGACGTCGGGCCATCGCCGGCCAGCCGGCCCTGACGGACAGGCAGTCCGTTGGAGGCTGTGAGATCGGTTCGGCGCGAGAATGGGCGCAGGATTGGCATCGGCATGGGTTGGGCATGAGCATGGGCTGTCCGCTGACGGTATCGGGGGATTTCCCCGGCAGGAAGTTCACGAGAGGGGACCATGTCCGAGCCCTCCGCCCTCGCGCCGCACAAAGACGCCGCGCCTTCGGCCGAGCACCTGTGGCTGAAGCATTACGACGCCGGGGTCCCGCCGCACCTGGACTACCCGCGCATCCCGATCTTCCGGTTGCTGGACGATGCCGCCGAGGAACACCCCGAACGCCCGTGCCTCAACTTCTTCGGCCGCCGGCTGACCTATCGGCAGACCGCCGAGCGCGTCGCCCGCCTGGCGGCCGCACTGCACGATCTGGGGATCCGCAAGGGCGACCGCGTCGCCTTGCTCTTGCCCAACTGCCCGCCGTTCGTGATCGCCTACTACGGGATTCTCAAGACCGGCGCGGTCATCGTGCCGCTGAATCCGCTCTCTTCCGAGCGTGAGCTGATCTTTCATCTCAATGACTCGGGGGCCGTCGCGATCCTGACGGTCCCGCTTTTCCTGGGGAAGGTCCTGGCCATCAAGGACAAGACCCGGCTGAAGCACGTCATTCGGGCCCGGCTGGCCGACAGCCTGCCTGTGCCGCTGAACCTGGCCATGGCGTTCCAGGAGTGGCGACAGATGCGTGGGTTGGACGGCGCCAAGGGGATTGATTTCGCGCGGCTGACTCGCCGGCCGATCCCCGCCGAGGCCCGGCCAGTTGAGGTCGCTCCCGAGGATATCGCCTGCCTGATCTACAGCGGCGGGACGACCGGTGTGGCCAAGGCCATTCTGCTTTCGCATGACAACTTCGTCGCCAACGCGCGGCAGATCACGGTTTGGGGGCATCTCGGCGAAGAGCAGGGCTGCATCCTGGCCGTCCTGCCGCTGTTCCACGGCTTCGGGATGAGCGTGACCATGAACGCTCCGATCCACGCTGGCGGTGAGATCGTCCTTGTGCCGCGTTTCAATGCGCGGCAGGTCCTGCGGGCCATCCAGAAGTATCGGCCGACGTTCTTCATCGGGGTGCCGACGATGTTCGTCGCCTTCAGCAACCTGCCCGACGTCGCCCGCTACGACCTGAGCAGTCTGAAAGGCGTCTTTGTCGGCGCTGCGCCGTTGACCCGCGCGATCAAGGACGACTTCGAGGCCAAGACCGGCGGCCGCATGATCGAAGGCTACGGCCTGACCGAAGCGGTGACGGCCATCATGGCCAACCCGTACCACGGGCTGCACAAGATCGGCAGCATCGGGATCCCGTTCCCGGATGTCGAGGTCAAGATCGTCAGCCTGGACGACGGGACGGACCTCCCGGCCGGGCAGTTGGGCGAGATCGTCCTGCGGAGTCCGACGGTCATGCAAGGCTACGACCGGAATCCGGAGGCGACCGCCAAGGCGCTCTCGGCCGGGTGGCTCTATACCGGGGATATTGGCTACATGGACCAGGACGGCTACTTCTACATCACCGACCGGAAGAAGGAGCTGATCATCGTCGGTGGGTTCAATGTCTTCCCGCGCGAGATCGACGAGCTCATCTACCAGCACCCGAAGGTCAGAGAGGGGATCTGCGTCGGAGTGCCAGACCCCTACAAAGGCGAGCGAATCAAGGTCTTCCTGGTTCTGAAGGAGGGCGTCAGTGCGACGCCCGAGGAGTTCATCGCCTACTTCCGTGAGCGCTTGACGCCCTACAAGGTGCCTTCGCAGGTCGAGTTCCGGACAGAGTTGCCCAAGAGCATGATTGGGAAGATCCTGCGCAGGTCGCTGCGTGAGGAAGAGATCGGCCGCACCGCCTCAGCCGGGCCGGGGCCCGCAGGGGCGGCGCTCTAGCCGGGCCATCCTCGCGTGCATCGAAGGGGGATCGGACCTCCGCGAGGGGGGCGCGTCCGCCGATCGGGTCTGGGGCGTCCAGGCAGGAGCCCCGAGTCGAATGCCATTCGGTCCGATCGCCAGATCGGGCTGTCCCCGCTCCTACTCGACCTGCGTCTGCATTTCCAGGGCGACCAGCGCCGCGCCATACGCTCCGACGAGCTGCGGGTGCGCCGAAACTTGAACGCGTGCCCCCGTCTCTTCCTCCAACAACTGGGCGACGGCGCGATTGCGTGCGACGCCGCCCGAGAGGAGCAGGGAGGAGGTCGCCCCCACGCTGCGGATCATGGCCGCCAGCCGCCGCACGAGCGAGCGATGCAGGCCGCGCAGCACGGGCTCGAGGCGAGCGCCCTGGGCCAGGAGCGAGATCACCTCCGACTCGGCGAACACCGTGCACGTGCTGGTGATCGGGACTTCCTCTCGGCTAGAGAGGGTCAGCCTCCCCAGATCGTCGAGGGCGACTCCCAGGCGGGCAGCCGTGTTCTCCAGAAAGCGGCCTGTGCCGGCGGCGCACTTGTCGTTCATGGCGAAGTCGACCACGGCCCCCTGCGGGTTGATGTAGATGACCTTGCTGTCCTGGCCGCCGATGTCGACAAGCACGCCGCCACCAGCGAACTCCCGCTGGATGCCCCGGGCGTGGCAGGTGATCTCGGTGACGGTGCGCGCCGCCACCTTGACCAGGTTGCGGCCGTAGCCGGTGGCGACCAACGGGGTGGTACTCAGGTCGACACCGGCTCGGGCCGCCAGATCGGTCAGACGGGCCACCTGGTCTTCGACGCGCGGCTCGGCCGGCTCGAGGTGCCACCAGCGAATCTCTCCAGCGCGATCGACCGCGACGATCTTGGCCGTCGTCGATCCCACGTCCAGGCCGCAGGCACACAATGCGTCGTTCATGGTCCGAGCATCTCGATGAAGGCTGCCAGGCGGTTGGCGACCTGAGCCTCCGCGTAGCAGCGCGGATCGTTGTGGTCCGCCTCGAGCAGCAGCGCCGGCCGGCCGTAGTCGCGCGTCAGGCGCTCGCGCTGGTCGATCTGCCCGACCGAGTATGGCTTGCACGAGCGGTCGGAGTGCAGGATCACGCCGTCCAGCCGGTAGTCGTCGATCATGCGCCGCATGGTCGCCAGCTTGTGGCCGGTGCCGCGATTCAGGATCGGGTGCAGGTAGGTGCGGGCAGCCGATTCGAGCGGCCGCTCCGGATCGATCATCGGCGCCAGCTCGCCCCAGGCATTGGTGTAGGTCGAGGCCACCAGGACGACGCCGTGCCGGCCGAGCGTCTCGGCCAGGTCGCGCAGGCGATACCACACCGGCAGGTTGTCCCACAACAGGCGCTTGCGTTCGGCCTGGACGGCGCCGATGCCTCGGGCGATGCGCTCGTCGAGCTCGGCCAGCAGGCAGGCGTAGTAGTCGACCGTCTCCGGATCCCCGCGCATCTCAACGATCGGAGCCATCTGGATGAATTGCTCGATGGCCGAAATCGGCGCCGGCTGATGCCGGTTCCGCTGCATGACTTCCATCCACAGCTCGGAAGCGGTCTTGGCCAGCCTGGCCACGTCGCGCAGCCGTTCGGCCTTCAGGCCCACCCCGCTGATCCTCTCGAGGAGCGGGACGGCCTCCTCCAGCTGACGCTTGACGTACTCGACTGCGTGCGCCGGCGCCTCGTCGTAGTAGACGAAGGGCGTGTCGATGAGCAGCAGCGGCGCCTCGAACATCTCGGCCAGGACGCGGTACCAGAACAGGACGGTCTGGCAGATGTTGGTGCAGGCCACCAGCAAGTCGGGGCGGGGAATGCGGCCGACCGGCGTCCTGCCGGAGAGAACGCAGCCGATGTCGGTCCGGGCGTAGGAGCACAGGTCGCGTGAGTATCCGGCCGCCTCGGCCTCCATCATCAGCCCCTCGGCGACCCGCGCCGTCCCGCAGATGGCGCCGTGGTTCTCGGGGTAGACGACGAAGAAATCCAGCGCCTTGAGAAGCTCGACCGGAGCGCCGGAGGTCACCCAGGCGACCTTTCGGCCCAGGCCGGGGGCGAAGCGGGCTTCAAGCCAGTGGCGACCGACGAGCTCCTTCTCACGCGGGGAGAGGCGCAGCGGCGGCCCGAGCACGTCGTGCTGCCAGGCGCGGGCGCGTTGTTCGGCGCGGATGCGCCGCAGGCGCAGCGCCGCACGCCCCAGAAACAGTCCGGCGCGTGCAGTGACTCTCCCTTGACCGCTCACGCCAGCATCTCCGCGAAGGCTTCGATTCGGGTCAGCGCCTGGTGGGGCTGCGAGTCGTTCAGCTCGACCTCGATCGCGATGGAGGGGATGCCCGCCGCCTGGAGGCCGGCGCGCAGCCGCGGCAGATCAAACAACTCCGGTTCACAGAACTTGACGTCGTAGAAGATCACCCCACGCGCGCCGCTCCTACCGGCGAGCTCCCGCAGGTGTGCCAGGCGGTCGCGAATCGGGCTGCCCCGCGTCGGATCGGGAGGCCCGGACAACAGGCTCTCGGCCAGGCGCCGATAGGGATCGGGGTCCGAGCTGCGCCGGTACAGCCGCCGCCCGGTGCAAGCCAGGTCATCGCCGACGACGACCACGCCGACGTTCCTCAGCGCCTCCAGGACGGCCTTCGGCTCGGGCACGATCCCCGACAAGAGGACAGGGACGCCGCACCGAGGCGCCGGTCCCGTCTGGCGGAGAGTCGCTTCGGCCACAGGGATGAACTCTTCCGCCGGCAGAAACTCGCGGCTGCGCAGCAGGCCGTAGATCTCGGGGTCGCTCCACGGAAGCCGGGCGCGGACCTCGTGCAGCCGGGCCAGCAGATCGTCCGCCTGCGCCTCGCGCTCGATGCACGCAAACAGGTCGTCCGAGGTCGGGGTGCGAGTCGAAACCGCCTGCAGCCGCTCGGCCAGCGCCCGGAGCTCATCGGCCAGGAAATCCACGTCGCAGGGCCGCTGTCCGCGGGGGAGGTAGAGCGGCAGGACCGTCGCGCGAGGATGGACGAAGTCGATCAGGATGCTCCCCAGCCCCTGCAGCGAGTCGCAGGCATGCGGGACGAGAACTAGATCGGCCACGTCCAGGCCGCCGGAAAGCAGGAAGGACAGCGCGTTGCCGACGATCGAGCAGACGTAGGGTTGGAGATGGGCTGCGGCGTGCGATGCGTTGACGTTTGGCGGCCCCCAGACTTCGATGGGCAGGAAACCAAACGCACGCAAGAGGGCGCGTGGCGCGTGGATCGGCAGGACGGCCGCCACCCGGCCGCCCCGTGCGCGGTGTGCGTGTGCCACATCCCTCCGGCGAGGGAGGCTGGGCGGGGCCGGCAAGGGATTCATCGAGGCTCTGCACGCGGATAGTAGCACAGTTGGCAGGCGCGAGGAACCGGGCGTGCCGGCGCTGCGGCCTGTGCCTCGGGGGCTACGTCCGGCCGGCGTGTTGCGTTCCGAATGAAATCAGGGTATCACCATCAGCAACCCAACCTGGTTCCCTATCGATGCGACCTAGGGATCGGTGCCCCGCCGCGGCGAAGTTGTGGTGGGGCGGGGGTCTGCGCATAGCCACACAGGCCACCTCGCCGGGTTGGATGCCGAGGGGCGCATCATTCACGGAGCCCACGCATATGCTCGAGGCTATTGGGCAACTGCACCCGATCGCGCAGGCCTTGCTGGCGACGTGCTTCACCTGGGGGTTGACTGCTGTGGGTGCTGCCGTCGTGTTCACGACCCGCACTGTGAACCGCCGCTTGCTCGAAGGGATGCTGGGATTCGCGGCGGGGGTGATGGTCGCGGCGAGCTTCTGGTCCTTGCTGGCGCCGGCGATCGAGATGGCCGAACAGGCCGGTGGGCCCGCCTGGCTCCCAGCCGTCGTTGGTTTCTTGGCGGGTGGGGGATTTATCTGGGGTATCGACCGCCTGCTGCCGCACTTGCACCTCGGACTGCCGATCGAGCAGTCCGAAGGCTTGCAGACGACCTGGCAGCGGAGCGTGCTTCTGGTGCTGGCGATCACGCTGCACAACCTCCCCGAAGGGCTGGCGGTCGGGGTCGCATTCGGCGCGGTCGCTGCCGGGCTGCCGTCGGCGACGCTGGCCGGCGCGGCCGTGCTGGCGCTCGGCATTGGCATCCAGAACCTTCCCGAAGGCCTCGCCGTTGCGCTGCCCCTGCGCGGCGAGGGGCTGTCGCGATGGAAGAGCTTCTTCTGGGGACAGCTGTCCGGGGTGGTCGAGCCCTTCGCCGGCGTGTTGGGAGCGGCGGCGGTCCTGCTCATGCAGCCGCTTCTGCCGTACGCGTTGAGCTTCGCCGCGGGGGCGATGATCTTCGTCGTCGTCGAGGAGCTGATCCCGGAATCGCAGCGAGGCGAGAGTACGGATGTGGCCACCATCGGCGCGCTGGCCGGCTTCGCGCTGATGATGCTCCTGGATGTGGCCCTGGGCTAACGGCCGGGCCGGGGGAGGTTGGGATGGACATCGTCGCCCTCGAGAGTCTGGAGGAACGCGAACTCGTCCCCGGCTACCGGGGCCGGTTCGTGCACTCGGCCCATGTCACCCTGGCCTATTGGAGCATCCGAGCCCAGGCGGCACTACCCGAGCACGCGCATCCCCACGAACAGGCTGTAAACTTGTTGGAGGGGACGTTCCAGTTGACGGTAGGGGGCGAGACGGCCGAGCTGGGCGCCGGGAGAGTGGTTGTCATCCCGCCGCACGCGCGGCATTCGGGCAAGGCGCTGACCGATTGTCGCATCCTGGATGTCTTCTATCCCATCCGCGACGACTACCGCTGAGCAGCGCCCAAGGGAGTCGGCATGCGAACCCGGTGGAGGAGGACGGCATGACGGACAGCGTCTACAAGGTCATCGAGCTGGTCGGAACGAGTCCCGAGTCGTGGGAGAAGGCGGTGGCGAAAGCGGTCGCCATCGCCTCCAAGAGCGTTCGGGATCTGCGCATTGCCGAGGTGGTGGAGCTTGACGTCCAGATCGAGGACGGCAAGGTGGTCGCCTATCGAGCAAAGGTCAAGGTCTCTTTCAAATACGAGAGTCCGGACTGAGGCGCATCGCCAACCCGATCCACGGACGCGCCAACTGAGACGCGGCCTGTGCCGCGGCCCCCGGAACGGGCCGCAGGCGGGCCGCGCCCTCACACCGGGCCGGTGGGCCCATCGAGGCGGGCGGTGAGATGGTAGGGCTTGATCTGGCCAGGGATTGGGAAATCCTGTCGGCGGCGCGCGGCGATCCGACCGCCGGCCTGGCCGCGCACGAGCTCCAGCAGATCCTTCAACGAATCGGGGGGCGGCCGATCCCGCTGGTGGCCCAGGCGCGCCTGGAGGCGCCGCTCTTCCGCCTCAGCTATGGCCAGGGGGAGAAGGATGGCTTCGTCTGGCGCATCGGTCCGTCCGAGGTCCACATCGACGGGGACACCCCGCGCGGGTTGCTGTACGCAGTCTACAGCCTGCTGGAAGCGCTTGGCTGTCGCTGGGTGGCGCCGGGTAAGGCTGGCGAACGGCTGCCGTCGGCGACCCTGTTCTCGCTCGCAGCCGAGGAGGCGCGCGAAGCTCCACATCTTCCCGGACGCTGCCTGGTCATCGGGCATCACGCCTTTCTGCGTGACGTCGACGACTGGATCGTATGGGCAGGCCGCAACCGGCTCAACACCCTCTTCATCCATGCCACGGACGAGTCTCTGGCGTTGGGGGCGGTTTCAGCCCGTCACTGGCAATTCCGCAAGGGTGCCGCCCTGGCATTGGCCCGGGAACGCGGCATGACGGTGGAGTATGGCGGACATGGGCTGGCCGGACTGCTCCCGCGCAGGCTCTTCCGCACGGTTCCGCAGGCTTTCCGTTTCGACGGCACGCGGCGCACGCCGGACCACAACCTGTGCCCCAGCAGCGTCGAAGCGCGCGACATCCTGCAGCGCAACGCCGCGGCGCACTTCCGGGCATATCCCGAGGCCGATGTCTTCCACCTGTGGGCGGATGACATCCCCGGCGGGGGTTGGTGTGCCTGCCCGGCCTGCCGCGAGTTCACGCCCTCCGAGCAGGCGCTGATGGCGACCAACGCGGCGGCGGAGGCGCTCGAGTCGGTCAACCCGAAGGCCGTGTTGTCGTTCCTGGCCTACCACGATACCGAGGCGACGCCGGCACGCGTGGCGCCGCGGCGCAACGTGGCGCTCCTGTGGGCGCCGCGCATGCGCTGCTACGCGCATGCTGCCGACGACCCGGCCTGCCCGGCGAATACCCCTCACTACCCTGTCACCCTCGAGAAGCAGATCGCCCACTTCGCCGGCGCGCGGGCTGCGCCGACCAGGGTGTTCGAATACTACCTGGATGCAATCCTCTTCAAGTCCCTCTTGCCGCCGCTCCCCAGCGTGATCCAGTCCGACCTGCGGTTCTATCGCCGGGCCGGGGTGCACACCGTCCAGGCCCTGATGACCGGACCGCGGCCGTGGGTGGTTCCGGAGCTGAACGCCTGGCTGTTCAGCCGCCTGGCGTGGAATCCGGACCAGCCGGTGGAGCCGCTGCTGCGCGACTTCTGCCATTCGGCTTTCGGCGATCAGGGCGCCGACTTGCTCGGATACTATCGCGCGCTCGAAGCCGCGTATGCTCTGGCGTTGGATATCGTGCCGGAGCAGCGTCATCTGGCCTCCGGCGGGTTCTGGGAAAGTCCGCGGAATCCCCCGACCGATATGGGCGACCCGGCCCTCGCGCCGGCGGAGGTGCTCCTGCGCAAGGCGCATGACAACCTCGCTATCGAGGAATGGGTCCGACGCGCGGGCCGCCACCTGGAGGCGGCCCGGGCCGCTTCCTACCCGGCCGCGTGGGAGGCGGAGCGGACCAGTTACCATCTGCACCACGCCTGGCTCTCCTTCGATCTGGCGCGCGTTCAGCTGCTGGCAGCGAGCCAATCCGGCCTGGGAGCGCCAGGAGCAAAGACGCTGCTGCAGGAGGCCTACCGGCAGCTCGGCCTGGTGTTGGCCTGGGGCCGCACCCACGTCCTCGACCGGCGCCATCGCGCGCACTTCCGACTGCAGCACCACTACTTCTGGCGGCTGCGACTGAACCAGATCCGCGGCAGGTACTTCGCCGGGCGCCTGCGGAGGTTCCTGATCCGGACGGCCGATTTCATCCGCCTGGTGTGGTACGCTCTCCAACTGCGTCACGCATTCGACCGGGACTAGGAGCAGGAGCGTCGCATCGAGTCGAGCAAGCAGCGGCGTCTGAACGACAAAGTGAGACGTCCGACCCTTCGCATGAGGTGAACCAGGATGCCCTCCTATCGGATCATTGTGAACCCGACCTCGGGCCGGGGAACCGGAGGCAAGTCGATCCCGGCCATCGAGGGATTGCTGCAGCAGGCCGGCTTCGAATTCGACATGGTGCAAACGGAACGCCCCTGGCACGCGGTTGAGCTGGCCGAGCGCGCCGTGGCCGACGGCTGCCAGGTCGTAGTGGCCGCCGGAGGGGACGGAACCGCCAACGAAGTGCTGAACGGACTGATGCGGGCCCGGCAGTCCGGCGGGGGGCGGACCGCTGCGCTCGGCCTGATTTCGGTCGGGCGAGGGAACGACTTCGCCCACGGGATTCACGTACCCCCGGGCGTCGAGGCGGGCTGTCGCATCCTGGTCGAGGACCGGCGCACCGCCATCGATGTCGGGCGGGTTGCCGGAGGGCTGCATCCGGAGGGGCGCTTCTTCGGGAACGGCGTCGGCATCGGGTTCGACGCCGTCGTCGGATTTGAAGCCCTGAAGCTGAGGCCGCTCTCCGGTTACCCCTCCTACCTGGTCGCGGCCCTGAAGACGATCTTTCTCTACTTCCGGGCGCCGAAGGTCCGGGTGGAGATGGACGCGGGGGACATGACGTTGGATGCGCTGATGGTCTCAACGATGAACGGCCGGCGCCTGGGCGGGGGGTTCCACATGGCCCCGCAGGGGGACATGAGCGACGGCCTGTTCGATGTCTGCCTGGTTGAACAGGTCAGCCGGGCGCGCGTCTTCGCGCTGATCTCGCATTTCACGCGCGGCACCCAGGCCGGGCAGGCGGGTGTGCACATGGCGCGCACCGCGGCCCTGCGCGTGACTGCCCTGAGCGGCGTGCTCCCGGCCCACGCCGACGGCGAGACGCTGTGCGTCGACGGGACCCGGCTGGAGATGCAGATTCTGCCCCGGCAGCTCGAGGTGATCACCGGCTATCGAGGGGCAGCATGATCTCACGCCGCACGGTCGTCGACGGCACCTTGCGGACGGTGACGCGGACGCTCTGCCGCGTTCACGACGCCCAACTGGACAGGGTCCCTTTGTGCGGGCCGCTGATCCTGGTCGCCAATCACATCAACTTCCTGGAAGTACCCCTGTTGCTCACGCATCTGAGCCCCCGGCCTGTCACCGGATTCGCGAAGGCGGAGACCTGGGACAACCCGGCCATGGCCTGGCTGTTCGACCTGTGGGCGGCGATCCCGCTCCGCCGCGGCGAACCCCACCTGGAGGCAATGCGACGCGCACTGGAAGTGCTGGAGGCCGGCCAAATCCTGGCCGTGGCCCCGGAGGGTACCCGCAGCGGCAGCGGCCGCCTGGGCAGGGGGCATCCGGGGGTGGTGATGCTGGCGCAGCACAGCCGCGCGCCGCTGCTGCCTCTGGGTTATTACGGCAGCGAGAATCTCCGGCACAACCTCTCCCGCCTGCGCCGGACGGATTTTCACATTGTCGTCGGGAATCCGTTCACTGTGGATTTCCCCGAGGGGCGCCTCGACCGACGGCAGCGGCAGGAGATCACCGACGAGATCATGTACCAGCTGGCCGCCCTGCTTCCCGAGCGGTATCGCGGCGACTATGCTGACCTCGGCAGGGCGACGGAGACCTGGCTTCGATTCGCGCCCGGCTCCTCGAGCAACCTGGCCGGCCGCAAGACCCCAACAGATGCCATCCGCGGGGTCCCGCTATTCGAGGGCGCCTAGCGAGTCACGCACTGGCCCCTGCGGAGGCAAGACGGCCTCGGCTGGGTGCCGCTCCAAGGCCGGACCCTACACAGGCCGTCGCCTCTAGCCGATATGCCGC
>Ga0154653_1168_pt5 | contig 14441 bp, 8 predicted proteins | sample Rifle2008BG13ft_FD_116082 | JGI IMG/M metagenome (GOLD analysis project Ga0154653, IMG submission 116082) | Chloroflexi bacterium RBG_13_68_17
GCAGAGGCGTCGACGGATCGGCCGAGAGCGCCGTTTGGGCCTCGTGCATTGCGCTGTGGTTGTCGGCCGAGGCGAGCCCTTTCAGGGCGCGAGCCAGGCCGAACGCCCACGATGGAGTCTTCCAACGGTCGAGCTCGCCGCCGCGCAGTACGACTGCACAGCTGCCGAAGACCTGCGCCTGTGCCGAGTCGCCCTGCGCCCGCAAGGCGGTCGCCAGGAGGTCGTAGGCCTCGATGTACTCCGGGTCGACGGTGACGACGCGCGTCAGGCGGGCCGCGGCCGGGGCGTTCATGCCCTGCTCGATCTCCGACTGCGCGAGACGGAACTGGACTTCGCCATCGCCCGGCCAGGCGGCCAGCCAATCCGCCGCGGCGGCGCTGGCGTAGTCGGGCCGTCCGGCCAGTCGTGCAGCTTCGATCAGATTGAGGAGCTGTCGCCGTTCGATCATGGATGCACCGTCGCTTGCTGGAGTCCGCCGTGCACCAGTTCCAGAGCGCGAACGGCGGCCAGTTGGTGATGAGCCTCAGGGTCCTTCGGGTTCAGGTCTACCGCCTTCTTCAGCATGCGCCCCGCGCGGGCATAGGCCTTCAACCGCTTCAACGTGACTCCGGCCAGGAAGTGCGCCTCGGCCGATTGCGGTTCGGTCGCGATGGCCCGCTCGTACGCGTCCAGTGCCAGGGCGTGCTCGCGGCGGTCTTCGTGGACGCGGCCGATCTCGATCAGCAGCGCCGCGCCCGCGGCGCCCAGGGTCTCGGCCCGGTGGAGTTCATCCAGCGCCCGGTCGAGGTGCCCGGACCGGCGCGCCAGGCGGCCGAGCGTGTGATGGTAGGCAGGATTGCGCGGTGCGATGCGGACGGCATTGGCCGCGGCGCGCAAGGCGGTATCCAGGTCCTGCGTGGCCTCGCTGATCTCCGCCAGCGCCGCCCAGGCGCGGTCGTTGCTGGACGATTCCGTGAGCACGCGGCGCAGATCGTCGGCGGCTTCCTGGGCCCGGCCGAGCCGGACCAACAGGCGACCCTTGAACAGCTGGACGGGGATCGGGTCGGAAGCATTGGCCAGCGCCTTGTCATAAGCCTGGAGGGCCTCACTGGCCTTCCCTTGTTTCTCGAGGATCTCGCCCAGGCCGAGCAGCACGTCCGCGTCGGATGGCGATAGGCGCGCGGCGGATTGGGCCCGTTCGGTCGCCTGACGGGTCTTGCCGCGGGCCAGTGCCGCGCGCGCCGCCCCGATCAGCGAGTGACCGTCGGACGGAGCCAGCGTACACGCTCGCTCGAACCAGTCTTCCGCCTGCTCGGGGTCGCCGACTTCCAGCGCCACCTCACCGGCCTCCTGCCAGACACGGGTCTGGTCGGGGAAGAGCCGGACGGCCTGGGAGAACGACTGAAGTGCTTCGGGCAGCTGCCCGTTCTGGCGCAGGGCGCGCGCCAGGGTCAGGGCGGCGTCGGCGTTGCTCGGGTTGGCTTCGAGCGCCTGCTGGAGATGGGGGATGGCTGCGGCGACCTCGTCGGTCTGCAGGTAGAGGGAGGCCAGCTGCTCGTGCCAGACACTCTCCTCCGGCCAAGCCGCCACGGCGGCGTTCAAGGCAGCGATCGCCTGGTCCATCACTTGCTCGATCAGCCACGTCCGAGCCGCAAGCGCGTCAGCGGCCGGCCGTAGGACCGGGTCGAGCCTGGCCGTTTCCACGGGCACGCGGGCGTCGGCCGATCGTCCTTGCAGCGACAGACTCAGCCCCAGGAGCAGCGCCGCCAAGGGAGAGGTGCCGCGGCGGGAGGCAAGCGCCTGAAGAAGGCCAATCGCCTGGAGGGGCTGGGAGGCGCGCAGGAGGGCGACCGCAACCGGCAAGGCCAGGCCGTCGTCGAGCGAGCCCATCGCTGCGCCGGCCAGCGCTTCGAGGTCCGAAGCTGTGGCTTCCCCTCGCAAGGCCTGGAGGAGCTGCCGCACGGGTTTCCCTGCGCTCTCTGTGTTGGCCAGCGCGTCGAAATGGCTCAGGTCGGCTGCGATCGAGTCGATGACGTCCGCTTGGGGCAGGCCGGCGCGGCTGGCGTGGATGTGGGCTTCGACCTGGCTCAGGATCCAGCCGACCGTCACGGATTGGAGCCTGGTCTGGATGAGCGCCAGGTGCAGATCCGGGAGTGCGGCGCCGGCATTCAAGGCGGACCGGAGGGCGCGTTCTGCCTCTTGCCAGCGGCCCAGCCGCAGACCGGCCTTCGCCAGCCAGCGGGCGTCGTCCGCGCCCGTGCCTTGCGTGCTGCACGCCTTCTCGAAGCTGTCGATAGCCGCGGGCAGATCGCCTTCTTCCACCAGGCACAAAGCCCGCAAGGCCAGCCCGCGGGCCGAGAGGGGCGCCCGGGTAGCGGCCTGGTCGAGGGCGGTTCTGCAATCGCCGGCGCGTCCGAGCTGGAACAGGCTTTCGGCCAGGCTGGTCGCGATGGCGGCTCGCTCGGGGGCGAGGAAGGCTGCTTTCTCCAGAAGGTCCGCGGCCTCGGCATGGGCGTCAAGAGCCAGGCAGGCGAGGCCGGCCTCATGCAGGAGATCGGCATCGGCCGGATCCAACGCGACGGCCCGGGAATAGGCGTCCAGCGTCCGACGGGTCTGTCCGGCGCCGTGATAGGCGCGGGCGAGCCCGGCCTGGGCCGCAGCGCTTTCCGGTTGCAGCTCAACCGCCTTCTGCCAGACGTCGCAGGCTGCGTTCCAGCGCGACAGCCCTTCCAGCGCGCGAGCCGCGCGTACAAAGGGTTCTGCGTTGCCCGGCTCTAGCGCCGCGGCGGTCAACCAGGCCTGCACAGCCGCTTCGCCATCGCCGACCAGTTCGCTGGTCTGCGCCAGCTGGCGCACCGAGACCGCGTCCTGCGGGTCCAGGCGGACGGCTCGGCGGAGAGCCCGCTGCGCCCGCTTCGCGGCGTCCATGCGCCGGTAAACCGATGCGGCGCGGCGGAGGAGGGTCGGCACCTGCCGGCCGGCCAGGAGTGCTCGAGACAGCGCAGTGCGGGCCATGGCTGGATCGGCGGTCTGCAGGGCGCTCTCGGCCAGATCCATCCAGGCCTGGCTGTCGCCGGGTCGCAAGGCGACCAGGCGCTGCAAGGCGCGCAGGGCGAGCTCGGTGCGGTCGGTCTCGAGGGCTGCCTGACGGAGAAGTCGCAGCGCGTCCTGAGACGACGGATCGAGCAATGAGGCCTGCTCGGCAGCCTGAACGGCCGCTTCCGGTTGCCGGTCGGCCAGGAGCGTCTGCGCCAGCGCCGTCAGGAGTTCGGCGGAGGCTGGATGTTCCTCGCGGGCGGTCTCCAGTGTGGCGCGTGCGAGCGCAGCATCGCCAAGCGCCAGGGCAGTGCGGGCGATCCCCACCAGCGCCGGGAGACGCAGCGCGTCATCCGTGTCCATGGCCTGCTGTGCGACGCGATAAGCCTCGAGCGCTTCGGCCGACCGGCCGAGCAATTCCAGCGCCTGGCCCTGCCAGAAAGCGTCGACCCGGTCTCCAGGGAGGAGCTGGAGCGCCTGCTCCAGGCACATCAACCCACGCTCCGCCAGGTCGGACCGTGCCTGTGACCGCGCGCTACGCACCAGGATGCGGCCGGCCACACGCAAGGCGTCGGCCGAGGCGGTCGACGGAATATCGCCGACGAGAGCGGCGGCCTCATCCAGTCTTCCGGCCTGTTCCATCGCCGAAGCCAGGGCGACCCGGGCGGTCAGATCGCGCGGCCGGCGAGCGACGGCCGATTGCAGATACGGCTGGGCTTCATCGAGGTTGCCGAGCGAGCGATGCAGGTCGCCCAGGGCAAGAGCCCAGCGCGCGTTGGAAGGCTCGAGCGTGGCGGCCGTCAGGGTCGGCCGAAGGGCCTCCCCCGGCCGGCCGAGGCGGCGCAGCAGATCGCCCCAGGCGGCGTGCACGGCGGCGCGGTCGGGCAGGGTTTGGGCTGCACGCCGCAGAGTCGTTTCGGCGGATTGTGCATCGCCCGCCGTCTCACAGATCTCGGCCAGGGCGATCCAGGCCGGCGCGGCCTCGGGCGATTTTTCGACGATCTCAGCCAGGGCCGCCGTCGCCTCGTCCTGAGCACCTTGGGCGGCCAGGGAACGGGCCAGCAGCACTTTGATCTCGAGTGAGTTCGGGTCCGATTGCAGTTGTGCGCGGCAGGCTTCGATCGCGTTCTGGGTTTCTCCCGCCTCGAGCGCGCATGCGGCCGCGTGGATAGCCGCCGATGGCTCGTCCTGGATCAAGGCCTGCCAATGCGTCCGCGCCTCGTTCAAATGCCCTGCCGCTTGCAAGCTGGAGGCGAGGAGGCGGCGGGCGCCGGCGAACTCGGGAGCGAGCCCGAGGACGATGGCGGCCTCTTGCGCACTGGCGTGGGGGTCTCCGGCTTCTGTCAGAAGGCTGGCGTAGGCGAGACGGGCGTGTGTGTCCGTCGGGTTGGCGTCGAGCAGGCGGGAATACGACTGCAGCGCGGCCGCAACCTGGCCAGCCGCGTGCAGCGCCTGCGAGAGGTGCGCCAGCCACGGGGAGCTCACGGACTGCTGGCTTGAGGTGATCGAATCCCAGGCCGCCTGCAAGACGCCGGCGGCCCGCGAGGCCTCACCCATGTGGCTCAGAGCATAGCCCGCTGCGATCTGCTCCTCCGTCGAAGTGGGAGGGTCCGTCAGGACACCCAATGCCGCTTGTTCTTGGCTGGTGTCGGCCAATGCCTTGGCAAGGGCAGCGCGGCGAAGCGAGGTCGGCCGGGAGCGGACAGCTTGCTGGCGCGCCTCGAGCGCGGTGACGGCGTCGCCCTCCAGCTCGGCCACCTCGGCCATTTGGTCGGCGACATCGGCGGTCGAATCGGCCGCGACCTCCCATGCCTGTCCGAGCGTCCGGAACGCGTCAGCGGTCCGACCTTGCAGGCGCAAGGTGATGGCGTGCTGCGTCAGGTCTGTCAGGGAACCATCGCTCGGCGCAGCGCCTTTGCCGTCCTGGCGTTCGGCCAAGGCCTGACCGACAGCCTGGGCGAGGGCGGCCTCGCCGGAATGGTCGAGCGAGGCCAGCAGGTGCCCGACGCAATCCGGAGCGGCGGTCAGAAGGTCCTGTGCCGCACGGCGAGGATCGGTAAGCGCCAGCAAGGACTGTCCGGCCACGCGCAGCCCTGTGCTGAAACCGCGTGCGACGAGGGCGCGGAGGACTGCGGCCTGGTCCGGGAGATGGGGCAGGGCGCAGGCCAGCGGTGAAAGCCAGGCTGCCGGGTTCTCGAGCACCCAATCTGCGACAGCCTCGGGTCCGCCGCTGCGGCCAAGCCGCAGCAGTCCGACGGCCAACAGGGCCACCGCCTGAAGGTCGGCCGCCGGTGACAGCGCGCCTCCAGTCTCGGGCCACAGGCTTTCGGCGCGCGTCTGCAGCGAGGGCGCCAGCGTGAGATCGTCAGGGACCTCCGACCACCCCAGGCACTGCATCGCCAGGTCGGCCGGCGTCACGCCGGTTAGGTCGCTGGAGGCCGAAAGCTGCTCGAGGTTGTGCGGATCCCGCAGAAATGCCCAGGCCTGAGGGACTCGCAGCAACCGGGCGACGACGGCCGCCCGCTCGGCTTGGCCGAGCTGCCGCCCCAGGGCTTCGAGGATCTCGTGGTCGCTGCGCATGCCGCTGCTCCGGGGGCTAGACGGTCGCCCACTGGATCTGAAGGATCACCCAGTAGGCGGCGAAGATCATCACCAGGCCAAGGGTCACCAGGAAGATCCCCACGCCGCTGGCGGTTCGGACGAGGGAGTTGATCGATCCGACCAGTGTCGAGGCGCTATTGACCAGGCCGGTGACCTCCTCGGCCAGGCCCTTCTCCGCCAGCTGGGCCGAATGGGACGCCAGGGCGCGGACTTCTCGGGAGTAGCCGCGGGTGATGAGGACCAGCACCCCGATGAGCATGCACAGGCTGCCCATCAGGAAGACGGCCGCGGCGATGATGATTTGCAGGTCACGCAACGAGAGAGGAATCATGGTCGCCTCCAGGCGCGCAGGTCTGGAGGCGGACGTTGCAAGGAGCGTGCCAGGGCCTACTTAGACGGCGGAGCTGCGGAACTCAGGGGGGAGGTGGCCGATGTCGATCAGCTCGTCGTCGCAGAAGAGGACGGCGCGCTCGATCACATGCCGGAGCTCGCGGATGTTGCCGGGCCAGGGATGCGCCTTGAGGGCGTCGATCGCCGGGGGGGTGATCCCGGTGACCCGGTTGCCGGTGGACAAGTTGATCTTGCGGATGAAGGTGCCGACCAGCGCCGGGACGTCCGCCATCCGTTCGCGCAGCGGCGGCAGGTGCAGGTCGACCACCTTCAGACGGTAGTACAAATCCTCTCGGAACGAGCCGGTCTTGAGCAGCGCGGGCAGGTCCCGGTTCGAGGCAGCGATGATCTGGATATCGACGGTGATCTCGTTCACCCCGCCCACGCGCCGGAAGCGATGCTCGTCGAGGACGCGTAGGAGCTTGGCCTGCATGTCGGGCTTGGTCGACGATACCTCGTCCAGGAACAGAATGCCGCCGTCGGCGACCTCCAACAGGCCCGGCTTGCGCTTCTGCGCGCCGGTGAAAGCGCCGGCCTCATGCCCGAAGAGCTCCGACTCGATCATCGTCTCCGGCAGCGCGGCGCAGTTGACCGGGACGAACGGCGTGTCGGCGCGCGGTCCGATGGCGCGGATGTACTGGGTGAGGACCTCTTTGCCGGTCCCGGTCTCACCCGTGATCAGGACCGACACGGAGGACTGCGCTGCCCGCTCGGCCTCATGGGCGACGCGCTGCATCGCCGCGGTTTCGCCGATCACCCAGTCGGTCTGCTCGCGAGACGAGCGCCGCAGCAGGTCGAGCTCGCGCCGCAGGGCCACGACCTCTCTCGAGCGCTCGACGGCTTGAAGCAGCCGGTCCAGGTCGAGCGGCTTCTGCAGGAAGTCCTGTGCGCCCTTCTTCATCGCCTCGACCGCCATCTCCACCTCGCCGAAGGCGGTGATCAGGATGACCGGCGGACTGGGCTTCTCACGCGCCAGTCGGTCGAGGAGCGTCATCCCCGAGCCGTCCGGCAGCACCACATCGAGCAGGATGATGTCGGCCGCGCCGGCGTCGATGACCTTGTGGGCTTCGGCCAGGCTGCCGGCCTGCAGCGCCTCATAGCCGGCGTCGCCCAACGCGGCCGAAATGAAGCTGCGGGCGGTTTCCTCGTCGTCGACCACCAGTACGGTTGCGCTCATCCTCTGCTCCCGCTCTCCGCTTCGGCCGCCGGCACCTGGATGGTGAACACCGTCCCGGCGTCGGGGAAGCTCTGCACGCGGATGGAACCTTTGTGGGCCATCAGGATTCGCCGACTGATCGCCAGGCCGAGTCCGGTCCCGTCTTTCTTGGTGGTGAAGAACGGCTCGAAGATCCGCTCCTGGATCTCGGCCGGGATGCCCGGACCGGTGTCGGCGACCTTGAGCTCGACCATCGCGCCCTGCTGAGTCTGGCACGGCGCCAGGGTCACGGACAGCGTGCCGCCCCCGGCCATGGCCTGCATGGCATTCGAGATCAGGTTGACGATGACTTGTTCCAGCGTACGCGGGTCGGCCGCCGCCACCGGCGTGGCCGGGTCATAAGCCGTGTGGGTGGTCACGTTGGCCTGCCGCAGCCGCGGCTCCCAGCGACCCAGCAGTCGCTGGGTCAGGTCGGCCAGGTCCAAGGGCTCGATCTTGAGCTCGAGGGGGCGTGCAAAGAAGAGCACGTCGCCCATGAGCTGGTCGAGGCGCAGGCACTCTTTGCGGACGCGTTCGAGCGACTCGGCCAGGGGGTGGTCCTTCCCCAGGCGGGAGGCCACGAGCTGCACACCGGTCGAGATGTTATTGATCGGGTTGCGCACTTCGTGCGCAAAGATGGCGGTCACTTCGCCAAGCAGCGCGCGCTGCGCCAGGATCTCGGTGCGGTCTTCGATCGCTTTGCGCTCGCTCTGATCGCTGAAGAGGACCAGCAAGCGGGTCGGCCCCTGCTGCACGGGCACGGCGCGCAGGTTGACCGCGAACGGGGTCCCGTCGCGGCGGTGGAGCGTCAGGCGCGCCCGCTCCGCCTGCCGGTCATGACCCAGGGCCTCGAGTAAGGTGGCCGACACGTCCTCCGGACCGACCAGGACCTCGCGCGTGTCAAGCCCTTCCAGCTCCCGCTGTGGGTAGCCCAGCAGCAGGCCGGCGGCCGGGTTGGCGCGTAGGATGCGCAGAGCGGCGTCCAGGTTGAGCATCCCCTCGCCGGCGGCGGCGAACTGCCCTTCCAGCTCGGTCTCGAGTGCAGAGACGTTCTTTTCCAGGTCGGCCAGGGCGGCGCGCTGGACGCCGATGCGGATGGCCGCGTCGCACAGCCCGGCGACGAGCTCCATGACTGTGGCGACATCTTCGTCGACGGAGGCCGAATCGCGCCAGGCGGCCACCAGCGCGCCGATCCAAGCGGTGGGAGCGCCCACGGGCGCGGCGTGCAGCGCGGCGAAGCCGGCAGCCCGGGCCGACTTGTGCAGGACATGCTCGGGGCGCTGGCCCAGCGTCCAGCGGGTGGGGCGATCGAGAGACTTGATGGACGAGGCGGGGAGCGAGGTTGGGAATGCCTCGGGAAGCGATCCGTGGAGAAGATAGTCGGGCGCGCTGGGCGAAACGCGATACAGCCCCAGGGCGGAGGCGCCGAGCAGCGTACGGGCCAGCTCGAGCGCCTCGGGCAGTCCCTCGGCGGCGCGATCGGCCAGCGTGGCAGCCATCTGCGCCAACGCGTTCATGCGCTCCTGCAGCGAGAGCCTTGAAACGGCCGCTTGCTTGCGGACGCTCGACGGTCGCAGGGTCAGGAGCAGGTGAGTTCGTCCGGGTCCGGCCGTATGGATGTCGACGTCAACCGGCAGGCTCGGACCTTCGCGGCGGCGCAGCGGGACATCCTGCACCTGGGAACCGCCGGCCGGGGGGTGGCGCAGCGCCTCGACCAGGGCCGGGGCCTCCTCTTCGGCCGAGAACAGCTGCGAGGCCCGCAGCGCCTCCACTTCGGGGCGGGAGAAGCCGGTCAAAAGGAGGAACGCGTGATTGGCGGACAGGACCGTGTCCGCATCGGTCGAGACGACCAGGATGGCGGTGTCGTTGGTGTCGGCCAGGACCCGAAACAGGTCCTGATAGGGGTCCGGCCTCAGCAGGCGGGCGAAGGGGTTGACGATCGCTGGGGCAGGACTCACCGATCAGCGCCTCGGACTGGCGCGCTCGCGACGGCCGTGGCGCAAGCGGGCGGGGAGGATGCCCTCCATCGCCCGGTACTTGGCCACCGTGCGGCGGGCCACCTGAATGCCTTCGTCGCCCAGGACGGAGACGATCTCGTCATCCGTGAGCGGACGCGACTCCGTGTCAACGATCTCCTTGATGCGGTCGCGCACCGACAGGCTGCGGTCGAAGAAGCGTGCCAGGGGGATGATGCGCCCGTCGGGCAAGCCGATCGACTTGTGGGACACGGCGCGCGAGACGGTCGACTCGTGCACACCGATCTCGGTGGCGACTCGCGCACGTGTCAACGGATGGAGGAACCGGTCGCCCTGCAGGATGAACTGCCTCTGCCCGGAGACCAGGATTTCCATCAGCCGGCGCATGGTGTTATTGCGCTGCTGCAGGCATTTGACGAACAGCGACGCCCGGTCGAGCTGCTGATTCCAGTCCTCGGCGTGGTCAGGCGAGGCATCGGGCAGGGCCTGGCGGAAGAGGGGATTGACGCGCAGCCAACCGGCCAGAGGCGAGAAGATCTCGACCATCAGGGTCTTGTCATCGGACGACGGGTGGAACGAAACCTGGATGTCGGGGGTGTGGTAGATGATCGGGTCGGGGGTCTGCGGCTGGCGGCCGCTGCCCCAATAGGCGCGGGCCGGATACGGATTGAGGTTGGTGCGAATGAACGCGGCCGCTTCGCGCACGTGTCGCAAGTTGACGTCAAGCTTCTGGGCAATGCGGGCGTACTCCCGACGCCCGAGCTCACCGAAGGTCTCCCGCAACATCCGCCGGGCGATCGACACCCGACCGTCTTGCATCGGGACAAGGTCGAGCTGCGCCAGCAACGCCTCCCGGGGCCCCGCGGTTCCCAGCCCAGGGGGGTCGGCGCGGGCGATGAGCTGGAGTACCCGCCCGACGCCGGTCAATGTCGAGCGAGTGGCCTGCGCGATCGTCGCCGAGGGCTCGCGCAGGAATCCATCATCGTCCAGGCTGGCAAGGATGTAGGCCGCCAGCGGCCGCTCCTCAGGCTCCAGGTCGGCGGCCAGCTGCTCGAGCACATGGGCGGCCAGATCCAATGGGGCCACCGGTTCTCGCTCGATGGGCGACCCATCGGATTCGAGACCGCGGGCGCCGGCCGTGCGGGGGGAGAGGAAGACGACCGCCTCGGTCTCCTCGCGGCGTTGGGCGCAGGTGTGGCAGGGACTGCCATTGGAGAGTGGGCGGTGGCAGTTCGGGCAGACCCGCTCCTCGACCAGCTCCAGGGCCGGGTTGGCGGCCAACTCGGCCTGGATGCGGTCGCGCAGTTCCATGTTCGACAGGCACAGAAGCGCCATCGTCTGTGCCAGATGGGCGGTCGCCAGCGGGCGAAGGGATTGGTCCTGAATTTGAAGCATGGCCAACCTCGGGGGTGGACTATACAGCAGATGTCCCAGATGCGCAACAGGGTTGCAAGTTCCGTGCCGAGACAGGCGGGCGTGTTAGAATGCCCGGCATGCCGGAGTCGGTGACGGTCGTCGGGGCGGGGTTGGCCGGGAGCGAGGCGGCCTGGCAGATCGCCGAGCGGGCAATCCCGGTGCGGCTGGTCGAGATGCGCCCGCAGGTCGGGACGGGCGCGCACCAAACCGGCGACTTCGCCGAGTTGGTCTGCTCGAATTCCCTCGGCTCTCAGCTCCCGGACCGGGCGTCGGGCATCCTGCTGGACGAGCTGCGGCGGATGGGCTCGCTGCTGGTGGCGTGCGCCCAGGCGACGGCCGTCCCGGCGGGTGGGGCGTTGGCCGTAGATCGGCAGGCGTTCGCCCGGGCGGTGACGGAGCGGCTTCTCGCTCACCCCTTGGTCGAGGTCGAGCGCGCCGAAATGCGCGAGATACCGACGGGCGTCGCCGTCATGGCCAGCGGTCCGCTCACCTCACCCGCGTTGTCCGAGGCGCTGGCCCGCCTGGCCGGCACCGCCCACCTGTATTTCTACGATGCCATCTCGCCGATTGTGGAGGCCGATTCCCTCGACACCTCGGTTGTCTTCCGCGCCTCGCGCTACGCGCGTGGGGAAGCGGAGGACGGCGACTACCTGAACGCGCCGATGACTCGGGAGGAATACCTCGCCTTTGTGGGCGCGTTGCGCGGGGCCGAGCGCATCCCTCTGCGAGAGTTCGAATCGGACATCCGCCAGGGGGTGCGTGCTGGCCCGGACCGATTCTTCGAAGGCTGCCTGCCGGTGGAGGTCATCGCCGAGCGGGGAGAGATGGCGCTGGCTTTCGGACCCCTCCGCCCGGTCGGGTTGCCCGACCCGCGCACCGGGCGCAGGCCCTACGCGGTGGTCCAGCTTCGGCAAGACAACCTGGCCGCCTCGCTGTATAACCTGGTCGGCTTCCAAACCAACCTGACGTACGCGGAGCAAGCGCGCGTGTTTCGGACGATCCCCGGGTTGGCGCAGGCGCGCTTCGTCCGTTACGGCCAGATGCACCGCAACACCTTCCTGAACTCGCCCGAGCTGCTGGCGCCGACGCTTCAATGGCGGGGACGCGACGAACTGCTCTTCGCCGGGCAGATCACCGGCGTCGAGGGCTACCTGGGGAACATCGCCACCGGGCTGCTTGCCGGCGTGAATGCCGCGCGGCAGGTGCGTGGCCAGGCGTCCATCCGATTGCCGCCGACGACGATGCTGGGCGCCCTGTGCGAGTACGTCAGCCGGGCGGAACCGGCGCGGTTCCAGCCGATGAAGGCCAACTTCGGGATCCTGCCGTCGCTTGGAGAGCACCCGCCGCGCGGCCGGCGGGAACGCGCGCAAGCGTACGCGCGACGGGCGCAGGCCGACTTCGAGGCGGCTTGGCGTTCCGCCGGCGAGGCACTGCGCATAGCCACCCAATAGCCTTGAAACCTCAATCCATCTCCCATTTCCCGAAGGGTCACGAGGCTATGCGCAGGGCGCGGAGGTCGATGGTTGCGGCATTGATCGTGTTGACCTGGCTCGCGGCCTGCGTGCCCGGCGGCAGCGTTGAGACGGAGGCGCCGGCGCCGGTCGCCTTCGACGGAGAGCGCGCGCGGGCCATCGTGGCCGATCAAGTGGCGCTCGGGCCGCGCGTACCGGGCACCGATGCGCACGCGCGCGCCGGCGAATACATACTCGCCCGACTGCAAGCCGCCGGCTGGCAGGCAGATGAGCAGCCGTTCGAGGACCAGGGACGCCGCCTGCGCAACCTGATCGGCCGCGGCAGCGCTGAGGGCGGGCCGCTGGTGATCCTGGGCGCCCACTACGACAGCCGTCCGGTCGCCGATCGCGACGAGGCGGGCAGCGGATCGCCCGTGCCCGGCGCCAACGACGGAGCTTCCGGCGTGGCCGTACTCCTCGAGCTCGCACAGGTCCTGCCGGTTGAGGCGCTCGATTACCGCTTGTGGCTCGTCTTCTTCGATGCGGAGGACGGCGGCGGGCTGGCTGGTGGGGAATGGATCCTGGGTTCGCGGTATTTCGCCGCAGCCGTGCAGGAATCACCGGCCGCGGTCATCGTGGTGGACATGGTCGGCGATGCGGACTTGCAGCTCTACTACGAGGCCCGATCCGACCAGGCGCTGGCGGCGCAGGTCTGGGAGACCGCAGCCCGGCTGGGCCACACGGGGTTCATTCCACAGCCCGGCTACTCGATCCTGGACGACCACGTGCCGTTCCTCGAGCTCGGCATCCCGGCCATCGACATCATCGATTTCGACTACCCCTACTGGCACACGACCGAGGACACATTGGACAAGGTCTCGGCGGAGAGCCTGGAGCAGGTCGGGCGCACCTTGCAGATCTGGCTGACCGAGCTCGATCCGGCGGCCTGGCCCGGGCCGGAGTGAGGCAGCCCGAGGTGCGCCCGGTTGTATAATCCCCCGCATGAGTCGCGAGTCCCTACCCACCATTTCGCCGCGTGAGAGGGCGCTGTTGGTCGGCGTCGAGATCGACGGCCAGGCCCGTCTGCTGCCGATGCCGGCCTCCTTGCGCGAGCTGGCTCTGCTGGCGCAGACCGCCAATCTGGATGTCATCGGCGAAACGGGCCAGCGCCTGCATTCGCCCAATCCGAAGACGTTGATCGGCGCGGGCAAGGTCGAGGAGCTCCAGGAACTGGCCGAGGAGCTGGCCGCCGACGTTTTGCTCTTCGACGACGAGCTCTCGCCACGCCACCAGCGTGAGCTCGAGAGCGCCTTTGGCGACGGCGTGCGGGTGCTCGATCGAACGGCGCTCATCCTGGACATCTTCGCCCAGCACGCGCACACCCGCGAGGGGGCGCTGCAGGTGGAACTGGCGCAGTATGAGTACCGCCTTCCAAGGCTGACGCGCGCCTGGACGCACCTGGCCCGCCAGGCCGGGGGCGGCGCCGGGCGCTCTGGGTCGGTCGGTGGCGTGGGTCTGCGCGGCCCTGGCGAGACGCAACTGGAGGTCGACCGGCGCGAGATCGGCCGCCGGATCGCCCAGTTGCGCCGCGAGCTCGAGAAAGTGCGCGCCCACCGGAGCCGCTATCGCGCCCGCCGCAAACAGACAGCCGTCCCGGTCCTGGCGCTGGTCGGCTACACCAACGCCGGCAAGTCGACCCTGCTCAACCGGTTGGCCGGCGCGGACGTGTACGTGGCCGATCAGCTCTTCGCCACGCTCGATCCCACCACGCGGCGGATCCGCCTGCCGAGCGGCGCACAGGCTCTGGTTACCGACACCGTCGGCTTCATCCAGAAGCTGCCCACGATGCTGGTGGCGGCGTTCCGCGCGACGCTGGAGGAGATTGCTGAGGCGGACGTTCTGGTGCACGTGGTCGACATCACGCATCCGGACGCCGTCGCCCAGGCCGAATCGGTCCGTCTGACGCTCGAGGAGCTCGGTGCGCATGAGGCGCCGATGGTGACGGCCTTGAACAAGGTGGACCTGCTCGACGATCGCCGGGAGTTGGTCAGCCGCATTGATGAGTTCGACCGGGCCGTGCCGGTGTCGGCGGTGAGCGGGGAAGGGCTGCCGGCGCTGCTGGCGACCGTGGAAGCCGAGCTGCTCCGCCCGATGGCCGCGATCGAGGTCCACCTGCCGTACGATGCCGGCCGCCTGATCAGCTTGTTTCACGAGTATGGGCGGATCGAGCACGAGGAACATGGACCCGAGGCTGTGCTGCTGCGGGGCCGAATCCCGCGCAGTTTGCTGAGTGAGTTCAGCGCCTTTCGCCGCCCACGCGGCCACAAGTCGGGTCGGAGGCAGCCGGCGGCATAGGTCCGCCCCGTGGCGCGAACGGCGACCACCGTCATCCACGAG
>Ga0154653_1006_pt3 | contig 14355 bp, 20 predicted proteins | sample Rifle2008BG13ft_FD_116082 | JGI IMG/M metagenome (GOLD analysis project Ga0154653, IMG submission 116082) | Chloroflexi bacterium RBG_13_68_17
AACGCAGTCGGCGCAACGGTCGCCCTCCCGGCGACGGCGGCCTCGACCTCCTCAGTCAGCCCGGGCGGCATCTGCAACACCGGCGATTGCTGGTATGCCTGCAACCCCGCCTCGACATCCAGGGGGAAGAAGCCCAGCCCCGGATTCTCGGCGAACGCGCGATGCGCGGTCCGGAAGAACAACTCGTCGAACCAGAACGACATGTAACCGGTCACGCCGACCACCATCGCCACGCCCACGGCCAACGTGATCACGGTGAAAGTAACTCGGCCGCGTGCCCGGCGCACGTTGTCGGCGGCCAGGCGGCCCGCCGGGCCGAATAACCCGGTCAGCGGCCGTCGCGCCGCACGGCCGACCAGGCCGACGAACGCCGGAATGCTCATCCCCACACAGACCAGCCACACGAGAATGCACGCCACGGTCACAACGTTCGACCACGGGGGACCCAGCCAGCGGCCCGGCGAAGCCAGCGCCAGCCCGGCCCACAACAGCGCACACACCAGCAGGCACACCCCGGCCGTCCGTCGCGAGGCCGTCTCCAACCCGTGTGCCGAGGCCGGCCGCAGCGCAGCCAGCGGCGGGACCTGCGCCGCCCGCCATGCCGGCCAGGCTGCGGCCCCCAGGCTGATCATCATCCCGGCGCTGCCCGCCAGCAGCATGCGCTCCGAGGAAACCGACGCCCGCCCGAGCGCGTTCATCATCTCGCTGGTGGACTGGATCAGCTGCACCAGCGCCCGGGCCGCGACGACCCCAGACAGCAAACCGATGGCGCTTCCGGCTGCTCCCATCAGGAGCGCCTCGGCTAGGATCAGCGCCACCGCTTGCGCGCGCGTCATGCCCACGGCCCGCAGCCGGCCCAGATCCTCGCGACGCTGGGCCACGGCCATGGCGAACGTGTTGAACAAGAGGAATCCGCCGCCGGCGGAGATCACCCACCCGATCGCCGTCAGGCCGACGTTGAGCTGCTCGCTGATGAAGGCGGTCAGGGTCTCGGCTTCGGCGTGCCGGGCGATGTCCTCGGTCACCGAACGGCTGATCAGGTCAGCCGCCACGAGCGTGGCCACTCCGACCGCGACCGCCGCGCCGGTGACGGCGGCGCGCATCCAGCCGCGCCGCAGCTGGATCCGCGCCAGGCGCAACACCGGCCGCAGCTCGTTCACCCGCCTCCGTCCCGCCGCGCCGCCTGGGCGTCGACGATCTGCGGTGCGGTCAGGCCCGGTCCACGTAGCTCGTCCACCACGCGGCCATCCTGCAGGAAGACGACTCGATTGGCGCGTGCGGCTGCCCCCGGATCGTGGGTCACCATCACCACCGTCTGCCCTTCGTCGCTCGCTCTTCGCAGGGCGTCGAGGACCTGCTCGCCCGATGCGCTGTCCAGGTTTCCGGTCGGCTCATCCGCCAGCAACAGCGCAGGCCGGGCGACGAGGGCCCGGGCGATGGCGACCCGCTGCTGTTCGCCGCCCGAGAGTTGGTGGGGCAGCCGACCCGCCCGCTCGCCCAGCCCAACGACCGCCAGCGTCTCCGCCGCTCGGGAGCGGCAGGTCTCCGCCGGCAACCCATCCAGCATCAGCGGCAGGGCGACGTTCTCCTCGGCGGTCAACGTGGGAAGCAAATTGAAGAACTGGAAGACAACCCCCACCCGGCGCCTCCGCAGAAGCGTTAGATCCCTGTCGCTCAGCGCCGCCAGCGGCTGCCCTGCCAGCACCACCTCCCCCGCGCTGGGGCGGTCCAGCCCGCCGATCAAGTGCAGGAGCGTCGACTTGCCGGAGCCCGAAGGGCCCATGATCGCCACGAACTCGCCCCGGCGGACCTCGAAGTCGATGCCGCGCAGCGCCTCGACGCCGATCGCCTCCGCTTCGTAGCGCTTCGCCAGGCCGTCCGCCCTGAGGATGCTCTCCATTCCCGACCTCCCTGCGCCGGCGGATCATTATAGGCCCACCCGGCGCGCGGCCGCGTCGCGCCGAGGCCATCCAGGCGGATTTGGAACTACAAGTTGAGGAACGGGATGGGGACTCTGCCGCAGTGTCCGTCGCGGCGTTGAGGATGCTGCGGGACGGCCGTCAGCCGCCGGTGCCTACTCGCCCAACGAGCCGGCTTGCCCTCGGCGGTCGTCCTCCAGCAGCAGGCCGCAATCGCACTCGCGCCCTTCGGCGCAGTCCAGGCAGCAGTGCTGGCGGTCGTCTTGCACCACGGGTGCGCCGACGATTTCCGCGCCGCACCGGTCACAATACAGTATTTCCTCGGTCTCCGCCATCCGCACCTCCCCCGAGCTACCGTCGTTCCAATCCTACCACAGCCTCACCCACCGCTCGTCTTGGCCGAAAAGCAAACGGCCGGGCACTGGTGTGCCCGGCCGCGGCTCTCACGCCTCCGGATCCAGGTCTCCCGGATCCTCGTCGGACTCGTCGTCCACCTCCAGCTCGATCTCCGCCTCGTTCAGGTCGAGCCGAACCCACAGCATCAGCATCTGCCCCTCGTCGACCTCGATCCAACGCGCGGCCACGATCGGGGCTTCTTGGGTGCTGCCGTCCTCGGCGCGATACTCGAGGGTCACTCCCTGGCCGCTCCGCCACGCCCGGTAGCAGCGCTCAACCAGCGCCGCCCCATTGAACGTGCGCAGGCGGCAGAGCGCGGCCCGAGAGGGGACCGATCCCTCGACCAGACCGTACAGCCAGGTCTCGGTTGCCATCTCAAAGGTCGGAGGCGGACCTTCGATGATGGTGATCTTCTGGGGTTCAGCCATCCGTGCCCTCACGGCCTTCGGGCGAAATCATACCACAGCGGGCCGGCCGCCCAGGTAGCCGTTGTCGGCGTACCAGGCCACGGCCGAGCGCAGTGTCTCCTCCAACGGCCGCGTTTGCAACCCGAGATGGTCGGCCGCCTTGGCGCAGTCATAGCCCTGCCACTGCCGGACCGCGCGCAAGTGGTTCCCCAGGATGTCCAGAACGGGAAGCCTGTCCCCCAGCCAGACCGCGGCGTCGATCACCCCGAGCGGGATACCCCACTGCGGGGGTCGCACGGCGAGGATCGCCGCGGCGCGCTCCATCAGCTCCCGAAGGGCCAGGTTGTGTCCGCCCAGGATGTAGCGCTGCCCAATCCGGCCGACCTCCGCAGCCCGCACCTGCGCCTGTGCGACGTCACGCACATCGACGACGTTGGTGACGGCCGGGATCCAGGCCACCCCCCACCCGCGCGCCAACGCCAGGAGCACGCGGCCGAGCGCCATGTGCAGATCGCCCGGCCCGAAGACAGCCGTCGGGTTGACCACCACGGCCGGCACCTCGCCGCACGCCCGCAGCACTTCGCTCTCCATGGCGTACTTGCATTCGTAGTAGGCGGAGCGGCTGAGCTGCCCCGGCGTGTACAGGTCGCGCTCGTCCGCCAGCCGGTCTTCGGCTTCCGGGACCGTGCCGATGGTCGTCAGCGACGAGGTGTAGACCAGCCGCTGTACGCCGGCCCGCTGCGCCGCCTGAAGCACGGTGCGCACCTGCCGCACAGCCTTCTGGACCTGAGCGGGGACATTCCGGCCGTTCTGCGGATAGTAGGCCGCGGCGTGGAACACAATCTCCGCCCCATCGAATGCGGCGGCCAAAGTGGCGGGCTTCTCCAGATCCCCATCGAACCACGTGACGGGCGCCGGCCCGAGATGCCCCGTCGCGCCCGGACGACGGCGCAGCCCGCGCACCTCCCAGCCGCGACCCAGCGCCGCCATAGCGACGTGCCCCCCGATGAATCCCGTGGCTCCCAGCACGAGCGCTCGGGGCATGCGATCGGGTCCTCTCACGATGCCGGCGGGACCGGGTCCGCCACCGGCATGGGCCGTCGCCGCCGCAGCAGAAGCGAGGTCCCCACATCGATGCGGCCCCATGACCGCAACGGACCGATGTGCACGGCGGTGTCGCCCGGGCCGAAGGCGCTCATCGCACCGAACAGACAGGCCAGCGTTCCCGGGCAACCGCACAGCAGGCTGGCAGCGATCGTCGCCAGCAGGCCCGCCGTTCGTCTGTCCATAAGCACACACTCCCCACGACAAGGTGAACCCGCTGGAGCGTTGGCACGCTTCAGGCTGCCGAGGCCAGCGACCGCCGGACGTCCCGGCAGCGCTCACAATCCGGCCGATCGCACAGCATTGCCTGCGGGTCCTGGCGCAGCCAGGCCGAGGCAAAATGGACCAGATCGCGGACCGGGATCGCCTCGATCACGGATCCACCGATGTCCGCCCGCCGGACCACGCCGCGCAGGTGCGGCTCGACGGCCTGAAATCCGTCGCTGCAACCCGGCGAGTTCGGGCAGGTCACCACGCCCTGGGGAGTCAGCGCCCAGCGCAGAAAGGTCTTGCGTCCGGCGATCCGTTCGGCGTAGTGGAGGCTGACATCGGCGCGGTGATCGACGCCCAGCAAGACCACGTCGCCGTCGTCCTCCGCCAGGCGGGCGATCGGCCCGAGGGGATCCAGCAGGCTCTGCGCCTCGAGATACTCGTCAGCCAGGACGCCGACGAAGGAGTAGATCGGATGCATCGAACGGCGGGCTTCCGGCCGACGGCGGAGCATCTCGACCAACTCGCCCATCGCCGCGTCCGCCGCCGTCTCCGGCCCGAACGGTTCCACGCCCCGATTGTCGGCTCCGTAGGTCATGCCGTTGTCGGCCGGGCCGAGCGGTGGCGCGACCATCGTCCGCAGCGTGAAGGCCGGCATAAGCAGGGGGCCGGAGACGGCCAGCAGCGCGCCGAGCACGGTTTCCTCGCCGCCGGTCACCGGCTCGAAGCTGGAAAGCGAGGCGTGTGCCAGGACGCGGCTCTCGCGATCCAGGCCCAGGCTTCGCAGGGCAGTGACGAGCTCACGATAGGTCAGCATGCCTGGGGCATCACGGCTCCCACCGCCGTCTTCAACGGCCCTTCCACGCCGGTTTGCGCTTGTCCATGAAGGCGCGCATGCCTTCCTTCTGGTCTTCCGTCCCGAACAGGAAGTAGAACGATCGCCGTTCATCGGCGATCCCTTCGGCCAGGAAGGAGTCGAAGGCGTGCAGCACGGCCTCCTTGGCCAGACGGACCGCCAGCGGTGCGCGGGCGGCGATCTCCCCGGCCAGCTTGAGCGCCTCATCCAGGTAAGCGTCGACCGGCAGGACACGGTTGACCAGCCCGTGCTCCAGGGCCTCCTGCGCGCTGAGGGTGCGGTTGTTGAGGATCATCTCCATGGCGAGGGCCTTGCCGACCGCCCGTGTCAGTCGCTGTGTCCCCCCGGCGCCGGGCAAGACCCCGATGTTGATCTCCGGCTGGCCAAACTTGGCCGTCTCGGAGGCGATGATCATGTCGCAGGCCATCGCCAGCTCGTTCCCGCCACCCAGGCACCAGCCCGAGACGGCGGCGATCACCGGCTTGCGCGCCCTCTGGACGCGGTCGAAGTGCGAGATCCAGTCGGCCGTCAGCATCTCGACCGGGCTGGCGGCAGCCATCTCCTTGATGTCGGCGCCGGCGGCAAAGGCCTTGTCGCTGCCGGCCAGGACGATCGCGCCGACCTCGGGATCAGCGTCGAACGCCTCCACCGCCTGCCCGAGCTCCTCCAGGAGGGTCCGGTTGAGCGCGTTCAACGCCTCGGGCCGGTTCAATCGAATCAGGCCGACCCGCTCTCGCCTTTCGACCAGGATCTGCGTGTAGGCCATTTTGTGCCCCTCCCACCGGGCGGGGCGGCGCCGCTCAGCGCAGGCGCTCCCGCAATTGCAGAATGTGCCCGGTGTGATCGCGCTCGTGCCACAGGGCGCGGCGCATGACCTTGCGCGACGACCACGTTTCGCCGCCGACCGTCACCACACTGACACGTTTGACCAGTGCCGAGAGCGAAGCCAGGAAGTGCGCCCGGACTCGTTCCAGCCGCTCGAACGGATCCTCGGGCAGCTCGCTGCGCGGAAAGGCCAGCCCGAGCCGGTCCAGATACCACCACTCCCCGTTGGCCACGTGCCCGAGGATCCCGGCGATCGGCCAGCGCTCCTCGGGGAAGTCCTTGAGCAAGTCGTGCGCATCCAGGCCTTCGACCGTCGACAGCAGTTCGGCCCGCGTGGCCCGCAATAGCTGTTCGTGCTCGGGGAGCTCGTCCGGCAGCAGCGGCGGCCGGTCGGAGGCGAAGAAGGCGTTCACCTCCTCGTTGTCGTCATAGGCCCAGGCGCGGATCACCTCGTCCACCATCATCGGGCCGGAGATGCCGGTGACGCGCAGCCCGTGCCGGGCGCACCAGGCGATGTAGGCCTCGATGGCGGCCGGCACGGCGGCGATGGCCTGCTCCCGCGCCCGGTGCGTGGCATAGCAGCCGGGGAGATCCGGCACAAAGGCCACCCAGCGGCGTTCGGTCTCCTCGGCGCAGACGATGTAAGGCATCTCCGCAGCACCTCGCTTCTGCCCCGAGCCGCTCTCCGCGCCGAGAGCCTCGCGGCATCGCCCGCGAACGAACCGGCGTGCTGCCGGTCCCAGCCGGGTATTATACGTTCACCGCCTGCTTTCAGCGTCCCCGTGCATTCGCCCTCGCCGAAAATCGGCGCGGGTCACCGCTCGCAGACTGCAACCGCATCGCCGATCCGCTCGGCGTCCCCTTCGATCCCCAGGTACGGGGAAGGGTCCAGTGTGTTGGCGATCTCGAGCTCGTTGCGGAAGTTCCCCAGCCCATCATCCAGGACAATGGAGAGATGCAGGTGCATGCCGGTCGGGTTGTCGGGGTCAGCCGAGTAGTTGCCTTGGTAGCCGAGCAGCGTCCCTGCCGCGACAAATCGTTCGGACGTCCCCGGGGGGAAATCGTCGACGATGTACGAAGCGCCTTGCGCGTCGGCCATGTGGGTGTAGTAGACCCAGATCTGACGACCCGGATCGAGCGGGTCACGCGGGATGCGCAGAATGACCGACGAACGCCAGTCTGGCAGGCGGGTCAGGTAGCCGTCATGCACGGCCACCACGGGGGTCTCCCCCAGGCCGTCCGGGCCGGACAAACCGAAGATGTCCAGCCCTTGATGACGGTGCCCCGGCCGGAATGAATCGCCCCAGAAGAAGCCGATGTAGCCGGTGGTCGGAAGCAGGAACGGCGCCTGGGCACAACGCTGTCCGGCCTGGATTATCCAATCGGTGTGGGCCTGCGGGTCGGCCCAAAAGGTCCGCAGGCGCAGCAGCCGCGAGGAGGCCGGCCGGGCTTGGCGAAAGAGGACGACGCCGGCCAGGGCTAGCCCCAGCAGCACCAGGCCGACCGCGCCGACCGCCCTAGCCCTCCTGGGTCGCAGCGGGATCCCGGCCAAGCTCGACCTCATCCGATGGGAGTTGACTCAGATCGACGATCTCACCCTGGGTGGCTCGCAGCAACTCCTGCGGCGTGATCCGCACCAGGGCACGGTCCGAGCCCCCGCCGGCGTACACCAGCGAGCGGGCGAGCACGCGGCGGTCGATCAGCGTCGGCAGGGCCCGGCGGTGGCCAAAGGGCGGCAGCCCGCCGACCGGGAAGCCCGTGGTCATCAAGACGACCTCTGGCTCGGCCAGCTTCACCCGCTTCCGCCCGACGCTGAACCGGGCCGCCAGGGCGCGGGCATCGACGCGCCCCAGGCCGCAGGTGATCGCCACCACCGCGCGCCCGTCGACGAGGAAGAGCAGAGACTTGACGATGTCATCTGTCGAGGTCCCTACCGCCCGGGCGGCCTGCTCGACGGTCGGCGTCAGGACGGGAAGATGGAGCAACACGGCGTCGACATGGCGGTCCCGGAGATGCCGTTCAAGGTCGCCGGCGGTCAGTGGGCGGGCGGTCATAGCTAGGCGCGTCGGTCCTCTTCCAGGTGCTCGACCAAGCAGATGGAGACGTTTTCCCCGGCAAGACCCATCAGCGCCCGGCCGGCCGCCTGACCCTGCGGAGAGGCCATGGCCGCCCGGGCGGCCGCCAGGTCATCGAAGATGAACTCATGCACCAGGTACAGGTCGGCCTCCCCGGCCAACCGTTCAACCACGCGGCTTACAGTCACCTTACGGATTCCGGGCATTTGCTCCGCCTGCGGCACGAACTCCTGGCTCCAGCCGTCCTCGAAGGCGGCTGCGTCGGCCGGTCGCCGGAATGCGAGGAAGAGTTTGTGCATGCCGGCCTCCAGGTCTACCTGAGTTACAGTTCACCTGCCCCCGCAGCCTGCCACTAGGGACCTATTGGCCCGCCGGAGGGCATACTCTATACTCAAGTCGGATTATCCGTTTTCCGTTTCGGGGGCATTTATGCTTCATTGTCCGCCCCGGGGTCAGAGCCTGATGGAGTACGCGCTGGTCCTCGTCCTGGTCAGCGTGGCGATTATCATTATGCTGGCCCTGTTCGGCTCAGGCGTGGGGAACATGTTCAGCAACATCATCGCCAACTTCTGACCGGTTCCCCTGGGCTGCGCATTCCACGATCCCTACCCCGGGGTCAGTAGCGCGTCAATGCACTCCGCGACCGCGCGGGCGGCGCGGGGCCGGGCCGCCTCCCGGCATCGGGTCGCGGCCTGCGACAAGGCCTGGGGCTGCCCGAGCCACCCCTGGACGGCGGCGGCGGTCCCGTCGGGCCCCGGCGCCCAGACCCCTACCCCCTTCTCGACCACGTAGCGGACGTTGCCGTCCTCCTGACCGGGCAGCCGACTGTACAGCACCATCGGCAGCCCGGCGTTCAGCGCCTCGCTGATCGTCCCCGGACCGGCTTTGGTGACCAGGAGCGTCGCTGCCTGCATCATCTCCGGAATGCGCCGCTCGAATCCGTAGATGAAAGTCGGGATCGGCCAGGCCACGGCCTCCAGCTCGGCGCGCAGACGTTTGTTCCGCCCGGCGATCACTGCCAGCCCAAAATCGCCGCCGCCGCGGGCGATGGCGTGAGCCGTCTCGGCCAACGGGCCCATCCCCTCCCCACCGCCGACCAGCATCACCATCGGCCGATCGAGCGGCCAGCCCAGTTCGCGTCGCAGCAGCACCGGATCCTCGCGGGGACCGCAGAATCGTTCGCCGACCGGCAGGCCGACCACCCGGACGCGGTCCGGGTTCATGCCGTAACGCACCGCCCGCCGGCGAGCGGCCTCGGTCGGAACCAGGCACAGGCGGACGCGCCGGTCATACCAGAGCGCGTGCGTGCTGACCAGATCCGTCACCACCGTAACGAACGCCGCCGCCGCCCGGCGGCCCATGGCCTGGATCACCGGCGTCGTCAGCAGCGGGTGAACCGAGACGACCATCTCCGCCGGTCGCTCGCGCAGAATGCGGCGGGCCGACCGCCGCACGTACGGCCAGGCCGCGGCCGTCATGACACGCGCCCGCCGCGGGCCGTCCGAAAGGCGGAACCCGGCTCCCCAGGCCTGGGGCAGACGCACCATATAGGGATACCAGGCGGTGAATCGGTTGATCGGCGCCGGCGCATATTCCCGCAACGCGTCGACGGTGTCGATGCGGTAGCGGCCGGGGAATTGCAGCTCGAACGCCTCGGCGATCGCCTCGGCCGCGCTGCGGTGGCCTCCGCCGGTGTCGGAGAACAGCACCAGGATTCGGGCCGGGTCACTCATCATGCGAGGGCTTCGCGGCCGGCGGCACGACGGTTTTCATGCGCCGCATGACCTCGCGCCGCGAAAGCAGAATGCGTCTTCCACAACCGAGGCACTTGAGACCGATGTCCGCACCGAGCCGCACGACCACCCAATCCGTGCCCCCACACGGATGCGGCTTGCGCAGTCGCAGCACATCCTCCATCTTGAGATCGGGCAGCACCGCCAAGCCCCTCCGGACGGGTCGGCGCGGATTATAACATCCGCCCGGATGGTATAATCCGCGCGCCATGCTCGGCCTGAGCCTGCCCTCGCTGATCACGCGCATCATCACCCTGGTGCTGGCCTTCACCGTGCACGAGTTCTCTCACGCCTTGACGGCCGACCGTCTGGGCGACGACACGCCTCGCCTCAACGGCCGGTTGACGCTCAACCCGCTGGCCCACCTCGACCCGCTCGGCTCCTTGCTGCTGCTGGTCAGCGGCTTCGGTTGGGCCAAACCCGTCCCGGTCGACGGCTACGCGCTCCAGCGGCGAACGCCGGCGGGGATGATGCTCGTCTCGCTCGCCGGCCCATTCTCCAATCTGGTGCTGGCCATCCTGGCGGCCATCCCGTTCCGCGCCGGCTGGATCGACCCGTACGCGCCCGCCGGACGCCTGCTGCCCTCGCCGGCCGGCTTCCTGCTCGAATTCATTTTTATAAACCTGATCCTGATGATTTTCAACCTGCTGCCCCTGGCCCCGCTGGACGGCGACAAGGTGGCCGACTACCTGCTCCCGCCGCGCGGGCAGCAGATCCTCGACCGCATCCGGCCTTACGGGCCGATGATCCTGCTCGGCCTGCTGGTCCTGGGTCGCATCGGCGGATTCGACCCCATGGGCGCACTGATCAGCGGGCCGGCACTGCGCCTCCTCGATCTCCTGGTCTCTTAGATGAGTCTGGCCTATCGTTCGGCCCAGTTCCTGCGGGCCCTGACCGCCCGGCCGGGTCCGGAGGACCTAGCCCTGGCCGATGAATTCCTGCCGGCCGGCTTGCGGTCGGTCTTCCGACGGCTGCCCCGCGCCGACCAGGCGCACGGCCTGACCGTGCTGCGCCGCTTGCTCGCCCGCGGCGAGCGTCATCCCGACCTGCTGGCTGCCGGCCTGCTGCACGACCTCGGCAAGGCGCGGCACCCACTGCGGTTGTGGGAACGCGTTGTCATCGTGCTGGCCCGTCGCCTGGCGCCACCCTCCGTTCAACGCTGGGCAAAGGCACCGCCGTCAGGTTGGCGCCGGCCCTTCGTCGTTGCGGGCCTCCATCCAGCCTGGGGCGCCGAGATTATCCGCAAGGCCGGCGGCTCGCCCACGCTGGTGAACCTGATCCTGCACCACCAAGTAGATTCGTCGCAACCGGATTCGCCGGTGGATCCTCTCCTGCGCTCGCTGAGACTGGCGGACGGAGACTCGTGAGGTGACGAGATGATCGAGGACACCCTGATCGTCGGACTGCAGCCGCTCGGCACCTCGATCGGCTTAGCCCTCAGCACCGGCGGCTTTGGTCAGACCCGGACCGGCTACGACGTCGACAACGAGAGGGCGCGTGCCGCCCGCAAGTCAGGGGCCGTTGAACGCCAGGCGCTCAATCTGGAACGCGCCGCCCAACAGGCTGATCTGGTCATCCTGGCCGTTCCCGCCGGGGAGGCGCTGCAATACCTCGAGGTGATCGTGCCGCGCCTCAAGTCCGGCGCGCTGCTCCTCGATCTGGCCAGCCGCAAGAACGAGAGCAGCGCCTGGGTCGCGACCAACTTGCCGGCAGGCCGTGCGTACATCGGCGCCTCACTGGCGGTCAGCCCGGAGGCGCTGCACGCCGGCCCGACCGCAGATGCGCCGCGTGCCGACCTGTTCCGCGGCGGACTGCTCGCCCTGGCCATCCCGCCGAGCACCCCGGGTCCGGCCGTCGACCTGGCCCTGGCGTTGGCCCAGCACCTGGGCGCGGCGCCGTTCTTCCTCGATCCCGGCGAGATCGACGCGGTTCTGGCCACGGTCGAGGACCTGCCCACGCTGATGGGCGCGGCGCTGATGCGCGTCGCCATCGACACACCCAGCTGGCGCGAGGCACGCCGCCTGGCGGGCGGCCCCTTCGCCGCCTTGGCCCGCACCGGGGCCGTTCAGCCGCCCAAGCTGCTGCAGGCCTCGCTGTGCCTGAATCAGCAGAATGTCCTCAGCCGCCTGGATGCGTTGATCGCCGAGCTGCAGGTGCTGCGCCGCCTGCTCGCGGACGAGACGTTGCATGGGGAGCTGGCCGCGCGCCTGAGCGAAGCGGCTGAGGCGCACGATCTGTGGCTGGAGGCGCGCATGCGCTCCGAATGGGCGGAGGAAGAGCGCGGCGGGGTCGAGCTTCCCGATCGGAGCGGAGTGGTCGACCGGCTGCTCGGTTTCGGCCTGCCCTTGCGCCCGAAGGACCGGCGCTGAGCCGGACCTCCCCACGCACCGCGAACAAGCTTACAGCAGGAGGATCACCAGCAGACCCAGCCCCCCCAGCAGCGAGATCGTGCCGACGATGAAGCCGAGTGTCACCACGAGCATGATATCGCGCGACTTCGGGGGTGGAGGCGGGACGGGCGTCTTGCGGGCGAACAGCGACCAGGGCAGGCGGCCCTCCCCGGACAGGACGCGCAGCCCGTAGGCGATCGCACCCAACCCGAGCGCCAGCAGCGACGAAGCACACAGCAATTGGGTGACCAGCACGCGGCGCCTCCGAGCGCGGGCCGGGCAGGTCGTCCCCCGGCCGCGCGGCAATCATACCGGATTCCGCCCGGCCCGGCGGCCGGGTCGCGCGCGCGGCGGCTCACAGCCGGGGCGTATAATTCGCCTGTGCCCGGGTACTACTGCTACATTCTTCGCTGCGCCGACGGCTCCTTCTACACCGGCTGGACCACCGACCCCGATCGCCGGTTGCGGCAGCACAACGCCGGCCGCGGCGCCCGCTACACCCGCGCCCGCCGGCCCGTCCGCCTGGCCTATATCGAACCGCAGCCGAGCCGCGCCGAGGCCATGCGGCGCGAACGGCGCCTCAAAGCCCTGCCGCGGCCGCGCAAGCTGGCCCTGATCGCCGGCCTCGACCGCCCGCAGCCCACGTGAGGAAACCCATGCCACCGTCCAAGCGCACGCAATGGATCGCCGACGAGATCACCCATCTGCGACAAGCCGGTCTGTTCACCACCATCCGCACGCTGACCTCCCCACAGGGCGCGTGGCTGGTGGTCGACGGGAAGCGCGTCCTCAACTTCTGCTCCAACAACTACCTCGGCCTGGCCAACCATCCGCGCCTGATCGAAGCCGCCAGGCGGGCCATCGACCAGTACGGCATCGGCCCGGCCGCCGTCCGCTCGATCGCCGGGACGATGGGCCTGCACCTGGAGCTCGAACGGCGCCTGGCCGCCTTCAAAGGCGTCGAGGCGGCGGTCACCTTTCAGTCCGGCTTCAACGCCAATCTGGGGACGATCCCGGCTCTGGTCGGCAAGGACGACGTGATCTACTCCGACGAGCTCAACCATGCCAGCATCATCGACGGCAGCCGCCTGTCCGGCGCCCGCATCCTGCGCTACGCGCACTGCGACCCGGACGACCTGCGCCGTGTGATCGAGGAGAACAAGGGCAGCGGCTACGGCCGGGCCCTGATCATCACCGACGGGGTCTTCAGCATGGACGGGGACATCGCCCCGCTCGACAAGATCTACGCCATCGCTCAGGCGTATGACTACCTGCTGATGGTCGACGACGCCCATGGCGAGGGCGTGCTGGGCAAGGGCGGTCGCGGGATCGTCGACCACTTCGGCCTGCACGGCCAGGTCGACGTCGAGGTCGGCACCCTCTCGAAGGCCTTCGGCGTCGTCGGCGGGGTGGTCGCCGGCAGTCCGACCATCGTCGACTGGCTGCGCCAGCGCGGCCGGCCGTTCCTCTTTTCCTCGGCTATGACCGCGCCGGACGTGGCCGCCTGCCTGGCCGCGCTCGACTTGCTCGAGGAATCGACCGAGCTGGTCGATCGACTGTGGGACAACACCCGCTACTTCAAACAGGCCGTGCAGGGGCTCGGCTTCGATACCGGCCGGAGCACGACGCCCATCACGCCGATCATGCTGGGCGAGGCGCCGCTGGCACAGCAGTTCAGCCGTCGCCTGTTCGAGGAAGGCGTTTTCGCCATGGCCATCGGCTTTCCCACGGTGGCCAAGGGCAAGGCCCGCATCCGGGTGATGATCTCGGCCGCGCACAGCCGCAGCGATCTCGACCAGGGTCTGTCCGTCTTTCAGAAGATCGGCCGGGAACTGGGCGTGATCTAGGCTCCGCGAAGCTGGACGGACCGATGCAGCGCCGCCCGCACCGCGCCCTGGCTTTGCTCTTCGCCCTGGGCGCCGGCCTGGCGGCCTGCTCTCCGTTGCAGAACCGCCCGCCCATGCCGGATCCATCGATCGCGCCGCCCCCGGTCGCAGCGGCCGGAATCCCGGCCGAGACGGCCACGCTCTGGAGATCACCAACCCCTCCGTCCACCCTGGAATCCGCCGCCTACACCCCGCCCGGACTTTATCCTGCGCACACGCCCGGCGCGACCTACCCGCCGCTGCGCCGTTGGTCCGATGTCCTGCAATTCACACCCTACCCGTACGCGACGCCTCTGCCGCCGGAGAATCGCACTCCGATCGATGGGGTCTACGGCCTGCACGACCCGCCCGAGCTGCCGTGGTGGAACTGCCGACGCTGCCCGGACTTCCTTCCCGGGGGAGGCGACTGGCGCCTGCAGTTCGATCGCGGCACGATGCACCTGTACTATGAGGTCACGGGGTTCGGAAGCGTCGGCTCTTACTTCGTGCAGGAC
>Ga0154653_1052_pt5 | contig 14338 bp, 13 predicted proteins | sample Rifle2008BG13ft_FD_116082 | JGI IMG/M metagenome (GOLD analysis project Ga0154653, IMG submission 116082) | Chloroflexi bacterium RBG_13_68_17
CCCAGCCCTCTCCCCGAAGGGGAAAGGGGGTGGCGCCCCTCACCCCTACGCTCTCCCCGAAGCGAATCGGGGGGTTAGAGGATCCCCTGCATGCTGATCGCGTAGCCGGTCAGCTCGACGTACCCGTTCCCCTCGACCGGCCTGCCGGCGCTGCGGCCGCGGATTTGCACCGCGCCTTCCCAGTACGGGAAGCTCACCCGCATCTCCTGGTCGGCCAGCCACGGCTCAAGGGTCAGGTCGAGCCCGGCATCCGGCACCAGCACCCGCCAGCGCGAGGGGTACTCGCCGCCGGTCTCCGGACTGGTCCACGTATCCAGAACGGCTACATCGATCTGGTCGGCGGTGAGTCGCCGAGTAGACCCGTCCGCCTCGACCAGCGTGCCGCCCGAAACCGGCTCGATCGTCCCATCCTCCCGCCGGATGCGGTAAAGCATGATCTCCCGCCCGTCGTCGAGCTGCAGGCTGAACCAATCCCAACCGACCGCCTGGGGACCGAGCGCGCTGGTGCTCCATTCGTGGTCGAACCAGCTCTCCCCGCGGACGTCGAGCGCCTCACCGTCGAGGACCACTCGGCCGGTAGTCTCCATCCGCGTGAAGCTCAGATAATAGGAGGCGTTTCCCGGCTCGTCGGTCTTAGGGCTGAGCCCGCGGTCGCCGTGAGCGACCACCGGTTTGGAGGCCTGCAGCTGCAGGTCGATGGCCAACCCGTCTTGCTCGGCGACCAGGTGAACCGTCGTGCCCTGCGCATCGAGCGACTCGACGCTCCAGTCCTCCAGCCACACCCGATAGGGCTCACTGCTGGCGCCGGCCAACCCGGCAGCGCCGCGGCTGAAGTGCTCGTAGAAGCGATGCTGGCCCGCGCCGACATCGGTGACGGCGAAGTGGGCGAAGTAGATCTGATCGGCGGCGAGTTCCGAGCTGCGTTCGACCGGCGCCGGCAGCAACGCCCGGCGGAAGAAGGTCAGCTGGAACCCGAAATGCCGGCCGTCGACGGTCTCTAGATTGCCGGTGTAATACCACCACTCGGTCTGGTAGTTGGAGTGGGGGCCGTGATCGGCGGGGAACGCGAACGGCCTAGGTTCGAGCGCCCGGGCGAACCCCTGCAAGTCGGGAGTCGTCGGCGGCCGGGCGGCGGCCGGCGGCGCACCGGGAAGGCGGCCGGCGCCGGCGAAGATCGCCGCGGCCAGGATCGCCACAGCCAAGAGCGACAGCCACACCCGTCCACGCATCGGCATTTCCGACGCCTACTCCTGCCGCAATCCGGCGGCGACCTCGGCCCGGGTGAGGCGGTGGAGCGGGTAGATCGCCGCGAGCAGCGCTGCCGCCAGGCCGATGGCCAGCGCCTGAAGGAACAGGCCCGGCTCGATCTGCAGGCGGATGCTCCACCCAAAGGAGCGCAGGTTGATGACGTAGACCAGGATCGCCGCCAGCGCCAGCCCGATCGGCCAGGACAACACTGCGGAGACCGTGCCCATCAGGCCGGTCTCCATCAGCGTCAGGCGGCTCAGCTGGCCGGGCGTGCACCCCAGGGCCTGCAGCGTTGCCAGCTCCCGCGAACGCTCGAGCTGGAGAGCCATCAAAGCGCTGACCATTCCAATGAACGCCACGACCACCGCCAGGAGACGAAGGGCGTTGGTGATGGCAAACGTCCGGTCGAAGATCCGGAGCGCCTCCAGCCGGAGCGCGCGGTTGACCTGCACTTCCAGGCCGGTGCCGCCGAGTTCCCGGCGCATCCGGGCAGCCAGATCGTCGAGGCCCTGCCCGGGTGTGGCGAAGATCCCGAACGAGGTGAGCGACACGTCGTCCCAGTAGCGATGGTAGGTCTCGAGCGTCATGATCAGCGCGCCGCGCTCGGCGGTGTAGTCGTAGTAGACGGCTGCGATCGGAAAAGTGCGCGGGCCTCGGTCGGTCTCCAGCCGGATCGAGGCGGAGGCGGGCGCCAGCCCGGCGCGGTAGGCGAGAGGCTCGCTGGCGATGACCGCGCCGTCGAGAACTTGCGCCCAGATCTGCTCCGGGGTCCCGCGAGCAAAGCGGTACAGGCCTGCGTCCCGCTGCCGCCGGCCGTCGACGGCCGTCAGCTGGATCTCCCCGAACTCGCTCGAGACCAGGACGGTTCGATAGGGCTCGACCACTGCCACGCCCTCGACGGATTCCAGGCGTGCGACCAGGTCAGGCGGCAAGTTCGTTCCCCACTGCGCTCCGCTGGGGCCGGGGGCCGAGACGTAGACATCGGCGCGCAGGACGAGGTCGAGCCAGTTGGCCACCGTCGAGCGGAAACTGGTGATCATCGCGCTCACGCCGATCGTGGCCGAGACCGAGACCGTCAAAGCGGCGATGGCGATGCCGGTGCGGCTCAAGGATCGGACGACCGAGCGAGCGGCCATCGTGCCCAGCGCGCCGGCGGCGCGGCGCATGACGGGCCCTGCCATGCGCATGAGCACGACCGTCGCAGCGGGGACCATCAGGGCCAGCCCGACAACGACGCCGGCGAGCGCCAGCAGGCTGGTCAGGATCGAGCTGCGCGCCCAGACCAGCAGCAGCGAGCCCAGGCCCAGGAGTGCGACCCCTGTCCCAGCCACCCACGGGATCCAGCGGCGGGCGCGCGCTTCCAGGCTGCTGCGCGCCATGGCCGTCACAGGCGGCACGCTGGCGGCTTCCAGCGCGGGCAGGAGTGCGCCGGCCAGCCCGGCGCCCAGCCCCAACGCTATCCCCTTGACCGCGGTGGCCATCCGCAGCGGCGCCTCGCGTACGGCCAGCACGTAGTACAGGTCGTTGATCGTCTGGCTGACCAAGGTCACCGCGCCGCGTCCCAGCAGCCAGCCGAGCCCGAGGCCGGCGGCCGCGCCGATGGCGGCTACCACCGCCGTTTCTGCCAGCACCAGCCCAAACAGCTGCCCGCCGGTCAGACCGAGGGCGCGCATCGTCCCCAGCACCGGGCGCCGCTGGACGACGCTGAACATGACCGTGTTGTAGATCAGGAACATGCCGACCACGAGTGCCAGCAAGCTGAGCGCCGTCAGGTTCAGCTGGAACGCCTCCGTCAACTGGCCGAGGGTCTGCGTCTGCTCGCCGGCCGGGACGAGACGCACGCCCTCCGGAAGCCGCCCGCGCAGGACGTCGGCCTCGTCCGGACCGAGGATGAGATCGATGCGAGTCAGGCGCCCGACTTGGCCGAGGAGCTCCTGGGCGGCGGCCACGTCCATGACCAGGACGTTGTCGAGGGCGGCGCTGCTGCCGCCCTCGCGCGGCGGGATCGTCCCGGCGATACGCACCGTCTCCAGATGTGCTCCGACCTGAACCTCGACCGTCGTCCCGACTCGCCAGCCGTAGCGGTCGGCCATGTCCGGGCTGACGAAGACGGCCTGCCGGTCGGTGTAGAAGCGCGCCAGGTCGACGAAGTCAACACCGGCCAGGCCGAAATGGTCGCGGAACGGTGCATCGACCAGCGGATCGACGCCAAGGACGCGCAGCGGCTGCCGCTCGAGGCCGACGGCCAGCACCATGCCCTCGACCACGGGCGCGCTGCTGCGCACGCCCTGTTCGACGCGCAGTGCGGTGTACAGACTGTCCGGGATCCCGGCCGGGCCGCCGACAAGCTGATGTGTGGCGCGCCCGACCAGCGCCTGGCTGCTCAATTCGAAGGCACGCCCGGCGCTGGCGTTAGCCAGGTCGATCGCGACGACGACCGCCACGCCCAGGGCGATGCCCATGACCATCAGGCCGGTCTGCCACGGTCGACGCAGCAGACTGCGGAAACTCGAGCGAAGCAGGGAGATGGATGTCATGGTTGCGCAGGCCGTGCTTGGGCCTTCAACCCTCGAGGGCGGGGGGCCGGGACCAACAGTCCGTGTTCCATGGCCAGCACGCGGTCGGCACGGGCGGCGATACGGTGGCTGTGGGTGACCAGGATCAAAGTCTTGCCCGCCTGGCGCGCCAGCTCCTCCAGCAGATCGATGACGCGATCGCCGGTTTCCTCATCCAGGTTCCCGGTCGGCTCGTCGGCCAGGATCAGGGTCGGCCCCTGAACCAGGGCGCGGGCGATCGCGACGCGCTGTTGCTCGCCACCCGAGAGCCGGTCGGGGAACTCGCGTTGGCGGTCCTCGAGGCCGACCCGTCCGAGCAGCTGTACGGCCCTCACCAGCGCGTCCGGCCGGGAGTCACCGGCCAGGTCGGCGGGGAGCAGCACGTTTTCGATGACGGTCAGCGTCGGGATCAGGTTGAAGAACTGGAAGATGAACCCGACCTGCGAACGACGCATCAGGGTCCTCTGGTGGGCAGTCATGCGTGAGACCGCCACGCCGTCCAGCCGCACCTCGCCTCGCGTGGGAAGATCGATGCCGGCGATCAGGTTCAACAGCGTGGTCTTGCCGCTGCCGCTGCGGCCGCGGATGGCCACGAACTCCCCGTCGTCAATGCGTGCGCTCACGCCGCGCAGCACCGCGCGGATCCGACCCGGCTCGGCATACTCCTTGTACAGGTCGAGCAACTCGATCATGCGATAACCCGTCGGCGGGCAGCGCCGATAAGCCGACATTATAATGGTCGAGAACTCAGCACCGGGAGGCGCGCAATGGACCGGGAATATCGCTTCTTCGCGGATGTAGCTCAGGAGATGAAGGAAATCCCGGCTGACAGCATCGTCAGCCGGACCGTGTACAGCGACGCCGCCGTAAAGGTCACGCTTTTCGGTTTCGCGGCCGGGCAGGAGCTGTCCGAGCACACGGCTTCGACCCCGGCCGTGCTGCACTTCTTGAAGGGCTCGGCGCGGTTGACGCTCGGGGGGGAGGAGCGGGAAGCCGGGGCGGGGACGTGGGTGCACATGCCGGCCAACTTGCAGCACAGCCTGCGGGCTGAGACCCCGGTCATCATGCTCCTGCTCCTCTTTAAAGAAGGCTAGTCTCGGGGGCAGCCAACGGACGAGGAGGACCTTGGAATGCCTGCCATGGAAGTGAGAGGCCGCCTGCGCGGCCTGTTCCCGGCGACGCCCACGCCCTTCGATGCCCAGGGGTCCCTGGCGCTGGAGGAGTTGGCGCGCAACCTCCTGACGTGGAACCGTCAGCCGCTGGACGGATATGTCCTGCTGGGCTCGAACGGCGAGGCGGTTCTGCTGACGGTCGAGGAGCGGGTCCGCCTGGTGCGCGCCGCCCGGCCGGCCGTACCCGCCGAGCGGCTGCTGATCGCCGGGGCGGGGATGGAATCGACTGCCGAAACGATCGAGCTGGCACGACTGCTGGCCGCGGCCGGCGCCGACGCGGTCATCGTCGTCACGCCGCACTATTACCGAGGCCGCATGACCGCCGCGGCGCTGGAGGGCTACTACGAGCAGGTGGCCGACGCGGCGCCGGTCCCCGTCATCCTGTACAGCGTGCCGGCCAACACCGGGATCGACTTGCCCATCGAGACCGTGGCGCGCCTGGCGCAGCACGGCAACATCCTGGGCGTCAAGGACAGCGGCGGGGATGTCGTCAAGATCGGGCGGATGGTGCAGGCGGTCCCGCCGGGATTCGCCGTCCTGGCCGGTTCGGCCGGCTTCCTGTTGGCGGCCCTGAGCGTCGGCGCCGTCGGCGGGGTGATGGCGCTGGCCAACCTGGCCGCCGAGCCGCTGGCCCGGCTGCTGGCGGCCGTCAAGGTCGGGGACCTCGACACGGCCCGGCGGCTGCAGGGGAGATTGCTCGAGCCGAATCTGGCGGTCACCGCCCGGTTCGGCGTGGCCGGGCTCAAGGCCGCGCTGGATGTGCAAGGGCTGTATGGCGGGCCGGTTCGGCCGCCGCTCCTGCCCCTGGGTGCGGAGGACAAGGCGGCGTTGGTGACCGTGCTGGCGCGCGGCGGCTTGCTGCCGGGGGATGCCGCCGGCACTTGAGAGGGGGGCGACTGCTTTCCTGTTGCGTCGGGGTCCCAATCCCCCTAGAATCGCACCACAGTGGCGCGGAAGCCACGCCGGCGACGAACTCCCCCAACCTTGCGGTCGCCAACGGGAGAAGATCATGACCGATTCATCGAACACTGTTGTTGCGGCTGCTGCGCCACCCAAACGCAGCCGAGGTTGGCTGCTGGGCTGCGCGGCCGCGTTGGCGGCCGTATGCTTCCTCGTAGCCGGCGCGGCGCTCGGGCTGGCGTGGGTCGCCGACCGGAACGCGACCGTTTCCGGCGCCGGCATCGTCGACGAATTCGTCGCCCTCGTCGTCGGGACGCCCACCCCGACGCCGACGCCGACCGCCACTCCCACCCCGATCGCCACGCCGACCCCGACGCCGCCCCCGATCCCGCAGGCCTGCGGGCAGACGGCAGACACAGCGGACTACGGCCCGGTCAGCGTCGGCACGACCGTGATCCTCGGCGAGCACCGCCCCGTCAGCGGAGACGCCAATTGGATGGAAGAGATGGCGGTGTACGTCGGGCAGCAGGCGGTGGTCACGCGTCTGTCAGGCGTCGATCCGTCCGGCTGCCCGGGCGTTCGTGTGGACGTCGACAGCGGCCAATGGTTCTGGCGGCTGCGCGATCTCACCCTGCCTTAGCTCGCGGCGCGGACGGTCGGTCCGCATGCCAATCGCATCTCCATGAGCGCATCCCTCCCGCCCGGGGCAGTCGCCCCGGGCGGATGAGGCGCCCGGGAGGAGCGGATGTCGTTCGTCGTCGGTGAGAACGTCGGCCCATACCGCATTCTCTCTCAGCTCGGGCAGGGCGGCATGGCGACGGTCTTCAAAGCCTATCACGCCGCCCTCGATCGCTACGTGGCGATCAAGGTGCTGCACCGCGCCTTCCTGGAGGACTCGACCTTCCTGGCGCGCTTCCAGCGCGAGGCCCGTGTGGTCGCCAAGCTGGAGCACGCCAACATCGTGCCGGTGCACGACTTCGCCGAACACGAAGGCCAACCGTACCTGGTCATGCGTTTCATCGAGGGCGAGACCCTCAAGGCCAGGCTCGGCCGGGGACCGCTGACGCGCCAGGAGACGATGCGCGTCATCGAGGCCGTCGGCGCGGCGCTGTCGCATGCGCATGCACAGGGCATCCTGCACCGGGACATCAAGCCCTCGAACATCCTGCTCAGCACCGACGGCAACGTCTACCTTGCCGACTTCGGCCTGGCGCGCATTGCACAGGCGGGCGCCTCGACCCTTTCCAGCGACATGCTGATGGGCACCCCGCACTACATCTCGCCGGAACAGGCGCGCGGCGAGCGCAACCTGGACGTGCGGACGGATATCTACTCGTTCGGCGTGGTGCTGTACGAACTCGCCGTGGGGCGCGTGCCCTTCAGCGCCGATACGCCCTTCTCGATCATTCACGATCACATCTACACGCCTCTGCCGCTGCCCCGGGCCATCAATCCGCGGGTGCCCGAGGCGGTGGAGCGCGTCCTGCTCAAGGCACTGGCCAAAGACCGCGGCGATCGCTTCGAGTCGGTCGAGGAACTGGTATCGGCCTTCCGCTCCGCCCTGGGACCGGGGGCAGGGCCGGCCTGGCAGCCGACGAGTCCGAAGCGGGCAGCACCGGCCGAGCCGGCCGCGGCGCCGCCCCACCCGACCGTGGCCAATCTCGAGGCCGGTCATCGCAAGACGCGCCGTTGGGCGGGGATCGTGGCTAGCGTGATCGTGGCCTGCCTGTGCCTGGCCGCCGCGGCGCTGGTCCTCAATCGAGCCCGGGCCCGCCGCGCGGCGGCGCCGCCGGCGACCCCCTCCGCCAGCGCGCCGACCGCTACGGAGGCAGTGACGCCCACGGCGGGCGAGGCGGCCGCCAGCCCAACGCCGTCAGTGGAACCCCCCGGGCTGCTGCCGGCCGCGGCAGGGATCCCGCAGGAGTGCGGCCTGGCGACCCCCGACTTCGGCGTGATTGGCGTCGGTGCGGTCGTGATCCTCGGCCGACATCGTGCCGTCGCCGGCGACGATTTCTGGTCGGTTGGCATGGACGCCTACCTCGGCCGCCCGACCCTGGTGACCGATCTGGATGGGGTCGACCGCAGCGGCTGCCCGGGCGCGCGCGTCGAGGCCGACGGCGGCTACTGGTTCTGGCGCATCCGCGACATGCAGCTGGTCTCGCCATCCCCGCCGCCGGGCGCGGCCGGCATGCCGCAGCTGTGCGGCCTGACCGAGGAAACGGCCGTGTACGGCCCTCTTCAAGTGGGGGCGCGGGTGGTCCTGGCACGGCATCGCCCTTACGGCGGTGACGACTTCTGGTCCCCGGGGATGGACACCTACATTGGCCGTGAGACGGCTGTGGCTTCGCTGGCCGGCGTCGACCGGGCCGGCTGCCCTGGCGTGCGGGTCGAGGCCGACGGCGGTTACTGGTTCTGGCGCGTGCGCGACCTGACGCCGCTGCCCTGAACGCAGGCGCCGGCCGGGGGAGTCCGGTCAGGCGTCCGGCTTGGAATGGAGCAGCGGCAGGCTGACCGTGAAGGTCGTGCCTCTGCCCTCGACGCTGTGCACGCGCACGCTCCCCCCGAAGGTCTCCACCAGCCGCTTGACGATGCTCAGTCCCAGCCCGGTGCCGCGGATGTCGGAGCCGCGCGCGTTGCTCGCCCGGTAGAACTCTTCCCACAGGTTGGGCAAATCGCCGGCCGGGATGCCGATCCCCGTGTCGGCGATCTCCACGACTGCCCGGTCGTCCTGCCGCGACAACCGGACGTCTACGCTGCCCCGGGCAGGCGTGTACTTCACGGCATTGCCGATCAGGTTGCCGAAGATCTGCACCAACCCGTCGGCTGTCGCCAGGACCAGCAACTCCTCCGATGGCAGCGATAGACCGACGCGGATTCGCTTTTCCTCCGCCTCGTTGGCATGCAGTTCGACGGTCCTGCGCAGCGCCGGCTGGAGCGGCTGCGGCTGCGGGCGATCTTGCATCTCGCCGGTCTTGGTCGCGGCCAGGGCGAGCAGGTCGCCGATCAGATCCATGAGAAAGTCGAGGCGGGACGAGACCCGGTTGAGGATATCGCGCTGCTGCGGGCTGACATCGCCGGTCATGCCGCGCACCATGACCCGCAGCAGGCTCTGCGCGCCGCTGACCGGTGCACGCAGCTCGTGGGTCACCGTGCGCACAAACAGCGCCCGGGCCTTCTCCGACATGTGCAGGGCGTCGTGGGCCATGGCGTTCTCCATGGCCACCGCGCCCTGCCGGGCGATAGCCTGCACCAGCCCGATGTCGTCCGGGGTGAATCGGTCCGGCTGCGCGGCATAGACGCGCAGCACGCCCAGCGTCCGTTCGCGCCCGATGATGGGCACGACCAGGATGCTGCCGATGCCCTCGGCTGCCACCTCGACCGGGAATTGGATGCGCGCGTCGGACGCGGCGTTGGGAACCAACACGGCGTGGCCGGCCATGGCCTCGCGATCGAGCGGGCTGCCCGAAAGCGACACTTCGCCCTTGTTGCGATAGGCGTCGCTCAGGCCGTAGGCGGCTACCATGGGGATGCGGTCGCCGGTCTCATCCAGCACGCGGATGGAGGCCTTGTGGCAGGAAAGCGCCCGGGCGGCGCTGCGGGCCAACTGGGCCCAGACATCCGCCAGGCTCAGGGTCGACGAAACGGCCTGCGCCGTCGAAAGCAGCGCCGACAGCTGCCGCTCGCGTTGGCGCAGGCGGATCATGATCAGCGTCGCCAGGTGGACCGTGGCGAACGCGGCGATAGCAAAGAACGACACCTGCGCCAGGATGTAGACCGGATCGCGCTGGAGACGGCCCGGGAGCGAAGGGATGACGGTGATGTGGCGCAGGACGCCGCCCGCCTCCAGGCCGGCGATCGTGCCCAGGGCGATCAAGCCGAGGGCGACGTAGACGTACGACGACCGCCCCGGCAGCAGGATGCTCACCATCAGCATGTGGATGACGAACAGCGGGATGGCCGGGCTGGTGATGCCGCCGGTCAGGTGAAGGAAGACCGCCATGCTCAGCCAATCGAGCCCGACCTGGACGAGGACGAACCGCTGGACGCGCCGCAGGTGGTTGGTCGGCGAGAGCCTGTCGATCCGCCGGCCGGCCCAGGCCAGAACGGTGTTGTAGCCCAAGATGGCCGCGCCGGTCAGGTAGAGCTCGCGTTCGGGGAGCGGCAGGCGCAGCAGGTGGACGCCGGCGGCGGTCAGCGCGATGACCAGCGCCCCGGCCACCCAGCGAGTCAACACCAGGCGGGCGCTGGCGACGGCAATATCCCCGGGGAGCAAAGCGCCGTTGGCGTAGGTCTCGTTCGTCTGCTCGGCCATGCGACCTGGAGGGCCGCCCACGGGGCGGCGTCCGCCTCGACTACTTCTTCAGCAGCGCCGTGACCTTCTTGACCAAGATGTCCGGATCGATCGGCTTCTCGACGAAATCGTCGACCGGCAGGTAGTCTTCCTCCGGGCCGAAGCGCAAAGGCGTCGTGGTGTGAATGGCCGTCAACATCAAGATGGGGATGTCGCGGAAGGCGGCGTACTCGGAATCCGGCTCGCGGCTGCGTAGATTGAGCGCCAGCTGGAACCCCTCGGTCGCCGAATCCATCATCACATCCAGGACGATCAGATCGGGCCGCTGCTCTCGAATCCGCTTCAGGCCCTCGCTCCCGTTGCGCGCTTCCGCCACGCTGTGGCCGGCAGCCTCGAGCGGGATGCGTGAGGCGAGAATCATGTCCGGATCGTCATCGATAATCAGTATCTTGGCCATCGTCTTCCGTTGCCTCACTCCGTCGCAGGACGGCTGAGCGTGTCCAGGATCGCATCGGCGACATCGGCTGTGCAGGCCTGCACTTGCTGGCTCAGACCCGGCGCCCAGCCCACCTCGAGCGGCTGGATGGCAAAGATCTCGATCGTCTCGGGAAGAACCCCCAGAGCCTCCCCCAGGGCCAGCGCCTCCGCCAGACCGGCGCTGTGCAACGTGTGCCCGGCGGATAAGTCCCTGCTGCCGAGGCTGGAGCCCGCCGCCGGCAGGCGCCTCCAGGCGCCGGGCGCCAGCCGCATATCGGCCGCGTCGATGATCATCGCACGACGATAGCCCTGGAGCAAGAGGACCGTCTCCAGGCCGGCCGTACCGCCGTCGACCAGGTCGACCTGGCCGGGAAGCGCCCCCGACCGGCGCAGGTGCTCGAGCACCGCCGCCCCGACCCCGTCATCGCCGCGCAGCGGGTTGCCCAGCGCCAGCACCAGCGTCGTGCCCGTTGGCGGCTGGTGCACCACCGGAGTCCGGGCGACAACCGGCGCCTCAGACAAAGTGGACGTCCAGCATGTGTGCCGAGCAGGAGATGCACGGATCGTACGCCCGCACGAGCATCTCCAGCGAGAGGGTGATGTCCTCCGGCTTGCGGTCCAGGATGGTCGGCACCAGTGCCCGCATATCGGCCTCGATGTTGTTGAGATTCTGGCCGGTGGGGATGATGCAGTTGGCGCCGGCGATCAGACCGTCGCGGATGACGTAGTTGTGGAACAGCGTGCCGCGCGGCACATCGCACGCACCGACGCCCTCGCCGGTGAGCCGCTGCGGAGGGGCCGGCGCCTCCCATTCGATGCCGCGCTGCAGGAGACGGTCGGTCAGGTCGATGGCGTCCTCAACGCAGTGGACGATCTCGACCACCTGGGCGGCTGTGATCAGGTACGGGTTGGTCACCTTGGGTTTGAGCCCCAGCGTGGTCGCGGCGGCCCGAGCCCTGGGATGCAGCCGGTCGTGGTTGACATTGAAGCGCGCCAGCGCGCCGACCATGTACTCCTGGCGCTGGTTATGGGTCCGCTTGGCGCTCGAATGCCGGACCAGGTACTCGTTGGTGACCTTGCGGTAGTCCTCGACCGGCCAGGTCCCGCCGTCGGTGCTGGTGATCAGGCCGTCGATGAAGCAGTACTCGTCCGGCTTGCTCAAGGCGATGTACTCGGTTTCGCGCTCGAAGGCCGGGAACTTCAACGTCTGGAAGAGCTCGACGGTGGCGTCGACGTCCGGGCGGGCGGCCTCGAGCCGCTGGCGCAGCGTCTCGAGCTGGTCGCTGGAGGGGAAGTGCGTGAAGCCGCCGACGGTCATGGCGATGGGGTGAGTGTGTCGGCCGCAGATGGCGGCGCACAGGTCCCCGGCCAGTTTCTTCATGCCCAGGGCGCGCAGCACCACCTCCGGCGCCCGCGTCGCCAGCGGGATGACGCTGCCGACGCCCAGGAAGTCCGGGGCGACCAGCATGTAGGCGTGCAGGATGTGGCTGTCGAGCATCTCGCCGTGGAAGTTGAGCTTGCGCAGCAGGACGGTCTGCTCGCTCAGCTCGACGCCCAGGGCTTTCTCCGTCGCCCGCAGCGAGGCAGTGGCGTGCCCGACGGCGCAGATGCCGCAGATGCGCGAGGTCAGGTGCGAGGCTTCGCCGTAGGGCCGGCCGCGCAGCATCGCCTCGATGAAGCGCGGTGTCTCGACGATCTGCAGCTCGCACTGCTTCAGCTCGCCGTTGTGCACGTCGATGACGATGTTGCCGTGGCCTTCGACGCGGGTGATGTGATGGACATCGACGCGCAGCGAGCCGCCCGTCCTAGGCGTTTGCTTTGCCATCGCCAACCGCCTCTCTCTCCATGGTCTGGTAGGTCAGGAAGAGCGTCATCTTGGCCATCGTCTGCTCGAAGCTCAGCCCGTGCTCGGCCAGCACTTGCTTGAGGGACTCGATGTTGGGCTGCGGGATCAAACCGCGGCAACCCTCGCAGCCGTCGCCGTAGGTCGGGCAGATGGCGTCGCAGCCGGCCCGGGCGATCGGGCCCAGGCAGGTGCGGCCGCGCAGGTAGACGCACACGTTCTCCTTGAGCTTGCACTCGACGCAGACCGGGTAATCGGGGATGACCGGCACGCGCCCCTGCAGCAGTGCCTTGACCGCCCGGACGAACTCGTGGCGGTCGATCGGGCAGCCGGGCAGGGTGGCGTCGACCGGGATGACCTTATCGATCGGCCGGGCCGGGTAGGTCTCGTACCAGTCGGCCTTGTCGCCGTAGACGTAGCGGCGCGTCTCCTCCAGATCGCTGCGGTTGCGGATGGCGTTGATGCCGCCCAGATGAGCGCACGCCCCCAGCGCCACGACAATCTTGGCCTGCTGACGAATGGCCTGGATGGCCGCCTCGTCGCTCGGGCGGGTGCACGAACCCTCGATGAAGGCGATCAGGTAATCGTCACCTTTGTCGCTCATCGCCTCGCGGAAGCGGACGATCTCGACCGCCTCGAGCAGCTCGGGGCTCGTTTGCAGGGAGTCGACGACGGTCAGCTGGCAGCCCTCACAGCTGGTGAACTCGAAGAACGCGACTTTGGGCCTGGCTGCCATCACAGCGCCTCCTCCAGATGCTTGATCTCGGCGTAGGAGAACGCCGGGCCGGACTGGCAGGTGTACAGGTGATTGATCTGGCAGTGCCCGCACTTGCCCACACCGCACTTCATGCGCCGCTCCAGGCTGAGCCAGATGTTGCCGTCGGCGATGCCCTTGGCCAGCAGCTCCATCAGGACGAAGCGGTACATGATCGGCGGACCGACGGTGACGGCCACCGTGTTGCGGGCGTGGACCTCGATCTTGGGGAAGAGTGTGGTGATGACGCCGACGTTGCCCTTCCAGTTCTCGTCGCCGCGATCGACGGTCAGGTGCACCTCGACGTCGCCGCGCGCCTGCCACTCGGCGATCTCATCCGTGAAGAGCAGCTCGGACGGATTGCGGGCGCCGTATAGGATGATGATGCGGCCGTAGTTGGCGCGCTCGTCCAGCACCTGATTGATCAGCGAGCGGGCCGGCGCCAGACCCAGGCCGCCCGGGGCGAAGAGCAGATCCTTCCCGCGGAACTTCTCGAAGGGGAAGCCGCGTCCGAACGGGCCGCGCAGGCCGATCGTGTCGCCCGGGCCGAGGCGGTGCAGCATGCCGGTCAGGTCGCCGGCCCGGCGAACGCACATCTCGAACGCGCCGTTGCTGCGCGAGGGGGAGGAGGATATGCTGATCGGCGCCTCGCCCACGCCCAGGAGTGAGACCTCGACGAACTGCCCCGGGCGATGATCGAGGGAGACACCCTTGGGCAGCTCGATCTTGAACAACTTCTCCAGTTTGGTCATCGGCCGGGTCTCGGCGATGCGAGCCTGGATCGGCAGGTAGATCGACGGCTCCTGGAGGGTTTCCTTCAGAGTCGTGGCGGTCATGACTGCACCTCCTTCGCCGTTCCGTTGGAGTGGCGGCGATGGAGCTCGTTGAAGGTGTCGACCGGGGTGATGTTCACCAGGCAGGCCTGGGCGCAGCGGCCGCATCCGACGCAGCCGAGCAGGCCAAAAGCGTCGGTCTGGTACTTCCCTTTGCGGAAGAAGCGGTGTCGCTGGCGGTTGGCCCGGCTGGCGCGGAAGTTGTGCCCGCCAGCGACCGTGGCGAACTTGTCCAGCTGGCACGAGTCCCATTCGCGATAGCGCC
>Ga0154653_1105_pt2 | contig 14284 bp, 16 predicted proteins | sample Rifle2008BG13ft_FD_116082 | JGI IMG/M metagenome (GOLD analysis project Ga0154653, IMG submission 116082) | Chloroflexi bacterium RBG_13_68_17
TCTGCCGGCTGCGTGGGTTGACGCTGCGCCGATCCTTGGCGTCCGGGACTGGCCTGCTCTTGGTGCAGTCCGGGGAGTCCCGCAGCGCGGCGGCGATACACATGTGGGCGGTCTTCTTCCCGCTCGGCGTCGTCTGGCTCGACGGGGGACGCGGTGTGGTCGACACGCGGCTGGCGCTGCCCTGGCGCCTGTATGTCCCTCGCCAACCCGCCCGATATGTCCTGGAGGGTTCCCCGGAGCTCTTGAACCAGGTCGCTCTCGGGGATGTGCTGGAGTTCGATGAGGATGCGCGCACTTAGGTTTGTCCTGTGTCTCGTGATCCTGCTGGGGCCCTCATCGGTCGCCCAGGCTCAGGAATCGGGACCGGTCTACATCGTCGCCGAGGGCGACACGCTGACGGCCATTGCCGTCAAGTTCGGCACCTCGGTCGAGGCGCTGGTCGAGGCCAACGGCATCGCCGACCCGTCCGTCCTCTTCCCGGGAATGCCGCTCGTCATCCCGGGATTCGAGGGGGTCAGCGGCGTCCTGGCCACCAAAGAGGTCGGCTTCGGGGAAACGCTCAGCAGCCTCAGCCAGCGCTATGGGATCGCGGCCGACGTCTTGATGCGCCTGAACCGGCTGGTCAGTCCAGGTCGCATCTTTGTCGGCCAATCGTTGATTGTGCCGGAGGCCGAGGCCAATGCGCTGGCGTTACCGGAGGCGACGATGCTGCAGGTCCGCCCGGGGGACACGGTCCTCGAATGGGCGGCACGGCGCGGTCTGAATCCGTGGACGCTGCGTATCCTCAACCACCAGGTGGATCGACTGTGGGTCGAGCCCGGTGCGATCCTGGCGACGCCCGGTGGGCCGGGGCCGGCCAGCGGGCTGGCCGCGCCGGTCGAGGCCGTCGAAGTCACGCTCAGCCCGGCCATTCAGGGGCGGACGGAAGAGATCCGACTGCGCCTGACGGCGGCCGCGACCGCCGAGGGCAATCTGGGCTCGTGGAGACTGCACTTCTTCCCGGCTGACGATCGGACGCTGGTTGCGCTGCAAGGCATTCACGCGATGGCCGAGCCGGGGTTCTATGACCTGGACATTCGCGTCCATGATGCCGAAGGAGGCGAGCTTCTCCTCGCTGTCGCCCAGCCGCTCCAGATCGTCGAGGGCGGGTATCCCAACGACCCGCCGCTGGCGGTCCCGCCGCAGACGATCGATCCGTCTGTGACCTCGGTTGAGGACGCGCAGGTGGCTGCGGTCGTTGCACCGGCAGGCGCCGAGCGGTTGTGGCAAGGGGTTTTCAACTACCCGGTCAGCAATTACGACGCCTTCCCCTCTCGCTTCGGTTCGCGGCGTTCCTACAACAACAGCGGCTACGACTACTACCATGCCGGGCTGGACTTCTACTACACGAGCCTGGACGACCAGATCTACGCGCCGGCCCGCGGGCGCGTCGTCTTCGCCGGTCCGCTCACCGTGCGCGGCAACACGACTTTCATCGATCACGGTTGGGGAGTGTATACGGGCTACCTGCACCAATCCGAGATTCTGGCGTCCGTCGGGGATTTGGTCGAGGTCGGCCAGGTCATCGGCCGGGTGGGGGACACGGGCCGCGTCACCGGCCCGCATCTGCACTGGGAGATCTGGGTCGGCGGAGTTCCCGTCAACCCGCTGGACTGGGTGGCAACAGCTTACCCGTAAGGAGAGGGGCGGAGCGGCTTACGACGGCGGGCTCTCGTCTTCGCTTGAGCCTTCGTGGTAGGCGCGTAGGATCTCGCGGGCGGCCGCCTCGAGGCGTTGAGGGACGTAGACCTCGACCTGGGCCAGCGGCCCGACCGTGAGGCCATAGGCCGTGCCGGCGGACTCGCGCGATAACCACACGGGAACGCCGGCGGCTTCCAGGAGCCCCCGAACGATTTCGGCTTCGATCATGCCTGCCACGACCTCGACGGCGACGATCTCCTCATCCATGACTGGCCCTCGGCTGGACGGAACCGCCCCGCTGGCTTTGCCTCCCGGCTGCATCCAGTTCGCCCTGCTTGTAGTATAATGTCGAAAGCGTTCCCCGCTATCCTGCAGTCCAGATGACGTCTGCCTCCTCAACCACCCAGCCCGCCTATTGGTCCAAGTTCGATCTCGAATCTGGCGATCTCGAGTTCATCTACAACCTGCTTCTCGACCGCGAGGTCCCCCTGACCTCGACCGAGATGGCGCACGCACTGATCGCGCGGCGGCTCGACCGTCTCGCCGCACAGGCCGCCTCGAGCGCGCAGCTGGCAACGCAGGTGTACGCGCCCGGCGGGGAGTTCCAACGCGATCAGGAGCTCGTCTTCCCGAGCCTGGGCGGACGCATCGGGCGCGTGGTCGGCATCCGGCCGGGCGTGAATCCCGATCTTGGGGCATTTGACGTCCTCCAGGTCGAGTTCGCCGGCGATGGCGGGCGCCGTGAGTTTGCCTCCCGGCTGGCCGACCACCAGCTCAACCGGCGGCCGGAGCCGGAACCGGAGGCGGAGCCGCTCGACACGCCGCAGGCGGTCCTGGCCTCCTTCGGTACGGTGGTCGAAGCGCGGCTGGCCGAGCGGCTGGCGGAGCAAGCCGACATCGTCCGCATCGCTGGGCGGTGGTTTCCGCGCGCGCTCCTGGCCGACATCAACTCCGGCCACCTGAACCTGGCCGAGGCGGTCCTGGATGTGGCCGGCGGCGGGCCGCTGCCGACGCGGGCACTGCTCGAGCATGTCGACCTTCCGCCGACCATCGACCCGCTCCTGGCCGAGTTTTCGCTGGACTACGCCCTGCAAGAGGATGAACGTTTCGACGAGGTCGGGCCGGCCGGTCAGGTCTTGTGGTTCCTGGGGCGCCTGGAGCCGCCGGAGGTGCTCTACCCGCCGCCGCGCCTGGCCTTCCATGAGACGGCCTACGATCGCGGCCGGCTGACGGACGAGCTCCTGGCGCTCGAGCGCGAGCTGGACGACGAGTTCAGCCCGCTGGAGCCTCCCCGACAGGCGCCGGAGGAGATCGTCCTCTCGCTGCTCTTCCCGCACTGGCGCATGGGAACGCTGCCGCTCTCGTCGCGATTGCGTCCGCTCTTCCCGACCGCCTACGAAGCTCCGCGCATCCGCTTCATTCTGGTCGACGGCCACTCCGGAGCGAAGTTCCCCGGATGGGTGGTGCGCAAGGAACGCTTTGTTTCGGGCCTGGAGGACTGGTACCGCCGCACCGATCTGCCGACCGGCGGGCAGATTCGGGTCCGCCGGGGCGAAGAGCCGGGAGAGGTCATCGTCGAGGCCCTGGATCGGCGGAAGCGCCACGACTGGATCCGCACCGTCGCCATCAGCGCCGACCATCAGATCGGCTTCACGATGCTCAAACAGCCGATCGGCTCCGGTTATGACGACCGGATGGTGGTCGGGCTGCCGAATCCCGCCGCGCTGGACGAGGCCTGGCTGCGCGGCGACCAGCGCAAGCTGCCGCTCGACCGGCTGGTGCTGCACGTCTTTCGCGAGCTGGCCAAGCTCAACCCACAGAGCGCGGTCCATGCGCAAGCGCTCTACTCGGGGGTCAACGTCCTGCGGCGCCTGCCGCCGGGGCCGATCTTCGCCGAACTGGTCACGCGGCCGCACTTCGCGCACGTGGGCGACAACTACTTCCGGCTGGACGAGTCGGCGGGAGGCGCCGCATGAATCCGGCCGGGGTTGAGAAGGCCCGCATCCTCGTCCGGCCGACCGTCGACACCAAGTTCCATATCGACACCGCCTGGTGGGCCCGCGCCGACCGAGAGCTGGAGGTTTACCTGATCGGGCAGCTGTGCGCCGAGCACCAAGCGGCCTTCGCCGACATGGACAGCCAGGCGATGATCGACGTCGTCGACCCCGAGACGGGCGAGGTGCGCCAGCTGCCGGGGATCCAGCACGTGCTCATCAGCCACTGCGCCAAGCAGCCCGACTATCTGACCCCGCAGACCAGTCTGGTGAACGCGGTCTTCCGGTTGTTCCTGGCCAACGGCAACACGCCGCTGACGCCGCAGGAGATGCAGGAGCGGCTGGGCAAGCCGGCCAACACCATCCTGCGCACGCTCTCCTCGCCGCGAGTGTACAAGGGGATCCGTCCGTACGTCGAAGATTGACCCCGGCGCCGGTCGGGCCTAGAATTCCCCGCACGCCCCTGTAGCTCAATGGATAGAGCGCCGGACTTCTAATCCGACGGTTGTGCGTTCGAGTCGCACCAGGGGCGCCAGGCCATCGACTCGATCCCCTTCCCGCGAGCTCCGAGCTCGCGGGAAGGGGATTGTTCGCCGGACCTGCACCCTCCGTTCACAGATTCTACACAATCGGCCGCTATTCTTCAGTCGGCCGCGAGGGATGCAGGTCATCCCGGCGGAGATCCCGAATTGGAGGTACAGCATGAAGAAGTGGATGATCGTAACCGGTGTCGCCGTTGTGGCGCTGGCTGCCGTCGCAGCCGGGCTGGGGTTCGGCATCTACACTGCGTTCGCCCAGGATGAGACCCCCACGCCGCCCTGGCCGGGGATCGGCCCGCGCGGCATGATGGGCGGGCGCTGGACCGGCGAAGGCTACGGGCCGATGCACGAGTCGATGATCGGCGCGATGGCCGAAGCGCTCGACCTGACCGAGGCGCAGCTCGAGGAGCGCCTGGCGGCGGGCGAGACGATGGTTGAGATCGCCGAGACGCAGGGAATGTCTCTGGAGGAGTTCCAGGCGGCGATGACCGAGGCGCGCCAGGCTGCGATCCAGGAGGCGGTCGAGCAGGGGCTTCTGACCCAGGAGCAGGCCGACTGGATGTCGCAGCACATGCAGGGCGCGTGGGGTCAGGGAGGCTGCCCGGGGTGGGGCGGCGCCGGGATGATGGGCCGAAGGTTCCAGCAGTAGCCCGCGGTCCTTGTGATCCCCTCATGGCCTCCCGGGAGTCCCGGGAGGCCATGCTGTTGCCCGAAGGGTCGACCGGTTGCGAAAGGTATAATCGCGACATGACCAAGACCGTGCTGGTCGTGGAAGATGAAGCCGAGTTGGTGCGCGTGCTGCGCGACTACCTCGAGGGTGCGGGATTCCGCGTCCAGAGCGCCGGCGACGGGGCGGCCGCGCTGTCGCTGTTCCATCATCAGCCACCCGACATCGTTCTGCTGGACTTGAACCTCCCGGGGATGGACGGACTGGACGTCGCCCGCGAGATCCGGCGGACGTCGCAGGTACCGATCCTGATGCTGACCGCCCGAGTGGAGGAGACCGATCGGCTGATCGGCCTGGAGCTCGGCGCCGACGACTACATCCCGAAGCCCTTCAGCCCGCGTGAAGTGGTCGCACGCGTGCGCGCCGTTCTGCGGCGCACCCAGCGCGAACCCGAAACGCCGGGGATCATCCGCACGGCGGACATCGAGATCGACGTCGCCCGCCATGGGGTATCCATCGCCGGACGGCCGATCGAGCTGACGCCGACGGAATTCGGCTTGCTGTCCGCGTTCGCCCTGCAGCCGGGACGCGTCTTCACGCGCATGCAGCTGCTGGAGGCCGTGCAGGGGCAGGCATATGAAGGCTATGAACGCACCATCGATGCGCACGTGAAGAACCTGCGGGCGAAGATCGAGCCGGATCCACGAAAGCCCCGCTACATCGAGACGGTCTATGGCGTCGGCTACCGATTCCGCGAGAGTTGACCGGCTGGGCAAGGGCCTCAGCCTTCGCTGGAAGATGCTCCTGGCCTTCGGGCTGGTCGGCCTGGTCGGGGTCGTGACCGTGGCCCTGCTGGCCAACCAGGCCGCTGCGCGCGAGGTGCGCGGTTTCATGTACCGGGGCGGCATGACCGACTCCGGACTGCTGGCCGGCGAGCTGGCGGCCTACTACCGCGGGCGCGGGAGTTGGGAAGGCGTCGAGGCGATGTTCGGGGACCAGCCGGGCGGACCGGACATGCTGAACCATCCGGGCATGGCCGGCATGATGGCCCCGCGCCTCCGCCTGGCCTCGACCGATGGGACGCTGCTGGCTGGCGGGCGCTCCAGCGGCGGCGGAAGCGTTGACCAGGCGGAGCTGACGGCCGGCACCCCGGTCGTCGTCGACGGGCAAACCGTCGGCGTGCTGCTGATCGAGACGCCAGGCATCTCCAGCCTGTCCTCGGAAGTCCTAGGCCGGGTGAACCGCGGCATTCTGGCCGCAGCGCTGGCCGCCGGCGCGGCGGCGTTGTTCATCGGCTGGGCGCTGGCCGCCGGCATGATCCGGCCGGTGCGCCACTTGACCCAGGCTGCGCGCGCCGTCGCCCGCGGCGACTTGAGCCAGCGCGTCCCGGTCGGAGGGCGGGATGAGCTCAGCGTGCTGGGCAGCGCGTTCAACCACATGGCCGACAGCCTGGAGCGGGCCGAGCGGTTGCGGCGGGATATGACCGCCGATGTCGCCCACGAGCTGCGCAATCCTCTTGCCATCCTCCAGGCGCAGGTCGAGGCCCTGATCGACGGCGTCTATCCGTTGACGACAGAGAACCTGGCGCCGGTGCTCGGCCAGGCACAGGTCCTCTCCCGCCTGGTCGAAGACCTGCGCACCCTGGCCCTGGCCGACTCCGGCCAGCTGTCTCTCGAGCCGGCGAAGGTTGACCTGCATGGGCTCGCGGCCGGGCTCATCGAGGCGATCCGCCCACAGGCGGACGCGCAGCACCTTCGCCTCGAATTGGCGGGGGCGTCGGCGTGGGCGATGGTAGACCGGCTGCGCATCGAACAAGCGCTGGGGAACCTGATCGCCAATGCCCTGCGCCACACGCCGCCGGGTGGGGAGGTTCAGGTCCGGATCGATCCGCCCCAGGCCGAAGGGCTGGTGACTCTCACGGTGGTCGATTCGGGTGAGGGGATTCCTGGGGAGGCGCTGCCGTTCGTCTTCGAGCGCTTCTACCGAGCCGACAAGGCGCGCGCCCGGGCCGAAGGCGGGACCGGGCTGGGGTTGGCCATCACACGCCAACTGGTCGAGGCGCACGGCGGGACCGTCACGGCAGGCAATCGTCCTGAGGGTGGGGCGGTGTTCACACTGCGGCTTCCGTCGGCGCAAGCCCCCCCGGCCGTACCCGCCTAATCAGCGGACAAGCCTTCCTTCGATTTCGTCCAACACCTGCCCGAAGTGGCGGCGCCGATCGGCCCGGTGTTGCGCGCTGGGAAGATGCTCCTGATGGAAGGCGATCGTCGTGCCGCGAGCCTGGGGGATCACCCGGACTTGCAGGGTCGAGCTCCGGGCCCAGCCCGGCGGATGCCACGTGATGCGCAGGTGATGGTTGGGCGAGAAGACGCGCACCGCGCAGCGGGCGCCGTCTCGCAGCGTGAAAGACTTACCCGGTTCCAGACCTCCCCGCGGCGCGTGGCCCAGCCAAAGCCTCACACCCTCGGCGGAGGTCAGGAAACGCCAGGCCTCCTCCAATCGGACAGGGAAGGTCCGCCGGGCGCCAACCTGGTAGCCGGCGGTCTTGGTCAGGCCGATGCGGCGGTTTGGCATCCGAGGCTCCCCTGTCGTCTCTGCTCTCCTCCTCTCGTGGATCGGGCCTGCCGGTGAGGAGATTGCTTCGCCCCGCACTGCGTGCGGAGCTCGCAATGACACCTGCAGGGATGTGTCATTGCGAGGCGGCCGTCAGGCCGCCGTGGCAATCTCCTCCCCCGACGACCTCGTCCCTAGTCCGCCCTCACGACCCCCGCTCGCCGGAGAGGACGCGCGCCCGCTGCCAGGGCGGCAGATCTTCTTTCTCCGCCAACGCTTCCCGCAGTTCGTAAATCTGATCCCGCAGCGCGGCGGCTTTCTCGAACTCGAGCGCCTCGGCGGTATTGCGCATCTGCTTCTCCAGCTCCTTGATCAGGCGAGCCAGCTCCTCGCGCGGCAGCTGCGCCGCAGTCATGGGCCGGTATTCGGCGCGCTCCTCGGCCACGGCATGTGCGGCGATCTGGTCCGTCAGGTCCCGCACCGCCTTGACGATGCTGGCCGGTTCGATTCCGTGCGCCTGGTTGAAGGCCGACTGCTTCGCCCGGCGGCGGTCGGTCTCATCGATCGCTTTGCGCATCGAGTCGGTCATCCGGTCGGCGTACATGAGGACCTTTCCCTCGACGTGCCGGGCGGCGCGGCCGATGGTCTGGATCAGGGCGGTGTCAGACCGTAGGAAGCCTTCCTTGTCGGCGTCCAGGATCGCCACTAGGGATACCTCCGGCAGATCGAGACCCTCGCGCAGCAGGTTGATGCCCACGACGACGTCGTAGACGCCCAGGCGTAGGTCGCGCAGTATGCCGACCCGCTCGATGGTCTCGACCTCGGAGTGCAGGTAGTGCACCTTGATGCCCAGCTCGCGCAGATAGTCCGATAGATCCTCGGCCATGCGCTTGGTGAGCGTCGTGACCAGCGCGCGCTGTCCATGCTCGACGCGCCGGCGGATCTCGCTCACCAGATTGTCGATCTGGCCCTCCACAGGCCGGACCTCGACGCTGGGATCCAGCAGGCCGGTCGGCCGGATGATCTGCTCGATCACCCCGCTCGGGCCGGCAGCCCCCCGTTCGGGCCGAGACGGCCGGCCAGCCGGGGCGAGACGGCCGGCCCCCCGGGGCGAGACGGCCTGCCTGGCCTTCTCCAGCTCATACGGCCCGGGCGTGGCCGATGTGTACAGGATCTGCCCGGTGCGGCCCTCGAACTCAGCGAAAGACAGCGGGCGGTTGTCCAGTGCCGACGGCAGCCGGAATCCGTACTCGACCAGGATTTCCTTGCGCGTCCGGTCGCCTCCATGCATGCCGCGGATCTGCGGGATGGTCATGTGGCTTTCGTCGATGACCAGCAGGTAGTCGGGCGGGAAGTAGTCGATCAGGGTCCAGGGCGGGGAGCCGGGCGGCCGCTGGTCGAGGTGCCGCGAGTAGTTTTCGATCCCGGCGCAGTAACCGACCTCGCGCATCATTTCCAGGTCGTAGCGCGTGCGCTGCTCGAGGCGCTGCGCCTCGAGCAAGCGGTCCTTGGCCTTGAGAGCGGCCAGGCGTTCCGTCAGCTCTGCCTCGATACCCGTGAGCGCCGCCTGGAGCTTCTCCTCCTCGGTGATGAAGTGCTTGGCGGGATAGATCGACGTGCTCTGCCTCTCGACCAACAGCTCGCCGGTCAGCGGATCGAACTCGGCGATTCGCTCCAGCTCATCGCCGAAGAAACCGAGACGCAGGCCGTGCTCCTGGTAGGCAGGCACGATCTCGAGCGTGTCACCCCGGACCCGGAACGTGCCGGGCCGAAGCTCCATGTCGTTGCGTTCATAGTGCGACTCGACCAGCTGGCGCAGGATGGCCGAGCGCCGGTAGACCCCGCCGACCTCGAGGTTGATGACCACGCGGCCGTAGGCTTCCGGACTGCCGATGCCGTAGATCGAAGACACGGAGGCGACCACCAGCACGTCGCGCCGCGCAAGGACCGAGGCCGTGGTCGACAGCCGCATGCGCTCGATCTCCTCGTTGATCTCGGTCTCCTTCTCGATGTACAGGTCGTTCTTGGGGACGTAGGCCTCGGGCTGGTAGTAGTCGTAGTAGGAGACGAAGTATTCGACGGCGCTATCCGGGAAGAAGTCCTTGAACTCCGCGTAGAGCTGAGCCGCCAAAGTCTTGTTGTGGGCCATCACCAGCGTCGGGCGCTGCAGCCGGGCGACGACGTTGGCGACGGTGAACGTCTTGCCCGTCCCGGTGGCGCCCAGCAGCACCTGGTGCTTGGTGCCGCGTTGGAGGCCGGAGACGAGCTGCTCGATGGCTTCGGGCTGGTCGCCCGTCGGCCGGTAGGGGGCATGCAGTCGGAACTCGGGCATCGCCCACTCCTATCGAACAGATGGGCTAGGATTGTACCACGGTCGGGCCCCCCAGACCCCGCGGGCCCCACGGGTTCGCTGACCCCGTGATAGACTGCGCAGGGCCTGCGGCCGCCTCAAACCCGCCGCAGGCGCTTTGCCATCCCGGCAGGTCCATGCGCTGGACCGCGTCCGGCGCCGTGCAGGAGGTGCTCGACATGCTCACCGTTGCGCTCCTCGCCCTCGGTGTGCTGGTGATCTCCATTGTGCTCGCCGACCGCCTGGCGCAGCATGGCCGGGGATTGCTTGGCGTCATCCTCGGCCTGCTCCCCATGGCGATCATGGAGGCGGTGTTTCACGGCTCGCTCTATGCCAGCGTCCAGCGCTGCCTCGACTCGGCCTGCGCTTCGGCCGGCCTGCCGCCCGGATGCACCATCGCCGAATTCGGCTGCACCGAATGGAGCGGCCTGTCGGTCTTCCTGTTCTGGGCGGTCGGATTCGCCGATCTCGTCCTCTACATGGTCGCCCTCCTCGTGATCTTTGTGATCCGTCGACGGCGCGAGACCGCCAAGTGGAACCGTGAAGGGACCGCCGGGGCTGGTCCGGCCTCGCGCTGAGGGGCGCGTCGGGCGTTGCCATCGATGCGAGAGCAGGCCGAATCACCCCATTCGAGGCGGACCGCAGAATGCCCGACGTCCTGATCACCGGCGCGGCCGGCAACCTGGGAGGCTTGCTGGCCCGGCATCTCCTGGGGTCCGACCTGCAGATGCGGCTGATGTTCCACCGCAGACCGCTCCCGGACGACCTGCGCCTCGACCCACGTGTCGACGCCTGCCAGGCCGACCTGCAGATCCCGGCCACACTGGACCGCGCCTGCCAGGGGGTAGGCTGCGTGGTGCATTTCGCCGGTGTGCTGTTCGAGCCGCGTCCGGAAAGGTTCCTGCCTCTCACCAACACGACTTACACCCGGAACCTGATCGAGGCCGCGCTGCGCGCCGGCGTCCGGCGTTTCATCCTGATTTCCTTCCCGCACGTGGAGGGTCCGACCACGCCGGAGCAACCCGCCTCCGACCGGATGGACGCCGACCCGGTTTCCGTGCATGCCCGGACTCGGCTGGCGGCCGAGCGGGCTCTCTTTGCCGCCTGCCAGGGCAGCCGCACGGAGCCGGTGGTCCTGCGGACGGGCACGGTCTACGGGCGTGGAGTGCTCATGATCGATGCGGCGCGCTGGCTTCTGGGAAGACGCCTGCTCGGCGTGTGGCCCAGACCGACGTGGTATCACTGGCTGGCGGTGCCGGACTTCCTCTCATCGGTTGAGGCGGCCATCCGCCGGCCTGCATTGCACGGCGTTATCGGATTGGGGGACGAGCGGCCGCTGCCCCTGCAAACCTTCCTCGACCGCGCCGCCGACCACTGGGGATTGCCGCGGCCGTGGCGTGCGCCGGCGCCGTTCTTCTTCCTGGCTGCGGGTCTGGTCGAGCTCTACGCGAGCCTGTTCCACACGGCCGCGCCGCTGACGCGTGATTTCATCCGCATCGGAATGGTTCCGCACGTCGTGGACACGCGCCGCATGCGCGCCGAGCTGCTGCCGCGGCTGGCCTACCCGACGTTGGACGAGGGTCTGAGGCTGCTATAAGCGGGCAAGGGCGTCCCGCTCAGGGATAGTGAATCTCGCCGGGTTTGGCCCGGTAAGTTCCGGCCGCGCGCCAATCGGTCAGGTCGATTCCCTCGGTCGTCTGGCCCGGGGTGATCGTGACCGCGCTGCCGTTCCCATACGAGGCCTCCAGACCGCTCGTGGCATAGCCGACCACCTGATAGCGCCCGGGGGGGATCTCGTCGAACTCGTACCATGTCTGCCCGGAGGCTGTGCCCACCCACCACCAGTAGGGTGTGTCCAGGTTGAAGGCCAGGACGACGACCACGGGGACGCTTCCGGGGTAAGTGAACGACCCGGAGATGCCGCCGGGCGCGGTGCCTGTGTTCGTAGGCTGAACAGGCGATGCCATCGGGGCGGTCGTCGCCGTGGGGACGACGCCCGGAGGCAGGGGGATCGAACCGGGGCCGCCGTACCAGTCGCAGACGTCCACGCCCGTCACGGTCGCCCCGGCCGCGACCGCGACCGGCAGAAGGCTGTGATCGGTGCAGGCGGTCGTGAGCCCGCACCCCACGGCCGGCGTGTATGCGCCGCCGATCTCGAACCCCGGGCGCCACGCGTATACGATGTAGGAATCCGGCGGCAAGTCGACCGAGAACGTGCCTTGGCCTTGCGCGATGGCCACCTCGGTCGCCGTGCCGGAGAGCGTGCTCTCGAGGTACAGGGTCATCGGCGGAATTCCTTCGGCCGGATAGCAGATTCGGCCCGTGACCGTTCCCGTTGACGGGGCCTGGCCGACCGTTGAGGTCGGGGGCGCGACGACCGCCTCGGCGGTCAGCGTCCCGGCCACCGAGGTGGACACGCTCACATCGGACACGCCGGCCGGTCGATTGCAGGACGACAGGACCAGGCCAACAAGCGATGCCAGGCAAAGAAGAACGCCGCGGCGCATGCTGCCTCCCTCGAGTCACTCAGGGCGTGACGTAGATCGGACTGCTGAAGATCCATCCGCGCTTCCGACCGCGAAATTCGAGATAGGCTTCGGCGCGGTAAGGTCCCGGCTGACTGACGGTGTGCGCGCCGCCTTGCTGGCCGGACCACTCGCGCACGACCGTTCCCGCTTGCAGCAGGCGGACATCCGCACGCGCCGGGGTCCAGACCTGCAAGGTGACACCATGGCGGAAGCTGATCGAGTCACCCATCTCGGCCGCAGTGTCCTTGCCCTGGGCCGTGAAGCGAAACCCGCGGGCCGAGGCAGGCAGGTCGTAAGCGGCGAAGCAGCGGCCGCGTCCCAGGCTGTCATAGATCCTGCGCGCGTCGGCGGCTGGCTCGCCGCTCAGCGGGCCATCCATCAGAACGTGTGTGTTCACGGCCCGAAAGTGGAACTCGTAGGGGAAGACCACGCGCCGCAGCGGCCCGAGAGGGATGTCGAATGCGTGTGCGTCGGCGCCGCCGATCACGGCCACGCGCCGACCGGCCGCCAGCAGCTCGTCCCACTGTTGCAGCGCCTGGGGGAAAGGGGCCGTGGCGACCAGCTCGGGGTTGAAGCCGTAGAACAGCGCCGCCAGGCGGGAGCGGAGCAACGACTTGAACTCCGACATCGCGTTCCAGATCTCGAGGCCGGCGAAACCCTCCACCTCCCAGCTGACCCAGCCCAGGTCGCCCTGCCGGAATAAGGGCGCCTCGGGGTCGACGGGGTGGGCGATGAAGGCCACGCCGCCGGCCTGGCGGACGGCGTCGAGCAACCGTTGAGGGGACGGCGCCAGGGGGGCCAGCTCGCGGCCTGCCCCGAACACCAGCAAGTGATTCTTCTGCGGATCGCGGATCTGGTCGTGGATCTCCTCGCCGACCAGCAGGAGCACCCGCCGCTCACGGTCGCGCCGGTAGCCTTCTAGCCCATCGACCCAGACGTTGTGGTCGGTGACGACCACGAAATCGAGGCCGGCGCGCAGGGCAGCGGCGGCGATGTCCTCGTGGCTGCCCGTGCCATCCGAGTAGGCTGTGTGGGTGTGCAGGTTCCCGACGACCTCGAAGGTCAAGGCCCGCCCTCGATGCCGCCGGGGTTGCGACGGGGTCTGGTCTTCGGTTCGGTGGACAGCGTTCGGTTACGGCCGGCGTCGCTGGGCGTGATCAACCGGGTGCCCGTCTGCGCGCACACGCCGATCAACTGCTGCCGCTGCGCCGGCGTGAGCGGCGCCAGGTGCGTGATCACCATGCGCAGCCGCTCTTGCAGGAGCGCGTCGAGGAGTTCCTTCCAAGCCGGGCCGCCCGGGCTCTCATCCACGAGGTAGCTGACCTGGCTGGGGTCGTGTGCGCCGATCAGGCCTTCGAGCCTTTGCGATCCGCCCTGCGGGTCCAGCCACGCGAACCCCGCCCCGGCCAGCGGGTCTTCCAGGGGGTGGCGCTCGACGATGTAGACGACGATCGGATTCACCGCGGACGGCTCGGCCATTTGCCCTCCGGCCCGGGTTCCGTGGACTGCGCCTAGGATAGCACAAGCACCAACGCGCGGCAACCGCGCCGGTCTGGCGCCCCTCACCTATGCGCGCGGGTATAATCCCTCCGCGTCACCACGACGGTAGGCTTGGGTGAGGGCGGCCCGAGGAGTCGGCTGCCGCGAATGAGTTGCGGCCGACCGGCGGCGGATCGTGACGTCGCCCCGGCGGCGCGCGCCAGAGGGCCGGCTCCGCACGACAGGGACCGCCGGTGGGCAAGAACAGTCGCACGGGGAGGACAGCGCCGTTGGGGAGCATCTATGAACGGCCATCGCCCGCTGCGATCGGGCGAGCCCGTCCGCGCGGACCGGGAGGCGGCCGGGGGCGAGCCCGCTCCCGATTCTGGGTTCTTGCAGCGGCCGCCGGGCTGGCTGCGTGCAGCTTCCCCGTCGCCGCGCCGACCCCGTTCCATCCTGTGGTGCCAGACGGCCCGCTCGGTCCGACCGCCACC
>Ga0154653_1175_pt3 | contig 14247 bp, 10 predicted proteins | sample Rifle2008BG13ft_FD_116082 | JGI IMG/M metagenome (GOLD analysis project Ga0154653, IMG submission 116082) | Chloroflexi bacterium RBG_13_68_17
TTTCGGCTCCAACAGCTGGTTGACGCAGTTGGGCAACCGAGATGTGCTCCTCAACAGCATCGACTGGGCTGCCGAGCAGGAGAGCCTGATCGACTTGAGCCCTCGGCCGACTACCCAACGGCTGGTCGTCCCGCCTTCCGTCCAGGTCCAGGGGCTGATCCTGCTGGTTTCCGTCGTGCTCGTGCCCGGCTCGGTCATCGTGGCCGGCATACTGGTCTGGCTGCGCCGGCGAAAGCAGGCATAGGTTCCGATCATGATTCGGCGAAGCACCTGGATCGTCCTGGGAGTCTTCGGGCTGCTGCTGGCCTTCACCCTGTGGTGGCGGGCCCGGCCAGCCGACCAGGCCGTCGGGGAGGCCACGGCCACCCTCGAGCCTTTGTGGAACGTCGGGGCGGCCCAGATCGTCCTAATTCGAGTGGAGGACCTTCAAGCCGGGACAACCGTCGAGGCGGAGCTGAGGGCGGACGGGGCCTGGTGGCTCCTCGAGCCGGAAGCCGGCCCGGCCGACACGACCCGTATGGAACAGGCTGCCAGCTGGCTGGCGCTGCCCATCCCGCGCAGCCAGGTGGCCCCCGTGGGCGATCTGGCGGATTTTGGGCTGGATGCGCCGCATCAGCGGGTCACCGCCCGGCTGGACGACGGCCGCGAGCTGACTTTCGAGGTGGGCGACGAGGCTCCGACCGGGACTATGACCTATGTCCGCCTGCCAGACCGAGCGGGAGTCCTGGTGCTGAGCAAGTACGGGCTGAGCGAGGTCCTGGGGCTCCTTGATCCGCTCCCGATCCCGGAGCCGACGGGTACGCCCAGCGCAACGGCGTCCGCAGAGCCCCCGGCCGGCACGCCGGCCGCGACTCCCTCGCCATAACGGGGTTTCTTCACGGCTGGTTGTTAGCGAAGGGTTAACATTGCCGAAGTAATCTGGACTTCAAAGGTAGCATTGAAGGCGCGCAAGTTCGGTTCGTCGAGAGAGGGAATGGCAAAGAAGCGCAGTATTCGTGCAGCGAAGGCGACCAGGCCGCACCGGCCGGGACGGCCGAAGAAGGTGCAGCCCGGCAAAGGCGCGCGCGCCAAGTTGCAGCCGCGCCTGATCGAGGAACCGGCGGAGGAAAACCTTCCCGCAGAGGAAGAGAACCCGGCCATCGAGCAGTTGATCGAGACCGGCCGGGAGCGCGGATATGTCACCATCGATGACATCCTGGCGCTGTTCCCGGACGCCGAGCGCGACATCGATCAGCTCGAAGAGGCCTATGCCGCGCTCCTGGCGGCGGGGGTCACCTACCTGGACGACGTGTCCGAGAGCGAAGAGCCGCCCGAGTCCGAGCTGGCCGAAGAGGACATGGGCCGGGAGGAGATGGAGGAGGACGCCCAGCTCGCCGGGGTGGACGCCGACGATACGGTGGGTCTGTACCTCAAGGAGGTCGGGCGCGTCCCACTCCTGACCGCCGAGCAGGAGGTCCACCTGGCCAAGCGCATTGAGCGCGGACGCAAGGCGCGTGAGGAACTGGCCCGCGGCGTCGGCTCAGACCGGCGGCGACGGGATCTGCAGGTCGGCGTCGAAGACGGGTGGGCGGCCCGTGAGCATCTGATTACGGCCAACTCGCGGCTGGTGATCAGCGTGGCCAAGAAGTACATGGGCCGGGGCGTCCCGTTCCTGGATCTGATCCAGGAGGGAAACATCGGGCTGATCCGGGCGGCGAAGAAGTTCGACTACCGGCGCGGCCACAAGTTCTCCACCTACGCTACTTGGTGGATCCGCCAGGCAGTTACGCGCGCGATCGCCGACCAGGGACGGACGATTCGTGTCCCGGTTCATATGGGCGACCAGATCAACAAGCTGCTGCGCGTCTCGCACCAGCTGACCCAGCGCCTGGGGCGCGACCCCTCGACCGATGAGCTGGCCGAAGCGCTCGGCGTCCCGCCGAAGAAGGTCGAGAACATGATCCAGGTGGCGCGCCGGCCGCTCTCGCTGGAGACCCCCACCGATGAAGAGGAAGACTCAGTTCTAGGGGACTTCATCCAGGACGAGGAGTCCCCGGCGCCGACCGAGGCGGTGACGCAGAACCTGCTGCGCGAGCACCTGCAGGAAGTGCTCAACACGCTGCCGCCGCGCGAGGTCCGCATCCTGCAGCTGCGCTATGGTCTGATGGACGGCCAGAGCTACACGCTGGAGGAGGTGGGGCGGAAGATGGGCGTGACCCGCGAGCGGGTGCGCCAGATCGAGGCTCAGGCGCTCAGCCGCCTGCGCCACCCCAGCCACCGCCGGCGCCTGGCGGACTACCTTCGTTGAGCATGTGCTGGATCAGGCTCCCGGAGCCCGCAGGGCTCCGGGAGCCTGTCGTTTAAGGTAGGCGTCGAAAGACCAGCATGCCGTCGGACCCGTAGAGATCCGTCGGTATCCCCTCGATCAGCTCGTAGTCACGTAAGAAGTCCGCGTCCTTCAAGAGCCCGTTCCGACCGTAGACCTCCAGGATGACCAGGTAATCCGGGCGCAGTTCGGTGATCAACGCCGGCGGGATGGCGTAGTTGATGACGTACTGCGATTCGGGGATGGGGTAGTAGGCGGTCGACTGTGGGGAGATTAAGCCGACGGTATCGAGGATCTCCACACCGGTGAAGTAGCCTAGGGCGCCGACATCGCCGGCTGCGAGCACCTCGCCCGTCTGGATCTGGGGGCGCAGCTCGCCGGCGACCTGTTCGTAGAGCAGCTCCAGCCGGATGAATGCCATATCCGGGGCGGGGCGGTCGGGGCCGTGGTCGGGATGGAGTGTCCACCCGTTCAGCGTCAAGGCGGCGGCGCAGGCGGCCGCCGCGAGCGGGAGGGCCGGCAGGCGAAGGTCGGCTCCCAGTCGCTCGAACCCGAGGAAGATTCCCAGGAGGTACATCGGAAGCGGCGGCGCCAGATACCAGCGAAAGAGGAGCGGGTTGGCGATGGCGAAGGCAAGGAGATAGGCCCACGGGTAAACGAGCGCCGGCCAGACGCCAGGCTGCTTGCGCAGCAGGCGGAGGGCGCCGGCGCCGAACAGGACCGGGTAGACCACGATCCCGACGCCAATAAACCAGGTCCCAGCGACCAGATGCTCTAGGAAGGGCGTGGCGTAGTGTTGTAGGAGGCGGATGAGGGCTGCTTCGGGAGGCAGCCGGTACGCGGCCACCTTGGCCAGGATGGAGTGCGGGATCGGGCTGCCGTAGATCAGGCTCCCCAGGATGGCCCAAACCCCGACCGGGATGAGGAAGGCGAACGCCTCGGCCGCGCCGACCGGTGAGCGCTCCGGATTCATGCGGCCTTGCGGCAGCGAGCGGCGCGCTCGTTCGACTGCCAGGGGCAAGAGGAAGAGCAGGGCGTCCGGGCGTGTCAGGAGGCTGAACGCCCCGGACAGCGCGGCCGCGACTGGCCTGTCGTGGGAATGAAAGTAGAATGTGGCCATCGTCAGTGCGACGAACAGGCTGGTCTCCATCCCTCCGATGGCGAAGGTGACCGACATCGGCGCCAGCGCCCAGACGAGCGCCGCGGCGATGCCGGCCCGCCGGGCCGCGAACTTGTCGGCCAGCCGGACGATCAGCCAGCAGGTCAGGCCGTCGGCCAACGCGTTGACGGCCAGCGCCAGGTGCGGGAAGGGGGCGTGCGCCCCGCCGGCCAGGGCGGCCAGGCCGGCCATCAGCAACGCGTACACCGGCGTCGTGGTCCCCAGGACCATCTGGCCCGGGTTGTAGACCAGCCCGTCGCCTTGCAGCAGGTTCTGGGCGTAGCGAAACGTGATGTATGCGTCGTCGATCGTGCGCGGACCCGGGATCAGCCGGGCGGCCACCGCCAGGAGGGCGATCAGGAGCTCAGGTTGCACGAGCCGGCGGAAGCGCATCCTCTGATTATAGCGAGCGACCCGTCGGCCGCAACGCGCCCGTCGTACTGGGGATGGGGCGCGCTGCTGGCGCTGGTCGCCGTCGGCCTCAAGGCCGGGCTTCTGGCCGCAGACGCGTTTCCTTTCAATGCCGACGAGTCGGTGGTCGCGCTGATGGCGCGGCATATCCTGCAGGGGGCCAGGCCGGCCTTCTTCTACGGCCAGGCCTACATGGGCAGCCTCGACGCGTTCCTGGTCGCGGCGGCGTTCAAGATCCTGGGAGAGGGCGTCCTCCCGATTCGCATCGTCCAGGCCTTGCTGTACGCCGGCACCGTCACCACGACGGTCGCGCTGGCCGGCGAGGCGGTCGGCACTCGCCGGGCGGCGATCCTCGCCGGTTTGTTGGCCGCCGTCCCGGCGGTCAACGTCACCCTGTACACCACCGTATCTCTCGGCGGCTACGGGGAAGCCCTGCTGATCGGCAACGCCTTGTTCCTCGTGACGTTGCGCATCGCCCGGCGACCGACGCGGATTCTGCCTGTGGTCGTGTGGGGACTTCTGGCCGGATTGGGATTCTGGGCCTTCGGCTTGGTCGCCGTCTACGCGCTGCCGGCGTTGGTATTCGTCACGGCTTCTCTGGTGCGCGGCCTCGAGCGCCGTGCGCTGTTCGGCCGAGCGGCGATCCTGGTGGCCTCGGCAAGTGTGGGTGCGATCCCGTGGCTTCTACAGGCCGTGGGCGACGGGCCGGCCGAGCTGCTCCGGGAGCTCGGCGGCTCGGCGATCGCCGGGGTGAGCGGCGGGAGCCTGGCGGCCGTATTGGGCAGCCACGTCTCGAACCTGCTCGTTTTCGGATCGACGGCTCTCTTCGGCCTGCGCCCACCGTGGGAGGTGCGCTGGCTGGCTCTGCCACTCCTGCCCCTGGTCTTCGGATTCTGGCTTCTGGTGCTGGCGCGCGTTCCGGCCTCCGTCCGGCGGCGAGACGGCGGGCTGACTGCGAGGCGGCTCCTGGCCGGGATGGTCGCGACGCTCCTCCTCGGTTTCGTGTTCTCCCCCTTCGGCGCCGATCCCTCCGGACGCTACTTTCTTCCGCTGAGCATTCCCCTGGCGGTCTTCGCCGCGGACCTGCTGGAAAGCATCCGCCCCCGCCTGCCCGGAGCCTGGGCCGCGGCCCTCGTATCCGTTGTGGTGGGCTACAACCTGTGGGGGACAGTCGAGACCGCCCGCAGCAATCCGCCCGGCCTAACCACGCAATTCGATCGGGTAACGTGGATCGACCATCGCTACGACGCAGCGTTGATGGATTTCCTGGAAGCCAACGGCGCGGAGCGCGGATACACGAACTACTGGGTCGCCTATCCGTTGGCCTTCCTCTCCGAGGAGCAGCTGATCTTCGTGCCGCGCCTGCCCTATCACACAGACTTCCGTTACACGCCGCGCGACGATCGCTACGCTCCATACGACGAGGCGGTGGCAGACAGCCCTTCCGTGGCCTACATCACGACGCATCATCCATTGCTCGATGCGCGGCTGCGCACGGCGTTTGCGGGGCTGGGCGTCGCCTATCGCGAGCAGCGGATCGGCGACTACCAGGTCTTCTACGCGCTGTCTTCGCCGATCCGCCCTGAAGCGCTTGACCTTGCGGAGGCACCGTGAGGCGCGCCGCGGCGGAGAGCGTGGACGGCGCGGCTGAGGCACCCCATCGACACGGAGCCGGGGGGATGCGGGGCGTGGCGGCGGACCACGGCACTGGTCGTGCAACGCCTACCTCTCGCCCAGGGACCTTCGCCATGAATCGCGGCGCAAGCTGCGGTGGACCAGGGTGCGCCGCCCGGGAGGAGCAGGTGTGAGCTTCCGACGACTGACGACGTCGATCGTCTTTCTGGCGGTCTTCGCCATGGCCGTTCGAGTGTCGACCGATACCGACACCTGGTGGCATCTGCGGGCGGGTTGGTGGATGGTCGAGCACGGACAGATCCTAAGGGAAGATCTCTTCTCCTTGACGCGCATGGGACAGCCGTGGATCTACCCCGGCTGGTTGGCGCAGATCGCTCTGTATGGCGCGTTCGCCGGCCTGGGCTACGCCGGCCTGAACCTGCTGACCGCGGCGGCGGTTGTCGCGGCGTTCGCGTTTGTCTGGCGCGAGCTCGAGGGCCCGGGCCTGCTGCGCGCGTTCGTCCTGCTTCTTGCGGCGATGACCTCGGCGGTCTACTGGTCGGCGCGGCCTCAAATCTTCTCCTTCTTGCTCAGCGCCGTCTGCCTCTGGGCACTGGAGGGCGCCAGGAAGGGATCGGGCAAGCGAATTCTGATTCTGCCGGCGGTCATGGCCTTGTGGGTCAACCTGCATGGCGGCTTCGCGATCGGCTTCCTGCTGATCGGCGTCTACGCTGCCGGCGAAGGGATCGAGCTCCTCTTGGGCGTGGCCCTGAAGCAGTCGTCGTTGGCCGCTGCCTGGCGGGCGCACCGAGCTTCGCTGTTGCGGCTTGGCGGAGTCCTCGGCGCCTGCGCGCTGGCCGCATGCCTGAATCCGAACGGCCCGGCCATGCTGCTTTACCCCTTCAAGACCGTGTCGATCGGCGTCTTACAGGACTACATCCAAGAGTGGCAGTCTCCCAACTTCCATCACCTGGAGCCCCAGCCGTTTGTGTGGATGCTGTTCCTGACCGCGATGGCGATGGCGGCCTCGTCACGCCGCAAAGCGCCGGTCGAGTGGCTGGGGCTGTTCGGCTTCGCCTACCTGGGTCTGGTGGCCGGCCGCAACATTGCCGTCTTCGCGCTTGTCGCCGCACCGACGCTCTCACGGCACGCCGAATCGGCGCTGGCGCCGATCGCACGCTCGGTGGCGAAGGGGCCGCAGGTCCCCGAGCGCTGGGCCCGGGTGATCAATGCGATTCTCCTTTCCCTGGCGGTCGTCGCCGCAGCGGCGAAGGTGTCGATCCCGCTGGCGACCTCCGTCAACGTGACCGCGCTCGAGGAGCGCCTGCCCGTGGCCGCGGTCTCCTACATCCAAACGGAGCGGCCGCCCGGCGCGCTGTTCAACTCGTACAACTGGGGAGGCTATATCCTCTGGGCGCTGTATCCCGACCACCCATCGTTTGTCGACGGCCGGACGGATCTCTTCGATGACGAAATCCTGCGTCAGTACCTGACGGCCTGGCGCGCCGGAGAGGGATGGGAGGAGGTCCTCGACCGGTGGGACATCCGCCTGGTGCTGCTCGAGCCCGACGCGCCGCTGGTCCGGGCGCTCGAGTCCGCCGGCTGGGCGCGCGGCTACGCCGACGAGCACGCGGTGGTCCTGCTGCGCGGCGAGGGGCCCTGAAGGTATGGGTTGCTTGGGCTGCGCCCAAGTCGGGCGAGGGACGGCAGCACCGCCTCCCTCTTCGGCGGGAGTGGGGAGTGCTTGATCGCGCGCGGCTGTGGGGGCGAGGGTTGTGGGACGATCCGGCCGTCCGCATCGGATCGGCCGCCTTCATCATTCTGCGTCTCGTAACAGCCGTTTGGGCCGTCGCGGCACGCAGCCTCCATCCGGGCCCGTTTGCCCCCGATCCCGTGCTCCGGCCCTATGTCGGGGTGGCGGTCGAGACGAACCCGATCCTGGAACCGTGGCAGCGCTGGGACACCCTTCACTACCAGGCCGTCGCCGAACGCGGCTACGCCGCGTTCGACACCGCCCTGTTCACCCCACCGCTCTACCCGGGTCTGATGAGGCTGTTTGGATCCGCGCTGGGAGGGAACACACTTCTGGCGGGGATTCTCGTTTCCAATGCAGCCTGCCTGTTAGGACTGATCGCGCTGGGGAGGTTGGCGCTGCTGGAGACCGGGGATGAGGCGTCGGCGCGCCGCACCGTCCTGTATATGGCCTCGTTCCCGGCCGCCTTCTTCCTCATGGCAGCCTATGCCGAGTCGTTGTTCCTGCTCTCGGCCGGCCTGGTCCTGCTTCACGCACGGCGGGGGGAATGGCTGCGCGCCGGAGCCTGGGCGGCCGTAGCCGCCATGACCCGCTCCACCGGAGTCCTGATCCTGCTGCCGTTGGGATACCAGGTGCTCATCAGCCGCCGGAGCGCACGGGCGTGGGCCGGATGGGCGCTGGCGGCGGCAGGCGCGCTGGTGTTCCCCGTATACGTCTGGTTGGGACTGCGGCTCCCGCCCTGGCAGCCGTTGGTCGTGCTGGGTCAGCGCGCCGGAGGCGGGTTCGCATTTCCTGGATGGAACCTCGTGGAGGCGATCCGTCAGGTCATTGCCGGCGACTTCTATCCGGCGGACCTTCTTGACATTGCCGCGCTGCTCGTCTTCGCCGGACTGATGATCCCGGTCTGGCGCCGTCTGCCCAGGATACACAGTGTCTACAGTCTCGCTTTCGTGGGGCTGTATCTCGTGCGCGTGCCAGGCGATCAGCCCTTGCTGGCGACCGTTCGCTACGTCCTGGCTTTGCTGCCGGCGTTCATCATTCTCGGAAGCCTTGGTCGGAATCCGTGGATCCACCGCCTGATCCTGTACCCTTGTTGGGCCGGGCTTCTGTTCATGTCCGGCCAGTTTGCCATCTGGGGTTGGGTCGGGTGACGGGGCCGGTCGTATGATGAGACGATGATGGGGAGAACCTCGAATCGGTTTTCGGTCAACTCGCTTGCCGGGGGCGACGCATGAGCGCCTTCCTCGCCCCCTGGCGTGGACGGCTGCTTGCGCTCGGGCTGGCCGGCCTGTTGGTCGCGGTGACGGCGGCCAACTATCAGTTCGCCCTGCAGGCGCCCGGCGGCAATTCGTTCCTCTCGGGTTGGATGGCGATCCGGGCGTGGGTGGTCGATGGGCGGAGCCCCTACGACACCGCCGTCGGGGAGGCGGCGCAGAGGCTGCTCTACGGGCGGCCGGCGAACGCCTCGAGCGGAGAGGATCCGCTCGCATTCACGCTGCCGCTCCCGGCCGCGCTGGTCTACCTGCCCTTCGCCCTGGCGCCGTATCCGCTGGCCCGCGCCTTGTGGATGACGCTGCTCGAAGTCAGCCTGCCGGCGCTCGCGTTGCTGGGTATGCGCCTGGCACGCTGGCATCCGCGGCCGGGGATGATGCTGGCGATCCTGGTCTTCTCCATCGCCTGGTATCACGGCCTGGTCTCCATTGTGACCGGCGATCTGGCCCCTCTGGAAGGACTGCTGATTGGCGGGTGGCTGTGGGCGTTTACTCGCCGGCGGGACCTTCTGGCCGCCGGGTTGTTGGCCGCCTCAACCATTCGGCCGGAAGTAACCTTCCTCCTTCTGCCGTTGGCAGTGCTGTCGGCTGCGCAGGCTCGCCGGTGGACGTTCCTGGCGGCGCTGGTCGCTGCTCTGACGGCCGCAATCGCCGTGTCCCTGTTGCTCCAGCCGGGTTGGCCGGTCCCTTGGCTCTGGCGGCTGCTGGAGACGAAGCGAGCCGCGGGGTTCGACTCGGCGGTCTCGATCGTCGCGGGAGCGTCGGGCCGCGCCGAGACGATCGCCGCCCTGACCCTCTCGGCGCTCCTCGCCGGTTATGCCGTTTGGGAGTGGTTGCGCGCTCGCCGCCTCGGGGAGCGTGGCCTGGTCTGGGCCGCACAACTCGTCCTCGTTGTCTCCTTGTGGATCGCGCCGCAGCGCAACACAGCCGCTTTTGTGGTCCTGATTCCAGCGTTCGCTCTGCTGTGGGGGGCCTGGGCGGAGCGGCGCTCGCGACGCTCCGGATGGGTGATCGCCGCGACGCTGCTCCTGGTCGCCGGCGGCTCTTGGGGCCTGTACCTGGCCACTGCGGCCCAGGCGGCGGAGAGCACGCTGCTCCTGTTTCCGGTGCCGCTTCTGACGCTGCTCGGCCTATGGTGGATTCGCTGGTGGGCGACGCGTCCGCCGCTGCCGACGCTGGAGTCCGGGTAGGCCATGGGAGGCGCGGCGCCGCGCGGCGCGAACCGGGATGGCCTGCTCGTCTTACTGCTGACGCTGGCGGCGCTGGCGATCCGGCTGCTTGACCTCGGCGGCCAGGGCTTGTGGTTCGACGAGGCCTACAGCGTCTTCATCGCCAGGCTTCCCCTGGCACAGGCCTGGCAGGCGCTGGTCGCGGACGGAGTCCACCCTCCGCTCTACTATGCCCTCTTGCGCTTCGTCCTGCTTTTCGGCGACAGCGAGTTCGCCGTGCGGCTCCCCTCCGCAATCGCTGGGGCGCTGACCATCCCGCTCGTCTACGCCATCGGTCAATGGACGGCGGGACGCCGCGCCGGACTGGCCGCCGCCGGGCTGCTGGTGGTCGCCCCGTTTCATGTCTGGCAGTCCCGCGATGCGCGCATGTACGCCCTCCTGGGCCTCCTCTGGGCAGCCTGCCTGCTGAGCTACCTTTCGATGGTTCGGCGACGCTCTCGGGCCGCGGCCGCCCTGTTCTGCCTCACGCACGCCGTGGCGTACCTGACCCACTACTTCGCCTTGTTCCTGCCGCTCCTGGAGCTCCTCGATCTGATCGTCCACTTGCGGGAGCGGCCGCGATTCGTCCGCTGGTGGACGGGTCTTCAGGCCCTCAGTGTGCTGCCCTTCCTGGCCTGGGCCTTCGTCATCGCCCAGAGAGACGCGCAGATCTTCGGCATCGGATGGGTGCCGCGCCCGCAGCTGGCCGACCTGGGTTGGACGCTCGTCAACTTCACGGTCGGCCTGACGGACAGCATGCAGGCCTGGCAGTGGATGGCGTTCGCGCTGTGCCTGGCTCTGGCTGCGCTGGCCATCGGGGCGCGGTGGGAGAACCCGAAGAGCAAATGGATCGTGACGGCCTGGGCGCTGGGCCCGATACTGATCGCGTTTCTCCTCTCGCTTCGGCGACCGGTGTACATGGACCGCTTCCTCCTCGAATGCTTGCCCGGCCTGATCCTCCTGGTAGCTATCGGCTGGTCCGGGCTCAAGGGCAAGCTGCGCGTGATCACCGGCGCACTGCTCGCGGCGGCATTGGCCGTCTCGCTGGTCGAACTCGTTTTCCTGCCCGGGGCTCAGAAGGAGCAGTGGCGCGAGGCGGCGGAGCAGCTCCAGCAGGCTCGCCCAGGCGAGGCGATCGTCGTACGCGTCCTCCAGATCGTCGTCCCCTTGAGCTACTACTACCGGGGCGATCTCCCCCTGGAAGCGTTGGAAGTGAACCGGCAGGTGGGATCGCTGGAGGAGCTGGCTGAGGGACACTCCGGGGTGTGGCTGGTCTACTGGAACGCGGCCGCGGATGCGCATCGCGTCGATGCCAGCCCGCCGTTCGACCCCGAGGCTGAGGCCAACCTCATCGCGGCCCGGTGGATCGCGGGGCAGGGGCCGCGCACGATAGAGCGGATAGACCTTACCGGAGGCACGTTGATCCATTTCGAAGGGCTGCCTTGAGCAGGCCGGAGAATCACCCTCGACTCACAGCCTGCCTGCGGCTGGCCCGCAGCCGGTCGGCGTGGTTGGCCGTCCTCGGCGTGGCATTGATTCCCCGCCTCGTGCTGCTGGCGGCGCGGCCGGTGTGGTACGACGAGGCCTTCGCGGCGTTGTTCTCCGCGAAGGGGCCGGCCGCCATGCTGTACGGGACGCTGGCGCAGGAAGCCGGCGTCGCCGCAGATGTCCATCCGATCCTGTACTACACGCTGCTGTGGATGTGGCAGCTCGTGTTCGGCGGGGGGCCATTGGCGATCCGCTCGCTCTCGGTCCTCCTGGGCCTGGCCGTGGTTGGGCTGGGCTACTGGCTGGCGCGCGAGCTATGGGGGCGGGAGACCGCGTTCGTGGCGGGCCTGCTCCTGGCGCTGTCGCCGTTCCAAGTCCACTACGCCCAGGAGGCGCGCATGTACGCGCTCCTGGCAGCCCTGTTGCTCGCCGCCACGCTGGTCTACCACCGGGCGATGCGCGAGAGCGGATGGCGCGCATGGGCGTTGTTCGCGGTCCTGGCAGCCGCAGCTCAGTACGCACACAACCTGGCCTTCGTGTTCTTGATCCCTCTTGCCATCACACCTTTGGCGATCCGGCATTGGCGTGCGGCCGCGGCGACAGCCCTTGCGGGACTGGGAGCCGCGGCCCTCTACCTTCCGTGGCTGCTGCGGGTGCCCTCGCAGATCGCTCGGGTCGAGTGGGCCTATTGGATCGCGCCTCCCGGGCCGATGGAGTTGGTGCGCACCTTGCTTGTCTACCTGAGCGGGCTCCCGATTCCGGAATGGAGCCTTCCCCTGGTCCTCGCCGCCGGGCTGCTGCTGGTTGTGATCGCGACCCTGTCCACGGTGCGGGCGCTGCGCGCCAAGGCTGACGGCGCCCGTCGCGGCGCGTGGGCGGCGTGGCTCGCCGCCGGCCCGGTGCTGGTGATGTTCCTCGTCTCCCTCTGGCGGCCGGTCTACCTCGACCGGGCGCTCCTGCCTGCCGGCGCCATGTTTGCGCTCTGGATCGCGTGGGCGCTGGGATCCGGCTCGATTTCGGCGCCACTGCACCGCACCGCCTGGGCCGGTCTGGTGACCGCCTTCGCCGTCGGGCTGGTTGGTTTCTTCACTTACCGCGGCTTCCCCTACGCGCCCTTCCAGGAATTGGATTCGCTCCTTCGCAGCGAGCGCGCGGCTGCCGAGGTCGTTCTGCACAGCAACAAGATCACCGCGCTCCCGGCCGTGTACGCCGGGCCGGACCTGCAGCAGCGCTACCTGGCCGATCCGCCCCGGTCGGCGTCCGACAGTTTGGCGCCCGCGACCCAGGCGGTCCTCGGATTGCCGGCATCGGCCGACGCCGCGTCCGCGGTCGCGGACGCGGCCGGGGTGTGGTTTGTCATGTTTGATCGCGAGATCGAGGACTATCGGGCCGAGGGAGTCGAGAGGCATCCGGCGCTGGCCTGGCTGGAGGCGCACTTCCGCCTGGTCGACAGCGTATCGCTAGGCGAGCTGTCCGTCTATCATTTCGTCCGTTAAGGACATGCATGGAATGAAACGCAGGAGCCTCCGCGTCACCCGAGGGACCGCCGTCTTGTGCGTGGTCTGGCTGGCGGCGATCGTCGCCGGCTACTACGTGCTGCACAAGCCCGTCGGGCTCCCGCTGGCGGGCGCGTTCGTGCGCGCCGCTCGGGACGTGGCGGTGGGCCTTCTGCTGCTGTCGCTCGCCGGCGGCCTGGGGAGACGCATCCTGTCGGAGGCGCATCCAGACCCGCTCGCGGCACTGGCGCTTCAGGGCGCGCTGGGGCTAGGCTGCCTGTCCCTGGGGCTCCTGGGGCTGGGCGTCCTCGGATTCCTGACCCGGCCCGCGCTGTGGGCGGCCGTCGTGATCCTGGTGATTTGGCTTCGCAAGGACCTCTGGGGATGGGTTCGACAGCTGTCGGCGCTGAGGGCCGCGCTCCTTCAGGGCGGCCGGACCGCCGGCGTGATCGCCGCGCTCTCGGCGTTCATCGCCGCGGCGGCGTTGGTCGAGGCGATCGCCCCGGCGGCGCACTTCGATGCCCTGGTCTATCACCTAGCGCTGCCGCTCGACTTTCTGGACTCAGGCTCGGTCCACTTCGCTGGCGGCAGCCCCTATTGGGGGATGCCCCTCGGCGCTGAGTTGCTCTACGCCTGGGCGATCGCGCTGGGCGCCCCGGAGACCGCTGCGGTCCTCGGCTGGTGCATGGGGATTCTGGCGCTATTGGGCGTGCTGGGTATCGGGCGATCGTTCGGTCCGCGAGCCGGCTGGGCGGCGGTTGCGGCGCTGCTGTGCGGTGAGACGCTGGCGGCGTCGCTGGGGTGGGCTTACGCCGACTGGGTCGTCGGGCTTTTCGGTGCGGCGCTGATGATCGCGTTGGATCGTTGGGACCGGGAGCAGACTCCGACCGGGGCTGCACTCGCCGGCGTCATAGCGGGGATGGCCGTCGGCGCCAAGTACACTGCGGCCGTCGGATGGATTGGCGCCGGCGCCGTCCTGCTGGCCGTTGGCGGATTCCGCCGCGGTTGGCGGAACCTGGCGGCCTTCAGCGTAGCAGCCCTCCTGGTTGTGGCGCCGTGGCTGCTCAAGAACCTGGTCTACGCCGGCGCCCCGCTGTTCCCCTTTTTCGGCGCCAACCCCTGGGTCTCCTCGTTCCGGCAGGCCCTCTACCGCGGCGACGCTGCCGGCATCGCCCCTCTGGCTGCTTCGCTGACCCCGGTCCGCGCCACGCTGCTGGGGCTGGAAGGCGCGCCCGGGCATGCGGCCAGTCTCGGACCGCTGCTCCTTGGCCTGATCCCGGGCGCGCTGCTGGTGCGGCGCGCCTCGGCCCGACGGGCGCGGCGGCTGGCGGTCTTCGTCATCGGCGGCTGGATCGTGTGGGGAATCGGTTCGGTGTTCTCCCCCCAGCTCCTGCAGTCCCGCCTTTACTACGTCCTCTACCCGGCCTGGGCGCTGCTGGCCGGCGCAGGCTTCGCCGGCCTGGCTCGGATCCGCGTCGGACGCGTCCGCCTGCGCCGCCTGGTCGGTGCCCTGCTATTCCTGACGTTGGCGGTCACAGCCGT